>Ga0065721_10004316_pt1 | contig 47406 bp, 42 predicted proteins | sample Mesricmetagenome_FD_59108 | JGI IMG/M metagenome (GOLD analysis project Ga0065721, IMG submission 59108) | Mesophilic microbial community from rice straw/compost enrichment Sample: eDNA_1 v2 (version 2) | ecosystem: Engineered > Solid waste > Grass > Composting > Bioreactor | place: USA: Davis...
CATCGGCGACAGCTTCCAGACCTTCAGCGGCTCGTGCCGGCGGTCATGGAATCGCTTCAGCTGCATTTCCCTGCCGATATCGAGCCAGAACTTGAAGAAGATGAAACCTTCGTCGTGAAGCGTGTCCTCGAAGCGCGGCACGGCTTTGAGGAAGTCCTCGTATTGCTGCGGGGTGCAGAAACCCATGACGGGCTCGACGATCGCCCTGTTGTACCAGGAGCGGTCGAACAGCACGATTTCGCCGGCACTTGGGAAGTGCGCGATGTAGCGCTGGAAATACCATTGCCCGAGTTCGCGATCGGTCGGCTTGTCGAGCGCGACGATATGGGCGGAGCGGGGATTGAGGAAGGCGCGGATGGACGAGATCATGCCGCCCTTGCCGGCCGCATCCCGGCCTTCGAACAGCGCGATGACCCGCTTGCCAGATGACTTCAGCCAGTACTGCACCTTAACCAGCTCGACCTGCAGCTTTTCCAGCTGCTTCCGGTATTTCTGCTTGTCCATCTTGTCGTCATAAGGGAAGCCGCCGGAGTTGAGCGCATGGTCCTTGATCCATCCCGGCAGTTCGGGATTGTCGATATCGAACTGCCTGGACTTGCCTCTGATATCGAGCGTCACGGCGCGGCTGGTCTCGGCTTCCTTCATGGTCTCTTGTCCTCGGTCAGGGCCTGACGCCGTTATCTATGGCGGCATCAGGTCTCGACCACCGCGCTTCGAGGACTTTTCACCATAACAACGGCACCCGATGCATATCTGTCATGAAGCGCGTATATCTGCGCAGGTTGATGTCGAAGAGCAGCGGGTTATCAGGTGGTGTTGGTGGGGGAGAAGTGGCGTCAGCGGTTGCCGCAGATCAGGCGGCAGGTTCGTCGCGAACGGCTGTTGCTGCTGCTTCTGACGATCGTCGGCGTGATCGCCCTCGTGTCCGGCGTCGCGTGGGTGCCCGTCGTGTTTGCCTGGGCGCTGCTTGTCATCGTGGTGCTTCTGCGCAAGCCGGATGAAGCCACCGCACCGGTTCCGGTTGTCGTGGAAGAGGACGTCCTGATCTACGATCCGCTGCCGCCCATCGCGGCCACGCTCGGCGCCTATGACACTCCCGGCTTCGTGCTTGCGAACGATGCGAGCGTCCTGTTCCAGAACCGGGCGGCCGAGGTCGCTTTCGGCTCGCTTCCCTTCGGCTCGCACCTCACGGCTCGCATCCGCTCGCCCGGCATTCTCGACATGGTACGTGACGCCATTGCAAGCGACGAACCTGACCAGCTGGAGCATTCCGAGCGCCTGCCGTCGGAGCGGGTGTTCATCGCACGCATTGCGCCCATCCCGGTGGTCGAGCCGGAAGGCATGAGCATCAGTGCCGATCGCCGCAAGCTCTATCTCCTGTCGTTCCGCGACATCTCCGAACTGCGGCGCCTGGACCGCATGCGTTCGGATTTTGTTGCCAATGCCAGCCACGAACTGCGCACGCCGCTCGCCTCGCTGCGGGGCTTCATCGAAACACTGCAGGGGCCGGCAAAGGGAGATCCCGCGGCGCAGGAACGGTTTCTCTCCATCATGCTCGAACAGGCGACCCGCATGAGCCGGCTCGTCGACGACCTGATGTCGCTCTCCCGTCTCGAGCTGAAGTCGCATATCGCGCCCGACCAGAGGATCGACCTGAAGCCGGTACTGAGCCATGTGCGCGATGCGCTGCTGCCGCTTTCCGATGATCTGGGTGTCGAGATCCGCATGCACCTGCCGCAGGAACCGGTGGAGGTGCTGGGTGACCGGGACGAGCTTGTCCAGGTCTTCGAGAACCTCATCGAGAACGCCTGCAAATACGGGCAGGACGGAAAAGTAGTGGACGTGCACCTGAAGGGCGGCGGCGATGAACCGGCCGAGGTGACTGTCATCGATCGTGGCCCCGGCATCCCGCCCGAGCATGTGCCGCGGCTTACCGAGCGCTTCTACCGCGTCAGCGTGGCCGACAGCCGCTCCAAGAAGGGCACCGGCCTTGGGCTTGCGATCGTCAAGCACATCCTGACGCGCCACCGCGCACGGCTGATTGTCCGGTCGCAGGTCGGCGAGGGCAGCGAGTTCACCGTCCGCTTCTGACATAGACGGCCGTCACCTCGATGACGCTTCCTCAAAAAGCAAGCGAAGTCAGCAGGTTAGCGTGTCACAAATGTTTCACCGAACTGACATAAAAGGGTGGAGCTACGGGAGCTAAGAGATGCGGGCCGGACGTCGGCAAAAGCCAGAGCTGGCGACCTCCGCATTCACACCAGCCCTTTCGGGAGACACCTATGACCATGCTGAAACTTTCTGCAGCAGCCCTCGTGGCCTCTGTTGCCTTTGCAGGCGCCGCCGCCGCACGCGACCAGGTCCAGATCGCTGGCTCCTCGACTGTTCTTCCCTATGCCAAGATCGTCGCTGAAACTTTTGCCGAAACCTTCCCGGACTTCAAGGCGCCGGTGGTTGAATCCGGCGGCACCGGCGGTGGTCTCAAGGCCTTCTGTGCCGGTGTTGGCGAAGGCACGATCGACATCGCCAATGCTTCGCGCCCGATCAACAAGAACGAGCTGGAGGCCTGCAAGGCCGCGGGTGTTACAGACATCCAGGAAATCCGCATCGGTTATGACGGCATCGTGTTTGCGGCCGCGTCCAGCAACGGCGACATGAAGATCGAGCCGAAGGACCTCTACAAGGCGCTTGCTGCTGAAGTTGTCGTGGAAGGCAAGCTCGTCGCAAACCCCTACAAGAACTGGTCGGAAATCAATCCGACCCTGCCGCAGGGTCCGATCGCAGCCTACATCCCGGGCTCCAAGCACGGCACCCGCGAAGTCTTCGAAGAGAAGATCATGGCGGAAGGCTGCAAGGAAGCTGGCGCCCAGGAAGTCATCAAGGCTTCGTTCACCGATGCCAAGCAGGCGGCCGCCAAATGCGTCGCGGTCCGCAAGGATGGCGCAGCGGTCGATATCGATGGCGACTACACCGAGACGCTCGCCCGTATCGCCGCCAACAAGACCGGTCTCGGCGTCTTCGGGCTCGCCTTCTACGAAAACAACATGGACAAGCTGAAGGTCGCCACCGTTAAGGATGTCGTGCCATCGGTGGAAACGATCTCGTCGGGCGAATATCCGGTATCCCGGCCGCTCTTCTTCTACGTCAAGAAGGCGCATCTCGGCGTGATCCCGGGCCTCAAGGAATATGTCGAGTTCTTCGTGTCCGACGATATGATCGGCCCGGACAGCCCGCTTGCCGAATATGGCCTGGTTGCCGCGCCGGATGACCAGCGCGAACAGGTGCGCAACGACGTTTTGGCCGGCAAGACCATGTAATCGCCTGCGGCGCCGCCTCCAGGGGCGGCGCCGATTTTCATGTGGCGGAGTTGGCGGCAAGCAGTCGCTGGCGGGGCGCCGGGAGATAGAATGAGTACATCGATCCTTTTGCTGATCTTGGCGGTCATCGGTGTTGCCGCATATGCCGCCGGCGTCTGGCGCGCCAATGCGATTGCCCGCGGCGCCTCCTCCAGGATGCATTCCCGACCCGGCTATTACGGTTCCTTCGTGGCGCTCTGGGCGCTGCTTCCGGCACTTGCCCTTCTTGTCCTCTGGCTGATTGCCAGCCCGCTTTATATCAACGCGGCCGTTCGCTCCGGTTTCCCGGAAGAGGTGACGACGCTGTCGCAGGCCGAACAGGGCCTGAACTTCGGCATGGTCAGCTCGCTTGCCCGCGGCATGTCGGTGTTGTCTACAGAAGAAATCGATCGCATCGGCGGTGATCCTGCCGAGCTTCGTGCTGCCCTCGGCGCCAGAGGTGTTCCGTTGGCCGGCGAGCCGAAACCCTTCATGGTGCAGGCTGCAGGCGACCTCAACCAGATGACCGCAGCAAGCCGCACTATGATGACGGTCGCCGCGCTTGCCGTCTCGTTGGCAGGAGCCTTCTTCGGCTTGAGCCGGGTCGCGCCACGTTTCCGGGCCCGCAACAAGGTTGAAAAGGCGGTTCTGGCAAGCCTGATCGTCGCCTCTTCGATCGCCATCCTGACGACGATCGGCATCGTCCTGTCGATGCTGACGGAAGCGACGCATTTCTTCACCCGCGTCCCCGCCTGGGAGTTCTTCTTCGGCACTGTCTGGGATCCGCGTTTTGCAGCAGCCGGCGCGACCGCTTCGGAAGGTCAGTTCGGCCTCATCCCGCTTCTCCTCGGCACGCTATACATCGGCTTTGTTGCCATGCTGGTCGCGGTGCCGGTTGGCCTGTTCTCGGCCATCTACATGTCGGAATATGCCTCGCGGCAGGTACGCTCGGTGGCAAAGCCGCTGCTCGAAGTGCTGGCCGGCATCCCGACCATCGTCTACGGCTTCTTTGCGTTGACGGCCGTCGGACCTTTCCTGCGTGACCTGTCCTCCCAGCTCAATGGTTTGGTCACCGGCAACTATGCCAACTTCATCCAGGCACAAAGCGTCCTGACGGCCGGCTTCGTCATGGGCATCATGCTCATCCCCTATGTCTCGTCCTTGTCGGATGACATCATCACCGCCGTACCGCGCGCCCTGCGGGACGGCTCGCTTGGTCTTGGCGCCACTCGCTCCGAAACCATCAAGCGCGTCACGCTGCCCGCGGCCTTGCCTGGTATTGTCGGCGCGATCCTGATGACCGCCTCGCGCGCCATCGGTGAAACCATGATCGTGGTGCTGGCGGCAGGTGTCGCCGCGCGCATCCAGTGGAACCCGTTCGAGCCGATGACCACTGTCACCGTCAAGATCGTCAGCCAGCTGACGGGCGACCTCGAATTCACCTCGCCGCAGACGCTGGTCGCCTTTGCGCTCGGCATCACGCTGTTTGCCATCACGTTGTGCCTCAACATCTACGCGCTCTACATCGTGCGCAAGTATCGGGAGCAATATGAATGACCGATGCCATCTCCTCCGCAGCCGGGCTCGCGAGGCCCAGGCCCGCGCGACGCGACATCGGCATCAAGCGCCGTTATGCCGCCGAACGCCGCTTCCGCGCCTATGGCATTGCCGCGCTCACCTTCGGCATCGTTTTCCTGTTCCTTCTGGTCTCCTCGGTCGTCTCCAAGGGCTACACGGCCTTCCAGCAGACGATGATCACCGTGCCGGTGGAGTTCACTGAAGCGATCATCGATCCGAAGAACGAGCGTGCGGAAAATCCGCAAAAGCTGATGACCGCGAACTATCCGCTGCTGGCCCGCAACGCCGTCGCCAGGGTGCTGGGTGTGGCGGAAAATGACCGGGCGGGCCTTCGCGACGTCAACAAGATGATCTCGGACGGCGTACGCTCGCAGCTGCGCGACATGATGGTCGCCAACCCGGCGCTGATCGGCACCACGCAAACGGTCTCGCTGCTTGCCGCCGGCGATCTCGACTCCGCCTTCAAGGGCCAGATCAGCCTCGATGTGCCGGAGGCAAACCGCAAGGTGAACGACAAGCAGGTCGGCTGGATGAACGAGCTCGCTGAAAGCGGCGCGCTCGCCAAGCACTTCAACACCGGCATCTTCGTCAACGGCAATTCCAGCCGGCCGGAGGCTGCGGGTGTCGGCGTGGCGCTGATAGGCTCCTTCTACATGATGCTGATCGTGCTCGTCCTGTCGCTGCCGATCGGCGTTGCCGCCTCGGTCTACCTCGAGGAGTTTGCCCCGAAGAACCGGCTGACCGACCTCATCGAGGTGAACATCAACAATCTCGCCGCCGTCCCGTCGATCGTCTACGGCCTGCTCGGGCTTGCCGTCTTCATCAACTTCGCGGGCCTGCCGCGGTCGGCGTCCCTGGTCGGCGGCCTGGTGCTGACGTTGATGACGCTGCCGACGATCATCATCGCGACGCGTGCGGCGCTGAAGGCGGTGCCACCCTCGATTCGCGCTGCGGCCCTTGGACTTGGCGCCTCCAAGATGCAGACGATTTTCCACCACGTCCTGCCGCTCGCCATGCCCGGCATCCTGACCGGCACCATCATCGGCCTCGCTCACGCGCTTGGTGAAACCGCACCGCTGTTGCTGATCGGCATGGTGGCCTTCGTTGCCAACTACCCGACGACGCCGCTTGATCCGTCCACGGCGCTGCCGGTGCAGATCTACATGTGGGCAAACGAAGCGGAGCGCGCTTTCGTCGAGCGCACCTCGGGAGCGATTATCATCCTGCTCCTTTTCCTGATTGTGATGAATGTCGGCGCGATCCTGTTGCGGCGCCGCTTCGAACGGCGCTGGTAGGGAACACCAAAATGAACATGATGTCGGAAGCAGCAGTGGAAAAGGCGCTGGACGAGAAGATGAGTGAAGTGTCCTACAAGATGGTCGGCCGGGACGTCTCCGTCTATTACGGCGACAAACGCGCCCTTTTTGACGTGAACCTGAACGTGCGCGAAAACACCGTCACGGCGCTGATCGGCCCTTCGGGCTGCGGCAAGTCCACCTTCCTGCGCACGCTGAACCGCATGAACGACACGATCGAAAACTGCCGGGTGACCGGCAGGATCACCCTCGATGGCGATGACATCTACGATAGGGAAATCGACGTCGTGGAGCTGCGCGCCCGCGTCGGCATGGTGTTCCAGAAGCCCAACCCGTTCCCGAAGTCGATTTACGAAAACGTCGCCTATGGCCCGAAGATCCACGGCCTCGCCCGCAACAAGGCGGACATGGACCATATCGTTGAAGCCAGCCTGCAGCGTGCCGGTCTCTGGACGGAGGTGAAGGATCGCTTGCATGAATCTGGCACCGGGCTGTCCGGCGGCCAGCAGCAGCGCCTCTGCATTGCCCGCGCCATTGCCGTGTCACCGGAAGTCATCCTGATGGACGAGCCTTGCTCGGCGCTCGACCCGATTGCGACCGCCAGGGTCGAGGAACTGATCCACGAACTGCGGGCGAACTACACGATCGTCATCGTCACCCACTCCATGCAGCAGGCCGCGCGCGTCTCGCAGCGCACCGCCATGTTCCACCTCGGCCAGCTGGTCGAGGAAAACGAGACCGACAAGATGTTCACCAATCCGGATGACCAGCGCACCCAGGACTACATCATGGGCCGGTTCGGCTGACCTGCCGAAACATCCGCCCGACGCAATTTCTTGAGGACCTATAATGGCACCGACGCATATCCTGTCTGCCTATGACGAAGAGCTGAAATACCTGAGCCGCCGCATCTCCGAGATGGGCGGCCTTGCCGAGGAGATGTGCTCCGATGCCCTGCGCGCCCTCATCAACTCCGACACGGGGCTGGCGCAGAAGGTGATCTCGGACGATGTGATCCTCGACCAGGCCGAGCGGGAGATCCAGGACAAGGCGATCCTGACGATCGCCAAAAGGCAACCGATGGCGGCCGACCTGCGTGAAATCGTTGGCACCTTGCGCATCGCGGCCGATCTGGAGCGCGTCGGAGACCTCGGCAAGAACATCGCCAAGCGCGTCATCGCCGTCCAAGGGTCGGGCGTGCCGCGCAAGCTTGCCCGCGGCCTTGAACATCTGTCGGACCTTGCCCTCGTGCAGCTCAAGGAGGTGCTGGATGTATTCGCCAACCGCTCGGCGGAAAAGGCCGAGGCGATCCGCATCCGCGACGAGGAGATCGACGCGATGTACACCTCGCTGTTTCGCGAGCTCCTCACCTACATGATGGAAGATCCGCGCAACATCACCCCCTGCACGCATCTCCTGTTCTGCGCCAAGAACATCGAGCGCATCGGCGACCACGCCACCAACATCGCTGAGACCATCTATTACATGAAGACCGGGTCGCAGCCGGAAGGCGATCGGCCGAAGGACGACTCGTCGAACACGCTCGGCGCGATCACCAAGTAAGCCAACGCTGACGGAGCTGACCTCACATGCTGCCACGGATTGCTGTCGTAGAGGATGAGGAGGCGCTGAGCGTGCTTCTCCGCTACAATCTCGAAGCCGAGGGTTACGATGTCGAAACGATCATGCGGGGCGATGAAGCCGAGATTCGGCTGCAGGAGCGCACCCCGGATCTCTTGATCCTCGACTGGATGCTGCCGGGCGTTTCCGGTATCGAGCTTTGCCGCCGCCTGCGCGCCCGCCCCGAAACCGAGCGCCTGCCGATCATCATGCTGACGGCGCGTGGCGAGGAAAGCGAGCGGGTCCGGGGTCTTGCCACGGGGGCAGACGATTATGTCGTCAAGCCCTTCTCGATGCCCGAGCTGATGGCGCGCGTCAAGGCGATGCTGCGGCGCGCGCGCCCGGAAGTTTTGTCCAGCGTCCTTCGCTGCGGTGATATCGAGCTCGATCGCGAGACCCATCGTGTCCACCGCAAGAGCCGCGAAGTGCGGCTTGGGCCCACTGAATTCCGCCTCCTGGAGTTCCTGATGGCCTCGCCCGGTCGCGTGTTCTCACGTTCGCAACTGCTGGATGGCGTCTGGGGCCACGACATCTATGTCGATGAGCGCACCGTCGACGTCCATGTCGGGCGCCTGAGGAAGGCGCTCAACTTCTCCAACATGCAGGATGTGATCCGCACGGTGCGCGGCGCCGGTTATTCGATGGAGGCCTGAGGCGCCTAGCGCGCCTCGGCCTGCTCTTTCCATTCCGGCAGCGGGAAGATCCGGTCGTAAGCCCAGTTGAAGACGAAGGCATAGGCCACGTAGAACAGCGCAAAGGCGATATCCATCACCAGCGCTTCCCAGAGGCTGATGTCGAGATACCAGGCCACGAACGGCAGGAGCACGATCAGCAGGCCAAGCTCGAACAGGATCGAGTGCGCCACGCGGATCGCGGGCGATTTCTGCGTGCCACCGGTCATCCGGCGCATCAGGTGGTCGAAGCCGAGATTGTAGAGGTAGTTCCAGCCGGTGGCGATCGTGGCGCCGCCGATGGCAATGACCCCGATGTCTTCGATCGGCTTGTCGAAGAACAATGCGCCGAGCGGCGTGACGATCAGGAGAGCGATGATTTCAAAGCTTAAGGCGTGACGGATACGGTCGCGTGTCGAGCGCATGGCAAACCCCTATACGGGTTGTTCCGGGTCGTCCCGAAGTTCAGGCCCATCAGGGGGAGGTCGTCCTCTCAAGGCTTGAGATACTCAATCCGGAGCGAGGGGACAAGAGCGCTGGCGCAAACCAGCTATGTCCGCGCGGCAGGCACAAAAAAAGCGGGCCCGCGGCCCGCTTTTGAAATGTCGCTATGTTGCCGGATCAGGCGCGGGCAACAGCCCGGCGGCGGTCATGCACTGGCTGGTAAGCCAGCTTCGCGTGGTAGCCGCAATAAGGAGAGGCTTCGCGGGCTTCGCAGCCGCAGAAGTGGAAGTCGTCCTTCAGCGGGTCGCCAACCGGCCACTTGCAGGTGCGCTCGGTCAGTTCCGTCAAGCCCAGGCGACGCGAGATCGGCACGACAACATTGCTTGCCGGGCGGAATTCCATTTCCTCGTAGGCTTCGACTTCGATCTCTTCCTTGAGAACGGTCGCGCCAACCGGGCGGGTTACCGTCTTGGTGGCAACGCGCGAAGCGAAGTTCGGGGCGCGCGGCGCGGAGGTCGCGCGCTTGGGAGCCGCCGCACGATTGGTGGCCACCGAACCGCCACCTGCCTTGGCTCGGCCGGGCAGGCTGAGGCGATGCACCTTGCCGATCACGGCATTTCGGCTTACGCCTCCAAGTTGTGCCGCGATCTGGCTGGCGCTGAGGCCTTCGGCCCAAAGCTTCTTGAGTTTTTCGACGCGCTCGTCTGTCCAGTTCATGCCCGTTCTCCGCCTTTGAACGTTGCTGGCATGCAGAATCCTTCCACCCTTGCTGCGGAAACATTCCGCAGCAACCACTATATCTATGATGTAGGTGACTAGTTCCGCCGCATGCGTTCTAGTAATTGATGATTAACCTAGTGCCACGCTGACTCCGTGGCAAGAGTCGGTGGAATCAGCGCGAATCGATTTTGCGGTTTTCCCCAACTTGCTGTCCGGGCGAGTCATTTTTGCCACAGATCAACCCAGGCGATAAAATCCGCTGAAATGCCGCTGAAAGCCCGGGATTTGTTGACAAGCCCGGGTGAAGGATCAATAGTGCCACCGCCGCCCTGTGGGCGGCATTTTTAATTGTTGCGCCGGGCTTTTGGGACGCTCGGCGATGACTGGCTTTAGGAGTGATGTCGCCATGGCTGAATCGGCGCTTTTCGACACTTTTGCCCGGGCTCCGCTGCGCTTCGAGCGAGGCGAGGGTGTCTGGCTCGTGACGGAAGGTGGCGAGCGATATCTCGACTTCGGTTCCGGCATCGCCGTCAACTCGCTCGGTCACGCGCATCCGCACCTCGTTGAGGCGCTGAAGTCGCAGGCCGAAAAAGTCTGGCATACATCGAACCTGTTCGAGGTGACCGGCCAGGATACGCTGTCGCGCCGGCTGGCTGACAACTCCTTTGCGGACAAGGTGTTCTTCACGAACTCCGGTGCGGAAGCGCTGGAATGCGCTATCAAGACCGCGCGCCGCTACCAGTACACCAAGGGCCACCCGGAGCGCTTCCACATCATCACCTTCGAAGGCGCCTTCCACGGCCGCACGTTGGCGACGATCGCGGCCGGCGGCCAGGCAAAGTACCTGGAAGGCTTCGGTCCCAAGGTCGAAGGTTTCGACCAGGTCCCGTTCGGTGATGTCGAGGCGCTGAAGGCGGCGATCAACGAGAACACCGCAGCGATCCTCATCGAGCCGATCCAGGGTGAGGGCGGTATCCGTCCGGTGCCGAAGGAATTCCTCCAGACGTTGCGCAAGCTCTGCGACGACAACGGCCTGCTGCTGATCTTCGACGAAGTCCAGTGCGGCATGGGCCGTACCGGCAAGCTTTTCGCCCATGAACTGACCGGCGTGACCCCGGACATCATGGCGCTCGCCAAGGGTATCGGCGGCGGTTATCCGCTGGGCGCCTGCCTTGCCACGGCAGAAGCGGCCTCGGGCATGACGGCTGGCACGCATGGAACGACCTACGGCGGCAACCCGCTCGGCATGGCGGTCGGCAATGCCGTCCTCGATGTCATGCTCGAAGAAGGGTTCCTGGAGCGTGTCCGCGACGTCTCGCTCTTCTTCCGCCAGGGGCTCGCAAGCCTCAAGGATCGTTTCCCGAACATCATCGAGGACATCCGCGGCGAAGGCCTCCTGCTCGGCATCAAGGCCAAGGTGCCTGCCGGCGAACTCGTGGGCGCCATGCGCGACGAGCACATGCTGGCCGTACCGGCCGGAGATAACGTCGTGCGCCTGCTGCCGCCGTTGACGGTCACCGTCGATGAGGCTCGCGAGGGTCTGGCACGCATCGAGAAGGCAGCGGAAAAGCTCACCGCAGCCAATATGAAGAAATCGGCCTGAAGGGTGAACGAGGGCGCCTGACGGTTCCCTCTTCATAGGAAGCAGAACATGGCATCTCCGAAGCATTTCCTTGATCTTTCCGCAGTCTCCGCCGCGGATCTGCGCGTCATTCTCGAAGACGCGAAGGTTCGAAAGCAGGCGACGAAGGCGGGCACGGCGGAAAAGCCGCTGGCCGGCAAGGTCCTGGCGATGATCTTCGAAAAGCCGTCCACCCGTACGCGCGTTTCCTTCGATGTCGGCATGCGCCAGCTCGGCGGCGAGACGCTGTTCCTGTCGGGCACGGAAATGCAGCTTGGCCGCGCCGAAACGATCGGCGACACGGCCAAGGTCCTGTCCCGTTACGTCGACGCGATCATGATCCGCACCACCGATCACGCCCGCATGCTGGAGCTTGCCGAACACGCAACGGTGCCGGTGATCAACGCGCTGACCGACGACACGCATCCCTGCCAGATCATGGCAGACATCATGACCTTCGAGGAGCATCGCGGGCCGATCCAAGGCAAGACGATCGCCTGGACCGGCGACGGCAACAACGTGCTCCATTCCTTTGTCGAAGGTGCGGCACGCTTTGGTTACCGGATGAACATGGCCGTGCCGATGGGCTCCGAGCCGCATGACAAGTTCCTGAACTGGGCACGCAACAACGGCGGCAACATCATGCTCTGCCATGATGCCGAGCGCGCCGTGGCGGGTGCCGATTGCGTCGTCACCGACACATGGGTGTCGATGAACCAGGAACACAAGGCGCGCGGCCACAACATCTTCCAGCCGTACCAGGTCAATGGCGAGCTGATGAAGCACGCCGACAAGGACGCGCTGTTCATGCACTGCCTGCCGGCACATCGCGGCGAGGAAGTGACCGACGAGGTGATCGACGGACCGAAGTCGGTGGTCTTCGACGAAGCGGAAAACCGGTTGCACGCCCAGAAGTCGATCCTCGCCTGGTGCCTGGGCGCTGTCTGAGCGTCCAACAACTTGAATTCGGCAAAAGCTGGTACCATCTACCGGCTTTCAGGTGCGCTTCCTGACAGAGCTTGAGGCGCTTCAACAAACATCGTCGACGCTTTTCATCCCCGCCCGGTGGTTCCGCTTGGGTGCGCGCATGTGTAAAAGGCCCCTGTCGGCGCGAAGGAGTAGGTCATGGCGGAAGCGACTGTAGAACTCAACGAACTCGACTTTGCCGGAGACGACCGCGTCGTTCCTTTCCAGGTGGAAGGTCTTGATGTGCGCGGCCGCGCCGTGCAGCTCGGGCCGTTGCTCAACACCATCCTGGAGCGTCACGAATATCCGGCCCCGGTTGCCCGGCTGCTTTCCGAAGCCATCGTGCTCACCGCGCTGCTCGGCACCTCGTTGAAGTTTGACGGCAAGTTCACGGTGCAGACCAAGAGCGATGGACCGGTGGACCTGCTGGTTGCGGATTTCTCGACGCCGCAGAGCCTTCGTGCCTATGCCCGCTACAATGAGGAGCGGCTTGCCGAAGCTGTAGAGGCCGGCAAGACGACGCCGCCTGATCTGTTGGGCGAAGGCATCCTCGCCTTCACCATCGATCAGGGCCGCGGCATGACGCCTTACCAGGGCATCGTGCCGCTCGACGGCTCGTCGCTGGAAGAGATCGCTGGCGTGTATTTCCGCCAGTCCGAGCAGATCCCGACCAAGGTGCGCCTCGGCGTTGCCGAACTCTACGATCGGGACGACAATGGTAAGGCACGCCACAACTGGCGCGCCGGCGGCCTTGTCGCGCAGTTCCTGCCGGAAGCGCCGGAGCGCATGCGCCACCCGGATCTGCATGGCGGCGATGGCGACGAGAGCGAAACGGATTGGACCGAGGACGATGCCTGGAACGAGGCCCGCACGCTGGTCGAGACCATCGACACGGACGAACTGACCGATCCTCAGGTGCCGATCGAACGGCTGCTGTTCCGCCTCTTCCATGAGCGCGGCGTGCGCGTCTACGAGCCGCAGCCGGTACTTGATCGCTGCAGCTGTTCGCGCGAACGGATCAAGAGTGTGCTGGATGGCTTCAGCGCCGAGGAAATCGAGGCAAGCCAGGAGGACGGGCGCATCTCCGTCACCTGCGAATTCTGCTCGACCACCTATCGCTACGAGGCGACGGAATTTGCCGACGCCTGAGGCGTAGGGGATTGAAGAAAATGAAGGCGGGGCGCAAGGCCCGCCTTTTTTGTCAGTTGAGGACGCGCATCAGCCCCGGGCTGTCCAGCGAAAACGCAGGAATGGTCACATGGAAGGCTTCGCCCTCGTCGGTCACCATCTCGTAATGGCCGAACATGACGCCGGACGGCGTATCGAGCGGGCAGCCTGAGGAATATTCGTAGCTGTCGCCGGGTTTGAGCTGCGGTTGCTCACCCACCACGCCAGGCCCATCGATCTCGTCGACGATGCCGTTCTGGTCGGTGATGTTCCAGTAGCGATGCACGAGCTTGACAGTGAGCGGCGAGTGGTTCTCGATCACGATCCGGTAGCCCCAGACATACCGGCTGTCTTCCGGGCAGGATTGCTCCTCCAGGTAATAGGGCTCGACGGAAACCTCGATATCTCTTGTGCGGGCGCGATACATGTTGCACCTCAACGGAACTCAGCTACGCGATATTGTACGCAAGCGATAAAAGGTCAAGAAATCTTGCCGCTGGGCGGCGGGCAGCCCCCCCGCATTCTTGATCTTAAGGGTAATCGATAGGGTGAATCCGTCACGGATCCACCCTATGAAGGCTGCAGCGTCAGGCGCCGACCTTGGCAAGCGCCTGGGCGAAATCTTCCAGCAGATCGTCGGTGTCCTCGATGCCCGCCGACAGGCGAACGGTGCCGGCCGAGATGCCGAGTTCCGCACGGGCTTCTTCGCTGAGGTTCTTGTGGGTCGTGGTCGCCGGATGGGTAATCAGGCTGCGCGTATCGCCAAGGTTGTTGGAGATCGTCACGACGTCGAGCGCGTTCTGCAGCTTGAAGGCTGCTTCCTTGCCGCCCTTCAGCTCGAAGCAGACGAGCGTCGAGCCACCCTTCATCTGCCTGGCGATGATGTCGGCCTGCGGATGGTCTGCACGNCCCGGATAGATAACCTTGGCGANCTGCTTCTGGTCAGCCAGGAANTCNGCGATCTTGGCCGCATTGGCCGCCTGCTGCTTGACGCGCAGCGGCAGNGTCTCGACGCCCTTGAGCAGCGTCCAGGCGTTGAATGGCGACATGGCCGGGCCGGTATGGCGGAAATAGTCGCTCAGGTTCTCATCGATCCAGGCCTTGTCCGACAGCACGATGCCGCCGAGGCAACGCCCCTGGCCGTCGATATGCTTGGTCGCGGAATAAACGACGATATGGGCGCCGAGTTCGAGCGGTTTCTGGAAAAGCGGCGTTGCGAACACGTTGTCCACCACCACCTTTGCGCCGATTTGGTTGGCAAGCTTGGCAACGCCGGCAATATCGACCACTTCGAGCGTGGGGTTTGTCGGGCTTTCCAGGAAGAACACCTTGGTCTTCGGCGTGATTGCCTTTTCCCAGTTTTCGAGCGATCGCCCGTCAACCAGCGTACATTCGATGCCGTATTTCGGCGCCAGCGTTTCCACCACCCAGCGGCACGAGCCGAAAAGGGCGCGCGCGGCAACGATATGGTCGCCCGCCTTCAGCTGACAAAGGATGGCGGCGCTGACGGCGGCCATGCCGGATGCCGTGGCGCGGGCGTCCTCGGCACCTTCCAGCATGCACATGCGCTTTTCAAACATGTCATTGGTGGGGCTGCCGTAGCGGGCGTAGATGAAACCTTCCGTCTCGCCCTTGAAACGGGCTTCCGCCGCTTCGGAGGTCTCGTAGACGAAACCCTGCGTCATGTAGATCGCTTCGGACATTTCGCCGAACTGCGAGCGGAGTGTTCCCCCGTGAACGAGCTGGGTCGCCGGGCGCCATTTGTTTGTCATGCTGGTCCTCATTCCAAAACAAAAAAAACCGGCCGCAAAAAGCAGACCGGTTTCGCACCCGGTCCTTTTAGCCACTTATTTAACGTGGCTGCAAGCCGACCGGCCAAATCACCACGGGATAAGATTGCCATAGCGCCGTGGGCCGCTTGCGTCAATGGCAAGCATTTGGTTTTGTCGGCCCCTGAAAATATGGGAGCCAAGGGTGAGCATGATGGCTCGGACAACGGGAATTCTGGCCGACCGCGCGGTTGCGGAACTGTTTGAAACGAAGCGGTTGATTGCCGAGAAGGAACTGGATCGCGATCAGATCCAGCCGGCAAGCCTCGACCTGCGCCTGGGCGCCAAGGCATTCCGCGTGCGTGCGAGCTTCATGCCGGGGCCGAACAGCCTCGTTTCGGACAAGCTCGACCGGTTGAGCCTGCATGTGATCGACCTGTCGGAAGGCGCGGTGCTTGAAACCGGCTGCGTCTACATCGTGCCGTTGATGGAGCGTCTCGACCTGCCAGCCAACATGTCGGCCTCTGCAAACCCCAAGAGCTCCACCGGCCGCCTCGACATATTCACCCGCGTCATCACCGATTACGCGCAGGAGTTCGACAAGATCCCGGCCGGTTATTCCGGCCCTCTCTACCTCGAAATCTCGCCGCGCACCTTCCCGATCGTCGTGCGTCGCGGTTCGCGCCTGTCGCAGATCCGCTTCCGCATCGGCAATGCGCTCCTCAGCGAGCCGGATCTCCTGCAGCTCCACAATGACGAAACGCTGGTAGCGTCGGCAAAACCCAACATCTCCGGCGGCGGCATTGCGCTGTCGATCGACCTTGCTGGCGACAAGGCAGGCCTGATCGGCTACCGCGGCAAGCACCACACGGCCGTGGTCGACGTCGACAAGAAGGCCCAGCACGACATCTTCGATTTCTGGGAGCCACTCTACAGCCGCGGCCGCAACGAACTGATCCTCGATCCGGACGAGTTCTATATCCTCGTGTCGCGCGAAGCCGTGCATGTGCCGCCGCTTTATGCTGCCGAGATGACGCCCTTCGACCCGCTGGTGGGCGAATTCCGCGTCCATTACGCCGGCTTCTTTGATCCGGGCTTCGGCCACGAGGCCGCCGGGGGCAGGGGAAGCCGCGCCGTGCTTGAAGTGCGCAGCCACGAAGTCCCCTTCATCCTCGAAGACGGCCAGATTGTCGGTCGCCTGGTCTACGAGCACATGCTCGAACGGCCGGAAGGACTTTACGGCTCCGGTCTCGGCTCCAACTACCAGGCGCAGGGACTGAAACTCTCCAAGCACTTCCGCTCCTGACCAGCATCCGGCGCTTGACAGCCGCCGGCTTCTGTTGGACATCTGAGGCGTCGGCGGGTGTAGCTCAATGGTAGAGCAGCAGCTTCCCAAGCTGAATACGAGGGTTCGATTCCCTTCACCCGCTCCAGCTTTTCCTCCAATATCTTCATCTTGCTCGCGGGCGGTGGTGCGCCGTCTGAGGTGCCCTATCTCCTTCGTTAGCGACTGCGAAAGGCACGTTCGAGATTGCATAGGGAGGACGCATGACCCCGGAAGAGCGTATCCAGCGTCACGAAGAAACCATCGAGCGCCTGCGTGCTGACATCGAGTGGCTGCACCAGACCGGCTTCTGGACCGAAGCCGCCACGAACGAGGAGCTGATTAGGGAGATCGAAGGCGTCGCGAGCCTCTACCTGTCAATCATCAAGGAACTGTCGCGTCCGCCGGGCTGACGGTCGGGTTAAGCAGTCGGCGCCCAACCGGCTCTTTAATCCGCCGGCTTTCTCGACGGAATGTGCGGCGTCTTGTTCCAGTAGAACGGCTTGAAACGCAATTCGTAGACCGCTCTCCAGGCGGCTCCCGAAATCATCAGCCAGTAGATTGGCAACCACCGCCAGCGGCGCCCGATCCTGGTTTTCTCAGTTGTGGTCATGGTGCTCATGCCGAGCGCCAGAAACAGGGCATAGCTGCCGAGGATATTGGTGAGGTCAATGCCGAAAAGCACCGCCGCATCGAGCGGAAGCTCGCTTGTCGGCGCCTGGAGCATGGCCGCGATCCCCATGCCGATGAACAGGAAGATCAGCGGGTGCAGGAGCGAGGACATCAGCATGCCGCCAATCATCAACTGGAAGATCAGGAAGGCGCCCAGTCCCATCTCCCGCACCAGCCGTTGCGGTGCGCGCATCAACACCAGCCATGTCTGCAGCCAGCCCTTGAACCAGCGGCTGCGCTGGCCGATCCAGACCTTCGCCGTCACTGGCGCGTCTTCGAACGTATGGCGCATCAAGGTCTCGGACCGGTAGCCCAGCCGGTAGAGCCGCATGCCGAGATCGGCATCTTCGGTGACGTTGAACGGATCCCAGCCGCCCACCTCGCGCAGCACCTCGGTCCGGAAATGGTTGGAGGTACCGCCAAGCGGCAAGGGCAGCCGCAGGCTTGCGAGCATCGGCAGCAGCCGCCTGAACAGCGCGCAATATTCCATGGAGAAGTTCGCGCTGATCCAGCTGTCCTTCGCATTGCTGATGATCAGCGGCGCCTGCAGGCAGGCGATACGCTTCGGCACATTGCGGAAGTGACGATAGGCTTCGCGCAATTGCTGCGGATGCGGGCGATCTTCCGCATCATAGACCGCGAGAAACTCTCCGCGGGCGGCGGCAAGCGCGTAGGTCAGCGCCTTCGGCTTGGTGCGCGGACCGAAATCCGGCACCTCGACGATCTCGAAATGCGGCTCCAGCCGCAGTGCCCGCAGCGCGTCGATCGTCTCGCGGTCATCCGCCTCGCAAACGAGCTTGATGTCGAGAAGCGACCGCGGCCACTCGATCCGCCGCAGGCTTTCGATCAATTGCGCCGCCACCTCCGCCTCGTGGTAAAGCGCTACCATCACTGTATATCGTGGCAGCGGCCCGCTTGGCTCCTGGCGGTAACGTTCGATCTGCGCATTGGAGCCGAGCCCGATGGGCGCGAAACGCAATAAAAGCGAGGCGAAGAAGGTGAGCGACAGCGTCACATGCAGGATGTAGAGCGTTTCGAACGGCGCCACCACCAGGGCTGAGAGCAGCACCGCAAGCGCTAGGCCGGCATAAAAGCCCTGCCGCCCGGTCATCACCGTTCGGGCAGAAAAATCCGGCGTGCGGTCGAAAAGGGCGGTGACGGTGTGGCGAACGCGGCGCTGCGCCCCCGCCTTCCACACAGCCTCGCGGATGGCCGATGGCGTGGTGACCACCAGGTTCTGCCGCAACTGCGGCATCACCTCGAGCGAGGCGGCGCGGTCTGCGAGCGTTGCAGCTTCCGGTACCATCGCCGTCTGCCGCGGCCGATATTGATAATTGATGCTGACCTGCAGCGGACGCTGGAACTGCGTGTCGAGATTGAGAATATCGAGCACGCTGTCGGGGTCGATCCGGTCGACAAAGGGCAGGCGAAGGAAGCGCGCCATCGCGCCGTAATAGGCTTTCTCGGTCACCAGCCCGCTGTGGAGCAGTTCGTCTTCGAGGCTCGTTCCGTGTTGTTCGGCTTTCAGGGAAAGCGAGGCGAGCAGCGGCTTGGAAAAACCGAGCGCCCGTAGTGCGAGGTAGGCGGGGTCGTCGGGTGCTGCCGCCTGCACCCCGTCGGGCTCGAGCGGTTCGGCAGGTGGCGCCGGCGTCAGATCTTGCGGCGACTGCGGCGCCGGTGGATATTCCCCTAAACGCATGACTCTGTTACACCGCCCGCAAGTGGATATCCCACGCTGTCCTGTTAAGGATCATAAACATGCCCGCTTGGAGCGCATCCCTCAAAAGTTTGGGGTTTCTTAACCTTTCGCCGCTCCGTCTCATCAAGGCGGGCCTGTTTTCCGGCCTTTTGCTGGCAAGCCACATCCCGGCATCCGCCGCGGAAGAAACCATGCTTCCGCTGATGTTTGACGCGCGCGAGCGCCTCTCGCGGCCGGATCTGTCGTCCGTGGTGCGTGTTCGTATCCTCACCAGCGCCGATTTCCCGCCCTTCAACTTTGCCGACCAGACCGGACGGCTTGCCGGCTTTAACGTTGATCTCGCCCGCGAGATCTGCACCGAGCTGAAGATCGAGGCCAAGTGCCAGATCCAGGCCATGCCCTTTGATGAGCTGGAAAAGGCGCTGGAAAGCGGCGCCGGCGAGGCGGTGATGGCCGGCATCGCGATCACGCCGGAGCGGCGCACGCGGTTCAACTTCACCCGCCCATATCTTGGCATCCCGGCGCGTTTTGCCCGGCACAAGGAGGTCAAGCTGGAAGGCCCCGCCGCGACCGCATTGGCCGAGAAGATTGTCGGCGTCGTCGGTGGCACGACCCATGAGGCGATGCTGAAGGCCTTCTTCCCGAAGCTCACCCCAAAACCGTTCGACAATGCCGATGCGATGCTTGAGGCATTGAAGTCGCATCAGGTGGATGCGGTGTTTGCAGACGGCTTGCGGCTGCCCTTCTGGGTCGCCGGCGAGGCATCGGCCAACTGCTGCGCCCTGTTCGACGGGCCATATCTGTCGGAGAAGTTCCTGGGGGAAGGGGTGGCGGTCATGCTCGCCAAGAGTGATCCGTTGCTTCCCGCCGCCTTCGACCAAGCCCTGAGCGTCCTGTCGCGCAACGGCCGGCTGCAGGATATCTACCTGCGTTATTTCCCGCACGGTCTCTATTAGGCCGCGACCCGAGGCATATATTCCTGTCTGCTTATTGGCTGGCCCAGATGATCCGCGCCATCCAGTCCACTTCGGCCAGATCAAAGCTGCGGTTCGGGTGCTCGGGGTTGAGCGACACCAGTTCCACCGTCTTCGCCGTCTGGCGGGCCAGCACCTTGGCCATCACCTCGCCCTCCTTCGTCTTCAGCACCACGCGGTCGCCGCGCCGCACCTGGGCGCCCGGCTCGACGATCAGCACGTCGCCGTCTCGGTAAAGCGGCATCATGGATTCGCCCTGGACTTCCAGCGCATAAACGCCGCTCTTGCGGGACGGGTCGACCGGAAACTCAACGACATCCCAGCCTTGGCCGGCGGGAAAACCACCATCATCAAAAAAACCGCCGGCACCCGCCTGCGCAAAACCGAGCAGCGGAATGGTGCCGCCCTGCGGCGGGAAGTTCCCCTCGGGCAGCACGTTGCGGCCGCCCGCCGAAGGCAGGTAGCTCATGAACTGGTCGACGGTCGCGCCCGTCGCCTCGAGGACCTTGGCAATCGATTCCGTCGAGGGCCAGCGCAGCCGCCCGTCCGGCCCCAACCGCTTGGATTTGTTGAAGGATGTCGGGTCGAGCCCCGCCCGTCGGGCAAGCCCGGAAGGGGTTAGTTGATGGCGTTCGGCAAGCGTATCGATCGCGTTCCAGATCGTATCGTGTGACAACATCTTGACCGTAACCCGTGATCGGCAGACGCCTGAACCCCCAGCCGTCGCGACACTTCCAAGCGAAACCTGCCCTGCATCTCATGCCGATGCCCAGAGCCTACCCCCTAAATGTAGCGGGGGTAGTGTGTTCCGTAAAGGGTCTTAGAGGAATAAAATCCTGTATCGGAAGGTCAGGCCACGAGCGCCGTATTGATCTTGCTGAGCTTGATCACCGCCTGGGTGCGGCTGTCGACATTGAGCTTCAGCAGGATGGCCGAGACATGCGCCTTGATGGTGGCTTCCGAGACGCCGAGCTCGTAGGCGATCTGCTTGTTGAGCAGCCCTTCGCCCAGCATGGCGAGCACGCGGCTCTGCTGGGGCGTGAGCGTCTTCAGCCTTTCCACCAGATCGGTCATGCCGGGGTCTTCTTCCACTGCGGAAAGGTCCGTCTTCGGCGCCCATATATCACCTTCCAGCACGGTATGGATGCCGGAGCGGATGTCGTCGAGGCCCGAGGACTTGGAGATGAAACCGGAGGCCCCAAGATCGAGCGCACGGCGCACAGTCGCGCCATCGTCGGTCGCGGACACGATCACGATCGGCAGCGCGGAGAATTCGGCCCTGAGACTCATCAAGCCGGAAAAGCCGCTGACGCCGGGCATCGCAAGGTCCAGCAGCATGAGATCGGTATCGGTATTGCTTTGGGCGGCACGTCGGGCGGCGTCGAAATCGCCGGCCTCGATGATCACCAGCTCTTCCGCCATGCCTTGAAGAGCCTGGCTCAGCGCACCGCGAAACAGAGGGTGGTCGTCTGCAATGATGATTGTCAGTGTCTGCATGGCCCACGCCCCCTCCCAAGAGCATAGTCGTGCTGCCTCTAGTAACGGAGGTTGTAGACCTCTCGTCCCGCAGACACAAGTAGGCCCGCAGACACAAGTAGAACAGTCACGTGCGGTCCGGCTGCGGTTTCTGGGCGTCCCGCTTGTCTTGAAACTCGCCGACAATGCCCATGAAGGTGCGCAGGAACCGTTCCATGATCGAAAGCGAGCGGTCGACTTCTTCATCGGTGGGCAGCGCATTGGGCGGCGTGTGGCTCAACCGCTCTTCCAGCGCCGTCACCCGCTTTTCAAGCCGCTCCAGTTCCTCTTCATAGGCAGTCCGTTCATCCGGCTGCATCCGGCAGGCCAGCACGCCGTCCTCGTCGCGGCAAAGTGTCATGGCGCCCGTCTGCGTGTCGAGCCGCACCACGCCCTTTTCGGTCCGCTCCAGCTGGAAGCGGTTGGTGGAGGGCGCCGAATCAGCTTTGGTTTCAGCCTGTTGCGCATGCGCACTGACCGACAGCAGAAGCGCGATGGGGATCGAGAGAGCCAGTTTCATCTTGCAGTCCTCCTCATGGTTCCGGTGGACAAGCGCCGGGCTTTGCGGCAAACGGTCCGACAACAAGAGATCTGCCGGAAGCTGATGATGACGGATATAGTGTACAAGATCGTGCCGGAAACGCTCTGGCGCCAGGCCAAGGAAACAGGCGTTTTCGAAGGCGCTGAGATCGACCTCAAGGATGGCTACATCCATCTGTCGACTGGAACGCAGGCCAAGGAAACGGCGCGGCTGCATTTTGCCGGCGTCACCGGGCTGATCCTGGTGGCGCTCAACGTCCATGCGCTGGGTGACGCCCTGAAGTTCGAGCCCTCGCGCGGCGGCGACCTCTTCCCGCATCTTTATGCGCCGCTGTCGCTGAAGGCGGTGCTCTGGGAAATGCCGCTGCTCGTCGGTGTGGATGGCGAGCATGCCTTTCCGGAGAAAATGCCGTGATCGGCCGCCTGGCCGGGATCGCCTCCCGTGGTCTCTTCACCTTTGATCCGGAAACGGCCCATGGCCTGTCGATCAAGGCGCTGAAAAGCGGCCTCATCCCGCCCTGCCGCCTGGCCCAGGATCCGCGGCTGGTGCAGACGGTGGCCGGCATCCGCTTCCCGAATCCGATTGGCCTTGCCGCCGGTTATGACAAGAATGCCGAGGTTCCGGATGCCATGTTGCGGCTCGGTTTCGGCTTCACGGAAGTCGGCACGCTGACGCCGAAGCCCCAGGCCGGCAACGACAAGCCGCGCATCTTCCGCCTCATCGAGGACCGCGGCGTCATCAACCGTCTCGGTTTCAACAACGAAGGCCATGAGGCAGCGCTCCGACGGCTCGCCGCGCGTGGCAAGGCGCCCGGCATCCTTGGCGTCAACATCGGCGCCAACAAGGATGCGTCAGATCGCATCGCCGATTATGTCGCCGGCATCGCCAGGTTTTATGCCCACGCCACCTATTTCACCGTCAACATCTCCTCGCCGAACACGCCGGGACTTCGCGATCTCCAGGCGCGCGAAAGCCTGAAGGCGCTGCTTGATGCCGTGCTTGCCGCACGGGCCGAGGAAGCGTTGCGGCATGGCCGCTCGGTCCCGGTTTTCTTGAAGATCGCCCCGGACCTCACCGAAGAGGGGCTCGATGACATCGCTGCCGAAGCGGGTTCGCATCCGCTCGACGGGCTGATCGTCTCCAACACCACGCTGGCGCGCGACGGGCTGAAGAACCAGGTGGAGTCGAAGGAAACGGGTGGCCTCTCCGGCGCGCCCCTGTTCAAGCGGTCCACCGCCGTTCTTGCCAAGATGCGCCAGCGCGTCGGTGCCGACCTGCCGCTCATCGGGGTCGGCGGCGTTGGAAGCGCTGAGGATGCGCTGGAAAAGATCCGCGCCGGCGCCGATCTCGTGCAGCTTTACTCCTGCATGGTCTATGAGGGGCCGGGCCTGGCGTCTGCCATCGTCAAGGGCCTGTCCGGCTTGCTGGACCGGGAGAACGTCTCGAGCATCCGGCAACTGCGCGACGGCCACGTCGATCAATGGGCGGCGACGAAACTCTGACGCGCCTTGCGCGGCACCATCGCGGCGAGGAAGAAGCCCCGCATCAGCAGGAACAGGTTGAGCGATAGCCACAGCCCGTGATTGCCGATCCATGGCACCAGCACCGCCAGGCTGGCGCAATAGCCGGCAAACGACAGCAGCATCATGTTGCGCATCTCGCGTGACCAGGTGGCGCCGATGAAGACGCCATCCATCTGGAATGCGAGAGCCCCCGTCAGGCCCGTCAGTGCCGCCCATCCGAGATAGACATAGGCTTCCTGCCGCACCGTATCGGATGTCGTCAGCAGGTGGATAATCGGCTGGCCGAAGACGAGGAAGAACACACCGACAGCCGCTGCCATCGCAAACGACCAGAGGCCGGTGAGCTTCAGCGCCCGATCGAAGGAGGGGCGGTATTGTGCACCCACGGCGCGCCCCGCCAGCTGTTCGGCAGCCCCGGCCAGCCCGTCGAGGAAGAAGGCGGACAGCATGAAGATGTTCATCAGCACGGCATTGGCCGCCAGCGTCACGGCCCCGAAGCTTGATCCGACGCGGGTAAGCAGCGTGAAGGCGGCGTTCAGCACCAGCGAGCGGATGAGGATATCCGCATTCATCTGGAACAGCTGTTTCAGCTTGGCCGGATCAAACAGTTCTGCGCGGCTTGGTCGTTCGCCGGAGCGAAACTCGCGGCTGACCAGGGCCAGGCCGATGACGACGGCCGTGACTTCGGCGATCGCCGTCGACCAGGCGACGCCGGCGACACCATAACCAAGCACGAGGCCGAGCAGGATGGCGAGCACGATGTTCGTGCCGTTGAGGATGATCTGCAGCGCCAGCCCCATCACGCCTTGGCCGCGCCCCAGCACGAAACCGAGGATGGCGAAGTTGGCGAAAGTCGCGGGGCTCGTCAGCACCCGGATGCCGAAATACTGCCGTGTCACGGCCGCGACAGCGGGATCGCTCGTCATCAGGTCCGGCGCAAAGGCAAGGATCAGTGGCGCCAGCGCCAGCATCACGAGGCCAAGCGCCATCGCGCTCAGCAGCGCTCGCCAGAACACCGCCTGTTGTTCGCGTCGGTCGCCGCGCCCGAAAGCCTGCGCCACGAGGCCGGTTGTCGAGGTGCGCAGGAAGCTCAGGCTTCCATAGATGAGGTCGAAGAGGATCGCACCGATGGCAAGGCCTGCCAGCGCTTCCGGCTTGCCCAGATGCCCGACGACCGCCGTGTCTGTCAGGCCGAGCAGCGGTGTCGTGAGAAAACCGAGCGTCATCGGAATGGCGATGCCGAGCACCAGGCGGTGCGTCACGGGAAATGGCTTGATCGCGGTCGCTTCCGAGGATGCTTGCTGCATGGTTAGCCGGACAGCACCATGGCCCAGTAGGGACGTCCGTCCTTTGTCTTGGCAACAGCAACGCCCAGGCCGCTGAAGCGACCGAGCATGTTGTGCAGGTGCTTGGGCGAATCGATCCAGGCCTGGACGGCTGCCTCCACCGAGCTTTGGCCGGTGGCGATGTTTTCTGCCGCCGGCAGCGATACGTCGGAGCGCTTCATGCGGCTTGCGAAATCGTCGCCGAGCCCGATCAGGTGCTTCATCTGGTCGGCCTTTGCCATGCGGATCGCCTGCACCGCGGCAGCCTTGCGCGCTGGTCCATTGCTTGAAAGGGCAGGGAGACCCTTGGCCTGTCGCAGCTTGTTGACGATCGGCAGGGCGGCAGCCGTATGATCCTCGACGCCCGGCGTCGGTGTCAGCACCGAAGTGGTGGAACAGCCGGCGATCAGGCCGAGACCGGAGAGGAAAAGGAAGCGGCGGCGCGAGGCCGTGGTGTTCAAGGTCATCTTAGCGGCGGTAGCTCAGGAGGCGGATCACGAGGAAGATCGGAATGACGATGATCGCGCCCAGCACGAGATAGTCGCCAACGCGGCCAAGTGCCCGGAAGCCGTTGTACCAGAGGTCGAGGAACCAGTAGCGGATCGTGTCGATGATGTTGTCGGGCGTAAAGCCGAAGATGGCGAGAACGAAACCGACGATCAGGCACACGACGATCAGCTTGATGATCGTGCGCGCCGGCGTATCACCGAGAAACCTGTTCACCCCATCCGCCATTCAACGTCTCCAGAATACTGATGCCAAGTACTGTGCCATAGCCGCCACGGATGCGCCGGGCAAGCAGCGATGGCTCTGCTCCGCCTCTCAGATAGAACTTGAGTTTTTTTGTGGCTTCGGCAATAGCAGGCAATTCCTGCGGAAAACCACATGGCCCCCACATCTTCTGCCTTTAATCAGTTCTCCTCGGGGGACGTCCTTGCCGACCGCCGCGTAGATTATGCCCGCATGCTGGCCGAGGCCGGCGATCATGCCGCCGCCGCCGAACTGATCGAGCAGGCGCTCGAGCTTTCGCCGCGTTGGGCAGCCGGCTGGTTCATGCTCGGTGAATACCGGGAAAAGGCTGGCCGTCCCGATGCCGCCGACGCATACCGTCAGACGCTTGAGCTCGAGCCTGAAGACGTGTTCGGCGCCACGCTGAAGCTCGCGCTGCTTGGCGAGGAGAGCGTGCCCGACCTGCCGCCGAGCGGTTATATCGAAAGCCTGTTCGACGATTATGCCGATCGGTTCGATACCGCGCTGGTCGAGAAGCTCAACTACTCGGTGCCGGAGAAGCTTGCAGCACTCGTCGCGCCCCATGCGCCGTTCGATTATGTCGTTGACCTTGGATGCGGTACTGGCCTTTTGGGGGAAGCCATCCGTAGCTCCGTGACGCGGCTCGAGGGCTTCGACATCTCCGCCAACATGCTGGTGCGGGCCGAACAGAAGGCCGTCTATGACCATCTCGGCCAGGCAGACCTGAGCCTCCCGCACCACGAGGCTGGCCTCTTCTCCGAAAGTCTCGCCCTTCATCGCGCCGATCTCGTCTCGGCAGCCGACGTGCTGATGTATCTCGGTTCTCTCGAAACCGTATTTCCGCTGGTCACGGCGCTTCTGCGCCCGAACGGGCTCTTTGCCTTCTCTGTCGAGGATGCCGGGTCAGACGGTGGTTTCGTGCTGCGCGAGAGCCTGCGTTATGCCCATTCGCAAGCCTATATCGAGATGTTGCTTGCCCAGCACGGCTTCACCTTGGTTGAGTTGCAGCGCACCGTGATCCGCACCGATGGCGGAAAACCGGTCCGCGGCATTCTGTTTCTGTCGCGCCTGGGCGCCTGAACGCAGCATTTATTGCGGATTTAAGTCTTGCGCGTGCAGGCGGTTGAACTGCCTTGCGGGGCGGAATATTGCAGTGCAATATTTTCAAGTTGTGACGAGATGATCCGGAAGGAATGGCCTTTGGCGCAGAGCGAGCAGGTGCAGAAGCGCAGTATTGGCTTCTATAGCGCAGACCCGTCGAAGCATACGCCGCTCGAAGATACACAAGGCATCTTCATCAGTGCCATGACGGTGGCGCTTGGCCTCTATTTCCTCAATCAGGTCGGGCTTCTGACCAGCGGCACGGCGGGCGTCGCCTTCCTGCTGCACTATGCCTTTGACCTTCCTTTCGGCCTGCTTTTCTTCCTCGTCAACCTGCCGTTCTATTACCTCTCCTTCAAGCGCCTCGGGCTCGGCTTCTCGCTGAAGACGTTTGTCGCCATCCTCGTCGTCTCGGTCATCACCGAACTCGAGCGGCGTTTCCTGGTCATCGAATATCTCGACCCGTTCTGGGCAGCCCTGCTTGGCGGCATCCTGATCGGCTACGGCCTGCTCGGCATGTACCGGCACCGCGCTTCGCTCGGCGGCATCGGCATCCTCGCCATCTACCTGCAGGACAGGTTCAAGATCCCCGCTGGCCTCGTCCAGCTCGGCTTTGATCTTTGCGTCATGGTCGCGGCCTTCTTTGTCGTCAGCCCAGTCACCGTGCTCTGGTCCCTGGTCAGCGCCGTCGTCCTTAACCTGCTGCTGACGATCAATCACCGGTCCGACCGATATATCGTGGTGCGTTGATGACATTCCAAAATCCCATGAAGACACCCGTCGGCTTCTGGTCCTCGAGCCCGGAAAGACATTCGCTGCTGGAGGATATCCAGGGCGTCGCCGCCGGCAGCATGCTGGCGGCGCTTGGCGTCACGCTGCTTGCCACGGCGCAACTGATGGTCGGCGGCACCGCCGGCCTCGGCTTCCTGCTGCGCTATTCCACCGGCATCAGCTTTGGCGCCGCCTTCTTTATCCTCAACCTGCCGTTCTACTGGCTGGCCTATCGCCGCCTTGGCCTTGCCTTCACGGTGAAGACCTTTGCCGCCGTTGCCCTGACGGCGATCCTCACCAGCATCCTGCCGCAGCTCATCACGGTCAGCTCCGTCGAGCCGATCACGGCGGCGGTGTTCGGCGGCCTGCTCATGGGCTGCGGCATGCTGGTGCTCTTCCGCCATCGCGCCTCGCTCGGCGGCTTCGGCATCCTGGCGCTCTACCTGCAGGACCGTTTCGGCTGGCGCGCAGGCTTCGTCCAGCTCGGGCTGGATTGCGTCGTGCTGATCCTCTCCTTCTTTGTCGCAAGCCCCGCCGTCATCGCCTGCTCGGTGCTCGCCGCCGTCACCCTGAACCTGACGCTTGCGATCAACCACCGCGCCGACCGCTACATCGTCCGGTAGCTCTTCTTATTCCACGCCGGCGGCTTATCTTAACCGTCGTGGACCTGATCGAGACCCCATCCCCCGGCCGCGACGCCGCCACCTTGCCCCGGCCGTTCCTCAAATGGTTTGCCGAAAAGGGCTGGGCCCCGCGCGCCCACCAGCTGGAGCTTCTGGCGCGCGCGCAGGGCGGCGAGAACATGCTGCTCATCGCGCCCACCGGCGCGGGCAAGACGCTCGCCGGTTTCCTGCCTTCGCTCACCGATCTCGTCCACCGCGGCAAGACCCCGCCGGGATCGGCCTTCACCGGCATCCACACGCTCTACATTTCGCCCCTGAAGGCACTGACGGTCGATATCGAGCGCAACCTGATGAAGCCCGTCAACGAGATGGGCCTATCCGTCACGGTCGAAAACCGCACCGGCGACACGTCCCAGTCCAAACGCCAGCGCCAGAAGCTCAACCCGCCCGACATTCTCCTGACGACACCTGAACAGGTGGCGCTGCTGCTCGCCAACAAGGAGGCGGAGCGCTTTTTCAAGGACCTCAAATACGTCGTCCTCGATGAGCTTCATTCGCTGGTCACCTCCAAGCGCGGACACCTGCTGTCGCTCGGGCTCGCGCGCATCCGCCGCCATGCGCCCGGCATGCAGACGATCGGGCTCTCGGCCACCGTCGCCGATCCGATGGAACTGCAGCGCTGGCTGGTGCCGCAAGGGGAAAACCCGGCCCCACCCGCCGGCCTCGTCCATGTCACGGGTGGTGCCGCGCCCAACATCAGCATCCTCGGCACCGAAAGCCGTATTCCCTGGGGCGGGCATGTCTCGGCTTATGCGATTGCCGATGTCTACCGCGAGATCAGGAACCACGGCACGACGCTGATCTTCGTCAATACCCGCTTCCAGGCCGAATTCCTGTTCCAGGCGCTCTGGAACGCCAATGACGACAACCTCGCGATTGCGCTCCACCACGGCTCGCTTGATGCCGGGCAGCGGCGAAAGGTGGAAGCCGCGATGGCTGAAAACCGCCTGCGGGCCGTCGTTGCCACCTCGACGCTCGACATGGGCATCGACTGGGGCGACATCGACCTCGTCATCCATATCGGTGCACCAAAGGGCGCCTCGCGGCTTGCCCAGCGCATCGGCCGTGCCAACCACCGCATGGACGAGCCCTCGAAGGCGATCCTCGTTCCCGGCAACCGCTTCGAGGTCATGGAGTGCCAGGCAGCGCTCGATGCGAATTACCTTGGCGCCCAGGATACGCCCCCGGTCGGGGAGGGCGCGCTCGATGTGCTCGCCCAGCATGTTCTCGGCATGGCCTGTGCCGAACCCTTCGATCCGCTCGAGCTCTACGACGAGATCATCAGCGCCTCGCCCTATGCCGGCCTTTCCTGGGAGATGTTCGAGTGCATCGTCGATTTTGTCGCGACCGGCGGATACGCGCTGCGCGCCTATGAGCGTTACGCCAAGATCCGCAAGACGCCGGAGGGCAAATGGCGGGTGTCGAACCCGCATGTCGCGCAGCAATACCGGCTCAACATCGGCACCATCGTTGAGGCGACGGAGCTCAACGTGCGCCTCGTCAGGCGCAGTGCCACCGGCACGCTCGGGCGGGGCGGCATGTCGCTCGGCAAGGTTGAAGAGCAGTTCCTCGAACAGCTGCGCCCGGGTGATACCTTCCTGTTCGCCGGCAAGGTGCTGCGATTCGAGACCATCCGCGAAAACGAATGCCTCGTGTCCACCACCTATTCCACCGACCCCATGATCCCGGCCTATGCCGGTGCCAAGTTTCCGCTGACGACCTATCTGGCGGACCAGGTGCGCTCCATGCTCGCCGATCCCGATCGCTGGGACGTGCTGCCCGACCAGGTGCATGACTGGCTCGCCATCCAGCGGGAACGGTCGATGATCCCCAGGCGCGATGAGCTGCTGATCGAGACTTTCCCGCGCGGCAAGCGCTTCTTCATGATCGCCTATTGTTTTGAAGGCCGGCTTGCCCACCAGACGCTTGGCATGCTGCTGACGCGGCGGCTGGAACGTGCCGGTGCCCGGCCGCTTGGCTTCGTCGCGACCGACTATTCTCTCGCCGTCTACAGCATGAACGACATGGGCGGCATGATTGCCAGTGGCCGCATGAGCCTCTCGGACCTCTTCGACGAGGACATGCTGGGTGATGATCTCGAAGCGTGGCTTGCGGAAAGCTACCTCCTGAAGCGGACCTTCCGCAATTGCGCCATCATCTCCGGTTTGATCGAGCGCCGTCACCCGGGCAAGGAAAAGACGGGCCGGCAGGTCACGGTGTCGACGGATCTGATCTACGACGTGCTGCGCACCCACGAGCCGGATCATATCCTGCTGGAGGCGACGCGCAGGGATGCGGCAACGGGTCTTTTGGATATTGGCCGGCTAGGCGATATGCTGGCGCGAATCAAAGGGCACATTACCCACCGCGATCTCGACCGTGTTTCGCCGCTTGCCGTTCCCATCATGCTGGAGATCGGCAAGGAAACGGTGCCGGGTGAAGCAAATGATGCGGTGCTGGAAGAGGCTGCCGAAGAACTGATCGCGGAGGCAATGGGCTGATGCGATCTGCGATGTTAAGAGACGACGACTTGCTGACCCGCATCGGCCTCGCGGCCCGAACTTTATCCACGACAGCGGCCCCCTCGGGTGCCGAAGAGATCGTCGTCCACGGTGTATCGGCCGTTTGCGATCCGCTGGGCGGGCTCTACCTGCCGGAACTCGGCATGCTCGTGGTCTCCGACCTGCACCTGGAGAAAGGGGCAGCCTTTGCCCGCCGTGGCATGATGCTGCCGCCTTACGATACTATTGCGACGCTCAACATCCTGTCGGCTGTCATCACCCGTTATGATCCGAAGGTCGTGGTGTCGCTGGGCGACAACTTCCACGATCGCAAGGGCTCCCAGCTCCTGCCGGCCGATCTTCGAGCCCTGATCACCAACATGGCCCGCGGCCGCGACTGGATCTGGATCAACGGCAACCATGACCCGGATGGAACGGTGGATCTCCCAGGCATCTCGGCGGATGAGCTGGTCTATGGCGGCCTGGTGTTCCGCCACGAACCGAGCCTGATTTCCGGCAAGGGTGAGGTCGCTGGCCATCTTCATCCATCGGCCACCGTGCGTCGGCGCGAAAAGTCGGTGCGCCGGGCCTGTTTTGCCTCGGACGGTCAGCGTCTGCTGATGCCAGCCTTTGGTGTGTTCGCCGGCGGGCTGGACCTCAATCACAAGGCCATGCACGGCCTCTTCGACCGTGAGGCCCTGGTCGCGCATCTTCTGGGGCGCGACCGGATCTACTCGGTGCGTTATGGAAACCTGATCGGCTGAACCAGCCGATCAGCGTCAGATTCAACGATAGATCAGCACCGGCACCTTGGAGCCGGCGAGCACCTTCATGGTGACGCTGCCCAGCATGAAGGCCTTGAAGCCCGAGCGTCCGTGCGAGGCCATGGCAATCACGTCGCAATTGCGCTTCTCCGCCGTTTCGGTGATGCAGCGGGCCGGATCGAGACCGACCAGCTTCACCGTGTCGCAGGCAACCTGCCGCTGCTTTGCTGCCTCCTTGGCGTTGGCCAGGAATGCATCGGCCTCTTCGTGCGCCCGGCGTTCATATTCTGCATGGGCGATCTCCATGCCGGCCGGGTTGATGGTGAAGACCTGCAGCGGCTCGATCACGGCCAGCACCGTTGCCTCGGCGCCAATCTCGCGCGCGAAGTCCAGCGCCTGCTCCAGTGCCTGGGTCGAAAGCGGCGAGCCATCGGTCGGAATGAGAACTTTCTTGAACATGATCGAGCCTCCGTTTGATCGCGCGAAACGTCTGCCACAAGCGGCCCGATGACATTGATGTGCGTCAATCTCGATCGCCGCGCCAGCTCAAACGGATCAGTCCTTGCGGAAGATCAGGCTCGCACCCCAGCCGGTAATGACGGCAATCAGCACGCAGATCAGGCCGTAAGCGAAGGGCCGCTGGTGCGCGGCATCGGTGATTGCCTGTTCCAGGCCGGTCTTGACGACCCGCAGAGGCATTTCCTTCTGGGCAATCAGCGCGCCGCTCTTGAAAAGATAGGCCCGCACCATGTGCATCCCGTCGGGAATATTGGCCGGCAGCCTCAGCGACGCGCGGAACAGGCTCGAAGACACGAAGCGCACACCGTTCGTGTCGCGCTGGTAGAGCCCGTTGCTGAGCTTCAGGCGTCGGTAGGCATCACGGAACTCGCCGATCAGACCGGAATTTGGAATGTAACCGACCGGGTTCAGCGGCAGGTGGTCTATCCCCACCCCGATATTGTTGAGGCTCGGCGCCTCGTCGATGCTTTCGATCTGCCGGGTGCTGGCCAGGGAATAGCTTTCCGGCACCTGCTCGAAGGTCATCGACTGGGTGTTCATCCAGATGCCGAGCACGCGCTCCTTGCGGCGCACCGTGGCATAGTCCTTCGGCCCTTCCAGCGTCACCACGACATCATACTGGCCGATCGCCAGGAACAGCTCGTCGGCATTGGTGAGCGCACCAAAGATGGTCAGGTCAGCGCCCTGGAAGTCGGAAGCGATGGCGATCTCGCTGGTGGACGCGCCGATCTCCAGCCCTTCCTTCACCGTCGACGCTTCACCGAACGGCACCTGCGCGGCCGCGGGCGAAATGAGCGAGACGAGAACAACGAGGGATGAAAGCAGCCGGCGCATCAGTAGGACAGGCCTCCCACCGCAACGGAATAGATGTCATCCGGCGTCAGCACCAGGCCAACGGCCAGGCGGATGCCAACCGCGAGCACGAGCAGCGCAAGCAGCGCACGCAGCTGTTCGCCGCGCAGCTTCTGTCCCACCCGCACGCCATATTGCGCGCCGATGACGCCCGCGACCATCAGGATCGTGGCAAGCACGATGTCGACGGAATAGTTTGTCGCCGCCTGCACCATGGTCGTATAGGCGGTCACGAAGATGATCTGGAACAGCGAGGTCCCGACGACGACATTGGTCGGGATGCGCAGGAGATAGATCATCGCCGGCACCATGATGAAGCCGCCGCCGACACCCATGATCGAGGTCAGCACGCCGATTGCAAAGCCGAGCGCCACCACCGGGATGGCGGACAGGTAGATCTTCGACTTCTTGAAGCGCATCTTGAGCGGCAGCCGGTGCACCCAGTTGTGCTGGCCGGGCCGCTTCAGCGGCGCGCTTTCGCTGTTCTTGGCGCGTCGCATCGCCCGCAGGCTTTCCTGCAGCATCAGCGCGCCGATCGTGCTCAAGAGGACGACGTAGAGGAGCGAGATGAACAGGTCGAGCTGGCCGAGCCGGCGCAGCCAGGAGAAGACCCAGACGCCGACGGTGGCGCCTGCGAGACCCCCAACGAGCAGCACCGTGCCGAGCTTGATGTCCAGCGTGCCGCGCCTGAAGTGGGTAATCGCGCCCGAGATGGAGGACGCGACAACCTGGTTGGCGCCCGTCGCCACCGCCACCACCGGCGGGATGTTGTAGAAGATCAGAAGCGGCGTGATGAGAAAGCCGCCGCCAACGCCGAACATGCCCGACAGGAAGCCGACAGCCGCACCCATTCCGAGAATGATGAAGATGTTCACCGAAAGCTCAGCGATGGGCAGGTACACAGTCACGGCTGGATCCCGAGGCAAGCAGAACGACGTTTAACGAGCGCCCGACGGTTCGTCGCAGCCCTCGTTCTCGTGAAGACGAAATCACTTCCACATGCCGGATGAACGAGGCATGAAGAGCCCTTCGTCATGCGGCCAGCCTCGGCCATAGTCAATTCGGAAGGCCTAAGATTGTCGGCAGACCGCCTGCTTTCATGCAGGCGTGCCTAAGATAGCCTTGATCTTCAATCTCGGCCGGGTAAGTCGTCTTACCCGAGAACCCTTTGCCCGTTGCCCCGCCGCTACTTGTTGCGGGCCAGCAGTTCCTTCACCAGCGCATCGTTGATCTTGCCGGTCGGCTCCTGGCCGACGGAGGTCTGGAAGGCCTTGATCGCGGCGATCGTCTTGGCGCCCATCTTGCCGTCCGGGCGGCCGGCGTCGAAGCCGTTCTTGGTCAGGATGCCCTGGATGTTGCGGATCGCCTTTTCCATGTCGACGGAAGAGGTGGTCACCGCCTTGCCGGTTGCCCATTCATCCGGAATATCGACCGAGTTTGCCTTCGGGTCGAGCGGCTGCTGCGACCAGGCCTCGACCTTCGCCTTGGCGCTTTCGAGCTGCTCCTTGCGCATCGCATTGGCAACTTCGTCGCGCTTCTGGGCGGCATCCTGGTCGCCATCCTTGGCGGCCACGGCAAACCACTTGTAGGACTGTTCCAGATCCTGCTTCACGCCATTGCCGCGCGCATAAAGGATCGCGAGGTTGAACTGGCTGTCGGCGACGCCGAAGTCGGCGGCCTTGGCGAACCACTTCACCGCCGCGACATAGTCCGGCTGTCCCGTCGCACCGGAGGCGTAAAGGACCGCGAGATTGTGCATGGCGCTGGCATTGCCGGCCTCGGCGGCCTTCTCGTAATAGCTGATCGCCTTGTTGAGGTCGCGCGCGACGCCGGTGCCCTTTTCGAAGATGTTGGCGATCCGGTATTGGGCCGGCGCAAGGCCGCGGTCTGCGGCAAGCTTGTACCAGTTGGCGGCTTCCGACGGATCGGCCTTTACGCCGCGGCCATCGGTATAGCGGGCGCCGATCTCGAAGAGTGCGTTCGGGTCACCCGCCGCCGCCGCGTCAGCCAGCGACTTCGGTGCGAGCCCGGCCGGAACGGCAATCGGCGCATCGACGGTGGTCGACGCCGCAATGAAATTATCCTGCTGCGCGGGCGCTGCATCCGGCGGCTCGATGGCAGACGGCTGGCCGTTCGTCAGGTTGGGATCGGCAAGCCGATTGGCGCTCTGCACCGGCTCCGGTTCCGGCGCCGGTGGCTCAGCCTCCGCTGCCGCAAAATCCAAGTCATCGGCGCCATCGGTCGCTGCCTGGTCTTCGCTCGCCGGCAGTTGGGCTTCAGGGTGCATCTCGGCAACCGTCGGCTCGGCCGGCGCTTCCACCTGCGCCGTCGGAAGGGCCGCGGACGGAGCCTCGGAGCCGCTCGTCAGCGTCCGGGCAAGCGGCATCGCCATCAGCGCCAGCAGGACCGCACCCACCGCCATCAGGATCGGCCGGCGAAACTGCGACATCTTTCCGGCAGCGGCCGGCTTGCCGGCGCTTTTCATGGCCCGGCGATAATCCTTTGTGGCAGCGGCCGGCTGCGACGGATCGACCTCCTGCGCGGCGGCCTTGGCGGCGCGACGGGCAGCGGCAATGTAATCGGCACGTGCGGCACCGGATGAGCGCTCGGCATCGAAATCGCCGGAAGCCTGGCTGGCGCGCACCCGCTCCAGGATCTTCTTCACGTCCGGCGCACCCGAACCCGGCTCGATCAGGTCGTTCTGCAGGTCAGCCGGCAGAACATCCGTCGGATCAAGCGACGGCGTCGGATCGACGATGGCGCGCTTCCCCGTTGCCGCCTCAGCCTTGGAGCCCGGCATGAACCGGCGCGAAAGCTGCGTCAGCAGGCTTGGTTTTTCAGCCTGCGGGGCCGCGATGCGGCTCTCTGCCTCGGGCTGCTCCGCGTAGGCGGCATGGTCCCCTGCCGGTTCGACAGCCTGCTCGCGGGGAGCGGCTGCCGGAGCCGATGCCCCGCCGGATGCCCGGTCCGATGTCTGGTCCCAGGCCACATGCGCCAGTTCTTCCTGCATCACCGTTTCAGGCGAGGCTGCCGCCTGCACAAAAGCCGTGTTGGCAGAACCACCGCGTGCCAACTCGCGCCGCTCCGGGCCGGTATATCCGCCGTCGGAAACCGGCGGCGGCGCGGAGAAACGCTCTTCCATGCCGTCGAGCCGATTGGCGATCTGCACCAGCGTGCCGTGCAAGGCTTCGAAAGTGTGGTGGGTGCGCTCTTCGGATGAGCGGGTCAGGTCTTCCAGATGCCGCAGGTCGTCGGCAAGCGCGGTGAGCGCCGCCATGTCGGCCGCCGCCATCGGTGCGCCGCCGGAGGCATTGCGCGAATAGGCCTCGACCACCGTTTCGGCAGCCTGGCGTGCGGCCTCGATGATATACTCATCATTGGTGGCCATGTAGTTTTCGATCGCCGACATGCGGTTGTCGAAGTCGGCGGGAAGCCCGGCCGCCGGCTGCGGCTGGCTGATCAGCACCGAAAGATGGGCGATCTGGTCTTCGAGGCTGCGCAGCGCGCTCTCGTCATGGCGCGGCTGCGCCGTTGCCTCGTCGAGCCGCGATGCGATGTCGCTCAGCCGGTCCTCGATCCGGTCGAATGCCTGCAGTTCGGCCGGCTGCAGGCGCGGCGCAATCTCCATTTCCTCGATCCGGCGGGCAAGATAATCCAGCCGCTCGCCGAGCGCGTCATTGACCGAACCCTGCTCCAGCCCGTCGATCTTGCGGGAGATGTCGGCAAGGTAGTCGACGAGTTCGCTGTCATGCGCCGGGCGCTGGTTCTGCTCCAGCATGCGCGAAAGCTGTTCCAGCCGCTCCTCGAGCCGCATGGCGGCCTGTTCGTCGGCAAGGTCCGAAATCCGCGCCGTCAGTGCTTCCAGCCGCGCCGAAAGCGCTTCTGTCGGGTCAGGCTGCTGGTAGGCCGTCTGGCCGATCATGTCGATCTGTTCGGCAAGCGCGCCGATGCGGCTTTCCACGCGTTGCAGGAAGGCTTGGTCCAGGCGGGCCGCTGAAGCAGCATGGCTGCTTGCGGCAATCGCCCGGCTGATCTCGTCGAGCCGCTGGTCGAGCGCCGCAAACTGTTCGCCATAAGCGGCATCGTTCGGCTGCATGCGGGTGCCGAGCTGCTCCATGGCGCCGGCCACGGCAAGCAGCTTCTGCTCCAGCGCCCGGATCACCGGGCTGTCGCTCATCTCGCCAAGCTGGCTCTTGATGTCGTCGATCCGGTAGGCGAGCGCCACCAGTTCCTCGCGCAGCGCGGCCGAATCCTGCTCCTGCATCCGGTCTTCCAGGCCCTGCCAGCGGGTTTCCATCCGGCGAACGGAGTCTTCGCGCGCCAGACCGTCCATCACGGCGCGCAGCTCTTCGAACTCTTCCTTCAGCGCCGCCACTTCAGGCGTTGCCTGGTGCCCCAACTGGTTGATGCTTTCGGCAAGCTGCGTCAGGTCGCTGCGCAGTTCTTCGTTGAAGCGCTGGTCTTCGGCGACAGAGCGGATCGAGCGGATTTCGGAGCGCAGCGCATTCATCTCGCGGGCAACGCCTTCGGAAATATCCTGCTTCAGCTCCTGGCGCAGGCTCACAAGCGCCTGGGCAATCTCCTGCATGGCAGGGTCGACGCGTGGGGCCTGCGGTGCAGGCGCCCGGGCCGGGATCGGCTGGCGCAAATCCTCGCGGCGCGGTTCCTCACGACGCGGCAGCGGCGCGGAAGGGCGCGCATCGGCATAACGCAGGTTTTCGCTGCGGGCAGGGGCGTAACGTTCCGGTGCACGCTGTGCTTCCGGCGGACGGATGGGCGCGCGCTGCGCCTCATGACGGGGTGCTGCCGCACGCCTTGGTTCGTCATGGAACTGGCTGTTGCGGTTGCGGTCGAGCATGCGCTGGCGCTCGCGGATTTCGGCCAGCGGATCGCTCGGGAAAGCGCCGGAACGTGCGGGGTTCGCCGCGCGCGGGGCAGCAGGCGGCGTCGGCATGGCGGCTCGCGGATCCCGCGCCGTGCCCGACATCAGCCCTTCGATCCTTGCCTCCAGGCCCTCGATGGTGCGGTTCAATGCCTCCAGGGAGGAGCGGTCGCCGGTACGGGAAGGGGCTGATCGTGATCCGTTCATGTGCTCGCTCGTTCGACCTTGTGCCTGCGCTCTGACAAGAGAGCCCGGCCGCATCGGCGAACTCTCGGGAATTTCTCAGTCGTTTTGAAATGCCTTACGCAAGACTGTCCGTTCGGCGGTCGCGGTCTCATCGCGTGGAAAGATGATTTGCGCCGCTTCAAGGGCCTACTATTTCGCCAGACGTGGTAAACAACCCGTTAACACCGGTTAAGATTTTAACCTTTTCGGAAGATCTTGCCCCTTGTGTTGCTGGAGTTCGTGCGCGCGGGGTGCCCGGCTCGAAGCCTCGGCTCGCGTCCATCACCGGCCGCGCCGCATGCGCCAAAAAAGCCGACCAGCTCCGTTTGACGTTTACGCAAACGTCAATTATTTATGCCATACGAGACTTGGCTGAGGATCGGCCACAGAGGATATGGAGGAAGCTCGACCATGCCAGTGTACAAGGCGCCCGTTAACGACACGCTTTTCATCTTGAACGATGTCCTGGGTCTTGAGCGTTACGGCAACCTGCCAGGTTTTGCGGATGCAACGCCGGACATGCTGGAAGCGATCGTCGGCGAGGCCGCCAAGGTTGCGGAAGATGCGCTGTTCCCGCTCAACCTGTCGGGCGACCAGGAAGGCTGCACGCGGCATGACGACGGAACGGTCTCCGTGCCNAAGGGCTTCAAGGAAGCCTATGACCAGTATTGCCANGGCGGCTGGATCGGGCTTGCCGTTCCNGAAGAGTTCGGCGGCCAGGGCCTGCCTTACACGCTGCACGCTGCCGTCGGCGAATACATGTCGTCCGCCAACATGTCGCTGATGATGTATCCGGGCCTCACCCAGGGTGCGATCGCGGCGATCCTCGTCCACGGCACGGATGCCCAGAAGCAGACCTACCTGCCGAAGATGGTCGAAGGCACCTGGTCGGGCACCATGAACCTCACCGAGCCGCATTGCGGCACCGACCTTGGCCTTCTGCGCACCAAGGCCGTGCCGGTTGGCGACGGCACCTACAAGATCTCCGGCCAGAAGATCTTCATCTCTGCCGGCGAACACGGCATGACGGACAATATCATCCACCTCGTGCTCGCCCGCATCGAGGGTGCACCGGAAGGCACCAAGGGCATCTCGCTCTTCATCGTGCCGAAGTTCCTCGTCAACGAGGATGGTTCGCTCGGGTCCCGCAACGGCGTGTCCTGTGGTGCGATCGAAGAAAAGATGGGCATCCACGGCAACGCCACCTGCGTCATGAACTATGACGAGGCGACCGGTTACCTGATCGGTGCGGAGAACAAGGGCCTTTCGGCCATGTTCGTGATGATGAACGAAGCCCGTCTCGGCGTTGGCCTCCAGGGCCTGTCGATCGCCGAAGTGGCTTACCAGAACGCCGTCAACTACGCCCGCGAGCGCATCCAGGGTCGCTCGCTCTCCGGCCCGAAGGCGCCGGACAAGAAGGCGGACCCGATCATCGTCCATCCGGACATCCGCCGCTCGCTGATGACCATCAAGGCCTTCAACGAAGCAGGCCGCGCCTTCATGCTGTGGACGGCGCTGAAGTCCGATATCGCCCATCGCTCGGAAGATCCGGCAGAACGGCAGAATGCCGATGACCTGCTTGGCCTTGCGACCCCGATCCTCAAGGGCGTGCTGACCGACAAGGGTTTCGATCACGCCGTCATGGCCCAGCAGGTCTACGGTGGTCACGGCTATATCGAAGAATGGGGCATGAGCCAGTATGTCCGCGATGCCCGCATCGCGATGATCTACGAAGGTGCCAACGGCATCCAGGCGCTCGATCTCGTGGGCCGCAAACTTGCCCTGAATGGCGGCCGCGCCGTCATGGCCATGTTCAAGGAAATCGGCGATTTCTGCGAGGAAAACCGCGCCGATGAAGCAATGAGCTTCTACACCAAGCACCTGAAGAAGGGTCTCAACGACCTGCAGGCGTCGACCATGTGGTTCATGCAGAACGCCATGGCCAAGCCCGACAACGCCGGTGCCGGCTCGACCGACTACATGCACCTCTTTGGCCTGGTGACGCTGGGCTACATGTGGGGCAAGATCGCCAAAGCCGCCCGAGATCGCCTGGCTGCGGGCGACCCGCGCGAGGAATACCTGAAGAACAAGCTCGTCACGGCACGGTTCTACATGGAAAAGATCATGCCGGAGACTGCCATGCGCAAGGCCCGTATCGAGGCCGGCGCCGATACACTGATGGAACTGGCCGCAGAAGCGTTTTGACGACTGGCGCCGCGCCACAAGGGAGATGACATTATGAGCGAAGTCTACATCTACGACCACGTGCGCACACCGCGCGGTCGCGGCAAGAAGGATGGATCCCTGCACGAAGTGCCGGCGGTTCGCCTTGCCGCAAAGACGCTGGAAGCGATCCGCGACCGCAACGGCCTGGACACGTCCCAGGTCGACGACATCATCATGGGCTGCGTCGATCCGGTGATGGATTCTGGCGCCGTCATTCCGAAGGCGGCCGCCTTCGAGGCCGGTTATTCCTTCTCCGCCCCCGGCATGCAGATCTCGCGCTTCTGCGCCTCCGGTCTCGATGCGGTGAACTTCGGTGCCGCCAAGGTCATCGCCGGGTCTGACGAGATCGTCATCGCCGGTGGTGTTGAATCCATGTCGCGCGTCGGCATGGGCATGTCGGGCGGCGCCTGGTACATGGACCCCTCGGTCAACTTCCCGGCCTATTTCATGCCGCAGGGCGTGTCCGCCGACCTCATCGCCACCAAGTACGGCTTCACCCGCGACGACGTTGATGCCTATGCGGTGGAAAGCCAGAAGCGCGCCGGCAAGGCCTGGGAAGCCGGTTACTTCAACAAGTCCGTCATCCCGGTGAAGGACCAGAACGGCCTCACCATCCTCGATCGTGACGAGCACATGCGCCCGACGACCGACATGCAGGCGCTGGCGTCGCTCAACCCGTCCTTCCAGATGCCGGGCGAAATGGGCGGCTTTGAAGCCGTCGGCATCCAGGCGCATCCGGAAGTCGAGAAGATCACTTATGTCCACCACGCCGGTAACTCGTCGGGCATCGTCGATGGCGCCGCGGCCGTGCTGCTCGGCTCCAGGAACGGTGGTGCGTCCATGGGTCTTAAGCCCCGCGCCCGCATTAAGGCCTTCGCCAATATCGGCTCGGACCCGGCGCTGATGCTGACCGGCCCGGTCGACGTCACCGAAAAGCTCCTGAAGCGCTCGGGCATGTCGCTTTCCGACATCGACCTCTTCGAACTCAACGAAGCCTTCGCCGCCGTCGTGCTGCGCTACATGCAGGCCTTTGACATCAGCCACGACAAGATCAACGTCAACGGCGGCGCGATCGCCATGGGCCATCCGCTCGGCGCCACCGGCGCGATGATCCTCGGCACCGTGCTCGACGAACTGGAACGCCGCGACCTCAACACCGCCCTTGTCACGCTCTGCATCGGCGCGGGCATGGGCACCGCCACCATCATCGAACGCGTCTGAGGGAGGATTGACGATGACCTATAAGAACTTCACCGTCGAAACCGACGCCGATGGCATTGCGCTCGTTACCTGGGACATGCCGGACAAGTCGATGAACGTCTTCACCGTCGAGGTGATGGAGGAGATCGAACAGATCCTCGCCGCCACCGTGGCAGATGCCGCCGTCAAGGGCGTCGTCTTCACCTCCGGCAAGTCCACCTTCTCCGGCGGCGCAGACCTCACCATGATCCGCGGCATGTTCACCATGCTGCATGAGGAACAGGCGCGCGATCCGCAGGCCGCCAAGCAGAAGCTGTTCGAGGCCGCCGGCCGCATGTCCTGGCTGTGGCGCAAGATCGAGACCAACGGCAAGCCCTGGGTCTCCGCCATCAACGGCACCTGCATGGGCGGCGCCTTCGAGCTGTCGCTTGCCTGCCACGGCCGCGTCGCCTCCAACGCCAAGTCCGTCAAGATCGCGCTGCCCGAGGTCAAGGTCGGCATCTTCCCGGGTGCCGGCGGCACCCAGCGCGTATCCCGCCTCACCGACGCGCAGTCGGCGCTGCAGATGATGACGACCGGCCAGTCGCTCACCGCCAGCCGCGCCAAGGCCATGGGCCTCGTGCACCAGGTGGTCGAGCCCGACCAGTTGATCCCGGCCGCCAAGCAGATGATCAAGGATGGCCTCAAACCCGTCGCCCCATGGGATGAAAAGGGCTTCAAGGTGCCGGGCGGCGGCGTCTGGACCCCGGCGGCAGCCCAGCTCTTCCCGGCAGCGCCTGCCATCCTGCGGCGCGAAACCGCCGGCAACTACCCGGGCGCGCTCGCCATCCTCAAATGCGTCTATGAAGGCCTGCAGCTTCCCTTCGACACCGCGCTCAAGGTCGAGCAGCGTTACTTCACCCAGGTTCTCGGCACCACCGAAGCCTTCTCGATGATCCGCTCGCTGTTCATCTCCATGCAGGAGCTCGGCAAGGGCGCCCGCCGCCCGGCCGGCGTGCCGAAGACGGAGATCCGAAAGGTCGGCGTCGTCGGCGCCGGCTTCATGGGCGCCTCGATCGCTTATGTCACGGCCGCCGCCGGCATTCCGGTGGTCCTCATCGACCGTGACCAGGAGGCTGCCGACAAGGGCAAGGCCCATTCCGAAAAGCTCGTCTCCGACCAGGTCGGCAAGGGCCGCATGACGAAGGAAGAAGGCGAAAAGCTCCTCTCGCTCGTCACCCCGACGCCGGATTATTCCACGCTTGCCGATGTCGATCTCGTGGTCGAAGCCGTGTTCGAGGATCGCGCCGTCAAGAAGGCCGTCATCGAACAGGTGGAAGCGGTGATCGCGCCGACCACCATCTTCGCCTCCAACACCTCGACCCTGCCGATCACCGGTCTTGCCGAGAATTCCACGCGCCCGGACCAGTTCATCGGCGTGCATTTCTTCTCCCCGGTCGAAAAGATGATGCTCACCGAAGTCATCCTGGGTGAGAAGACCGGCGACAAGGCGCTCGCCATGGCGCTCGATTTCGTCGCAAAGATCAAGAAGACGCCGATCGTCGTCAACGATACGCGCGGCTTCTTCGTCAACCGCTGCGTCTTCCGTTACATCAACGAAGCCTATGACATGCTGGCCGAAGGCGTGCCGGCGGCGATGATCGAAAATGCCGCCAAGATGGCCGGCATGCCGGTGGGCCCGCTGTCACTCAACGACGAGGTTGCCGTCGACCTGTCGCAGAAGATCATGCGTGCCTCGATCGCGGATCTCGGCGAAGCCTCCGTCAAGCCGGAGCACATGAAGCTCATCGACAAGATGGTTGACGAGCTGGATCGCCGTGGCCGCAAGAACGGCAAGGGCTTCTACGAATATCCGGCAAAGCCCGCCAAGAAGTTCCTGTGGCCGGGCCTCAAGGATCTTTACCCGCAGAAGCCGGCGTCGGAAGTCGACGTCAACGTGCTGAAGCAGCGCTTCCTGGTCACGATCGCGCTCGAAGCCGCCCGCACGGTGGAAGAAGGCATCGTCACGGACCCGCGGGAAGCCGATGTCGGCTCCATCCTCGGCTTCGGTTTTGCGCCTTACACGGGCGGCACGCTGTCTTATATCGATGGCATGGGTGTTTCGAACTTCGTGGCGCTGGCGGAAAAGCTCAGCCAGCAATACGGCGATCACTTCGCGCCCACCCCGCTCTTGCGGGACATGGCCGCCAAGGGCGAAACCTTCTACACGCGGTTTGACCCGTACGGTAACGTGGGGAAGGCGGCTTAGGCCGCCTTTTCTCTTGGCTCTACGTAAGTCTAGCTACTCAATCGAGGTGCAAGCACGTCAAACTTCCAACGCATTGGGCACACCGGATTTCGTTGCTTCTCATTAACGGACTCAAAACTCACCGCCATCCAGGGAGGCTGATGCCCGTCGGTCAACATGACTAACAGGTCCTCGTAGAGCTTGAGCAGGTTATTCCTGCAATTATCAAGAGCGATTAAGAGGTTCTGTGGGCGTGCCATATCGTAGTCCGGATGGACAAATCTCCATGTAGGCAACATAATTGTCCTGTCGCTTCTGAGGCAGAAGTCAGTCGTTTCAACATAGCGATCTTTCTTTGGATGTTCGATGGCTATCCGAACATCAATCCAGAGCTTTATCCAATGCTGATCCGCCTTCAGCGACTTCGTAAGGATGGCGTCCGAACCTCTACTTTTTTCAGCCCACTCGATGGCGCGGTGAAACTGCCCAGGCAGTATGTCAGCGTCAGTAAGGTTCACGAAGAGTTCTGAGATTTTGTTCAGAATGCGCCTGACCTCAGTCACGAACGATCTGAACTCAATGTCCAGATAGGAGGTAATCGGGAGTGGTTTCGGTGAGAAACCAGACCGGTAAGCTTCTAAATCCTTCTCGACAACATCGATCCCCGCCTGGATAAGCGCATCTAGTCGAGAGTTTATGAAGCGGAGCGCGAGTAATGAGTTCATCAACTCCCAGCTTAAGTCTATGAGCGGGCGCTGGCGTTCAGGCTGTGTTGCAAAAAACACATCAGAGATTGCTTTAGTTTGTAGAACGGTCCGAGCGACGATGTCGTCCCGCGATCCATAAGGAATGTGGATACTCTGCTCAACTGGGACGTCGTCAATAGCTCCCTCAGGATCTAAAGCATCTTGCGTTCTTATTCGAAGGATTTTCTGGTGAGTTATCACGAAAAGGCCGTTGCCTCTAGGAATCATAGAGTAGACTTCGTCATCTTGATCCAATGCCAACTCGACAGAAAACGCAGATTTACGGTTCACAGCTTCGCCTCCGGTCATTTTTAGCGAGTGCAAGAGCGTCGGGTTGCACGACAGAATAGACTCCGATCTCCGACCGGGAGTGTGACCCGAGGATCCAGACACAAGCCTCTCACCACAGCTCGAAATACAAGTCCCGCCAATCCGGGTTCATTGTCTCGATCAGCGCGATCTTCCATTTGCGGTACCACTGCTTCATCGTCTTCTCGCGCTGGATGGCATCGCGGATGTCCCAGAACTCCTCGTACCAGACGAGCTGTGTCAGCCCGCATTTGGAGGTAAGCCGGCGTCAGCCCTTCGCCATGCTGGTAGATGCGGCGTTCGAGGTCGGACGTCACGCCGATATAGAGCGTGCCGTTTTTATGGTTGTTGACGATGTAGACGCATCCCGCCATGCGGGCAGAATGCTTGTTCCTGGATCCTCGGGTCAAGCCCGAGGATGACGAACTTGGAGGTGGTGCCACGGGTGCCACACTTAAAGCCGTGCTTTCGATTGATTGCTCGTCCCAGTGTTGAGCTAGGTCGCCAAACCATCTCCCGCGAGGTCATATTCGGGGCCGCTTTGGGCACCCTTTCTCCATCCCTCTCCGTCGTCATCCTCGGGCTTGACCCGAGGATCCAGACACAAGCCTCTCACCACAGTTCGAAATACAAGTCCCGCCAATCCGGGTTCCGCTCCTCGATCAGCGCGATCTTCCATTTGCGGTACCACTGCTTCATCGTCTTCTCGCGCTGGATGGCGTCGCGGATGTCCCAGAACTCCTCGTACCAGACGAGCTGTGTCAGCCCGTACTTGGAGGTGAAGCCCGGCGTCAGACCCTCCCGGTGCTCATAGATGCGGCGTTCGAGATCGGACGTCACGCCGATATAGAGCGTGCCGTTTTTATGGTTGGTGACGATGTAGACATATCCCGTCATGCGTGCAGCATGGTTGGGCGGGTGCGTGTTCGTCAAGCGGCAGGCTTGGGTTTGGATCCTCGGGTCAAGCCCGAGGATGACGAACGGGGAGGGCGTGCCAGGCTGCCATAAGAGAGGTTTGCGGTAGTGGCGCGCGATCAACGGCCATCTTGCCTGAGAGTCAGCAACGAGCGGATCCGTCGGCTTCCCTACCGAAGTATCTGGTTTACAAGAGCAAGGCCACTCTTTGGGAACCCTGCACCGCACGTTCTGCGCATTCTCGTTCGGCCCTCACTCGTGGCACCACACTGCTCCCTCTCTTTCGTCATCCTCGGGCTTGACCCGAGGATCCAGACACAACCGTCCACGCCCTCTCCCCACGCACCCCCTTCCGCCCTACATCCCGCCCATGTGCAACGACTACGAACAACACATCCGGTATGCGGAATATCTGCGCGCGGTGGAGGAGGCGGGGCTGAAAGCCGCCGCGCACCAGGGCGAGGCGGATCTGCCCCAGGCCGATGACATCCGCATCGGCGATCTCGGGCCGGTGATGCGGCTGGATGGCGATGTGGTCACGCTGTCGCCCATGACCTTCGGTTTCCCGCCACCGGCGGGCCAAGGGGGCAAGAAGAAGGCGGCACCCGTCTTCAACTTCCGCTCGGAAGGCCGCGCCTTTGGCGAAAGCCGTCGCTGCCTCATTCCGGCCTCTGCCTTCTTCGAGTTCACCGGCACGAAATATCCGAAGGCCAAGCACCGTTTCACGCTGAATGCCGCACCGTTCCTGTGCATCGCCGGGCTCTGGCGCGATGCGGCGGGCAAGGGCGAGACCAACCAGCCGCCGGCCTTCACCATGCTCACCACCGCGCCGGGGCCGGATGTCGCGCCGATCCACAACCGGCAGGTCGTCGTGCTGAAACCGGAAGACTGGCGCCACTGGCTTCACTTAAGCAAACCCGAAGCCGAACTGCTGCGCCCGCTGCCCGCGGGTAAGCTCGCCGTGGAGCAGGTGCGCCCCGGTCGCGACTGAGGCACGCGGCAATGCCCCGCACCCAATACCGACCGTAGGCTTGTGGCTTGAGGAGTGAAGCATCCTGCGGGCTGTGCACCCCCCTCTGCCCTGCCGGGCATCTCCCCCTCAAGGGGGGAGATCAGCCAGATGCACCGGTCTGCCAACCATCGACGGCTGCGACTGCCATCATAACATTAAACCCTATGCCTCGAGCCCCGGGCCCCGAACCCCGAACCCTGAGCCTGCCGGTTACACCCTCTTCCTGCTGCTCCAGGTGCAGAGGGTGGATGGGGTTTGAAGCCGGGCCACGTGTGATCTTCCCCCTTGTGCCCTGAGCCTGCCGATCGCATTCTCTCTCTACTGCTTCAAGTGCAGGGGGTGGATGGAGTTTGAAGCCGGGCCACGTGTGATCTTCCCCCTTGAGCCCTGAGTCTGCCGGTCACATCCTCTTCCTGCTGCTCCAGGTGCAGAGGGTGGCTGGGGTTTGGAGCCGGGCCACGTGTGATCTCCCCCTTGAGCCCGGAGCCTTGCCGATCGCGTCCTCTTCTTGCTGCTCCAGGTGCAGAAGGTGGATGGAGTTTGAAGCCGGGCCACGTGTGATCTCCCCCCTTGAGGGGGAGATGCCCGGCAGGGCAGAGGGGGGTGTCATCACAACCATCACCATCCTCTTCCTGCTGCTCCAGGTGCAGGGGGTGGATGGAGATTTGAAGCCGGACCACGTGTGATCTCCCCCCTTGAGGGGGAGATGCCCGGCAGGGCAGAGGGGGGTCAACACAACCATCACCGTACGCAACCCGTGGACAATTCGCGGGTCCGCTTCAATCACATCAACGGCTTAAGCTCTTTTTCATCCCCGCCTTTTCGGCACCCGCTATTCTGTGCCTGCTTCCGTCGCCGGAGTGTTTCGCGAGACGTTCGCGGGCAGGCGGGAGCCGGCGCTCATCCTTCAAACCGTAACGTGCGGGGAGGGGATGAGAGGTGA
>Ga0065721_10049078_pt1 | contig 47403 bp, 43 predicted proteins | sample Mesricmetagenome_FD_59108 | JGI IMG/M metagenome (GOLD analysis project Ga0065721, IMG submission 59108) | Mesophilic microbial community from rice straw/compost enrichment Sample: eDNA_1 v2 (version 2) | ecosystem: Engineered > Solid waste > Grass > Composting > Bioreactor | place: USA: Davis...
CCCGCGCCTGCGCCCGCAGCTGCACCGAAACCGGCTGGACCCGCCGGAGCTGGAGATGTTCCCAGCCCATTGTCCGGACGTGTCACAGCGGTGGTGGTTCAGGCCGGCCAGGAGGTCAAGGAAGGCGATCATCTGCTGACGTTGGAAGCGATGAAGATGAACACGTTCGTCTTCGCGCCAAAGAGCGGCAAAGTCACCGCGGTGAAAACCGAGGTGGGCGCCGTGGTCGAAGAAGGCCAGGCGCTTGTTACGATCGGATGACCGGATGCGATTGGGAACCGGCAAACCTCACGATCACAGGACAGACTTTCAAGTCTGCGGATTCACCGGGCTTTCAGGTTCGGTGAATCCCGATGCCGGCGGGCATTTCGAGAAATTGACAACAACACGGCGCTCGAAAGCGCCGCTTGAACGCGGGCTCGGAAGCCTGCCCCATACTGCGTGAACACCTGCGTTTCCAGTCCACATCGCGTCCTGCCGGCAAATGCATCGGAGCGAATGGTTGATGGATGGAAGCTGATCGAGTTCGAACAGGTCGATTCCACCAATCTCGTCGCCGCATCGCTGCCTGCGTGGCACGCCGTTCGCGCCGAAACGCAAACCGCGGGGCGCGGACGGTTTCAACGCAGCTGGGTTTCGGATCGCGGCGGACTTTGGTTCTCAGCGGTTGTTCCTTCGGGCGAAAAGCAGACACGCGAACTTCTGCCGCTGGCGGCGGGGCTGGCAGTGATTGAAGCATTGCGCGGCCTGGGCGTGCAGAACATCCGACTGCGCTGGCCCAACGATGTCATGATCGGCGAGAAAAAACTGGCGGGCCTGCTTGTCGATAGTTTTGATCCCCTGCGCGCCGTGGTTGGAATCGGTTTGAACATTTCCAACGAACCTGCCGCGCACGATCCCACGCTCAAGCCTGTCGCGACGCGCCTTGCGGATCTTCTGCCGAAAACACCGGGTCCGGACGAGATCGTTGAGGTCCTGTTGAAATCGCTTCGCAGCGTGGTGAACGAACTGCATCAAGCCGGAATGATGCTGCTTTGCCCGCGGATCAACTCGATGTGGGATCATTCGCTGAAGGTGAGGCTGGACCTCGATGGCACGGAGGAAACCGGGTGGTTCTGTGGGGTGGATGAATCCGGACGATTGCTGCTGCGTGACGAGAGCCGCCATGTGCGGGCCTTTGAATCGCATCAGGTGAAGCTGCTTCGGGAACTGAACTGAGGCCTGAAGTCCTGGAATTGGCACCGGGATTGTGACGTGACGCTGTTGGAGTCGGCGATCGCAGGCACAGACCGCCACAGCCCGTCGCAACAGATTGGAAATTTATCATGAACGCGTATCCAAAACTTACCGCCGCGGAAGCGGCAGAACTGATTCAACACGATCACACGGTGGCATTCAGCGGTTTCACTCCGGCCGGAGCGGCGAAGGAAGTGCCAAAGGCGATCGGCGCCCGCGCCAAGAAGCTGCACGCGGAAGGAAAGCCGTTTCAGATTGGCGTCATGACCGGCGCTTCAACCGGCAGATCGCTCGACGGTTCGCTCGCCGAGGCGGACGCCGTCAAATTCCGCACGCCGTATCAATCCGATCCAACACTCCGCAAAAGCATCAACGAAGGCCGCGCGCAGTTCTTCGACATGCACCTTTCCATGGCGCCGCAGAACATCCGTTACGGATTTCTCGGACCCGTGCATTTTGCCGTGGTTGAAGCGGCGGACATCTCTCCGAGCGGCGAGATTACACTCACGTCATCGGTCGGCGCCGCCCCGACCTACTGCCGTGTTGCGGACAAGATCATCATCGAACTGAACCGTTTTCACCCGGCTTCATTGCGCGGACTTCATGACGTCTATGAACCGGAAGATCCGCCTTATCGGAATCCCATTCCGATCTTCCGCCCATCGGATCGCATCGGCGCGCCGGTGATCAAGGTGAACCCAAAGAAGATCGTCGGTATCGTCGAAACCAACGCGCCGGACGAAGCCGGTTCGTTCAGTGAAATCGCAGAAACCACCGCGAAGATCGGCCGCAATGTGGCGGAATTCCTGGCATCGGAATCCCGCCGCGGGTTGATTCCAAAATCCTTCCTGCCCGTGCAGTCCGGTGTCGGCGACACGGCGAATGCTGTTTTGAAGGCGATGGGCGAGAATGCCGACATTCCCGTGTTCGAGATGTACACGGAAGTGATTCAGGACGCCGTGGTGAACCTGATGAAGCAGGGAAAAATTCGTTTCGTCAGCGGCTGCTCGCTCACCGTCACGACACCGACCTTGAAGGACATTTACGAGAACCTGGAATTCTTCCGGCCCAAGATGCTGCTGCGTCCGCAGGAGATCAGCAACAGTCCGGAAATTGTCCGCCGGCTGGGAATCATTTCGGTGAACACGGCGATCGAAGTCGATATTGCCGGCAACGTGAACAGCACGCATGTGCTTGGCCGAAACATGATGAACGGCATCGGCGGCTCCGGCGACTTCGCTCGCAACGCCTTCCTGTCGATCTTCACGTGTCCTTCAACCGCCAAGGATGGAAAGATCAGCACCATCGTCCCGCTCGTCAGCCACCTCGATCACAGCGAACACTCGGTGCAGATCATCATCACTGAACAGGGCGTCGCCGATCTTCGCGGCAAGAGTCCGATGCAACGCGCGGAGGCGATCATCCAGAACTGTGCGCATCCGGACTACAAGGGACTGCTTCGCGACTATGTGAAGATGGCGGGTTCATCGCATTCGCCGCAGACATTGAGCGCCGCGTTTGGACTGCATCAGACCTTCGCCAATACCGGCGACATGCGGAAAACCTCCTGGAGCAATTTCGCCAAATAATTCGCTTCTCATCGGCTTAAAAAAACAACGCGCGGAGTTTCGCTCCGCGCGTTGTGTTCAAACTGTCCGATTGATCACTTCGCTGGAACCGTTTCGGGTTCCGCAATCGCATCCTGCGGCATGTGCGCTTCGTCTTTCTGATGCTGTTTCGCAATCAGCACATAGAGCGACGGAATCACGAGCAGCGTGAAGATTGTTCCCAGCGCCATTCCGGCGACGACGATAATACCGATGGAATTACGAGCCGCCGCACCGGCGCCACTCACCAGTGTGAGCGGGAAGTGACCCGCGACGGTTGCAACGCTGGTCATCAGCACCGGACGGAGACGCACCAGCGCCGCTTCGCGTACGGCGGAGATTTTGTCCATGCCGGTTCGCTGCAGCTGATTCGCAAATTCCACGATCAGAATTCCGTTCTTCGAGACCAGACCGACCAGCGTCACCAGACCGACCTGCGCGTAGATGTTCAACGTGGTCGTCCAGCCATCGGTCCAGAACGCCATCTGCGGGTTCGGGAACTTCAGGAAGGTGAAGATCAGCGCGCCGAACAAAGCGAGCGGAACCGATCCGAGAATGATGATGAACGGATCGCGGAAGCTGTTGAACTGAACCGCGAGCACGAGAATGATCAGGATGATCGACAGCGCGAGCGCGGGCAGGAACTTGTTGCCTTCCGTGCGGAGCTGACGTGATTCACCCGTGTAATCGAGCTTGTAGCCCGTGGGCAAAATGGCCGCCGCTTCGCTTTCCAGGAATTTCAACGCTTCATCCAGCGGACGGATCGGCACGCCGCTGAGCTTCACCGCGTTCAGCTGCTGGAAGCGGTTGAGCGAGCGCGGCGTTGTGTGCCGGTTCAGCTTCGCGAAAGTTTCCAGCGGGATCATGTCTCCCTGCGGACCGCGCACGTAGGTGTTCTTCAACTGGTCGGGCGTCAGACGATCGGCGCGTTTCATCTGCGGAATGACCTTGTAGCTGCGGCCGCCGAAGTTGAAGCGGTTCACGTAATTGCCGCCGACCAGCGCGGCGAGATCGGCGCCAATGCTCTGCATGTCGAGTCCCAGCGCGGCAACCTTGTCACGATCAAGTTCGAGTTCGACTTCCGGTTGATCGATCTTCGTGTCGATTTCAGGCGGGAATGCGAACATCCCGTTCGTCGCCGCCTTTTCCTGAATCTGCTGTGCGAACTGCAGAATTTCCTGAGGGTCAGCCGTCGAGGAAATGATGAACTCCACCGGCATGTCACCGCCGCCCGGCAATGCGGCCGGTGTGACGAAGAAGGTGCGAATGCCCGGGATTTCGCTCACTGCCTGTTGCACCTCCGGCACGATCTGGAACACGCTCCGTTCGCGATTGCCCCACGGCTTGAGCACCATTCCGGAAATGCCGTTGTCGGGCATCGTCAGCTGGAACGTGCGGTCCACTTCCGGAACCTTGAGAAGGCGGCGATTCACTTCGTCCGTGTAAAACACGGTCTGGTCGATCGTGGCATCGGCCGGCGCCGTGATGATTCCAAGCGCAAAACCCTGGTCTTCGGTCGGCGCGAGTTCAGCCGACGAAAACATGAACATCGGAACCGACAGAAGGCTTAGCACGATCCAGATGATGTAAACCGCAGGCCGCGCGTTCAGCGTGATGTCCAGCACGCGAGCGTAAACCCGGCGCAAACGGTCGAAACCGTGATTGATTCGTCCCACCAAACCTTCCTCCTCGTGTCCGCCCTTGAGCAGCTTTGCGGACATGACAGGCGAAAGCGTGAGCGCAACGACGCCCGAGATGAACACGGCGCCGGCAAGCGTCAGCGCGAATTCACGGAACAGCGATCCAGTAAGACCACCCTGAAACGCGATCGGCGCATAAACCGCGGCGAGCGTGATCGTCATGGCGATGATCGGACCGACCAGTTCGCGCGCGCCGAGCAAGGCTGCTTTGATCGGTGTCTGGCCTTCACGAATGTGGCGTTCGACGTTCTCGACGACGACGATGGCATCATCGACGACCAACCCGACCGAGAGCACAATGGCCAGCAACGTCAGGAGGTTCAGCGAGAATCCGAAGATCTGCATCAGGAAGACAGCGCCAATCAGCGAAACAGGAATTGCAACGAGTGGAATGAGCACCGATCGGAGTGATCCAAGGAACAGGAAGATCACGATCGCGACGATCACCAGCGTTTCGCAGAGCGTCTTGATCACTTCATTGATGGCGTCGTCGATGTATTGGGTCGCATCGTAAGCAATCTTTCCGGTGAGGCCCGTGGGCAGTTCCGCCTGAATCGCGTCCATTTCCGCCCGGACGCGCTTGATGACATCGAGCGAGTTGGCATTGGGAAGAACCCAGACGCCCATGAAGACTGCGCGTTCGCCATTGAAGCGGACTTCAGAATCGTAGTCTTCCGCGCCGAGAACAACATCCGCCACGTCGCTCAGGCGAACGAGCTGATCGCCAGACTGGCGGATGACCAGGTTGCGAAACTCTTCGACGGAGCGGAGATCGGTATTGGCGGTGAGGTTCACCTGGACCAGCGCGCCTTTCGTGCGGCCGACGGCGGAAAGATAGTTGTTCGCGGCAAGCGCCTCGCGAACCTGATTCGGGCTGATGTTGTAGGCGGCCAGGCGATCGGCCTTGAGCCAGATGCGCATGGCGAAGGTGCGTCCGCCGAGAATGTCCGCCCGCTGCACGCCTTCCAGCGCAGATAATCGCGGTTGAACCACTCGAACGAGATAATCGGTGATCTGGTTCGCTTCGAGGATGTCGGACGTGAAACTCAGGTAGGTTGACGCGAAACGGGAGTCCGCTGTTTCGATGTTGATGATCGGCACCTCCGCTTCCGGCGGCAGGTCGCCGCGCACCTGGTTCACCTTGGAACTGATTTCGGAAAGCGCCTTGTTCGCGTCGTAGTTGATGCGCAGGCGGGCGGTGATGGTGGACAGACCGAGCGCGCTGCTGGATTGGAGGTATTCGATGCCGTCCGCGGCGGCGATCGCGCGTTCGAGCGGTTGCGTGATGAATCCGCGGACCAGTTCGGCGCTCGCGCCCACGTAAACCGTCGTTATGGTCACGGTGGCGTTCTCGCTCTTCGGATATTGCCGGACGTTCAGCGTTTTGATGGCGGTGAACCCTGCGATCAGGATGATCAGGTTCACCACCAGAGCCAGCACGGGCCGGCGTATGAAAATGTCTGTGATCGACTTCATTTATTTCCCTTTGGAAGCGTTCGGGGGAGCATCAGCGATCGGGCGGGCGCGGCGCTTCCGAGGCCCTTGGCACGACTTCGTTGTTCTCAACCACGGGCATGCGGTTTCGGAGTTTGAAAACGCCGGAGGAAGCGACTTTTTCACCCACCTTAAGGCCGTTCTGAATGGAGATGAAATCGCCACGTCCACGGCCGGTTTTCACGAACTGCTGGCGCACCACCAGCCCGTCCGTGGCGGCGTTGGTCGATTTTTCGATCACATAGACCGAGTCACCATAGGGCGCGCTCAGGATCGCTGTGGCCGGAATGACGAGAACCTTTTCTTCGACAGGAAGAAGCACCTCGATGCGGGCAAACATGCCGGGCCGAAGAAGCTGATTCGTGTTCTCGAGCGTCGCCTGCAACCGGATGCTGCGCGTGGTGGCGTTGAGGTCGGGATTGATCGCGGTCAGCACGCCTTCAAAAGTCTGGTTCGTGTAGGTATCGGTCGTCACCAGAACCCGCATCCCGGTCTTGATCTTCGCGAGATCCTGCTGCGGCAGCCAGAAGTCGGCGTAAACCGGCGTGAGCGCCTGGAGCGAAACGATCTGTTTTCCAGTGTCGAGATATTCGCCCAGATTGACCTGGCGGATTCCCAGCCTGCCGCTGAACGGAGCGCGGATCGTTTTCTTTTCAATGGCGGCCCGGATGGCGTCGGCGTTGGCCTGCGCCTGCTTCAGCGTGGCCTCGGCGGTGTCGAGTTCCGACTGCGAAACGGTGTTATCGGCGCGCAGCTGGCGGATGCGTTCGGCGTTGATGCGGGCAAGGTTGGCCTGCGCTTCGATTGCGCGAAGCTGGGCTTCCTCGGTCGAGGTGTCGAGGCGGACGAGAAGATCGCCCTTCTTAACCATCGCGCCGGATTCAAAAGCAATTTCGCTGATCGTGCCGGCAACTTCAGGAGTGATGGAAACGCCCTGAACTGCAGTGATGGAGCCGATCGCTTCCAAAGTTTCCTGCCAGACCTCTTCTTTGGCGGTCGCGGAGGAAACCGCCTCTGGTGGCGCAGTCATGGTTTTGGCTGCAGCAAGGAGTGTCTGAATCTGGAGGACCTTTATTCCCGCAAGTCCGCCGAAAACGACGACAACAATAATGATGGCTATTGCGATTTTCCGTTTCATTTTCCTTCTTTCTGAGAGTCAGTGATTGCCGCGCTTTTTCGCGGCGGCGCCCGAGAGGAACAGCTGAACGATGCGGCCCGCCGTGTTCCGATCAAGCGCACATTCAGGCATGATGAGCTGGCTGACGAGATAAGAGTTTACCTGCCCGTAGAACCCGAACGCGAGTTCCCGGCTGTCAAAGTTGCGGTCGAGCGTTCCATCGGCCTGCCCCTTCTTCATCAGCGAATGGATGAACTCGAAGTTGCGCTCGCACTTGTCGTTGCACCGAACGCCCTGGGGCATTTCGCCCGGCGCGGCAAAAGCCGAAGAGAATGCAATGCGCATCAACTCCCGGTTTTTGTGAAGGTAATCAAAGAGGCAGGTCAGGATTTCGATCAATTGGGTCTTGAGATCTGAAGCTTTCCGCACCGCAGCCTGCATGAGACGATACCGCTCGTCGTGCGCCTCATTGACCAGTGCCTGAAAAAGTCCGGCCTTGTCCTTGAAATAATAATAAAGCGTCGGCTTGGAGACGTCGGCGTCATCCACAATCTCCTGGACAGACGCGCCGGAATAGCCGCTGTTGGCAAAATGCTTGAGCGCGGCGCGGAGAATTTCTTCGCGCGTTTCAGAGATATTACTGGCGACGGGCGGCATACCTGGAAAAACCTACCGAACGGTAAGTATGGTATCATCCGGCGTCAAATGGTTTCCATGGAACTTTCGGCCCAGTCGTTGAAATGGATTCATCGTTCAGGTGAGGAGTTTTAGTTTGGGTTCGGTTGGAAATCAAACGGCCGATTTGAAGCGTCGGCAGCCCAGCTCCACCGGCCATTTTCAGCCACGGTGTCAATTCCAGCTGGCGATTCCGGCGGATCATCTGTAGAACCTCTGCATCAATGACCACTGGCAAGTTCCGTGAATGCTGGAGTTCCCGCCTCGGTGTCATCATGGCCGTGGCCGGGAGTGCTGTCGGGCTCGGCAATTTCCTGCGTTTCCCCGGTTTGGCCGCGCAATACGGCAGCGGGGCGTTCATGATCGCCTACTTCATTTCGCTACTGATTCTGGGGATACCGATCTGTTGGGCGGAGTGGACGCTGGGACGTTACGCAGGACAAAAGGGATTTCGTTCAAGCCCGGGAATTTTTTATGCCCTGATCCGCCATCCGGTGGGCAAATACATCGGCGTTCTCGGCGCCGTCATCCCGGTGACGATCTACATGTATTACGTCTATATCGAGGCTTGGTGCCTGGGATATGCCTGGTTCTCCGCGACAGGCCATTTGAATTTGGGAAACGATGTCGCGGCGTACGGAGATTTCTGGGCGCGATTCGTAGGTGCGACCAAGGATGGACTCACGATTTCGGGCGGAAGTAATCAGGTGGTGATCTTTCTCGTGATCGTGTTCGCGTTGAATTTCATCATCATTTATCGCGGAATTTCAAAAGGAATTGAAACCTTCTGCAAATGGGGCATGCCCGCGCTGATCCTGCTCGCGATCATCGTGCTTGTGCGGGTGCTGACCCTCGGAACGCCGGATCCTGCCAAGCCTGATCAGAATATTCTCAACGGTCTCGGTTTCATGTGGAATCCGGGCGACATCGGCACGCAACTCGCCAATCCGCAACTCTGGCTGGCGGCGGCGGGACAGATCTTCTTCTCACTTTCAGTCGGGTTCGGCGTCATCATCACCTACTCCAGTTATCTCCGGGAAAAGGATGACATCGTGCTGAGCGGATTGACGGCAACCAGCGCGAATGAATTTTGCGAAGTCGGTCTGGGCGGCATGATCACGGTGCCTGCGGCGTTCATTTTCCTCGGAGCCGCCGGAGTTGTGGGCCAGGGAACGTTCGGACTCGGATTCAAGGTTTTGCCGCTGGTCTTCTCCAAGATGCCGGCGTCGCAATTTTTCGGCGCGGCGTGGTTCTTCCTTTTGTTCCTGGCAGCGATCACCAGCTCGCTTTCAATGCTGCAACCTGGAATCGCCTTTCTGGAAGAAGGGCTCGGGCTGAACCGGAAGCAATCAGTCAGCCTGCTTGGATTGATCACCGCGCTCGGGACACTTTTCATCGTTTATTTCAGCAAGGACATCAAGGCGCTCGACACGATTGATTTCTGGGTTGGAACGTTTCTGATCTTCGTGCTGGCGACGGTGTTGATCATTGTCTTTGGCTGGGTGCTAGGAATTGAGAAAGGCTGGGAAGAGGCGCACAAGGGCGCGTCGATGCGAATACCCGGCTTCTTTAAACCGATCATCAAATACATCTGTCCTCTCTATCTGCTCACGATTTTTGCGCTTTGGGTTCTGTTCAATGTGTTTGGATGGAATCCTAAAACAGGTGAGTTCAAGCCGACCGGCTACGTCACGGATCTGATTTCCAGCGAAGGCAGTTCCGTCGCGCGCATGAGCGTGGGGCTGATCGTTCTGATCATCGTTTTCTTCATCATCACAACCGCTGCGGCCGGGCGACGATGGGACAAGGCCGGCAACAACAACCGTTCAAAGGAGACAAAAGCATGACTGCGGGCGGCTGGTTTACGATGTCAGTGTCGGTGGGTTTCGTGCTGGTTCTTTTCAGCTGGTGCATCTGGCGCGTGCTGACGGAAAAGAAGCCGGAAGATCACATTCACGGAATCGAAGACATAGACAAGGGCGAGGACTGATTCTTCTTCGGTCCTCCATTTTTCAATTCGCTTTTCTCACGCGAAGGGTGCGGTAAAGTCGCAGCATGGCAACATTCAGGCCACGTCAGTTTGCGAGCGACAATTATTCAGGCATCTGTCCCGAAGCGCTCGCGGCCATGCTGGAGGCGAACGCCGGACACGACGTCAGCTACGGTGACGACGCCTGGACGAAACGTGCCGCCGATCTGATTCGCGACGTGTTCGAAACGCATTGCGAAGTGTTTTTCGTCTTCAATGGAACCTCGGCGAACTCACTTTCACTCGCTTCGCTTTGCCAGAGTTACCACAGCATTCTGTGCCACGAGCTGGCGCACATCGAGGTGTCTGAATGTGGCGCGCCGGAATTCTTCGCGAACGGAACCAAGGTGCTGTTGCTGCCTGGCGAGAACGGAAAGATCGCTCCCGATTCGATCGAAAAGGCGGTTTTGAAGCGGACCGACATTCATTATCCCAAGCCGCGGGCAATCAGTCTCACGCAAGCAACGGAGGCGGGCACGGTTTACACGCCGGATGAGTTGAAGAAGCTCTGGGGCATCGCGCGGAAATGTGGGTTGAGAATTCACATGGATGGCGCGCGATTCGCCAATGCCGTGGCAGCGCTCGGTGTCACGCCCAAGGAACTGACATGGCAGTCAGGCGTGGATGTATTGAGCTTTGGCGGAACGAAGAACGGAATCGCAATCGGGGAGGCAGTGGTGTTCTTCAACCGCGAACTTGCCAAAGAATTCGATTACCGTTGCAAGCAAGGCGGACAGCTTGCGTCCAAGATGAGATTTCTCTCAGCGCCGTGGGTCGGAATGCTGAAGGACGGCGCGTGGATCAAACACGCCCGGCACGCGAACAGCATGGCGTCGCGACTTGCATCGGCGATTCAAAATCTGCCGGGAATCCGCATCGCCTTCCCACCGGAAACCAATGCGGTGTTTGCATCGATTCCCGATGAAATCGTGCAGGCGATGTACGAGCGCGGCTGGAAGTTTTACACAAATGTTGGTTTCGACTACGCACGTCTGATGTGCAGCTGGGATACGACACCTGAGGACGTGGATACGTTCGCGGCCGATCTCAAACAGCTGGTCAGCGGTTCTTGAAATTTCTTTTTCGGAATCGATTCACCGCAAAGAACTCAAAGAACTCAAAGAACGAAGCAAACAGTTTGCTGTTTTCAAACCATCACTTTGCGCTCTCTGCGTTCTTTGCGGTTATAAACAAATTTTCGAGCTTTGCTCGCGACGATTCAGGCCGGCACCGCTTCGGGTTTGCCTCTGAACATCCCGCTCAACCACGACCATGCGGCTCTCAGTCCGACTTCGCGTGTACCTGCGAGGCCGTAGATTTCGGAGACCTGAGTCTCGTGATCGAGGTAGCGTGGTGGCAGGAGGAGAACTGTTTTTGTTTCATCTCCCTCCACACGCTGGATTTCGGAATAGAAAAAGCCGCATCCCACCGCATACGTGCCTTCGGGCAGTTCGATTCTTCGCTCGGGAAAAATCAGCCACGGACGATACCGCAGTGTGAGCCGTCCGTTCTCGTTCCGACTGAGTTTTCCGTAAGTGCGGGCCGGAACGCCTTCCACCTTTCGTCCGAGAAACAGTTTGTTCTCCGTTTTATCCGGCACGAAGCGTTTGCAGCGGCGTGTGACAAAATCCCAGACAAAGACGAGTCCGAAGTGCGACAGCCGGAAGGACCAGCCCGCGATGAAATAAGCGAAGACAATGATGATCAACGACCAGATCGCTCCCACCCACGGATTGGCCCACGCCGTCACCGCAACGCTGGCGAGGACGGCGCCGCGAAACGCCTTCAATGCTGCGTCCACTGTTGTGAACGGGCTCAGGAGAATGAGGATGTTGATGGCGTTGGAGGCGAGAAACACGATGAAAAACGCGATCATCGCAACGGGAATGATCACGACATTGTAAAGCGAAGTCAGATCCACAGCGGCAAACCCAAGACTGCTCAACATGGCGCCATCGCCCGGGTTGGTTTGTTCGAAAAGAGAAATGGCCAGGGGCACAAACGCACCGGTGGCGACAAGGCCGCTGATCTTGTTTTCGATCGTGTCTGCGATATCGAGCGGTTTCTTGAGCGCTGTCGGTAGTGCGGTGCCGGCGGTGTCCTTGATGAAGCAGAGCGCCACCAGAATAAGTGCGGAAACCCAGAAAACAGGCTGGGCATACCAGTGCAGCTTGGCCTTCTGCTCCGGAGTTTCTGCTTTGAACCATTGATAGGCACCCACGGCTCCCACTCCCAGAAGCGGTGAGATGGCCACACCGGTCAGCATTGACAACGTCTGCGCCATCTCCACGCCCGGCGTTTTGGAACGCTTCGACGAAGCGGAGGCCGAAGCCGCGAACGCTGGCGGTGACATCAGCAGCGTGATCGAAAGGAACAGCGTCAGGAGAACGGCGGGCCTTGTTTTCATGGTGCTTAGATTGGCCGAAGATGCAGCGCTGTAAAGGTCGGCGTGACTCCACATCCGGCCGGAGTTTGTAAACGGTCACTTCAAGTTTCGGTCCGTGAAAAACGATGCCGGGGTGAAAACCTTATGCGTTTTACCAAAAAACCTTTTGCAATTCCCGTGTGCGTTGCTAGAAACAACCATGTCGGCCATCGGGGCCGGTAAAAAAATTCTGTTTTTCGTTGAACGAATTCCGCTCGGGCGCGTCGGTTCCTCACGACCAAAATCGCGGATAAATTTCGTGAAGGAATGAACGTGCCTTTATTTTTTGCGGCAGCTGCCGCCAATACCGCTTCGAGAGCGGGTGAGTTCGAGCTGGTTTACATCTGGCGTCAGGCCACGGTGGAAGCCAAAATCATCATCGTCTGCCTCGCCATCTTCTCCGTCGTCGCCTGGTTCGTCATGCTCTCGAAGGCTATCCAAATGCGAAAAGCCAAGAAGCTGAACCAGTTTTTCATGGCCGAATTCCGCTCGCAGAAAGCTGTTCTGGATGTGTTCGACCGGCGCGTTCAGGCCGAGGGTTGCCCGCTGTTCATGGTCTATCAGGCCGGAAGCGTGGAACTCGACAGCCGGCTGAAAACGCCTGAAGGAACCCGGAAACGCTACGTTTCGATGAAGGGAATGGAACACACCAAACGCACGCTGGAAAATGCCGTCGCGCAGGAATCCCTTAAACTCGAATCCGGCCTGATCCTGCTGGCCATCGCAGTCAGCGGCGGGCCTTTTCTTGGATTGCTCGGAACCGTGTGGGGCGTGATGAGCACCTTCGGACACGTGGCCATGCAGGGCAGTGCGACCTTGAGTGCCATGGCACCTGGTGTGGCGGCTGCTTTGATCACGACGGTGGCCGGTCTGCTGGTCGCGATTCCGTCGATGTTCGGCTATAACTGGCTGGTGCATAACCTGCGTGTCCTGACGGTGGAACTGGACAATTTTGCGCAGGAATTGGTTTCCAAAATGGAGACGGAATATTTGAGCGAAGAATGAGACGGTTTTCACAGCGCAGTCATCTGGTGACGTTGAGCGAGATCAACATCACGCCGCTGCTCGATCTGGCGTTTGTGTTGTTGATCATCTTCATCATCACCACGCCGCTTTTGGAACAGGGGCTTTCGCTCAAGCTGCCGCAGGGCGGGAAACCCGACCAGCCGGTCACTCCGAGGGACATCCGGACGGTGGAGATCAGCGCGCAGGGGATTTACATGCTCGACAAACGTCGGGTCAGTCTCGACCAGCTTGAAGCCATGCTGGTCAACGCCGTGCAGGCAAATCCGAACACCGTGGTTTATATTCGGGCCGATGAGAACAGTCGGACGAAAGATTTTACGGCGGTGATCGATCGATGCCAGAAGCGGGGAATCACCCGTTATTCGATTCGCACCGAACCGCCAACACGCAGATGAACCGGATTCAAAAAAGATGCTTTATCGCCTCTGCAGGCATTCACCTGCTGTTGCTGGGCATTTTGTTGATTGGGCCGGCTTTCCTCAGCAAAAAGAAAGTAGTGGATGAATCTCCGATACTGGAATTCATTCCGGTCATAACCACCTACGATCAGAAGCAGGGCGGCGGCGATCCGAACGTTAAATCGTTGCCAGCCGCCCAACGAGATCCACAGCCCGCACCGGAACCACCCAAGCCCGCACCGAAGCCGGAGAAGAGTCGAGAACCTGAGGTCGTCCAGCCCGAACCCGTTAAGAAACCGGTTGCAAAATCAGAGCCTCAGAAACCGAAAGAGAGCGATTCGCTCGAAGTCAGCTCAAAACCGAAGAAGCCGCAACCGAACCTGACGCTTGTCAAACGGCCAACGCCATCAAATCGCTCGAACGAGCAGGCGGAACGCGAGGCGCGCGAAGCTCGGAACCGTCTGGCTCGAGAGCTGGACCGGGCCGTCTCTGGAATCAAAGGCGGACTGTCGGACAGCACGGAAATTCGATTGAAAGGATCCGGTGGTGGTGGTGTGCCTTACGCGAATTTTTATGACGCGGTAAAGAGTGTTTACTATCGGGAACTCATCAAGCATTTGCCCGATTCGGTGGACGATTCCGCTCGAGTGGAAGTCACCGTTGTCATTGCGAAAGACGGCTCGGTTGTTTCCTCGCGAATTACAAGACGCTCAGGGATTCCCGCAGCAGATCGAGCCGTTCAGAATACACTCAACAGTGTGCGCTTCGCAGCGCCGCTGCCTTCATCAGAAACTCTTGCTCAACGCGAAGTGACAATCACTTTCAACATCAGTGCGATACGACAATTACTAGGATGAACATGAAACGGTTTCTTTGCTCCGCAATCGCTGGCGGTGCGCTTTTGATTTTAGGCTCAATTCAGAATGCCTCGGGGCAGATTGATATCGATGTGACAGTAAAGGGTCCGGGACGCGTTCCACCCATCTGGCTCTCAATGAGCGGCATCACGGGTGAAGCGGCGGAAGTGCTCCAGTTCGATCTCTTCGTCCAGGGCTTCGCATTCACCAATGCCGAAAATGCACAATATCTGATCTCCGGTTCCGCGAACGGAAACCTTCAGGCCCGCGCGGTGGATGCAGTGAACAAAAGCCAGCTGGTTTCGAAAATTTACTCAGGCGCCTCGTTGCGCCGGCAGGCTCATGCGTTTGCCGATGACTTTGTCGAGGCGCTCGGAAGGAAAGGCATCGCGAAAACCAAAATCGCTTACAAGGCAGCGAAAGGTCAGAACAGCGAGATCTTCGTTGCCGATTTCGACGGCTTCAATCAGCAGGCCGTCACCGCAGACAACACGATCGTCGCCGCGCCTGCCTGGGCGCCAGGGAAGTTCGGATTGTGCTTTCTTTCTTACAAACTCGGAAATCCGGCGATTTTCTATCAGGACCTTGCCAGTGGTACTCGAACGAAAGTTGCCTATTACGGCGGGTCCAGCATCAGTCCTGCGGTTTCGTTCGATGGCCGTCGCGTTGCCATGATCCTCAGCAAAGGCGGCAGTCCGGATGTTTATGTTTCGGATCTGGACGGAAGCAATCTCAAACGCCTGACATCAACCAAGCAGGCGGAGTCTTCGCCGTGTTGGACTCCTGACGGGCAATGGATTTGTTTTGCCACAGAGATCAATGGCCGACGCGCACTTGCAAAAGTTCCGGCCAATGGCGGTTCTGTTCAGATTGTTCCCACGCCAGGATTTCTGAATCCATCGGAGCCGGAATATTCTCCGGACGGCAAGTGGCTGGCGTTCACTTCTCAGATGCGCACGTTCCGAATCTGCGTGGTTCCCACATCTGGAGGACCGGTGACGGAGCTGATTGAAGGCGAGGATCCATCATGGGCGCCCAACTCGCGAACCCTTGTATTTACAAGGCGTCAGGCAGGTGGGCGCCGCGGCCTGTCTCTTCTTGACGTGCCTACCAAACAAGTCAAGGATGTCACCCGGATTTCGGGAAATAGCTCTCAACCCAGTTGGGCCAAGTAGCCCGTTTCCACTTAAATTTAGAATGAAATCGACCCTTTTACTGAACCTTGTTGCGATTGGATTGGTGTTGTCGGTCGGCGGTGTTGGATGCCGGAAAAAACCCACCGGTGTGACAAATATTCCGAATCAGCGTCTCGCACACGTTCCGGAAGTCGGCACATTGCCGCCGATTGAATCCGAGATGCCGGATGGATTCGATGGTGGACAGAACACGGGCGAAATCCTGACCCCAATCATTGATCCATCAACTCGTTCAAACTGGGAGCAGGACAGCGACGTTTTCAAAGTGCATACGGTTCATTTCGCCTTCGACAGTTCTGCCGTCCGGAGCAGTGATAAGGCGCACGTCGCGGCGGTGGCGGAGTATCTCAAGGCAAATGCAATCGCAGCCGTGCGGGTTGAAGGTCATTGCGACGAGCGCGGAACGGAGGAATACAATCGCGCCCTGGGCGAACGCCGTGCTCTGGCGATTCGTGATGAATTGATCCGATTGGGCGTCGATGCCAGTCGCGTTGAAACGATCAGCTTCGGCGAGGATCGTCCCGTGAATCCGGATCAGACTGAAGAAGCTTTCCGTCAGAATCGTCGCGGCGAATTCATTCTCCTTTCGCCGCCGCAGTAATCCGTTGCGGTAACTTCAACTCGACTCAATTCAGAAAGATCCCATGAAACTGACTCAACTTTCGCGCGTTCTGGTGCTCGGGCTTGTGCTGGGCGTGGCTGCGGTGGGCTGTAAAACCAAGAAGCAGGGAACGACACCCCTGCAAGGTGGCTCCGGTGCCGGACTTTCCGGCGCACCGATTGGATCCGGTTCGCCCTTTGGAGTGGATGGCCAGGGACCTTTCGGTGGCATGGATGTGCCCCCCGGCGGAGGAGACCTCCCGTCATTCGATCCCGACCAGATGCACCAGGATCGTGGCGCCCTGGCGCCCTACACGGTTTACTTTGGTTACGACAGCGCTGCAATTTCCGGAGGCGAGCGTTCCAAGCTGGAGGCCGTGGCTGCGGCTCTTCGCAGCGACATGTCGGCAAGACTTTTGATCGAGGGCCATTGCGACGAACGCGGCACCGAAGAGTACAATCGTTCTCTTGGAGAACGTCGCGCTCTTTCCGCTCGCGAGGCGTTGGCGGGAATGGGAGTTGATCCGGCCCGGGTTGCGACCCGGACCTACGGTGAAGATCGTCCGGCTGAATTCGGCCATGACGAGGCGGCCTGGAGCCGGAACCGCCGGGGTGAATTCGTCCTGCTTCATCCGCGTTGATCTGCGATTCACTGCATCGATCAGTCTTTGAAGCCGGTTTTGGCGCTTTACTACCCTGCCGGACAGGCTTACGGTAACTCGCTGGTTTTTTTATGAATATCATGTTTGCAGCAATGCTTGGCGGCTGGGAAATCGTTTTGATCCTGGCAGTTGTTCTGATTTTGTTCGGAGCCAAGAAACTTCCCGAACTCGCCAAGGGATTGGGAACCGGAATTCGCGAGTTCAAGAAGGCAACGCGCGAAGTGACCGAAGAAATTCAGAATGCCGCCGACGATACGCCGCCTGCCCCGCGCCGTCTGCCTCCGCAGAATACTCAGCCTGATCCGCAGCAGCAGACGGTTCCGCAATCTTCCACGCCTGGCCCGAAAGCCTGATCTTCTGAACGCTTTCTGCCATGGCTGAACCACCGGAAGCGGAACGCTTTGACGAAACTGAAGAAGAGGGCGGACCGGTAAAATCTTTCCTTGAGCACCTGGAGGATCTCCGCTGGGTGCTGATCAAAAGCGCCGTCGCGCTCTTCGTCGCGATGCTGCTCTGCCTCATCGCCGGCAATTATGTCGTCGATTTTCTGAAGTGGCCGTTATCCAAGGCAAAGATCGCGTATCCCGGAACCAACCAGGTTGCGACCGTTCTTTACGGAACCAACAAGCTTGGGGTTTACACACTGTCGGCGGAGCAGCAGTCCGCATTTGGACTTGGAACGAACCGCTTCGTGGCAGTCCAGATTGAGCCGATGCTGATTGGCACCAATCAGGTGCTTTCCTGGCGTGTGGAATCGGATCCGGCTGTTGCCGAAAGCGCCAAGCAACTTCACATCGACCTCGTGAACCTCAGTCCTGCCGGAGGTTTCATCGTCGCCGTCCAGGTTGCGTTTTATGGAGGCATGGTTCTCGCCGGACCGTTCATTCTCTATTTCATTGCGAGCTTCATTTTCCCGGCCCTGAAGCTGACAGAACGGAAGTACGTTTATCGTGGAATGATCTTCGGCGGCGGGCTTTTCTTTGCCGGCGTCGCGTTCTGCTATTTTGCTTTGATGCCCCTGGCGCTTGCGGCATCGCAGATGTATTCCAACTGGCTCGGATTCGGCGCCTTCCAATGGAAGGCGGAGGATTACATCAGCTTCGTCTGCAAATTCATGCTGGGAATGGGGCTGGGATTTGAACTTCCGGTCGTGATTCTGACGCTGGTGAAGATTGGCGTTCTGAACTACGCAATCCTTTCGAAGGGCCGTCGTTACATGATCGTGGTCAATCTCATCCTCGGTGCGCTGCTCACCACACCGGAGGTGGTGACGCAGGTGGCCATGTTTATTCCGCTCCAGGTTCTTTACGAGGTGAGTGTTCAGGTGGCGCGTTATTGGGAGCATCCCGAACCCGCGAAAGTGCGGCGACAGGTGATTATCGCCCTGGTCATTATTGCAGGAGTCCTCGCGACTGCGTGGTTCATCTACAAACGGGGTGGGTTCTCGCTGACACATGGATGATTAATGGGACAATACCCACCTTACGCAGCCCAAATCACACTTTACAAAAGGGTTGATGCCATTACTCTCCGGTCAACGAATCGAACTCTATGAGAAAAACCCTCTCCCTACTGAGTCTTCTGTCAGTTCTCGCTCTTGCTGCCGGCTGCACCAATGTTGAACGCAAGATGGGACGCGGCATTGCAAATACATTTGAAATCGTCCGTGGCGGTGAGTTCCGTCGTACGGTGGAGCAGACCGCATTGTTCAGCTCGCCGGACGAGGCTTACACCTTTGGATTTGTTCGCGGTGTCAACCGCACTCTGGCCCGCACGGGCATCGGCATTTACGAAATCGTCACGGCACCTTTCCCGCCGTATGACCCGGTCTTCGTGAACGACTTCGCGCCCGGACCGATTTATCCCGATAATTACACCCCGGGACTTCTGGCGGACTCGATGTTCGACAACGACACCTACTTTGGATACAGCGGTGGCGATATCGTCCCCTGGGTTCCCGGCAGCCGGTTCCGTGTGTTTGAAACCCGCTGAAAAACCTTTCTCAGGTTCTCGCGCCAACGTCTTGTTGGCGCTTTTTTTATGGCGCTCGAAAAGTCGTCTCCCTGCAAAGTCAATCTGCTGCTGAACATTCTCGGTAAACGACCGGATGGATTCCACGAACTGGAAACGATCATGCACCCCGTGAACGTTTTCGACCGATTGGAGTTCGAGAAAGCCGGGAGTGGCATTGAACTGAGCTGCACCATTCCCGACCTGCCGACGGACTCAGGAAATTTGGTGTTCCGGGCGGCAAAAGCGTTCCTGGATCAGGCTGGTCTGAAGGACGGCGTACGGATCCGACTGGAAAAGAATCTTCCCCTCGCCGCCGGATTGGGCGGTGGAAGCGCCAACGCCGCGATCACTCTCAGCGGCTTGAATGAGCTGTTCGGAAAACCACTGTCGCCGGAACAGCTGAACCATCTTGCGGCAACATTGGGGTCGGACGTTCCCTTTTTCCTTCAGGACAAACCGGCTCTGGCAACCGGGCGTGGTGAAAAGGTGAAATCATTGGATCCCTTCGCTGCAATGAAAGGCGCCGCGTTTCTATTGGTGCATCCCGGATTTGGAATTTCCACAGCCTGGGCTTACCAATCCCTGGCGCGCTATCCTGCAGCGTTGAACGGCGAGGCCGGGCGGGCAGACAGGCTTGTCGAGCTGCTTCAACAATCCGATCTCAGAAAAGCGGGAACCGAATTTTACAATTCCCTCGAAGCGCCGGCACTTCACAAGTATCCGCTCCTGATCCTTTTCCAGGAATTCTTCCGCGAAAACGGCGCATGTGCCACGTTGATGTCCGGCAGCGGCTCAACCACGTTTGCGCTGGCGGAAAGTCTTTCAGCGGGCGAACGCCTCCTGGAAGGTTTCAAATCGAAATTTGGCGCAACGCACTGGACTGCGGTTGTGCCGGTCTGAATCAGCGCTCTGATTTTGGAGTCTCGAGCTTCAAGGCCGCGTCTCCGAGCTTGCCTTTCAACACGTCGTAGCGCTTTTGCCAGTCGATCCAGCTCATCACCCATTTGTCCCCGGAAAAATTGGTTTTTGCCTGCGCCCACCCCGCGGCCAGGGTTTTGAACTCTCGCGCAGCGGCGGCTTCATCCCCCCATCGCAGATAAGCTTCCGTCAGAATCAGCCGGTTCTCCGGATAGTTCGGGGCAAGTTCGACAGCCCGGCGAAGATGCTGCCGCGCTTTGCTGCGGCTTCCGATGCTTCCGAACGCGGGCGCTTCAAGATAGAGAAGTCCGAGATTTCGCCATGGACCGGCGTAATCGAACTTTTCATTCAATTTTCGCGCTGCATTGAATTCCACCTCCATCAGATCCACGAGCCGCAGCGCGCCGAGGGTTTTCGTTCTGGCCAGCTGGCCCATGTTCATCGCGAGATAATATCGTCCCTCGACTGAATTGGGGTGTTGGGAAACCAATTTCCGCGAAACGGCAATTCCGGTTTCCGCCACTTCAGCACGTTCGGAGTTGTTTCTGGCGAATTCACCAAGGTCGAAGCATGCGCGGGCAAACAGCCACGCCGCCTCAACGTCATTGGAATTCGTTTGGTAGCGGGAACGGGCTTCGACGAATTCCCGTTTGGCTCGAATCGCGAATTCGCCAGGGCCGGGCGGGTTCGTGGACTGCGCGGAGGCGGCGAAACCGGCCAGAAAGACGGCAAGCTGTATCCAAATGAACATTCCCTGCCAGGAGATCCGCTGAAACATGGCTGCTGATGTTAATTGCTTCGGCAGGAAGTTTTTAGCAATAGGATAAACCCCTTCCCAAATAGGTATTGCTAACATCACCTTCCGTCTTATACTGCCGCCTGAGTGAGATCAAACGGCAAATGGTTGCGGTTCGCACTTTGTTCCTTCCTCGCCACATTTGTCGCGGGGTGTGGAGGCATTCACGCATCCAAGAGCGTTTCCCCGCTTGATTTCTTTCTGCCCGGACTCATGCAGACCGATCCCCCTGCTGTGCCAGATCGCGAACTGCCCGGCGCCGAACCCGTTCGGCAAATAGCTCAACTCTAATCCGCCTATGCGATTTCCCTTCGCGTTGTCGGCGAAAATCGCCGGTCACATCATTAAACATAAGCTCAAGCGCACACCAAAATTTGCCATGGTGCTGCAATTGGAGCCTTTGCATACCTGTAACCTGACCTGCACAGGCTGCGGCCGCATCCGCGAATATTCCACGTCGCTCAAGGACATGGTGCCGCTGGAGAAATGCCTCGCCGCGGCGGCTGAATGTGACGCTCCGATGGTCTCGGTCTGCGGCGGTGAACCACTGATTTATCCCAAGATTGAAGAACTGATCGCCGGCCTGCGCGAACAGGGTCGCGTCATCTACATCTGCACGAACGGCATGTTCATGCGGAAGAAGATGAAGGATTACCTCGCGGCCATTTATTCGCCCGAAATCGAGCCCATGCTCAAACAGCTGCTCGATGAAAAGCTGATCACCGACAAGGACGCTGAAACGATCCGCAAATCCGATGAAGCGGCGAAGAAGAAGGTCGTCATCCGTCCCAGCGAATGGATGTACTGGAACGTCCATGTCGATGGTCTGGAATACACGCACGATCTCATCGTCGAACGCGAAGGCGTGTTCAAGGAATGCGTCGAGGCGATCAAGATGGCGAAGATTCTCGGCTATCAGGTTGCGACCAACACGACCGTTTACAAGGAAACCGACGTTCAGGAGATCGAGGACATGTTCAAGTTCCTCAGCTCGCTGAATGTGGACGGCCACACGATTTCGCCGGGATACGATTATGACGCTGCGAAGAAGGACATGGTGAAGCGCCTGGGCAAGGATCCGAAGGATTTCTTCCTGACGCGCGACATGACGCGGCAGAAGTTCGCGAAGATTCTCGACTGGGGCAAAGCGTTCACGATCTTCGGCACGCCGGTGTACCAGGAATTTCTCGCCGGCAAACGCGAGCTGACCTGCACCGCATGGGCGATTCCGACCTACAATGTGCGCGGCTGGAAAGCGCCATGTTACCTGATGACCGACGGCCATTATTCCGGCTACCAGGAGATGCTGGAGAAGGTCGATTGGAACAAATACGGCGTTGTGGATGGCAAAGCCCGCGATCCGCGCTGCGAACACTGCATGGTGCATTGCGGTTACGATCCGAGCGGCGCGCTTGGAACGAACTACCAGAGCGGCGACAACTGGAAGAATTTCAAATACAACTTCGGCGCCAAGCCAAAGCCGTATCCGTCCTCGCCCGAACTGGCCAGGCGCGCCTTCAACGGCGTCAGTGTCGGCAAAGGTCACCTCGCCGAAGCCAAGGCTGCGATCAATCCGGCTGCCGGTGCCCGCGGCGCTTTCTCGCGCAAGGACGAAACACAGGCTTCGGGAAACAGCGGCGGCTCCTGCGGTTCCGGCGATACCACCGCGCGGGATGAACTGCTGGCGAAGATCAAGGAAGCTGGCAAAACGGAAATCAAAGGCTGACCACTTCGGCCACGGACGACGACACTCACCACGGACTAATTCAGAATGAGCGCATTATTTCTCTCACCCCCGAGCTTCGACGGTTTCGACGGTGGCGCCGGCGCGCGGTATCAGGCCCGCCGCGAAGTCACGAGCTACTGGTATCCAACCTGGCTCGCGCAGCCGGCCGCGCTGGTTCCCGGCTCCAAGCTCCTTGATTGTCCGCCGCACAACATCGGCGTCGAAGAATGTCTGAAGATCGCCAAGGGCTTCGACCACGTCATCATCAACACCTCCACGCCGTCGCTGAAAAACGACTGCAAAGTTGCCGAAGCGATCAAGGCCCAGAAGCCCTCCACCAAGATCGGTTTCGTTGGCGCGCATGCGATGGTGCTGCCGACCGAAACCTTGAAGGCATCGCCGGCGATCGACTGGGTTGGTCGCAAGGAATTCGATTACACCTGCAAGGAAGTCGCTGAAGGCCGCGATTTCGGGAGCATCAACGGACTTTCCTACAAGGACAAGGACGGCAAGATCAAACACAACCCCGAGCGTGAGATGATCGCGAACATGGACGAGCTGCCATGGGTCGCCGACGTCTATAAACGCGATCTGCAGATCGAAAAATATTTCATCGGTTACCTGCAGCATCCTTACGTCTCGATGTACACCGGCCGCGGTTGTCCGGCGCAATGCACCTTCTGCCTCTGGCCGCAGACGATTGGCGGACACAAGTATCGCGTTCGCAGCGCGCAGAACGTCGCCGACGAAATGGCCTACATGAAGAAGATTTTCCCGCAGGTGCGCGAATTCTTCTTCGACGACGACACCTTCACCGCGAACCTGCCGCGCGCCCGCGAGATCGCGAAAAAGCTCGGACCGCTCGGTGTCGATTGGAGCTGCAACAGCCGCGCGAACCTCGACTACGACACGATCAAGAGTTTCAAGGACAACGGCCTTCGCCTGTTCCTCGTCGGCTACGAATCCGGGAATGACGAAACGCTCAAGCGCATCAAGAAGGGCGTCACGACGGACGAAATGCGCCGCTTCACGAAGGATTGCCACAAGGCGGGCGTGGTGATTCACGGCACGTTCATTCTCGGACTTCCGGTCGAAACGAAGGAGACCATTGAGCAGACGATCCGGTTCGCTCAGGAACTCGACGTGTTTTCACTTCAGGTTTCACTCGCTGCGCCTTATCCGGGAACGGAACTTTACGAGCAGGCCAAACTGAACGGCTGGTTCGTGAAGAAGGACAAGACCGATCTCGTTGAAGGTGACGGCTTCCAGCAGAGCGCGCTCGAATACCCCGGTCTCAGCAAGGAACAGATCTTCGAAGAAGTGGAACGCTTCTATCGCAGCTACTACCTGCGTCCGAAGCCGATTCTGCGCATCATCAAGACGATGCTCGAGGACAAGGATGTCTGCGTCCGCCGCCTGCGCGAAGGCTACGAATTCTTCAAAAGCATGGCTCAGCGCCGCAGCGATCTGGCAGCCGCCAAGGCAGCAACAGCTTGATTCGGAATTTCCACAGAGCCGCAGGCAATCCACCTGCGGCTTTGTTGCTTATACGATCTTCTTGAAGCGGTGCTTCGGTTTGATTTCCCGGCTGACGAAAGCGCCGATGGACTCGGCGTTCATCATTCGAAGAGATTTGGATCTGGGAACGCCAAGGTATTTGGTAGCCGTCGCTGTGGGTAAAAACGATGTCAACATGACGGTTCACCGGATGAAAACGCGTTTTCGAAACGGCTGTTGAATTTATAAAAATCCATTTGGGACTCTTCGACATTTTTGAGCATCAGCTGGAAGGGAAAAGATTCAATTGGGATTTCTTGCTTGGCGCAGGTGCAGGTTCGACCCCGAGCAGTTGCTGAAGTTGTTTGCCGAACTGCGGTCCAACGCCAGCCTCTTCATGTTTGAAATAAACGTAGGCATCGCCATCTGTTGACTGCCTTTCCTGAATGACCTTTGCCCAGCGTTCGATGTCCGCCTTCTTGTAATCCGTCCGCCTCAATCGGAAGTAACTGTATGGCGCCGTGAAAACGACAGGCGTCGAGAGATCTTCGGTATCGGCGATGCAAACCGCGGCGCCCGCTTTCTCCAATTGGGAGAAGGTGTCGTCGGAAAGCCACGATTTGTGCCGAAATTCGAACGCGCTCTTCAGGCCTTTCGGAATGTTGTTCAAAAACTCCCCCAGCACGACATCGTCTCTTTCGAAAGTGGGCGGAAGTTGAAACAGCACGACACCGAGTTTTTGATCAAGCGTCTGGATCACATCAGCGAAAGCATTCAGGATGGGACCGCAGTCCCTGAGTTTTCGAAAATGCGTTATCTCCTGCGGCGCCTTGAACGTGAATTGAAACATTGACGGCGTTTCTCTGTTCCACTTCTCGATGGTCGTAAGACTCGGGATTCGGCGAAAGCTGTAGTTCACTTCCGTCGTCGAAAAATGTCCGGCATAGTAAGACAGCATTTTCGCCTTTGAGAGCGTCGCGGGATAAAACGTTCCCTTCCATTCGTCATACTGAAAGCCCGATGTTCCGATCCAAATCATCAGCGTTACTCAATCATCTTCGCTGCCGCGTCAAGGCACAGGATGCGAATGGGGTTACTAAGCCTTTGACAGAATTTCCCACGAGGGCATTCTCTTTCTCGCGAAAGGAACGCATTTATGGCGCAACACGACGAACTGATCCAGATCCTCAACGAAGCGGTCACCCTGGAATACACCGCTGCAATCCAATACAACCAGCACAGCATGCTCCTTACAGGAACGAACAAGCTGTTGTATGAGGAAGTGTTCGAGCATCACGCCAAGGAATCTTTGAATCACGCAAAGATGTGGGGCGAACGGATTGTTTATCTCGGCGGAATTCCGACGACGGAAGTCGGCAAGGTCCAGCAGTCCACGGACATTCTGCAGATGCTTGAAATGAATCTGGCGGTCGAAAAGAAAGCGGTCGAGATTTATACCCGCGCTCACGCAGCCTGCAAACATCTCCCCACACAGTTCATGCTCGAGAATCACATTCTCGATGAAGACAAGGATGTCGAGGAATTGCAGAAACTGCTGGGGAAGGTGCGGATCGCACAGACTGCTGAACCTGCTCATCGGCAGGCGGCGTCTTCATAGCCTCCCGACTTGTCGCCGATCGAATCTCAACCGGGGAAGGGAACGATATTTCCTTCTCCGGACTCCACCGCGTCGTTTCCGTGGCGCATTTCTTCAATCGCCTGTTCCAGAAGAGCCAGCTGATGCAGCGGCAGGTTCAGAGAGGCGCTGGTGTACCAGCCGAGGTTGGAGTCGTGGCTTTCCACACGAATTTTCACCATGCGGTTGTTCTCCATTTCAACCTGGATTCTCTGGCTCTGTTCGAGCGTTCTGTCCTGTGTCGCTAACATAACGGCGCGCACACTATTGCAGAACGCCCTGAACTCTGCTGTGCCCGGTTTGCGATTTCCTGCTCCGATTTTGCTGCTCGCGGTGCAATCAACGAATAGCCAGCAAGAGCAGCGCGTGGGTTTTTTGGACGAAACCCGCCGTCATTTCGGCATCTGAAGACCAACTTTCGCGGCAACCTGCGCGACGTCCTTGTCACCGCGCCCGGACAGATTGACGATCACAATCGAATCCTTGCTCATGGCGGGTGCGCGTTTGATCACCTCGGCAACGGCGTGTGAGCTTTCCATCGCGGGAATGATGCCTTCCAGCCGGGCCAGTTTCATGAAAGCTTCGAGCGCCTTGTCATCGGTCGCATAGGTGTACTCGGCCCGGTTGGCATCCTTCAAATAGGCATGCTCCGGTCCGACTGCGGCGTAATCCAGACCTGCACTCACGCTGTGCGTCAGCTGAATCTGGCCGAAGTCATCCTGAAGAATATAGCTGCGCGTTCCCTGAAGCACCCCGAGCGATCCGCCTTGAAACCGAGCCGCGTGCTGTTCCGGTTTAATGCCCAGCCCGCCGGCCTCGACGCCCACGAGTTTTACGGAGTTGTCTTCAATGAAAGGATAGAACAGGCCAATGGCATTCGAGCCGCCGCCGACGCAGGCAATCAGCATGTCGGGCAGGCGTTTCTCCTTCTCGAGAATCTGGCGGCGCGCTTCATCGCCAATCACACGCTGAAAATTTCGCACCATCACGGGATACGGATGAGCGCCGTAAGCCGTGCCGAGGATGTAATGTGTGTTGCGGACGTTCGTGACCCAGTCGCGCATCGCTTCATTCACCGCTTCCTTCAAGGTCTTCTGTCCCGCATGCACCGGCACCACGTCCGCGCCGAGCATTTTCATGCGATAGACATTCAGCATCTGACGTTCGCAATCGACCGCGCCCATGTAGATGACGCATTTCAATCCAAACATCGCGCTGACCGTGGCTGTCGCAACGCCATGCTGGCCGGCGCCGGTTTCGGCAATGATCCGCGTCTTGCCCATTCGCTTCGCCAGCAGAATCTGGCCGATCGCGTTGTTGATCTTGTGGGCGCCGGTGTGCAGCAGATCTTCGCGTTTGAGATAAATCTTCGCGCCACCGAGTTCGCGCGTGAGGCGTTCGGCAAAGTAAAGCGGCGTGGGGCGTCCACAAAACTCGCGCAGGTAATACTGAAACTCCTTTTGAAACTCCGGGTCTTTTTGCGCGCGGAAATATTCTTCCTCCAGTTCCTTCAACGGATGCATGAGCGTTTCCGGCACATAGCGGCCGCCGTAAGGTCCGAAGTGCCCCTGCGCGTCAGGAAGTTGTTCTGCGACAGCGTTGGTCATGGTGGAAACCTAATTGAAAGAAGACGTTCGAGAAAGGCGGAATTGGCCCGAGGCCCGGTGCGAACGCATCTCAATGCAGGAGCGCTGAGCATTGCTCCGTACGATTCGCGTGGACCGACGATCCGCGCTCCTATACCCCGGCCGTTCCTCAGACAATCAATGCCGTCTTCGCCATTTGAATGAAGTTCCGGATCTTCGCGACATCCTTTTTTCCGGGCGCTGACTCGACGCCGCTGGAAACATCGACTCCGAACGGTTCGACCGTTTGAACGGCTTCGGCAACGTTTTCAGGCGTCAGACCACCGGCGAGAAAAATCGGGCGGCCGCGCTTCTTTGCCTCAACGGCGAGATCCCAGTTGAACTTTTCTCCCGTGCCGCCAAGGCCCTTCGACGAATAGGCATCCAGCAGCCAGGCATCGGTGTTGTAGGAATCCAGCGTGTTCAACGATTCCCTGTCGCGAATCCGAAACGCCTTCATGCTCATCAGGCCAAATTGCGTGCAAAACTCCGGCGTTTCATCGCCGTGAAACTGCAGCAGGCTCAAACCGCATTCCGCAACGGCGCGAAAAACCAGCTCTTCGTTCGGGTTCACGAAAACGCCGACGCGCATCACGAACGGTGGAAGCGCCGAAGCGATCTTTGCGGCATCGGCAACCGTGATGTAGCGCGGACTTTGATCGAAAAACATGAACCCGATGGCATCCGCGCCCGCTTCAGCCGCTGCAATGGCATCAGGCAGATTTGTGATTCCGCAAATTTTGACTTTGACGCTCATGAAAGCGCTCCAGCTTCCCACGCAACCCGCAAAATCTCAAATTTATCCGCCGTCTTACTTCTCCGAAGTTTCACCCGCCTTGTTCTTACGCAAATCTTTCGATGTCGCCAGCGCGATGGTGCGATGATGATCCTTTCCACCGACAGCGCAGTAGAAGTGATACACCACGCCATCGTGCTTCAGCAGCCATGGCTTGTGGGCAAATGGAGTGTCGAACGGTTCTGAAGGCCGAATCAAATCCTGCCCGTTCCATTTCGTCCAGTGAACGAGATCACGCGACGCTGCAAAGGTATCGAAGGCCCCTTCCTTCCAGAATGCGCCGAAATAGAACATCACCCAAAGGTCATTCATTCGGACGATCTGTGGATCGCCACTGATGACACCGTGCTTGGCGCCAGTTGGCGGCAAGTTTTCCAACGCCGTACCCGGCCCGAAGCGTTTCCATGTTTTCATGTCTTCGGACGTGGCCGCAAAAATCTGTTCGCTGCCGCGATGAGGTTTCGCGTTGTAAAACATGACAAACGGAGCGCCGAGCGTTTTCGAGTCGTCGCGGAAGATGTAGCTCTTGTAGAGCGTTTCCTTCTCGTGTTCCCGCGCATCGGGGTCGCTCGACTGCAGCACCGGTTTCGGAATTTTTTCCCACAAGCGCGCCTTCGATGGATCGGTGGTGGAAGCCATTCCGATCGCAAGCGGCGTCTTCTCGTAACCGAACAGTTCACCGCCGATGTAGGACATCCAATAGCGTTCCTCGTGCGTTTGCAGCGTGTTGCTTCCGCCCCATGTGGTGTCGAACAACGCAATGCCGCCGCCGGCGTTCGCATGATCCCAGGTATTCATCGCGCCACGATCGAGAATTGTTCCAAGCGGTTTCCAGCTCAGCAGATCGTCGCTTTCAGCGAGCTCTGTGGTGTAGCCTGGCGGATCATTCTCCATCAGCACATACACCATGTACCACTTGTTCCCGTGCCGAAACACGTTCGGGCAATCCACTTTCTTTCCGGGCGGAGGTTCGATCACCACGCCATACTTGAACGGTGTTTTTACCTCGTCGTAGATGGCCTGCATTTCAGCCTGAGAAACTTCATCCGTTGCCGCGACTGTTTGAAATGCAATTCCAACCACGAACGCCGCGGTGAGCGAAAGCGATCGCAGTGCCGATGAGGCCCTCTGGGTTTTCATGGGTGAATGAAGCTAGCGTTGAAGGGTGAGACTCATCAGACCGATCACAACTTCATTCGCAATCGATCGCACTGTGAGCGATTTCAATTCCTTCGAGGAATCCAGCGGCAAATCCAGAACCGTCGCCGCTCCACCCGGAACCGTTCGGCCTTTGCCCTTGAAATCCTCAGGATCGAGAATCCGAATCTGCCCGGTCTTCAGATTGACGCGCGGCGGAATCGGTTCCGGACGCCGGAACGCAAAGTCATCGATGAAATAATCCTGATCGATCGGCCACCAGTTGATCGGATTGTGCAGCGGCAGGCGCGCAACGGAACCATCCTGATAGGTGACGATCACTTCGCCGTTGTCGAACCGGCTTTGCATCGCGCTCGTGGAACCGGCCATCATCAGAAATGCATGCGATGCCTTGCCGGACAGGGGGACCGTTGCGGACGTCGGATAATTGGCCCACTGCGATGTGAACACGATGTTCCTCGAATCCGGTTCGTGCGGAGTTGAGAAAGGAACTCCGTTGGGCAGCCGGATTTGTCCGCCGCCCGATCGCGACAATCCGCGCAATCCGGAGTCATCGACGTCGAAACTGTCGTTGGGATGACACCAGCTGCCGATTCCCTGCTTTGGCGTTGCAAGCGAACAGAACGGCGAGCGCGGCTCGAGATATTCATTCTTGAAGATTTGGGTGACCCGGTCGTTGAAGTGGGTCGTCAGATTGACCGGTTCAAACTTCACACTCGCAGGCACGCGCATCTTCCAATCAAATGCAGGTGGGAAAACCGGTGCGTCCGGATCATCGGGCATCGGCGTTATCCGAGGTGCATCGGCAACGGCACCTTTCCATTCAATTGTCAGCTCGTGCTTCTCGCCCGGTTCCAATTCCACCTGAACTCGCCGTGTTCCGTCTGGATTCGCAATCGATTTCCATGACACGGCTTTTCCGTTTGCAGAAATCGATGCGATCTCCGCGCGAAAAGCCGGGACGGAAAAACGGACCCGGACGGGATTCGAAAAATAGGTGTGAACGAAATAGGTTTCGCGGTCGCCATCGCGGACAAATCGGAAAGCCAGGTCGGGATGATTCAACGCGGCGTGATTCCATTCTCTCGGAAATCCAGGGCGGATCACAACTTCTCCCGCCAGCAGGTCCGGTTGAATTCCAAACAATCCTTCAATCAGCGCCCGCGAAGTTGCGCCGACGGCATCGGCAAAATCACGCTGCGTTTCACGGCGATTTGCATCGTAGAAGGTTGTCAGCCCGACGTTCCCCGGACACAACCCAAGAAACATGCTGTCCAACACCGCTCCCTTGAACAACGGCACCGCTGAATCGTCGCGCCCGGCCTGCCAGTAGGCCAGTGCCGTGTGCATCGATTCCGCCATGACGACATTATTCAGCGACCACGTGTAAGGCATCCAGGAGGTGGTCGCGATGGTGAAGTTGCCTTCAGGAACGTTGGGACCGCGAACGGGAATGCGTGGGATCCGCGTGTCGAGGAATCGGGTCATCTGAAACGCCTCTTCCGGTGTCGGCACCTGCGAATCGATCGTGTGATAGAACGTCCACACGGCGGGATTCGAATGAGGCAACTGTTCGCCGAGATAATCCTTCCATTCCGCGAACCAGCCGCGGTCCTTGAGCCACAGATGTTCGCGCATGCCTTTCGCGATCAACTCCGCTTCGCGTTCATACAGCGAGGCATCCTTGCCGAGCAGCTTTGCCACGCGAGCGGCCATGCGATTGTGAAAATAATTGTAGGCCGAACCATGCGCCGAACCGCCGCCGTTGTATCCAAGATCGTCGCTCGCCCAGATCGCGGCATACGCCTCGTAGAGCGGCAGTTTGTCCGGACCGAACTCGCGACGGAACAGGCGGCGTTCCCAGGCGAGATGCCGTTCAATCACAGGCCACATGCGTTCGGCGAACGCCAGGTCACCCGTCCAGAGCAAATGCCGGAAGAACGCGTCCACCGCGACGAGGTTCATGTCGTAATGATTCCGCGTCATGTTGCCGTTGCTGTGCAGCGCGGCTTCACTGCGGGAAAGATTGGCCGAAGCATCAGCCGGCGGAATCGTGTCCGGAATCGGATTGGTATTCTGTTGAGCAGCGAATCCTTCGAAGTGAAGCCGCGTGCGATCGTGCCAGCCCAGCGCATCGCCGGCGTAAAGCCCACGCCAGCCGAGAAGCCGATTGCGCCATGCAACAGCGCCGTGCATGAAGGATTTCTGGTTTTCGTCCCAGACTCCATCAGCCGCAATGTTCAACGCGGAAGCCGCTGCATTGAGAAACGGATCAGGCGTTTCAATCAGCACACGATCAGCGACCATCCTTCGATTCTGCTCCTCGGCGGCAAAATTGAGTGCAAGCTCCCGGTCTGTGGTGCTCGGAAAAAAGCTGTCCCAATGGGCGTTCGTTGCGATGGGAAAAAGGACGAAATGGAACGCACTCTTTGGCGCCTTGAGCCGCAGAATGACGAGCCGGTTGGTGAAGTCAGCAGTTTGCTCCGACGCCGATCCCAATAATTTGGGCAGCGATTGCCAGTGATTTGCGTTGGCGATCATCGCCTCAGCCCCGGGCAGATATCCCATCAGTGCACCGGGACGCCCTCGCGTGATGAACCGGCTTGGGCCAAGCGAGATTGCGTCGTCACGACATTGTTCCGGCCGCAATTGGAAGAATTCACTGACGGGAAGATTCTCGCATCCAATGTCGCCACTGCGACGTCCGCGCATCCCATTCACGCCGCCAAATGCGGCAACAAAATCCGCGCCGGCAGGAAAAGCCGGACCGGGTTCGATCCGAACGATCATTCCACGATTGTCCCGAAACGGCAGAACTGTCAGACGCAGCAGATTCCCGGCTTCCGAAGGAAAATCGTAGATCAACGAGCCCGCGCGATAACGTGCGACAATCGTCGGCTCGGAATGAAGCCAGCGGGAAGAGGTTTCCGTATGTATTCCCAGTCGCAAATTTCCGCCACGCCCTGCCATGTAAATGGAAAACTCGGGGCGATCGCCGCCATCGATGCGGAACGGCGCATTGCCGGAGTAGAGCGGGCGATTGAAAAACTCCGCGCCGTTCGTGATCACAAAATCCCGGTTCTCAGGAAAGTAACGCAACGGCCGGTCGATGGAACTTTCCAGCATCGGCGTCGGCCCGCGAATTTCCTGTTCGGGCGGGCGCTCGGCAGCGGGCACGGAAGGAACCGTTGTTACAAGTGCAGCAAGGGAAGTTGCAACGAAAAGACTGACATGGTTTTGAAGCGCGTTGGGCATGGCTCATCGGTGATGAGCCGGGGGACTGTTGGTACCCCCACCCTGAATTGAACAGGGATCAACGGTTTAGGAAACCGCCGCTCTATCCATTTGAGCTATGGGGGCGCCTGAGGTAGCGGCGAAGCTCATGATGTTGGGCGCTTCACACGCTGGTCCGGCTCGATTGCGGCCAACATATTATGGCGCAGCGATCCCGGGCAAGACCTACAAGCAGGAATATGCAATCGGCTCAAAGAGGAAATCACCACAGCGGAAGAATCACAATTCCACGAGGGTTCAGGCGGGAACCGCCCCTTCGGCGACGGCCTGTTGTTCGAAAATTTGTCTTACTCTTGCCACCAGAGTCTGCGGCGTGACCGGTTTTGTGACAAAATCAGTCGCACCCGCTTCGATTCCCGCGCAGCGCGGCAGCTGCCCGGTCAACCCGCTGACCATGATGATGGGAATGTGTTTGGTCGCGGCATCCTTGCGCAACAGTTCGCAAACGGCAAACCCGTCCAGCCGAGGCAGCATGACATCCAGAACGATGAGATCGGGCGCAAGAGCGCGTGCTTTGCGCACCGCTTCCACGCCATCCGCAGCGGTCGCTGTGGCGAATCCCTCTTCTTTGAATTGAACCCGTAGCAGTTCCAGCAAATCAGTCTGATCTTCCACCAGCAGGACCTTCTTTCGCTTCCACATAGTTGTTTGACTCATGATTTCCCTCTGAAAATGCGCCTATCGGCCGCTGTCTTTGTGTCCAAACCTTCGAGGGGCCGGAAAGCAGAAGCGGTGCCGCCGGATCGAATTCTCGCATCTTTGCAGACCGTTCCCCGGCAATCACCCGGGGGCCAGTGAATAGCGCTCAATCCGCCCAAGTCTGATCTTCCATAGATCACACCCATAAAGGGCGTATCTTAATGACGAAATGAAAACGATGCTCTTCTGGAAATGGGTTGTGGGAATCAGTCTCGCCGCCGTGCCTTTCCTCGGCTGCGGCCAGCGTTCCCAGGTGACGAATCCCGCTCCGGTTGTGGTGCAGAACACCCTGGGATCAGCGCCGTCATGGGAGGGCACCAACAATCCCTTGCAACCAGCCGAAGATGCGTCCGCCGCGATGTCATTGGAAAATGCGTCTGCACAGGTGGTTTCCAGAGGTTTAATCCCCACAAACGTCCTGTCTTCAGCATCAGCGGAAATCGTCAAACTCGCTCATGCGGGCGTGGATGAAAGTGTCATGCTGGCGTTCGTCACAAACTCATCAAAGATTTTCGAACTGACCTCCGACAACATTGTTTACCTGAACGACGTGGGCGTCCCCGGTTCAGTTGTGACAGCCATGATCCAACGGGATCGCGATCTGGGATTTTCATCTCTGGACGATGAAGAGATCGCAGCTGCAGCTGCGACCGATGCCCCAACGAATGTCCCCAATCAATTGGTTCCCACGCCTGGGGCGCCGGTTCCCTATGCGACCGCAACACCGACTGGCATGGTGGAAACTCAGTTGGCGCCGGACGAAGCTGTTGAAGCCGCTCCAATTCCCGCGCCGCAGCCGCAACAGGTCAATGTCTCCTACACTTACTTCTACGATTCCCTCGCGCCTTACGGCACGTGGATCGATGTGGATGGATACGGACTTTGTTGGCAGCCGACAGTCGTTGCCGTGGATCGCAGCTGGCAGCCTTATGTGCATCGGGGTCGCTGGGTCTATACCGACTGTGGATGGTACTGGGCTTCGGATTATTCCTGGGGTTGGGCGCCGTTTCATTATGGAAGATGGTTTCGTCATGCCCGCTTCGGATGGTGCTGGGCACCGGATACGGTTTGGGGACCGGCATGGGTGAGCTGGCGATATTCGTCCGACTATTGCGGCTGGGCACCATTGCCACCGACGGCCTGCTATCGGCCGGGAATTGGATTCACCTACTACGGCCGTCCGGTGGGTTTCAGCTTCGGATTCGGGATTTCCTACAACTCGTATTGCTTCGTTCCAGTCCGGAATCTTTGTGACCGGCAAGTTCATCATCATCGATTGGGAGGCTATCACGTGCGGGACGTCTATTACCGGACCCAACCGCTGCATCGTTACGATCGCGACGATCGCAATCGCCTCGTGAATCGCGGCATCCCGGTGGAACGCGTTCGTGAAGTGACGCGCCGAGACATTCGCCCAATTCCGACGCGTGACATCGATCGTCCTTCTGCCCCGAGAATCGAACGCGGCGCCCGGGATCGCGCTACGGAACTGGCCGTGTATCGGCCTCGTCTGCCCGAACCGAATGGAAACACCCGTCTCGTCGGCGAAGGTGTGCGGCCTGCCGACCGTCCGGTGATTCCGCGAAATGAAACATTGATCCGTCCGAATCCCGCTGTCACCACTCCTGCGGGTGCGAATATCTCTCCACGCAACGACCAGCAACCAGCCACAGCGCGGGTTACGCCTCGTGCAAATGATCGTGGCCAGCAGATCGTTCGACCGACTCCGGCCAATCCAACTGGTTCATCAGATCAGCCGAGCCGCATTGAAAACGGTCAGCCGGATCGTCAGAACAACACACCCCGCATCACTCGCGACACCACTCGTGATCCAAACCGTCGTGAACCGTTGATCCTTCGCGGTTCACACCTGAGTGAATCGGGCAGTCAAACGCCATCGACCCCTGCGCCTGTAACAGGAGACAACGGTTCGCCTGCAACTCCGCAACCAACGACTCCAACCGCCTTGGCGAATCCGGGCAGGCAGTTCGACCGAACCATCCCGAGGGGAAATGATGGCGGAAGCGGCCAGCAGGTGCGACCGGTGCAACCGGGAACTTCCGGCGGATTCACGCAGCCAGCGAATCCAACCCCGACGCGGCAACTGCCAAATCGTCAGCCGCCACAGACGATCCCGATTCCGCAGACGGCGCCGACGACGCCTCCGACTCAGGTCCAGCCACAGCCGACGCAACCGAATCAGCGAATCTACCGTGTGGAAACACCGCGCCAGAACAATCCGGTGCGAGTCGTTCCGCAAACGCCCGCAATCACACCGATCCCCCGGCAGAATCCGTCTGTCGCTCAACCGGTGCCGCGGCAGGATTTCCGGCAAAGCGTTCCGAACTATCAACCCGCCACCCCGACGCCCACACCGCAGCCGAATGTGTCGGTTCCGCAACGTTCGTTCTCGCCACCACGTTCCATTCAGCCGGAAGTGCGGACACCGCGTGTTGAATCTCCGGTTCGAAACATGGCACCTCCGCAGACCCGTCAGGCTGCTCCATCGATGCAGCCTTCTCCGACTCCCGCTCCCCAACCGCAGCGCGAGATAAGAAGCGATCGCAGCGGCGGACAAAGGCAGGCGCCGGTTCGCAACGATGGCGGCCGCCGAAACCGTTGATCTGCCGGTTTTCTCCTTTTGCCGGTGAATGCCCGTTGGCACTATCTGCGCCAATGGGCATTACGCCACAGCAACTCAGGCAGATGGAACAACGGCTTCAACGCGCTCCACGTCGCGCCACAGCCGTCGTTGAACCCGCCCTTCGCCCGGTTTCAAATCATCAGGTTCTGCTGGGACTTGATCCCTCGCTTCGCGGAACCGGTTACGGCGTGGTCCGACTGTCAGAACCCTTTCCCCAAACCCTGGCGCACGGCACGATTTCCTGTCCTGCAAACTGGGAACATTCGCGTTGCCTCGCCAAAATTGCGGCAACGCTCCGGGACGTGTTGAAGGAACATCGCCCGACGGTTTGTGTGGTCGAAGGGATTTTCTTCGCGCAGAACCTTCGCACCGCGATCGTCATGGGCGAGGCGCGTGGTGCCGCGTTGTGCGTCATCGCGGAAGCCGGCTTGGAAATTTTCGAAATTGCGACCCGCAAGGTGAAGCAGGCGATTGTCGGTTACGGCGGTGCTCAAAAGCTTGCGGTCGCAAAGATGGTGCAGCGGCTCCTGAATCTTTCCGAACTTCCGGAACCGGACGCCGCTGACGCTCTCGCGCTGGCATTGACTCATGCCCGGGAGAACTTCCGGTTCAGCATCAATCCGCCGAAGCGGATCTGAAACATGCAGGTTTTTGTTCCATTCAAAAGCCGCCCTCACAGCGCGTCCCCAGCATGATCACATTTCTCAAAGGCAAACTTGTTGAAGCGACACCTGCGCAGGTGGTCGTCGATGTTCAGGGCGTTGGCTACGAAGCGCTCATTCCGCTTTCATCCTTCGACAAACTTCCCCTGCCCGGAAATGAGGTGCATCTTCTCACGCAACTGATCATTCGCGAAGATGCGCACACGCTCTACGGGTTTATCACGCCGGCGGAACGGGACCTGTTCCGCCTGTTGATCAACACGGTCAGCGGCATCGGTCCCAAGATCGCACTGAACATTCTGAGCGGTGTCAGCGTGGCGGCCTTTCGCGGCGCGGTTGCCAACGGCGACGTGAAATCGCTTTCACAAATTCCTGGCGTCGGAAAAAAAACCGCCGAACGGATCGTGGTCGAACTGAAGGACAAGGTCGGCGCAGCCGGTGCCTGGGAAGCTTCAAGCGCACAGAGAACATTGTCCTCAACGGATCAAAAAGTGAACGATGCGGCGCTGGCTCTCATTGCGCTTGGCTTCAAACAAAACGAAGCACACGAATCAGCTCGCGCAGCCCAGGCGGTTGTGGGTCCGCAGGCATCGATCGAAGAGCTGGTCCGGGCCTGTCTGAAGAAAGGGGCATGAACACCGTGGAGAATTCAGTTTCACGTTCAAACGCGTCCAGAACTTCGCGCCGGTCAGGCGTGGTGGTGCCGCATCAGCCGACCCTCCTCCAGAAGCTCGCCGCATGGATTGTCTTCCTCGCGCTGCGCGGCGTGATGATGACGTTGCGCTATCAATGGAACGATCGCCCGGGAATGCTCCAGCGCCCCGCGGGAAAAGCGGCCATCTTCGCCATCTGGCACAATCGACTCGGTCTTTGCATGGAGGCCTACCGGCTTTATCGCAAGAACCACAAACGCGTCGGCATGGCGGCACTGGTGAGCGCGAGCAAGGACGGCGGATTTCTCGCCGGGATTCTTGAGTGCTTCAAAGTGCAACCGGTGCGCGGCTCCTCCAGCCGGCGTGGTGCACAGGCGTTGCTGGAACTGACCAGTTGGGCGGATCGCGGCTACGATCTCGCCATCACTCCGGATGGACCGCGCGGTCCCTGTTATGTCGTGCAGGATGGCGTCATGTCCCTCGCACAACTGACCGGCCTGCCGATCATTCCATTTTCGTACAACCTCACGTGGAAAATCCGGCTGAAAAGCTGGGATCGTTTCCAGATTCCGCTCCCATTTTCCAAGTGCGAAATGAACGTCGGTTTGCCGATCACCGTCCCTCGCGACGCAACCGATGAACAACGCGCGGAACTTCGGAAGAAACTGGAAGAATCACTGCGGGAGATGTCGAGGGATTGAGGCAAGACGTGAAGAGTGACGAGTGAAACGTGAATGCGTGATGCGTGAACAAATCGTCCGGCCTCGTAGATCGGTTGTCACGTATTCACTCGTAACTCGTAACTCGTCACGCCTTCACGTTTCACGCATCACGTTTTCTGCCCCCCCTTCACCACCCAAACCGGTTCAAGAACTTGTAAAACCGGTACCGCTTCATCACCGCCTTCACATACTGTTTCGTGGAGGGAAACCCGATGACCTCGGCAAACACGACGCTGTTGGTGCTCGCTTCGCCCTTGTTCCATTTCAAAAGATTTCCACGGCCTGCGTTGTAATCGGCCAGCGCGTAGGGAAGCGGGTTGTCCGTGTGACGATAGCGCTTGAGCAGTTTGCTCAAATAAAACGTGGCAGCCATCGTGTTCGTGCCGGGATCGAGACAATGCTCGTGTTCGAAGGTTTCGATACGCTCCGCGTCGGCCCACTCCTGTGCGGCGAGCTCCTGAATCTGCATCAGACCCAGTTCGCCCGCGCTGCCGCGGACATCCGGGCGGAACCGGCTTTCGCGCCAGACAATCGCTTTGACGAGCATGGGATCGACGCCATATCGGTCGGCGGCAGCCTTGATCTCGGGGTAGTAGCGCATCTCGCGATGCTCCTGTCCCCACAACAGCAACACCACCACGCCGCCAGCCAGAATGCTGACGATCGGCACAACAACGCGGCGGCGGAATTTCACGGCGGAAATCTAACCGCTGACCGATCGTTGAACCAAGAATTGATTCCGATGAAGATTTCTAACCGCAAAGAGCGCTGAGAACGCAAAGAGGGGTGGGAACTCAAGCAGCTTGCCTTGATTCCAATGTTTCCGGTTTCGAACGATGGAATGCTCCCAAACGGACACCGAAGCGTCCTCGAAATCTTTGCGTTCTCTGCGCTCTTTGCGGTGGATCCAATTCGGTTCCCACGCTTGACACTGCCTGCATCAACTCCAACTCTGCCGTCCTCAAATGATCGCGCGCGTCAGCCTCGAAATCGCCCTTCGCCGGGAGTTCGATTACGTCATCCCACCCGAGTTGATCGGCAGGGTGGACGTGGGCAGCCGCGTTCAGGTGCCATTCGGACCGCGCAAGGTTCTCGGCTGTGTCACCGCCATTGCCGAAGAATCCGAAGTCACAAAGCTCAAACCGATCATCAAAGTGATCGGTGCTCAGACGCTCGTCACACCGAAGGTGCTCAAGCTCGCCCGCTGGATCGCGGACTATTATTGCTGCGCGCCTGAAGTGGCATTGAAAAGCGTTCTGCCGGAAGCCGTGCGCAAGGAACAGGCCGGCTGGCGCGAGCGCCTGGTGGTGAGTGTTCTGCCACTTCACGGCGATCTTCCGAAACTTCCCAAACGTCAGCGCGAAGTCTGGAACATCATCGAGGAACGGCGCGAAATCCCGTTGCAGGAACTCCTGGAGCTGGCGCAGACGACCGCGGCAACCGTCCGCTCCCTGGAAGACAAAGGTCTCGTCTCCATTTCGAGTCAGATTTCCGAACGCGATCCTTACGCGCGGGAACACATCCTTCCGACACAGCCGCTCGCATTGAATCCCACTCAGCTGAAGGCGCTCGAAACCATCTGTGCCGCCATGGACAGTTCCGGCATGGAATCCGAATCGCCCGGTTCAGAATCCGCCTCCGCCTCCCCGGACAGTTCTTCACCAACGAAGAAAAAGCCGTCGGGCGCAAAAACATTCCTGCTCCACGGCGTCACGGGTTCCGGAAAAACAGAAGTTTACCTTCAAGCGATCGCCCACGCTCTCGAACGAGGCAAAGGCGCGATCGTTCTCGTGCCGGAAATTTCACTCACCCCACAGACGGTCGAACGGTTCAAGGCACGATTCAGTTCCGGCAAACTGCAAACGCTCGTCGCCGTTCTGCACAGCCATCTGTCCGCAGGGGAACGTCACGACGAATGGCACAAAATCCGGCAGGGACGCGCACGTATTGTCATTGGCGCACGTTCGGCCATTTTCGCTCCGGTCGAACCGCTCGGGCTGATCATCGTGGACGAAGAGCACGAGCACACTTACAAGCAGGAGGAATCGCCGCGCTACCACGCCCGCGATGTCGCGATCATGCGCGGACAAATGGAAGGCGCTGTCGTTGTCCTCGGCTCGGCCACCCCATCGCTTGAGAGCTATTACAATTGCAGCACGGGCAAATACACACTGCTTCGGATGCCTGATCGCGTTGACGATCAGAAGATGCCTTACGTCCGCGTGGTCGATATGCGCCAGTCCGCACGTCGCGAGCAGGGCATTCCTATCTTTTCACCGCAACTCAAGGAAGCGATCACGCAACGGCTTGAGCGTGGCGAACAGACAATTCTGTTTTTGAACCGGCGCGGCTATTCCAGTTCGCTGCAATGTCCGCTCTGCGGCTTTGTCGCCGAATGCCCGAATTGCAGCCTGTCGCTCACCTATCATCGCCAGGAACAACGACTGCGCTGCCACGTTTGCGGCCACGATGAATCGGTGCCGAAAGTCTGTCCCAACGAAAGCTGTCGAAACCCGAAGATTCGTTACGCCGGACTTGGAACGCAGAAGGTGGAGGAAACATTGGGCAGGCTTTTCCCGAATGCCCGCACCACGCGAATGGATGCCGACACGATGAAGCGGAAGGACGATTACCGTCGGATCCTCGGAGATTTCCGCGCGGGCAAGATCGACATTCTCGTCGGCACACAAATGATCGCCAAGGGGCTGCATTTTCCCAACGTGACGCTGGTCGGAATCATCTATGCCGACATGGCGTTGCATCAGCCCGATTTCCGCGCAGGTGAAAGAACGTTTCAGCTTCTCACCCAGGTGGCCGGACGGGCGGGGCGCGGTGACATCGAAGGCGAGGTGTTTGTCCAGGCCTTCACGCCGTTTCATCCGGCGATTCAATATGCGCGACGGCATGACTTCGAAGGGTTCTACAATCAGGAGCTCGAGTTTCGAAAACAGCTCCGTTATCCGCCGTTCAGCCGGGTGGTGTTGATGACACTTCGCGGACGCAACGAAGACAAGGTGAAGTTTTCGACCGAACACATCGCGAAGGAAATCGGGAAGCTCAAGGCGGCGGACGGAAACTTTCGCGATCTCGTGATCGCCGGACCCGCGCCGGCGCCGCTGGTTCGGGCCGAAACATTCTACCGATACCAGGTCATGCTCCGCACACAACGGATGCCGTCGCTCAGCCGGAAACTTTCCGAAATCATCCAGGCCCTTTCCCTGCCTGAAGACATCATGCTCAACGTGGACATCGATCCGGTGGACCTGAGCTGAACAAAACTGGAAGCGAACGACTATTTGCGCTCGAGAGCAGCCTTCATTTCATTCAGCAGCTCTTCGTTGGTCCATTGGTTGCCGACGAAGATTTTTCGGATCCTGCCATCCCGGTCTATAACCACTGTGCGAAGGTTGTGGTCGATCGACCCGTTTTCATCGCGTCCGAATCTTAATCCCAACTGCTCGCCGAGCGCGGTGATGTCGATCAGGGCGCCGGTCGCAAACGTCCATTGCCCCGGCTTGGCGCCATAATTTTCCAAATACCGGCGCAGCACGTCCGGCGTGTCGAACTCCGGATCGAACGAAACGGAAAGCAGATGCCAGTTCGTCGCCGCGTATTTCTCAGCCAGAAGCTTTTCCTGAATCTCCGAAAACGATCGCGACATCTGCGGGCAATAAGTGGGAAGCGGACAGCGTGTGAAAACGAAAGTGATCGCCCAGACTTTTCCGGCAAGCTGCGAGGTGTTGAACGGCTTTCCAAGATGGTTGGTCAGTGCGTAGTCCGGAAGCTTGTCTCCCACTTCCAGCGGCTCCACGTCGCGAACCAGGCGGAACGGACCCGTGGTCGGTGGATCATTGCGCTTCGGTCCGGTGACCTTGATGCGATCGATCCAGGCGTACGTCTCTGAAACGATCATTCGAAACGAAACCGGATGCCCGGCCTCGACTCCGGCCAGTTCGTTCGTGTCCTTCACATCGAAGATCATCGTCATCGCCGGCATGTAACCGGGAATTTCGTCGTGCTTGATGCGGATTTCCTTCTCTTCCGGCGTGACTTCGACAACGAGACCGGTGACCTGAAAAATCTGCTCGTTCGTATTTTGCGCGCTGGCGGTGGGCGATGTGTCCGCGGCGCGGGCGTTCAGGCCCGCGGTGACCGCAAGCATCGAAAGAATCAAAGCAATCCGAAACATGTGCTGACAGTGCCGCATAATTGAGTGCTTTGACAAGTGCGCCGCGACAATGTTCGGCGAAGCTGCAGAACAGCGGCAGATTTCCGAGCCGAACTTGCGAACTCGTGGAAACTGTGTTTAATCGCAGCAACATGCCGAAAGCATCGCCGAGCCAGTCCGCCGAAGATTACCTGGAAAGAATTCATGAGTTGATCCAGTCGAAGGGTTACGCACGCGTCGTGGACATTGCGTCTTCCCTGAAAGTAAAACAGGCGTCGGTCACCGTGATGGTTCAGAAACTCGCGGAGGGCGGTTACCTGAAATACGAGAAGTATCGCGGGTTGATGATGACGCCCCAGGGATTGGAGATCGCCGAACGGATTCAAAACCGGCACACCACACTTTCCCGGTTCTTCTCATTGTTCGGCCTCGATCCCGAAACGCAGCATCAGGACATCGAAGGCATCGAACATCATCTCAGTCCGGAAACGGTCAGCGTTCTTTCCGACCTCGCCCGATTTTTCGAAGAGAATCCCGCCACGCTCAAAGCCTTTGAAAAGTCGAGAGGCAGTGCCCGGAAAAAGAAGGATTGAAGCGGGAACGTTTGATTACGATCTGCGAGTCTCAGATCAGAGCAAATGCTTAAGCCGCTAATGACGCGGTGTTTCTTCCCACCGGCTCAGTCCAGATGCACGATTCCGTGCCGCACCGCAGTGATTGCTGCCTCCGTTCGATCCTGAACATCCAGTTTGGTGAAAAGACTCTTCAACCGTGATTTCACCGTGTCCTCCGAAATGAACAGCGCGGCGGCAATCTCCTTGTTGCTGCGACCCTTCACGATCAACTGAAGCACTTCCAGTTCGCGTTGAGTAAGATTCTCCCGACGCAGGCGATTGGCCAGACGGTTGGCCACGGCCGGTGGCAATGGACGTTCTCCCGCATGCACCGCTCGGATGGCGCTCACGATGTCCTTCTTCGGCATGTCCTTGAGCAGGTACGATTGTGCGCCCGACTGCACGGCGCGATAGATGTCCTCGTCGGCATCGTAGGTGGTGACCACAATCACCCGGCACTCGGGAAACTCCTTGCGCAGCGCCATGATGGCTTCCACGCCGCTGAACTCCGGACCCAGCCGCAAATCCATCAAAACGATGTCCGGCTTCTCCTTGCGATACAGCTCCAGCGCGGTTCTCCCATCGCTCGCCTCGGCCACGACGGTGATGTCCGGCTCGCTTTCAACCAGCGCGATCAGTCCCATCCGGAACGCGGGATGATCGTCAACAACCAGGAGGCGAATGGCATTTTTCTTTTTCACGTTAAATTCAGTTTTGTGAAAGGTTTCAGTTCATGACGCGACTGGAACTTTCAGGATCAGTTCCGTGCCGCCGTTCGGTCCGGATTGAATCAACAGCGTTCCGCGCAATTCCGCCGCCCGCTCCCGCATGCCGCGCAATCCAAAACCGCTGTCGCTGGCCGGCGGACGTTCCACATCGAAGCCCGTCCCATCATCCGTCACCCGCAGTTCGATTTCCCGCGACTGATATCCCAGCGTCATTTTGATGTGCCGCGCCTTCGCATGCTTCACCGCATTGGTAATCGCCTCCTGGCCAATGCGCAGCAAATTGTTCTCGGTGACCGGTGGCAGCCGGCGTTCGTGCCCGACACATTCGAATTTGGCGTCGATACCGGTTCCGCTCGTAAGTTGCTGCAGAATTCCCGAAAGCGCGAGAACGAGGCTTTTGTTTTCAAGCACCTGGGATCGCATGTTCCAGATCGAATTGCGCGCCTCGGCCAAACTTTCGCGAACCAGATTGTGCGCCTGCTCGATCGATCCCGTCGCCGACGCCGCATCCGGCGGCATCTGACTTTTCGCCAGCTCAAGCTGCATTGAGATCGCACTCAAACCCTGCGCCAGCGTGTCGTGAATCTCGCGGGCCACGCGATTTCGTTCCGACAGAATGGCGGTGAATTCCGCTTCCGCAAGCGCGCGTTCGACCGCCTGTTCGCGCAAACGTTTCTTCGCGGCCCAGATCACGGCTCCGATGCCGAGAATCAACACCGACGTCACGCCCGCCAGAACCCAGACCGTTCGCTCGCGCGTCCACCATGGCGGCAATTGTAGAATCGTCAGATCGCTGGGCGAACGCAGCAGTAGATCGAACGTTCGCGGCTGCGCAACGCCGGTCAGCGTTTTGGGCGCGTCGAACGTGACGCTGGCAATGCCACGCAACCGCACCTTGCTCCCGACCTGCCATTCCGATGGAAGAATATCCTGCGGCCCTCGCAACAAGGCGCGGAACATCAGACTGCCCTGTTGCATCAGCAGCGCCCAGCCGTCCGAAGTCAGCTGTTTGCCAGTAAATTGCGCCGTCAGTTCGATAAGGTTGGCGTCATGACCCAGCGCAGCCAGCGCCTCCGTCAAAACGATCGGTTCCGGCAGTTCGCCCGCGCCTCTTTTGCGATACACCGCATCCTCCAGCATCGGCGTGTATTCGCCGCGCGCGGGAAACCCGAGCACATCCACTTCATCGCCGGGATTCAGTGCCTCGGTCATCATGGACCGAACGCGCAATCCGCCGGACGCATCCCGTATCCACAGTGTTTCGCCCGGGAGATGATGAATCACGCTGCCGCGTAGATGAACGCGATGGCCGTAAGCTCCTTCCGGCGCGAATTGAAGCAGGTTCGCAGAGGAAAGGATCGGTGTGGAAAACGCATTCTCCGGCGCCGGTTTGGTGATGGTGAAGTTCGCACCGCCGGGCACCACGAGCAGCGGACTGATCACCTGCCGGCTTTTGTTGACCTGATAAAAACTGACACCGGGAAAGCGTACTTCGGCATCGATGAGTTCGCCTGGATCGAGCGTGCCGATGATTTGCACCGCCAGCCGTCCCCCTCCCGTCGCGACGTCCAGCATGTATTTGTGATCCGGAATTTCAACGTCGCAACGGCGGACGATCCCCGAGATTTCGACCCATTGGGAATCGAATCTGCCGGTGATCAATTGTTCGAAGGTGACCGGCTGCGGCGGCGGAATTGTTCCCTGGCCGATCCTGCGAACCGATTGAAGCGAAACGAACGGAGCGAACTCGCCGGGATCGACCACACCTTCCACTTCAATCAGATCGCCGCGATGAAGATCCCTGAGCAGCCCCGCCGGTCCCTGGACATAAATGCCGACGCCGGAATCGAGCATGACGAATCGATCGCCGCCGCCCGGTTCTGCGACCACCGTGCCCCGAATGTGGACCGGGAAATTGTGTGCCGCCTCAGAGGCGCTCAGGGCGCGGATGTGCCCGATGTTGGTGAAAATGGTCTGGGCGGGCTGAGCCATCACGCGGGCCGAATATCCAGACAGAGCCGCGGCAATCGAGAGACACCCGGGAAGGAACCATCGCCTGATTGCGTTGCGTATTGTTTGCGGTCGCCGGTTCATCGCGCGAAGCCCGCCCAAGGTAAGGCACCGATCATCCGCTTGGCAATCGCGCGTAGGACAGCTTTTCAAAGGCGGTTGACGGGAAGCTTGAATTCCAATCAATCCATTCCAATGACGAATGCTCAATGGCTAGTGACCAATGGGATTTTTATTTAGGCATCCGGCATTAGGCATCGGGCGATGAGATGTCGTTTTTGCTCTTTTCTCGGTAGGGCAAAGCTGCCGCTTTGCCCACTACTCCATTCCCGCCAAAGCGGGAATGAACGATGATCGGATGAATTGGCTTGTATAAATATGTGGGACTGATCCCTTTATGCCCACAAATCATGGATTCATTGCTTACGACCTTTCGGCGGTTTCTTTTTGTCGCGTTGCTTGCTGTGAACGTTCTGCCGGGAGTCGCAGGACAGTTTACACAAGACTTCAACTCGTTCGCCGTCGGTGCGACTGACTTCGACGATGGCTCGCAACTGTTCAGTTCGGAAACGGGTATTGTTCACGTGGAAGATCCCGTGCTGAAAGAGTTGCAGTTGTCGCAATGGGACACCGCCAACCAGACTCGCTCAGCTTTTCTGTTGCCCGATCTCGATCCTGGCCTGGTGGTCACGAATTTCACCGCAAGCTGGGTTTCGCCAGTGTACGGGAATTTTCCGTCGGCTTCGCTCGGCTTTTCTTTTTCGTTCGGTTCGTTGCGATTCAATGACCTGGCCGATGCCGCCTACGCGCAAGAGCGTGGGTTTGATACCGGGCTGAGCTTCTGCGTCCAGACATTCCCGAGCTCGACGACGCCCGGCTGGTACATACGGAAGGATGGCGCGGTTCTCGCAACGGTCACGAATGATCCGGTTGCAACATGGGGAGTCTTTTCCTCCACACGCCACACCTTTCAGGCTCAGTTGGAATCAGTTGGACGGCATGAGCGTGAGTCAGGATGGTGTCGTTATTTTTACGAACGTGCCCACGCCGGGCTTCGCGCCGAAAATTGGTGACGCTTTTGTCTGGGCAACTCGTTGTGGTGCGGGAATCGCGGAGACGTTTCGCATCGACAACATTTCTGTGACCACCTATACCGTCGGACCGCCGCTTCTGTCACAGGCGTCCGGGGTGCACGATGTTCTTTCGCGTGCGCAAATCACCGCGCAGATCGACGCGCGCGGTCTTCCCACAACGGTCATTACCGAACTTGGAACGAACCTCTCCTACGGCATCGCATTCACTAACCTTCTTCCGGCTGCGGCTGGAGCTGTCTTGTTTTCAAATGCACCGACCTTTCAGGTGGACCGCACAACGACGTTGCATGCGCGCCTGACCGTCAGCAACGCGATGGGCAGCGTGAGCAGCGACGATATCGCTTTTCCATCCAGCAATTTCGAACGCCGCCTCGGTTTGGGGACGCCCACCGTGTTTTATGCCGGCAACGGCGGGATCTGGGCTGATGTCAACGATGATGGATTGCTGGACCTCGCCTATTGCGGTGATGGACTTTCGGGACCTGATGCTCGGGGCGGAGTTTTTTTAAACCCGGGCGAGGCTGGGGCAGCCTGGTTCAGTGCCGGGCAAATTCCAGAGACCTGTTCATTCATCGCGGCAGGTGATTTCGACAACGACAATCGTCCGGACACCTATTGGACAGGAGCGCGCGTGTGGAACGTTTCCCACTCGATTCCCAGGCTCGGAACGAAAGCCACGATCTTGTACGGCGTCGCAACGAGTGGGTCGTTTGGAACGCCGTCGCAAGCGTTGCAGTTTCCTTATTACCTGGCGTTCAACCGGTGCATTGTTGCGGACTTCGACCACGATGGCCGGCAGGACATTGTCTTCAATGGCGATATGGATCCTGAATATACCGGAAGTGGACTGACGAATGACCCGCAGGTTGTCGTTGGCAAGGTCTCGCGTTTGCTGCGGAACGAATACCCGGGCTCGCGCCGGCAGGTT
>Ga0065721_10004117_pt1 | contig 47377 bp, 52 predicted proteins | sample Mesricmetagenome_FD_59108 | JGI IMG/M metagenome (GOLD analysis project Ga0065721, IMG submission 59108) | Mesophilic microbial community from rice straw/compost enrichment Sample: eDNA_1 v2 (version 2) | ecosystem: Engineered > Solid waste > Grass > Composting > Bioreactor | place: USA: Davis...
CTTGCTTGCAAGTTACCGCCCTGTTTTAGAACCAAGGGCAATAAAAATAAAGCGGCCGGATATGCAGATGTGCCTGCAAATACAGAGAGCAAGGAATTTCTGTAGCCTTTGTTAGCAAGTAAAGAGATGGTGATAAAAGGGGCTCTCTTCCTGCGTATGTGGAATGAAAACGCAATAAGCATCAGGATAGCAATTATTAAAAGATAAGGATTTAGGCTGATACCTAGTACTAGAATGCCTACTGAAAGGGAGAATAAAATAGCTCCTAATACATCGAATTTCTCCCCTTGTGCAACATTAGTAGGGAAGTGTTTCACAACAAATGGGATAATAAATACGATCAAGAGAGAAACAACAAAAAGACCGTGCCAACCAAACAGTTGAATAATAAATCCACTGAGGACCGGGGCTACTCCGCCCATCAGCGCGAAAGTAGTAGACACAAGGCTTAATGCTTTGCCTTTGTTCTCGGGTTTGAAATATTTAGGCGGAACTACATACGCTAGGGAGGGAATAGCCGCAGCACCAGCTGCTTGAATAATTCTTGCGGTTACAACGGCCGGAAAAGAGCTCGAAAAAAAACCCATTAGCGAACCAAGAGTGAATAGGGCAATCCCTATTAGTATTAATGACCGTGCAGAGAAACGATCGGTAAGCTTTCCATACGTACCCGAACCTGCTGCTAATACAACTGCATACAGCGTCGTTATCAGACTGCTTTCGGAAGTGGACAGATGCAAGTCTTTAATAATAAATGGAACAGCAATGTTGAACATATAGACATTCATCGTAGCCAATGATGAGGCAATTAATAATAGGGCTAGTAATGCTTTTTCATTTATAGGTTTTGCGATAGAATCCATCCTCAATCTCCTTCGGCCATAGTTCTGTTGAATTTGCACTAAATTTAGATTAACATTAAACGGAGAGCTCTCCTCTTTATATTAAGCGGAGAGGTCTCCGCATGTCAATATGAACCAAGTTTAACAAGAGGGGTGTTAATATGTCGGAGGAAATCAAGGCAGTTCAGTCGCGAATTGAACGACGGGATGCCGCCGAGAATCGTCAACGAATATTGGTCGCAGCCCATAAACTTTTTGAGCAGTACGGCGTGGATCAGGTAAGTATGAATCAGATAGCGGCGGAAGCCCAGATAGGTCCGGGCACCCTATATCGTCGTTATGCCAATAAAGGTGAGTTGTGTTTGGATTTAATAAAAGACAGTGTCGTTCGGTTCTTCGAAGATATAGAGCAATATCTATTGCAGAATCAGCAAGAGCCGCCGGACCACCGGTTAAAGGGAATTCTCAAAATTTTCATGCCTTTCATTGAGAAGAAGGCACAACTACTAACAGGAGGCAAGGGGTCCGCGTCAGCTCAGCGACTTCCGTATCAATCACAGAATCCGCTCTATAACAAAATGCATCAAATCGCAGTCGAGTTATTCGATGAGATGGCANCAGCGGATCATCCAAGCCCAAATAGTATATTTAAAGCAGATATGCTGCTGATCGCCATAAGTATTGATTCNTATTTTTATCAAAGAGATGTTCGTGGCTATTCACCCGATGAAATTTTGGAACACCTTTGCTCTACATTCATTTAAAGGGGTTTGATGCAGTTTATAATCTGGATCTTCAGCGAAAAAAAGAAGGAATGTGGTTCGCCGGAGAGCATACGAAAGACGAGTTTGTGGAAAAAAGCAGATGATTTCCAGGTAACGGGTCAAGAACGATGGCAGTCATGCGCCGTTGCCCTCTTTTCGCCTAACGGAGAAAGCTCCCCGAAACAGGGAAAGAAAAGTGTAGAAGTATCGAGCTGGTAGTGATTGCGCTACTGACGGTACGATCGCGTTGTGCCCGGACAAAGAGAAAGTCCCGTCCACCTTTTCCCTTATCGGTGGAGGGGACTGCGACTTCCGTAGCGTTAATATGATTTTCGTTTTATGAAACAACCTCAAATTTCAAGGTGTTTTGATTTACTACGATATATTCACCAGTTGATTTATTCCTATTTTAAACCACTAAAAGATAATTTCGTCATCGTCATCATTCCTTAACCTCCCTCCAGAACTCAATTACGAATGCTTTTTGCGATATATGACTACGGAAACGATATAGGATAGAATGGAAAACCCAACTAAGACAGCAACACCGATTCCGATTAGAAGCGCGATTTGCGGAGGAGCAGGTGAGAATGAAAAAATATCAAAATTCGTTTTTCTTATAGTAACGATCCCACCGAGGTATATAATCGCTACGATAGCCAAGAACCATACCGACATTCCAAGACCCTTGGCGTAGCTGGCCGGCAGGAGCAAAAAAATAAAAAACAAGGATACGCCCAAGCCCAAAAATGCGGACGTCAGATGAAGGGAAATGGAATGGTCTTGAAACCAAAAGAAAGCGACGATATTCAAGAAAAGAGAAACCAGGAANTAAACTGCGCNGATCAAGCAGCATGACAAAAATCTGCTAGCCACAATTTGTTTTTTGGGAANCGGTAGGGAAATCACGTATTTATCCCATTTCCATTGTTCATCTGCCGCCCTGAAGGTAAATGGTGTAAATACGGTTAAAAAAGGGAGTGCCACCGCCCCAAGAAGCAGCACGCCCGTACCTTGCCAGACGACTAAAAAGACGATCGTGGTGATAAGCAGCCCCGCTATGTTTGTAAACTTTTGTTTTTTCAGCGTGATTAAATCCTTCATCACTAATCCGTTCATTTCTTTTCCCCCTTTACATGAAACAACATGATTTCGCTAATCGTAACGCTATCAATGAGGCACTTTTTATATTTGCGGCGAGCTTCTTCTTGATCGGCGACAAGGACTTGCCATTCGTAATCTTGTTTCCTGTAGGCAATCATGTCCGCTTTATCNATTTGGTTAAACATTTCNGCTCCACATTTGATAACGCCGTATTGGTAAATCANTTCATCTTTTGTTTTGCTGAAAAGCAGCTTTCCTTTATNNATGAAGGTAATGTAGTCGGCAACCTTCTCCAAATCGTCGGTGATATGAGAGGAAAACAGCACCCCATGGTTTTCGTCCTGGACAAATTCCAGCAGGAGATCCAGTATCTCATCGCGCATCACCGGGTCTAAACCGCTGGTCGCTTCATCCAAAAGCAAAAGCTGCGGCTGATGGGAAAGCGCAACCGCGAAAGACAACTTGACTTTCATGCCTTTGGAATACGCCTTAATCGGTTTATCCCGGGGAATTCCAAACCGCTTGAGGTAATCCCGATAAGTTTTAGACTGCCACGTTGCATAGATGTTTTTCATAAACAGTTCCATTTCATTGGCGTTGAACAAATCGGGAAAATGGCAATCATCGAAGACGACACCGATTTTCTCTTTGATGGCCCTTTCGTGTTCCAGATGGTCTTTCCCGAAGATTTTGATCCCGCCGCCGTCTTTGTTTATTTCATTCAAAACCAAATTAATTGTCGTTGTTTTCCCGGCGCCATTCTCACCGATCAGGCCCATAATCGTGCCTTGAGGGATTGAAAAACTCAATGTGTCCAACGTAAAATCCGGATACTTTTTCGTCAAATTTTCGATTTCCAGAATATTGCCCACATTAATCCTCCTCCTTCAAATAAAACAGGGTTAAAAGCTCGATTAACTTCTCTAAAGCAATGCCGCTTGTGCGTCCAATCTCGGCAGCCTCCTGTAAGTGTTCCTCGGCTTTTCTCTGCTGTTCTTCCTGAATAAAATTCCGATTCTGGGCGGCAACAAAGCTGCCGCGTCCGGTTACCGTCTCAATAAACCCGTCACGCTGCAAATCCTCATAGGCTCTTTGGGCTGTTATGACACTGATATGCAATGATTTTGCCAACGCCCGCATGGACGGAAGCATGTCGCCTGTTTGGAGTTCTCCGTTCATAACCATCGCTTTTATTTGCGAAGTGATTTGCTCGTAAATGGGCTTACTGCTTTTNTTGCTAATGATTATTTCCACATGNCCAATCCTCCGTGTGCTTTAGTGTACATATTGTATAAGTACATTGTAGCACGCTTATAATCAATGTCAATGTTATGCCGTCTGAAATGAGATCCAAGCACCCGTGTCTTCTAGACGTGGGACAACCCCCTTAATAGTCTTGTATTTTCTCTACCCATCCTCCAAATTTTTTACATAGATTTGATATGCTTTACGATTTTCAGGATTTGATTTGTGTTAAAGTATTTCAGAACAGAAATTGGAGAGGGGTTTTGTAGCTCATGTCATGGAAAAAAGTACTGGGTAAAAGCACCATTCGTATGGCTGCTACTGCTCTATTGCTTTCCCAACTATTTGGCGCGGTAGGCTCTGTTTCTGCTGCAGGCAAGGATGTCGAAGTACACTTGATCGGTATCAATGACCTGCACGGTCAGTTGGATACCACATCGATGGTTGGTGATAAAAAGGCAGGAACCGCTCCGATTCTAGCAACATATTTAAAAGAAGCTCAAGCCAAATATGAAAACTCCCTACTCTTCCATAATGGAGACTCTGTTGGTGCATCCGCTCCAATCTCATCTCTGGATCGTGATGAGCCTACGCTGGAATGGATGAATATGATGGGGTTTGATGTAGGTTCTTTGGGCAATCATGAATTCGACCAAGGTATCGCTGCATTAAAAGCACAAATCTTTGGTGGCCTTGATCCAAAAGAAGGCAAGGTAACTCATGCTGGCGCAAAATTTGATTATGTAAATGCAAACGTGATTGAAACCTCCACGGGCAAACCATTGATTAAGCCATATGTGATTAAAGAAGTGGGCGGAGTCAAAATCGGATTTATCGGATTAGTGACGAAAGCTACGCCTTCTAAAGTATCCCCATCCGGTACAGCAGGCGTGCGTTTCTTAAGCGCAGAAGAAGAAGTTGAAGCCGTTAATAAATATGCAAAAGAATTGCAAGATCAAGGTGTAGAAACGATTATCGTCCTGGCACATGATCCAGCAACAACCAAAGAAGGTGTAACCACTGGAGAAGCGGCTGATTTAGCAAAAGCTTTGCCTGCCAATTCCCCTGTTGACGTTATCGTTGCAGGTGACAATCACGCTTTGGCTAATGGTGAAGTGAATGGAAAATTGATTGTGCAGGCTTATTCTTATGGTACGGCATTTGAAGATATTAAGCTGATGATTGACCCTACGACTGGGGATGTAACCGAAAAATCAGCCACAGTTACAACGACCTTTCAAGAGGGTGTAAAAGAAGACCCTGAATCTTTAGCTATTATTAAAAAATCATTGGACAAGCATCCTGAGCTAACGAAGCCAGTAGGTACAACAAATGGTTCTGTCACTCGTACAGATGCTTATAATAACGAGGCGCCTCTAGGAAACCTTATCGCAGATGCAATGCGTCAGGCAGATTTTGGTGATAAAGCAAGCGCTGCTGACTTTGCATTTATGAACCCAGGTGGTATTCGTGCGGATCTGCCACAAGGCGATGTAACCTTTGCTGATCTTGCTAAAATCCAACCTTTTGGCAATACTTTAGTGAAACTAGAGCTGACTGGCAAACAAATTCAAACCTTGTTGCAGCAGCAATGGGGTACCAACGCGGACGGTACACCGAACACAAAAACACTACAAATCTCTGGCTTGAAGTATACTGCAGATTTCAATAAGCCCGTCGCAGAACGTGTGACTAGTCTGACTCTTGAAGATGGTACACCGATTGATCCTGGAAAAACGTATACGGCTGTAGTTAACAACTTTATGGCAGCGGGTGGAGATAACTATAAAGTGCTAGTGGATGCTAAATCATCCTTAGCAGGTCCTATCGATCTGGATGTATTCTACCAGTACATTGTAGATACCTTTAAAGGTGGCGCTATTCAAGCTAAGACTGAAGGACGTATTACCAACCTAGCTGCATCTACAGAACAACCGGAAACGCCTGTAACCACAGAAGTCATTTCTCGTGCTGAATTTGTAAGTGCTCTAGTAGACATGTTGAAACTAAATGAAGTAGCTACAGCACCTGCATTCAAGGATGTTGCTGCCGACGCTGCATATGTGGATGCAATCGCTGAAGCTGCTCATGCTGGATTCATTCAAGGCTACGGTGGCAACTTCAGTCCTGATCGTGATATCACTCGTGAAGAAGCGGCTACGATTCTTGCTAAATTGTTGAACAATCAAGTTTCTGATAAAAATGCCGCTACGATCCTNGCAGGTTTTGAAGATGGCAAAACCGTTTCTAACTATGCNGTTAAATCTATGGCAAAATTGATTGATAAAGGTATTNTAAGTGCAGCAGAGAAGAATTTGCTTCAACCCAAACAAGGTCTTTCTAGTAACGATGCANAAGCTTTAATTCAAAAAGCTGTTGCAGCAAAAGCTTCATAATGTAGNCCCTTTTCAAACCTTATATTAAGACAGGAAAACACATCCCTTTTTGGTAGATAAGTTTTCTTCTATTGATAAACCTCAATTCGTCCTTCCATTCATGGAGAGGTTTATCTAGAAGAATGCTATATCCCCGTTTAGGATGTGTTTTTTCATGCTTTTATATGAGTATAAGTAATCGGAGTCTGGTAAATTTACTTTGTACTGCTTTTAAACTCTTCCAAGACCTTGGATTTGTCACCATAAACCTTTTCCAGGTGATCCTCTCCCCAATAGCATAAAAGGTCTAGCGCGGGCTTTAATCCCCAGCCGTAGGGAGTTAACGTATACTCCACTTTAGGTGGGATCTCTTGATAAATCGTTCGTTCGACAATCTCATCCTTTTCCAGGCCTCTTAGTTGAGTGGTCAGCATCTTCTGCGTAATGCCGGGGATTAGCCGACGAAGTTCAGAAGTCCGTTTGGGACCTGTCATCAAATGATAGATGATTAAAGGCTTCCATTTCCCTCCCATTACTTCTAATGCGGCCTCCACTCCAACCTTGTACTTCTTTCGAACGCGATTTTCCCTTTTTTCAGTCATCTTTTATTCCTCCGCAGAAAGGATGTGTTTTCGCTAAGAACATAACTTCTAGGGCATCTATCTAGGGCACTTCCATGTTCCTATGATACCCGTGTTATCCTATAGAACTTCAAAGTGCGTACTTCCAGGTAATTTTAGCACTGTTTATAATAGCATCAGCCGTTGAACATGGCTTTAGCTGTTGAGAAAGGTAGTGATGATACAAGCATGAGCGTATTATGCGTTGTTCGCACCCGAGAAATGATTCCCTGACCTTTAAGGTCGCCGATCGTTTCGTACAAGGTCTTGCCGAGGCTGGCCACGATTATGAGGTGTTGGATTTACACGGAATTGGCTTTGACCCGGTTTTAAAAGGAGCAGATGAACCTGATTGGTCTGCAGCCGAACAGTCCTTTTCCCCCGAGGTAGAAAAGGAAATCAGGCGTATGAAGGAGCACGACGCCCTGGCGTTTATTTTTCCAATTTGGTGGTGGCATTTGCCAGCCATGTTGAAAGGTTATATTGACCGTGTATGGAACAATGGGTTTGCGTACGGTTCGAACCATCTTCATCATCAGCATGTCTTGTGGATTGGTCTGGCGGGCGTTTCCAAAGAACAGATGAAAAAGCGAAACTATGAGGAAATGATTACTCATCTGCTCAATGTGGGAATTGCAGATTATTGCGGTGTATCCAGTTCCAATGTTGAATTCCTATACGAGACATTGGATTCCAATTCCAAGCATTATGAAATGCTTCTTAATCAAGCATATCACTTAGGATTGAATTATGCCAAGGAATGAGGACCCGCCGTATAGAGGTTGGATCATCCCCCATTTTTCTTACAGCAACACCCCAGTACCAATCGAGTCTGGGGTGATTTTTGTATGAATTCGAATCATTCTGAGGTCTTCTCTGTTATAGGATCAGGCCCAATTGTACGATTATTTCGGGTGTACGATCCCATGAATAATGATATTCCAAACGGCATTGAAATTATCATCAATCGAATCAGATGTCCAGTCCTGAACATGAGCAGGATGATGGAACCGGGCGGTGGCTAAGATAATGCCCTTCGTCACCATCTCGGGGTCCCCCTCAACAAATTAGCTATTAGCTCCTGCATACTCTATTTGAATATTCATTCATGGATTCTGGATGGATATTAACCTAGAATAGAAGATGCATACTCATTCCTGATGACTCCACAAGGAGGATGTCTCCCTTTGAAACCTTTGCAGTATTTAAATCAAATTGAAAAGATAGAAGTAGAACTCACAAAACTGAATGCGAGCCGTTCGTTGGTTCCATTTAAAAGACAACTCGAAGTCTTTAAAATCGGTGACACTACCCTGCTTAGAGACCAGACGGATCCCGCATCGGATTATTATAATCGGATCAAAGGATTCGGTCCTCAAGACCTTCCGGGTCTAGATAATATGCTAAGTTATTACTATAATGGTGCGCCTAGCTTTGATATGTCCCCTAACCATATGACGGAAGAAGTAACACGTGCACTGAGCGAAAGAGGGTTTCTACCCGTCGAGCAACTCGTCTTTATGTTTATTAATGCTTCGGATGAGATAAATACGACATCGGCGTTTGCTATTGAACGAGTAACCGAGAAGAGCGCAGAAGAGTTTATTCGATGGATAGGGCTCTCTAAGGAAGGTATGGAGATTAATGATGAAATGATTGCCCGGTCTAAAGCGTATTTTTACAATCCTAATTTCATAAACTACATGCTTCGCATAGATGATAACCCTGCTGCAATGGGGTCCCTTTTTCTGAATGGGCAAGAGGGATATATTGCAAATGATTATACGTTCAGCAATTATCGAGGCAGAGGATGTCAATTGGCGTTACTGAGGCAAAGACTTTCCGATGCAGCAAAGCTTGGCGTAAAGACCGTCTATACGGACGTGGAATTCGGTTCGATCAGCCACGGGAATATGGCAAAGGTAGGTTTTAAGACGGCATTTCTGAATACTATCTGGACGAAATGATTTTCGGGTTGACATTAAATTTAACCTGTTCATTCAGAAGGGATACGAACAGACCTCCATTCAGGATATCATCAACGGGCTGAACGGGCTGGAAAAGCTTCGCAAGATTTCCCGCGTCGCTCTCGACAATCCCGCCCAGAACGAAATGGCATCGGCGGCGCCGAACCTCTTACGCAATCCGAAGCTGCTGGCGGCACAGCTTGAGAACATCATCGAGAAAGCATTAATAAGGAGAAGTGAATGTGATGAATCGAAAATCGAAAATACCTCCAGCTCGCCGGAACGGCACGTCGTGACCAACTTTAACGGAAGCAATCTTGCGAAGAGCGACCTAGCAGGCGTTACGGCTCATAAAGGACAGTTTAATGGCAGCGCGCTGCATGGTTCCGACTTTTCCGGCACGGATTTGACCGGCAGTTCGTTTAAGAGCAACGATGTACGCAAACACCTGTTCTTGATAGGGTCATTTTCTCTGCACTAAGGTTTAGGATGACTTCTGGAAAGTGTAGAATTGCCGGTAGGCCAAGTGGAGAGCGCTTGCTCAGCAACAGCCTCTAGCATGTCGCGACTGAAGCCGGCCTTGGCCTGAACAGCCATACCGTGGGTCACCGCCATCACGAATGCAGCTAGCGCAGCACAGTTAGCGGTTTCCGGCAGATCTCCCTCCTGCTTTGCCCGTTCGAGGCGATCACGCAGCGACGCCTCTCCCTCTGCACGCGCATCGATCAAGGCAAGCCGAATCGGTTCGGCATCGTCCGAGCAAGCCAAGGCGCCGTGGATTCCTAGACATCCCCTGTGATCCGGGTAACGAGTCTGCAGTTCGGCCGCGCTGAAGAGGATATGTGAGACTACCTCCCGAGAGGTTGGAAGCTCCATCGCCGCCGGGATGAAATCCAGATAGTGCTCGTAATAGCGAGCCAGCGCTCGGCGGAACAACGCTTCCTTATTGCCGAATGCCGAATAGAGCGCGGGTCGTTCGACACCCGTGGCCTGCGTCAGGTCGGTGTATGACACACCCTCGTAGCCTTTGCGCCAAAACACGCAAAGTGCTGCGTCCAGTGCCTGATCCACATCGAATTCGCGGTTACGTCCCATTCGTTAATCACCTAGCCCTTTTTGTAAATGCCAAATTTTCATACAGCTTCACGTTCAATTAAATAATCGTTATCATAACATACGTTACGGAATGCTGCCAATCCATCGGATAGGACCTGCGTCAGTGCGTACCAAAATGCATAACACCATTTAACATAATGTTCGTTATGTTATTGACAATGCGCATAGAGGAGTATAATATAACTTAACGTAATGGTCGTTACGAAATCCCGTCGATCACCGGATCGAGGGCATCCAGCGACGTACATAGAGATTCTTTTTCATGCAGATAACGTAAAGGAGGTTCTTTTCGAATTTTTGCCAAAATATCATTTAAATTCTCTTATAAGGAGTAGATCATATGTCGACAAATGAAGGAAGATTCAACGGTAAAATTGCCTTAATTACAGGGGCTAGTCGTGGGATAGGGGCTGAAATAGCCAAAAAATTAGCTGTAGGTGGAGCAGAATTTATAGGCGTTCATTACGCCAGTAATAAGGATGCTGCTTTAAAAGTTGTAGAGGATATTAAGGCATTGGGCTCAAAGGCTGTAGCTCTGGAAGCAGAATTAACCACTGGTATTTCCGGTGCAAAAAAGCTTTGGAGCGCATTTGAAGATGCTGTTCGCTTGGAGACTGGAACTGTGCAATTGGACATCTTAATCAATAACGCAGGTATTGCACCGGGCATTCCTTTTGAAGAAACGTCAATTGATACGTTTGAAGATGTAATTAATGTTAATCTTAAAGCCCCATACTTTATTACTCAAGCAGCTAGTCCGTTTATACGGAACGGTGGACGAATCATTAACATTTCTACTGGCTTTACTCGTGTTGCCGGGCCAACTCATACCATCTATTCGGCTTCCAAGGGAGCCATTGAGACACTTACTTTGGCGTTAGCTCCACATTTTGCATCAAAAGGTATTACTGTTAATGCAGTAAGGCCGGGAACTACGGATACTGATATGAACAAGGATTGGCTCGCGATCCCTGAAGCTCATGCTGCTGCAGCTTCAATGACTGCTTTCGGAAGAGTTGGCACCACTAAAGACATTGCTGATGTAGTTGCGTTTGTAGCATCTGAGGAAGCGCGATGGATCACGGGGCAATTTATTGATGCCACCGGAGGAAGCAGGCTTTAAGAAAAACAACAGATATTAATGGAGTTTGATGTAAAAGGGTTTGTAGTATGCGATCCTCCCGGTTAGTAGAACGACGGCAGCCGATCATCTAGGGCGGCTACCGTCGTTTTTGCGAGTAAATGTTAATCTAAATCGAGCTCAAGTGGAGAGTAGTTCAGCAATTTTCCCGATAGCTTCCTCAACGCCTTACTCGCATTAATTTCCGCTTAACGCTCCGGCGCCTTGCCTGTCGGCACTCAGCCGCATCTTCAAGAACGCCACCATCACGATCGCAATCGCGACTCCAACCATTCCAACCCATGTAACCGATGACAGGGACACCCGGTCGACCATGACCCCGCCGAATCCAGCGCCCGCTGCCATCGACAATTGCATCGTGGATTGGTTCAGACTCAGCATAATTCCGGAATAATTCGGCTCAATCCGTACCAGATTGTATTGTTGCGTCGGACCGGAGGACCAAGCCGCAAACGACCACAAGATCAGGAGGGCGACAATCGGCAGCCACGAGTGCGTATAGGTAACGGATAGGGAGAGAAGAAGCAGCGCTAAGACGTGCAATAGCATTCCTCCGGACAAGGTCGGGAATACCCCCCATTTATCCGTGCTGAATCCGCCGAATTTGGATCCGATCAGGCTAGCGATGCCGAACGCCAACAGCACTCCGCTCAGCATTCCTTCTTTCAAGCCTGCAACATCAAGTAGATACGGTGAAATGTAGGTGTAGGCGATTGAGTATCCGCCGAGCCAGAAAAAGGTAATGGCAAGCCCTAGAGCTACGTTTCCGTTCTTCAGGAAGGCAAGTTGCTTGGACAACGGAATCGGTTGATCCCCTTGAACCCGAGGGATGACGGCGTACAGAACGAACATAGCCGCCAGACCAGCCAGTGCCAATAGACCGAAAACGGATCTCCACCCGAATTGTGCTGCAACGATACGTCCAAGCGGTACGCCAATAATCAAGGAAGCCGTAAAGCCCATAACCACGGTAGCAATCGCGCTCGCTTGCTTGCCTGTTGCGGCGATTTTCGCGGCAACGTCCAAGGCGGTTACCACGACCATTCCCGCGCCCAAGGCCATGACGACACGAGAAGCGACAAACAAGGAATAACCAGGCAGAACGAACGACAGTACATTCCCAATTACGAAGATACCTAGCGCCCAAACCAGCAATTTTTGTCTTTCTACCTTTGCCGTCAACGCCATGAGAATTGGGGTGCCGATGGCGTACACGAAGGAAAATATCGTGACCAGCTGCCCCGCAGAAGTAACGGAAATACCCATTGTATCCGAGAGCTTATCCAGGATGCCGGAAATAACGTACTCGGATGTGCCTACCAAAAAAGTAACCAAAGCCAAGAAATAAACTTTCCACGTATTAGACAATGCCTTCACTTCTCCTTCATTGCATATTAAATTTATATATCGCGATATATAGATATAACGTGCCAAATAAAAACTGAATACGTATGAGGTATTCAGTTCAGATTAAAGGTTCTGATTCAAATATGCAGCCAACTCGCTTATCTTCTCTTCGTCTCGTTTGTAGTACGTATATTTGCCGATTCGCTCGGTTCGAATCAGTCCGGCCCGTTGCAGAATGGACAAATATTGCGAAGCCGTTGACTGCGTCATATTCAACTTATCCGTCACTTGACTGACACATACCCCGATTGTCCTCATATCCACTCCTTCATGGGGCACAAAATGGTTTTCGGGCTCCTTGAGCCACTGTAGAATCTGCAGCCTCGACTCATTGGACAATGCCTTGAACACTTCAATTGGATCCATAGGCCATATTATATCTATATTTTCCGATATGTCAATGCAATGTCGTAAACCCGCTGTTACTAAGACGAGTTTCCAGATAACAACGAATAGAGAGGTCTGAGCAAGCCGTCTTCCTCTACTATTTTTTAACCACAGGAACCCAAAATTCGCCGTAGAAGGTGCCGTCGCCATTTTCTTTGCGATAAGTCGCATTCGGACCGCCGATGTAAGCATAGTCGGTGATTCGTGACAAGACTTCGCCGAAAGCCCGGTAAGTCAACTGATCGAACAAAGTTTCCTTGTCGCCGGTTCCTGCTAGCACGATATACTCGCTATCTGGAAACTCGATGATGCGTGTTGCGTCAGGCACCGATTTGCTGGCTTCTACCGCGAAATAATTCCACGGTCTGCCTTGATAAACTTCGTTAACTGACCACTCACGATCATCTTTTGCGGCCGCCTTAAGCTTGTCGAAACGTCCGTCGGCCTTGAGCCTTCCCCAAAACTCCGCTTTTTCTTTTTGCAAAGCTGGCGCGTCTTGGAAACTGGACTGAATTGAAAAACCATATGCGGTCAATGTAAACGATTTTTTCTGTTCAACGGTGTAACTTTCCATGAGAGTGCTCCTTTGCCCGAAATTAGCCAACTACTTTCTTTGCGCGAAGCCACATTTCGCCGTAGAATTCACCGTCTTCAGCAGCTTTGACGAATGTCGAGTTGCCGGGACCAACGTATTTGTAGTCCGTGATTTCTTGGAGCAGGCCACCGAAGACTTTGCCTGTTATTTCGTCAGCAAGGCGGTCTTTGTCAGCGCCCGTGCCAGGCACCACGAGGTAGTCCCCGGCGAGGAAGTCGAGGACGACCGCGCCTTCCACTTCGTGTTCGCCCATCACGCCGAAGCCGCGCCAAGCCTTGCCGTCGATGACGTAGTTGATTTGATATTCCTGCCCGTCAGCGAGCGCGAGAAGCTCGGCAAGCTTGCCGTTTTCCGTAATTTCAGCTTTTTTCGCCGCGGTTTTTGCCGCATTGCCGGCCCAGTCGTTGTAGTCTTCAAGCAAAACACCGTAACCAGTCATTTTGTAGTTCTCCGAGATTGTTTTGATGGAATAAGCAGACATTTTTATTCTCTCCTTTTGGATGATTCTTTACAAGATTGATCCTATTCGCTAAATGTATCAAAAAACGATACTTTTTATAAATAAGGATGTTGCATTTCTGATACAATGAAATCATGAAAAAGACGGAACGAGTGAACCTGATCATGCGCTTCATCAATAACCGAGCGCGCTTTACGATTGCAGAGATTCAGCGGGAGTTCAAGATTTCCCGCGCGACCGCGATCCGCGACATTAACGAGATTCAGGCGATGGGTTTCCCGCTGACGACCGAGCTTGGGCGCGGGGGCGGCTACAATGTCCTGCAGAATCAGTATCTGTCCGCCGTCCGTTTCACGCCGGAAGAACTCAAAGCGATATTTATCAGCTTTATCGCATCGAAAAATTCGCAGCTGCCTTATTTGCAAAATCGTCGCTCCATCACGGAGAAGCTCATCGGCATCGCGTCGCAAGCCCAGCACGACGAGCTGATCGAGCTGAATAATATCCTGCTTTTCGAGAATACGAATCCTGCCAATCCGAATCTGTTGGAACTCGATGATGCGGCGCCTGCGGAGTTGAACCAGTTGATTTCGCTTGCTGCGCGGGATAAGCACTTGCGCTTGACCTATGAGCCGAGTCCCGGCTGGCCGCAGTTGATGGACGTTTATTTGCTTCATATATTGAACTCAAACGCTCATTGGCTGGTCGAGGTTTATGATCTTGATACGGATGAGTTTCGGTATTTGCCTGTCGAGATGCTGCGGGATTCGGCCATTTCCGAGCAGAAGTTGAAGCGGTCCGAGCAAGAGATTTTAAGCAAAAAACGGCTTGGCGCACGCGAGTCCAATCTGGTTGTAAAGCTTGATGCGACTGGGATTCAGCGCTTTAAGCGCATGCACCCACCGGGGATTATCTTGTCTTTTACAGGGATGTTCCAGTCGAGCGGGATTTTTAATGTTCAACTGGACGTGACCGACGTCGAGACGCTAGAGTATTATGCGGATTGGCTTTTGTTCTTGGGGAGAGGGGTCGAGTTCGAACGAATTCCCGACGAGCTGCGCTTGATTTTGGAAGAGCGATTAAGGGGAAGCGCCGACTCGTTAAGGACAGAATCAACGAAATGATGATGAAATTAATTTTTTTGGCTTCTCTGTCACACTTCACATCCCTTGCCCGTCATATTGGCAAAATCGGGAAGGGATGATGAGCGATGCATAAGGCGGATGTGGTCGTAGTCGGCGGAGGTATCGCGGGTTTAACTGCCGCAATATACGCAGCCCAAGCCGGGAAGCAAGCAGTGGTCGTTGAAAAACAGAATCGCTTAGGCGGTCGAGCCATCTCCAACAAGAAAAAAGGAGCTTACTTCAATTTAGGCGCGCACTCCTTGTATCAGGGGGATGCTTATGCGACTTTCCGGGAATTGGGGTTGACCTTGCAAGGAAATCGGCCCTCTTCGTTCGCTTATGGCGTTTGGAAAGGGAAGTTGAACGCCATGCCTTCGGATATGAAATCCTTGTTTACGACCCCTCTATTATCCTGGAATGGAAAGATGGAGTTTGCTTCCTGTCTTATGAAAGTTAAAAAAGCGGATACTCGTCCATTTGACCGGATGAGTATCCGCGAATGGGTGGAAGGGAATGTGCGAGATCCCATGGTGCGCAATATCTTCTATTCGTTACTTCGTGCCGCCAGTTATGTGGTCGGGCCGGATTTGCCAGCCGCGGGACCCGTATTGAAACAGCTGCAGAATGCCCTGAAAGGCGCGTTGTACCTGGATCGCGGCTGGGGCGAGTTGGTAGAGGAATTGCGGAGCAAGGCATCCGACCTGGGAGTACGGTTGGTAACGAACGCCAAGGTCTCGTCCATCGATACCCGTGGAGGGATCGTGCGGCAGGTTCTCTGTGAAGACGGAACGAGAATCGATACGCGCCATGTTATCCTTGCCACATCGCCTTCTGTTGCCCATGAGTTGGTGCCCTTTGCAGAAAAAACCGCCCTTCATACCTGGAAAGAACAAGCGATCGAGGTCACCGCGGCTTGCCTGGATGTGGCTTTGAAACGACTTCCCGAGCCTAAACAACAATTTGCTTACGGGATTGATCAGACCGTGCTTCTTAGCAATTATTCGCGTGCAGCTAATCTAAGCGACGATGGCGCGCAAGTCATATCGCTCATTAAGTACCAAGGGAAAGAACCGAACCCGGATAAGGATTTGCAAGAACTGGAAGGCGTGCTGGATTTGATGCAGCCGGGATGGCGGGAAGAATTGATTGTCAAGCAATACCTTCCCAAAATGACGGTTTGTCACGACTTTATGCATATGAAACGTCATGAGAATCCCGGACCCGCTGTCCCGGAAATACAAGGATTATATGTAGCAGGAGAATGGGCGTCGCACGGTGAAGTATTGGTTGATGCCGCGACGGCAAGCGCCAAAAGAGCCGTACAACACATGCTCTCCCTTGAGAGTCAGGAGAGGAACGCCTTTCATGAGCACAGAGGAATTATATAAACGTTACAAAACGGAGCTGTTCTCATTAGCCTATCGAATGCTCGGGAGCGTCATGGATGCGGAGGATATCGTACAAGATGCTTACTTGAGCTATGACGGACTGAACGACGTCGGGAGCATTCGAAACGAAAGGGCGTTTCTATATAAAATCGTAACGAACCGTTGTCTTGATCTCTTGCGTTCGTCGGCCAAAAAACGGGAAATGTATGTCGGTCCATGGCTTCCGGAGCCGCTGGTGGATAAAGGGGCCTCGGATGACGATCCATCCAACAGGTATTTGCGGTCGGAGTCGATCTCCACGGCTTATTTACTGCTTCTGCAGCAATTGAGTGCAACGGAAAGGGCGGTTTTTCTACTTCGGGAGATCTTTCACTATTCGTTCGAAGAGATTGCCGATATCGTCGGGAAAAGCAGTACGAATTGCCGGCAAATTTTCCACCGCGCCAAAAAAAGCATCCATTTCGATCCGGACCAGCAACCGTCGGTCTCCATTGCGGAGGAGAAGGTTAAAGAGTTCGTGAAATCGCTGCTGCAAGGAAATACGACAAAGCTGCTTGAACTGGTCAGCGATAATGTCGTGTTCTACTCGGACGGCGGAGGCAAGGTAAACGCGGCGAGAGTGCCTGTTGTCGGGTTTGAGCAAGTGCTGAAGCTGCATCAACATGTGATCGGATTGCATGCGGGTAAAATGACGTTCTCGTTCCGCAAGGTGAATGGGCTCCCCGGAATTCTCATTCAACTGGAGGAGGGGATTCAATATGTTTATTCTTTTGCCTATCGAGATCATAAAATCGAAGCGATCTATAATGTTGCAAATCCGGAAAAGTTAAGACACCTATAGGATCGTTGCGTAAAAGCTCGAAAGGAGTTGCCGAGGCACTCCTTTCGAGCTTTTTTTGACCGTTAAGGTGAACCTTATGATAAGCAACCCGAAATTATTGCGAATTCCTTGTGGTTCAGATTAAATAAAACCGCCATTAACGCGGAGCGTTTGCCCTGTCACCCACTGCGATTCTTCGCTCGCAAGAAAGAGGATCACGCCTGCAATATCCTCGGTTTCCCCGAGTCGTCCGAATGCGTTCATGTTGGCAAGCCCCTGGATTTGTTCCGGCGTTTTGCCAACTGTGAAGAGCTCGGTATTAATAGGGCCGGGCGCTATGGCATTAATCGTAATGTTTCTTTTTCCAAGCTCCTTAGCCAATTGACGCGTGAATTGTTCGACGGCTCCTTTAGAGCCGGCATACAGACTATAGGCTGGGAACATTTGACCCGTCACCGAAGTGGAGAAGTTGATGATGCGGCCGTTGGGATTTAGATGCTTGGCGGCAAGCTGGCATGAAAAGTAGGTCCCTTTGACATTAATCGCAAACAACTGATCGTAATCCGCTTCCGTAACATCGCCAATAGGTTTCGTAATGATGATCCCCGCGTTATTCACCACAATATCAAGTTTTCCGAACGTGTTAAGGGTTTCTTGATAGAGTCTCTCCAGTTCGCTCAAACGGCTGATATCGGCCTGAATCGCCGTCGCTTCTCCGCCGTAACTTTTTATACCCTGTACGACCTCTGCCGCCTGATCCGAACGATTCGCATAATTGATGACCACCTTCGCTCCATGACGTGCTAAATTTTCGGCTATCGTCCTGCCGATTCCTCTGGACGCTCCGGTGATCAAGGCCACTTTGCCGGCAAGCTTCTTATCCATTTCTGCGATCTCCTTTCCGAGGCGTTAAGCGACCGGGTAATCCATCACGACGATCCCTTCGACGATCGGGCCGATGGATTGCAATAAACCTTGATGCAGGGGGTGCTGAACATAATCCCGGCAAGCCTGTTGGTTCTCGAAAGTAACTCGGATCCCCAACGTAAAACCTTGCGCGTGCTCGATTTCCTCCGTCGCGTTAATCCCCGCGCTAAGATCGACGATTCCCGGGATTTTCCCCTTAAAGTCATACGCGCGCCTGACAGCATCTTCTTGCTCTGCAATAGAAACACCGGGCTTAAACTTCAATAGCACAATATGCTCGAACATCTGTTTTCCCTCCAAGATTCCTGAGTTTCGTTAGCTCTGCAGCTGCTTCAAACGGGATTGTTCCTTCATCCATGTCACGAAGTTCTCGGCTACGAGATCAAGGTACTTTATCGTCGGTTCGTCCGTCAGTTCGCCCTTCTCATTAAGTTTCTCATGTACCAGGCCGATGTAAACTTCATTCCCCGGCAACAGCGGCGAGGAGATGCCGGACGAGAACAGAATGTCGCGCAGATGGCCCTGCGCTTTGACCGACCCCAACAATCCCATGGAAGATCCTACGATCCAAGAGGGCTTCCCGACCATGACCCGGTCGACGCGGGATAACCAGTCAATGGCATTCGCCAGGACGCCGGGAATGGTCGAATTATATTCCGGAGTAACCCATAACACGGCGTCGGCAGCAGCGACTTTCGCCTTAAAATCGATAACCGACTGCGGCGGAGCCGACTCGATATCCTGATCGTAAAAGGGGAGATCCCGAATGTTCGGCACATCCAACTGAAAAAGATGCTTATAACGGTTTTGGATATAGCGGGCTAACTTCAAATTATACGATTCTTTGCGAATGCTCCCGACAATGGCAGCTACTTTCATTCTCATCACCTCAACCGATAGTCGTTGTCCGATCCATTCTTGCTATTCTTCCTAAGGAGGACATAGACTAGTGTATATGGACTTGACGAGGCTAGGGAGAGATCCGGTTATCGTAGGATTGGGAATCCTACGTTCTTGAATAGTTAGGAGGCTGGAGATCATGGCGAACAGATTGGATCGTTATGAGGAATTGTCTCGTTTCCTGCGCGCGCGCCGGGAACGAATGACTCCTCAGGATGCAGGATTGCCGGGGTCCGGACGCAGAAGGACGCCCGGACTCCGCCGCAGCGAGGTCGCCATGTTGGCGGACGTGGGGCTGGATTGGTATACCTACTTGGAACAAGGGCGCCATATCAACGTATCCGCCGAGGTTCTTGATCGAATAGCGGAAGTGCTTCGGTTAGACGAATCGGAACGCAGGCATCTGTATCATCTTGCCCGTAAGCAATTTCCCCTGATCGACACGAAGCAACCCTCTAAGGTAACGCCGGAGCTTCAACGATTTTTGGATAGCCAGAACCTGTCCCCGGCGAATGTTATGGATGGGCGCATGAACATTATCGCTTGGAATGAAGCCTATTGCGCGTTGAATGGGGATCTCGCGGCTATGTCGGATAGGGAGCGCAATTTTGTCTGGATGACGTTTACTTCCCCTCGATTCCGCTATATCAAGGGAGACCAATGGGAGCTGCATGCGCGGCGGATCGTCGCTAATTTCCATGCCGGGTATGCGCGTAATGGCGACGATCCTTGGTGGTCGGAGCAATTCGAGGCGCTGTCGCAGTCTAGCAGAGAGTTTCGGGAATTCTGGGATTCCCAGGAGGTTCTCGATGCCATGGATGCTCCCAAGACGCTGCATTGTCCGAATCTCGGGAAGTTGAACTTCGATCTTGTATCGTTCCAGTATTTGAACGAGGCAAACTTGACCGTGACCATCCACGTTCCTCATCAAGACGGCACGATGGACAAAATGCAGCGGCTGTTAAGCGACTATCAGAGCCAGCATTCAAGGCCGCTTGAATCTTCTCAAGAAGTTTAGTAGGAGGGAACCGGTCTAAACAGACTTAAAGGGGATCGAGGGGTCATGGCCAAAATACTTGTCGCAGACGACGATGCGCATATTCGCAAGCTTATAACCTTGTACTTGAGGAACGAAGGGTTCGATCTTGTCGAGGCGGCAGACGGGATCGAGGCGCTTGCCGTCATGGAAAATTCGGTAGTCGATATCGTCATTCTGGATATTATGATGCCGCATATGGACGGGTGGGAGCTATGCAGAGAGATCCGCAGGCTATACCCGGAAATTCCGCTGCTGATGGTGACGGCTAAAGGGGAAGCGAACCAAAAGGTGAAAGGCTTTCAGCTTGGGACGGATGACTATGTGACTAAGCCCTTCGATCCCGTCGAGCTTGTGATGAGGGTAAAAGCGCTATTGAAGAGGTATCGAATCGCGTCCTCCCAGATTGTTCAATTAGGCGATATCGTACTGGACCGGCGAGCCCTCAAGGTCATCCGCAAAGGCGAAGAGCTTATCTTGCCGTTAAAAGAGTTCGAGCTTCTGTTCAAGCTGGCCTGTCATCCAGGACAAATATTGACCAGAGAGCAGCTTATCGTGCAAATCTGGGGGATGGATTACGAAGGCGACGACCGAACCGTCGATGTCCATATCAAGAGAATAAGAGAGCGTTTCGCCGAAGATGCCGACCATTTCCGTATCGTAACCGTTCGCAGTCTCGGATACCGGCTAGAGGTAAGAAAATGACGAGGTCTTTATACGTCCGCGTCGTGTTGACGTTTTTGGCTGCCATGTCCGTAGGCCTGGTTGTCTCCGTTCTTGCCGGGCTGGCCCTGTTCGAGGAGAAAATAGACCGAATTGGGCATAACGATATGATAGCGGCCGGAGAGGAGATCGTCCGGGTCTACGAACAGACGAGCCCGGCCAATCTGGATAGGTTCATGCAGAGCATGGTGCAGCTGACCTCCTACTCCGTTCAACTATACTCCAGTTCAGGAGCGATGAAATCGTTCAAGTTCCGCCCCGACACGGACGAGCTTGCCATCTCTCAGGAAGCTATTCGCAAAGTCGTCGAGGGGGCGATATACCGTTCAACCTCCAAGGACAAGAGGACATTCGTCGGGCTGCCCTTCCCAATCGGCGGCGAACGTCAAGCCTTGTTTTTGCTGCCCTCGTCCCGAAACGAATCGACCCTCACTCACTTAATGTTGACCATCCTTCTACTTGTTTTGCTTACGGGGAGCATCTGCATTCTCGTCGCCGCCATCTATGTTGTAAATCCAATCAAGAGACTTACCGCCGCGACTAAACGACTGGCGAAGGGCGATTTCGACGTGGAATTGGGCGTCAAGCGCAAGGACGAGTTGGGAGCTTTGGCTCGGAGCTTTAATGAGATGGCGGTTGATCTTAAACAATTGGAGCAGATGCGCCAGGACTTTGTCTCGAATGTGTCGCACGAGATCCAGTCGCCGTTAACGTCCATCTCCGGGTTTGCGAAAGCGCTGAAGGATATCCATCCGATTGCCGAAGACGAGCGCGTTCAGTACCTGGATATCATCTTGACGGAGAGCGGCAGATTATCCAGGCTCAGCGATAATTTACTCAAGCTTGCGTCCCTTGATTCCAATCACCATCCCTTGGAGTACGCCGCGTTTAATCTTGACGAGCAGATAAGACAGGTTGTCGTGAACTGCGAACCGCTATGGTCGGAGAAAAACATTCGCATTGATCTGGACGTGCCTCAGGCAATGGAAATAACGGCCGATCGGGATCAACTTAATCAAGTATGGACGAACCTGCTTGGCAACGGCATCAAGTTTACGCCCGAAGGCGGATCTATTACTATTCAAATAAGGTCTCGCATGGACGAATATACCGTGACCGTCTCCGACTCCGGAATCGGCATTGCGCCGGAACAACTCGGCCGCGTTTTCGAGCGTTTCTACAAGACGGATCGGTCCCGGAGCCGCAGCGGCGGCAACGGACTCGGGCTCGCCATCGTCAATAAAATTGTCGCTCTTCACCAAGGCAGCATTCGTATAGAAAGCAAAGTCGGACAAGGCACGAAAGTCGTTGTTCATCTGCCCGCCACCCCACCTGTCAAAATCTAAATCCGTTCACGCTCCGTTCATATTTCCCCCATACTCTTCCGTATGTATCGCACCGAACACAGAGGAAAATGGATGGAGGAGAATGCAAATGAGCGTTATCGGCACGATTGATTCGGTAAAATGGTTAACGGTATATGAGCTGGTTATGTGCATCATCAATCTATTCGTATTGACGATTTATGTGGTTCCTCTCAAGAAACATTACAGATGGTTCGATTTTATGCCTAGCGTGAGCATGCTTGCAGCCCTTGCAAGCATGGCATCGGGAAATACAACGATTCCGGCTCTAATCCTTGATACCCTGACGCTGCTCTTGTTTCTATGCACGATCAAGAGACTGTTTAAGCCTGGCATCCGGAATGCTCCGAAGAGGAAAGGACTCCGAATCGTTAGAAGCGTAATCTGCTTATGCGGAGTTGTTCCCATTGTGTTCGCGCTAATGTACGCGGGAGTATTGCGGTACAACCCGGTTAGCGATTTAAGCGGGATGAGCTACTCCAAAGCTTTCGTGACAATGAACGAGAGATTGTCGCGGGAGTATCCGTTCGGGGAATGGAAAAAAATCGATTGGAATGAGCGTCGAGGCAAGTATGAGCCGATATTCAAACAGGCCGAGGAAGACCATAACTTCGAATTGTATTATAAAACATTAAGAGAATATCTGTTTTCTCTGCGGGACGGACATATCAAGATCGTTAACGACAACGTGTACGACGGGAATAAGGTGTTTAAGAAAGAAGTCGGCGGCGGCTTCGGACTAAGCACCGTTCAATTGGATAACGGCAAAGTTCTGGTTAGCCTTGTATTGGAGAACAGTCCCGCCGACCAGAATGGAATCAAGTTGGGCGCGGAAATCATCATGTGGGATGGAGTAACGGGGAAGGAAGCTTTCGATCGGACGACATGGAGCGAGACCAACATGGCTACGAACGAGGTGCAAAGATTCAATCAGGGGCGTTTTATGGTTCGCGCGCCCATCGGCAAGGAAGTGCAAGCGGAGTTTCGCAACTGGGGAGAGACGGAGTCCGTCCGAACGAAGCTAACGGCATATGACGATCGCTTCGAAACGCTCAAGAAGACGAAGCCCAAATTCACCCAGGCTGATTTGGATGCTTCCCCGATTGAAGGGGAAATTCTGGACAACGGCTACGGTTATGTGAGAATCAGGCATTTTCTCCGTAAATCCAATGTCACCGCACCCGAAAAAAGTTTGGCGGACCTACTAAAGACGTTTCAGGAAAAGCACGTAAAAGGCTTGATTATCGATCTGCGGAACAATCCGGGCGGGGAAGATCAGCTTGCCGCCAATCTGGCCGGTTTCTTCGTTAAAGAAGAGAAGCTCTACGAATATGTCAGTTATTACAACCGATACACGGGGGAATTTGAACGGAATCGGAATGAAGTCGTCAAGATCAAGCCTGCAAAGCCCTATTTCGACGGGAAAGTGGCCATCTTGGTCAACAGCCTAACCGGAAGCTCGGGAGAAGGGATGCCTCTTGCATTAAAAGGATTGCCCAACGTTAAAATCGTAGGGTTTACCTCTTCATCCGGTTCGTTCGGGCTTGTTAGCAGCCCGATTGAAATCCAAATGCCAGAGGGGTACACCATACAATTTCCCGACGGGAGGTCGCTCAATCAAGACCAAGCGATTCAGGGCGACGCCGACCAATCCGGGGTGGGCGGTGCGGTTCCCGACATTAAAATCCCTCTAAACGAAGAAACGTTCAAAGAAAGCGTAATGGACGGGCAAGACGTCGAGTTAAAGTATGCAATCGAAGCGATGGAGAGATAGCCGTTTTTTGCCGGGCGAAAAGCATAATGACAAATGTGGGCGTTAAAGCGGTGATGGATTATAAAGGCCTGCTTGAACCGGGAGAGCGGGGCGGCTACCGCAAGGAAGCCGATCCGATCTACACCTCCTCCTCCATCTTCTGCGCAAGGGGTCCGGCTACTCGGTGCCGTGGGACGAGGCAGAAGCCAAGATGCACCTGGACCTTCGTCTTTTATGCGGATGGTCTAGCGCTCAATGTCCTGTATACGGTGGATGATCCAAAGAAGCGGGCCGTCGGATTTAAGCTATCCGATTGGTCACTCCATTTGGCTTGCCGGCAAATTTAGAGTTGGACCGATGATTTTACGATCGTCCATTCGTCTTAAAGGATAGCAAGCAACCTTTAAGAGGGAATGGTGAATGAACAATGAGGGATCGAGTATTTATTTGGGTGGAAATTCCTGTGTCCGACATGGGACGGGCGAAGGCATTTTATGAGCGAATTCTAGCTATCGAGATGCAATCGATGCACATGGGGGATGAAGAATACGCTTTTTTTCCGGTTAAGGAAGAGCAGAACGGAGGGATTCTGGTCAAGGGGCCGCGTCATACGCCGTCTCCTGATGGCGTTACGGTCTATATGGATGGAAGTCCTAATCTGGATGTTATTCTTTCGAGGGTCTCCGAAGCGGGTGGCCAAGTGATCATGGATAAAACGTATTTGGGCGATCACGCAGGGTATGTAGGTATGTTTCTAGACAGCGAAGGAAACCGAATTGGCCTTCAACATCTATAACCTATAAATTCCGAAAGTCCCTCAGGATTACAGGAAGTCGCCAGGCATTGGCGAAGGCAATTCCAACTGCGAAGCACTTCCAGCTTACAGCCAGAACCACATGGTCATTAAAGAAAACAACACGTAATGCGCTAGGCACTCGTGTTGTTTCGTTGTTAGATGAAGTTCGCGTTCAGCAATATTCTTCCGCGGCCATGTCTTGCTTCGCTTTTCTCCAGCGCTTTATCCGCTTGGCTTAGCGGGAAGATGGAATCAATCTCCGCTTTAATCGTTCCTTCGGCCATTAATTCCGTTAAGCTCTGCAAGTCCTCGCGGGTGGGGAATTTGGTATTGAATTTGGCCGTTACGCCATGCTTCCGAGCGTTCTCTTGGGATGGATCCTGGGTCAGAGAAACGAGGATTCCGCCTTTCTTCAGAACGGACCAGGACCTGGTCTCCGTCTCGCCTCCAACGGAATCGACGACCAGATCTACTTCTTGGGCGAAGTCTTCGAAATGAGCCGTTGTATAATCGATGACTTGATCCGCCCCCAACGACTTGACGAAGTCGAGGTTGGAGGTCGAAGCCGTGGCGATCACGGTTGCACCCTTCCGCTTGGCCAGCTGGACGGCAAACTGGCCAACGCCGCCTGCTGCCGCATGAATGAGAACGGTTTGGCCGGACTGGAGCTCGCCTTCGGTGAACAACGCTTTCCAGGCCGCTTCAGCTCCGGCTTTAATGGCGGCAGCATCCTCGAACGTGAGATTGTCCGGCATTTTAACCAATTCTTGAACGGTTGCAACGCCATATTCCGCGTAGGCTCCCCTGATACCCCCGAAAATACGATCACCGGGCTTGAGCTCCGTTACGCCTTGACCCGTCTCTTCGACAATTCCGGAAGCGTAAAATCCAGGGACGTAGGGGAACGTTACGGGAAAAACTTCTTGAAGCCAACCGTTGCGGATTTTAAAGTCCAGCGGAATAACCGCAGCATACACGATGCGAACGAGCACTTCGTTCGGTTGCGGTTGAGGTCGTTCAACGGTTGCTGCCTTCAAAACGTTTGGACCCCCATATTCGTTGACCAGAACAGCTTGCATAGACTTTTTAGACATCCTTACCTCTCCTCCTATATCACTCATTGTTTGTTTAACTTCCATTTACTTTTCTAATGTAGCGGCTATTTTTTTGGCCAAGGCTACAAACCGTGCTTTCTCTTCATCATTAAGATGTTCGGTTGTGATCTCTTCCACTTTGCTCCAGGCCTGAGTGACTCTGGATTCAATCTCGCGCCCTGCTTGGGTGAGCGATACGAGGGTTACTCGTTTATCTTCCTCAGAGCGGCTGCAGGTGACAAGCCCCGCCTCTTCCAAACGACGAACGGATTTAGCGATCGTCGAGTGGTCAAGACGCAGCGATCGCGACAAACTATTCTGCGATTGGCCGTCGCGGTGCCACAACTGCATCAGTACGAGCTCCTGCCCGGGATATAAGCCTGCTTCCCGAAGCAGCTGTCCTGCAATTCTATGATGCGAACGGGCCATGCTGAATATAGAGAAGCTTACGGGAAATTGCGTTACCGCACTGATTTCATTATCGATGGGTTCGCGATCGTTGTTTTTCATCAATAGTGACATCCTTCCTTTCATTTATGTGGTCGTCAACATATTTAACTAAACCAAAGATACCACTTAAATATGTGGTCGTCAACATAAATAAATGATTTAAATCCCATTCCCCTTTAGAATGAACAATCAAGCGTGTCAAAAGAAGTCGATTCGTTACTATTCCGGGCAAGACGACTGTGGTAGAATTTAGAAAAAAGCTTGCGCAGCCGGAGGGATAATAGGAAGCATGGGGATCATGAGGAAAAGAGTTATGGCCGCGATCAGATTTCTTTTTCCTGAATATCAACTCGTTGAATTGGTCAGAGAGAAAGGATTCATCGCAAAGAAGAAAGCCCCTCCTGCACGCGTATTCAATAAGAAGCCAGTGCAGCAGCCTCTTTATGAGGAACCGAGACCGGAAAGTAATTCTGTTATGTATACAGAGACGAATTACCTGCAAATGGAAAGCGACTTTAAGGTACAGGAACAGAAATTTCTGTCTCCCGAGGAGTTGGATCATCAGTTCCGGGAAGTGGAGAGAAGCCTGAAACAGAAAGTGATCGGGCAACAAGCCTTTATCGAAGATTTGGTTGCGGGATATAAAGAAGGCTATATGAACGAACAGCCCAATAAAGCAAGAAATGTCATTCTTCTCGCGGGAGCGCCGGGGACAGGCAAGAAAACGGCTTTGGAATGGTTAGTCAGAGAGATGTATACATACGGGCTGGCCGACTGGCCGCAAATCACGGAGATTGATTTAAAGCGTTACGAGGCGGATGAGATATCGGGGAATTTTATCAACGATATGGCTGCGGCCTTCCAGGACCCGGAAGGAACCGTGCTGTTCCGGGGAATCAAGGAAGCGGATCCGGAAATCGTCAACCTAGTCTCCCGTCTCGCCGCGGAAGGCAGCTTCCGAACCAAAGAAGGGGTTCGTGTTAGTGCGGCGGACTATTTCATTCTTTTCTATATCGATGAACCCGTGGAAAGAGGGAACGATTACGGGCAGCTTCCTCCAGAGCTGGCAAGACATTTGCCCGTTTCTATTCTGCAGACGGCTCGAACGGCCGCAATCTCTTCTTTGTTAGATCGGGAGACGATGAGGCGGATCGCCGAAGAATTGCTGGGGCAAGCGGTAGAAGAGCTGACCAGGGGAATGAAGACAAAGCTTGTCATTCATCCTTCAGTCTATGAGGCTTTAGCCGAGATGGCGGAAACGAACAAAACATTCGGCGAGGCCGTTCAGCATTGGATCGAAACGGAGCTTACGGTGGTATTGTCCGGTTTGCGGGCCCGGAACGAGATCGGGGCACACGAAACGGTGCGTATCCGGTTTAAAGACGAATCCTTTTACATCGAATCCAATACGCTTGAAGTTCCTATTAAAGCGCGGTCGTTCGCTCGTCAGGAGACGATTGACGATGTTTTGAACGAGCTAAACGGGTTAACGGGCCTGGAGTCCGTCAAAACGTTTGTCCATGAGCTTATCGAGACGGTTCAGGTCAACAAGTTAAGGGCCAGGGAAGGCGAAAATGCGATGGCGATGTCTCTCCATATGGTGTTCACGGGCAATCCCGGAACGGGGAAAACGACAGTCGCCCGCCTTATCGGCCGGATCCTGAAAGCATTGGGACTGCTCCCGCAAGGCCAGCTGATTGAAGTGACAAGGCAGGAGCTCGTAGGGCAATATGTCGGCTCAACGGCTCCGAAAACGATGGCCAAAGTTACCGAGGCATTGGGAGGCGTATTGTTTATCGACGAAGCCTATACGCTAGCTCGTCATGATCACGATACGTTCGGCGTCGAAGCGATCGACACCATTGTTAAAGCAATGGAGGATCATCGGGACAATCTGGTAGTTGTGCTGGCAGGATACACGCAAGAGATGGAAACCTTCCTGCGGTCGAATCCCGGCTTGCGGTCTAGGTTCCCGTTCGTCGTGGAATTCCCGGACTATAAAGCGGCGGATATGCTGGATATCATGATCGCGATGGCGAATAAGAACGGTTTTCAAATCGAGGCTGCAGCCAATGAAGGTTTACTGGAGCTGTTCGAGCAAAAGCAAATACCGGGCCGAAATGACAGCGGCAACGGCCGGCTCGTCCGTAATTTGTTTGAAGAGGCGGTACGCAAGCAGGCGACTCGGATAAGAGGAATGAAGTCGGAAGGGCCAAACGAAGGCGACTTGCAGTTATTAATCGGTGCGGACTTTGGAATCGGAGAGAAAGAAGCATTCAATATCGAGAACGAGCTTGCCGGTATCGTGGGGCTGGAAAAAGTCAAAGTATTCGTCCGAACCTTGGAGAAACAACTGATTGTGGACCGAAGGCGGAAAGAAGCCGGCATTCTGGTCGATACGGGGCAGACTCTCAATATGATTTTTTCGGGAAATCCCGGTACGGGCAAGACAACGATGGCGCGGCTGCTGGCCGGAATGCTCCGTTCAATGGGATATTTGAAAAAAGGACATTTGATTGAGGTGGATCGATCCGATCTTGTGGCGGAGTACGTAGGCCAGACGGCTAATAAGACCAAGCTGGTTGTCGAATCGGCTCTTGGCGGCGTGCTCTTTATCGATGAAGCCTATGCCCTCGCTCAGGATGGCGTGCAGGGTGGAGGCTTCGGCAAAGAGGCGATCGACACGCTCGTACGCCTCATTGAGCTTCACAAAGATAACTTGGTCGTCATTTTGGCTGGTTACACGGAAGATATGATCCGGTTCGCCCAAGTCAATCCGGGTATATCCTCGAGATTTCCGCTACAGATCGAGTTTCCCGATTACACGCCTACGGAGATGCAGCAAATCGTCTCGGTTATGGTGAAGGCGCGCGGATTTGTTCTGGCTCCAGAGGTTTCGGATTCGCTCGTTCCTTATTTTAACGAGAAACAAATACCCGGGAAAAAGGACGGAGGCAATGCCCGGCTTGTCCGGAATACGCTGGAGCAAGCGATTCGCAAGCAGGCCGAACGGTTGGCGGATCGCCCCGATATAGCGGCGGAGAAGTTAAATGAGCTCATTGCGGAGGACTTTGGACTGTCGGCGGATGCAGCCTCTTCCGGCAATTCGGCGAACGCCCTGGAAGCGCTGGATTCCGTAGTCGGTTTATCCTCGGTCAAGGAATTTGTAAGAAGCCTTTCCGCTCAAATCGAGGTGGCAAAGCGTCGTCAGGAGATGGGACTCCCGAAGGCTTCCGCGCAGGCGCTTCATTTGGTGTTTAAAGGAAACCCGGGAACCGGCAAAACGACGATTGCCCGCATACTGGCCAAGCGCTTTAAAGAACTGGGCGTGATCAAGGCCGACACCTTGGTAGAAACCGATCGTTCCGGTCTGGTTGCCGGTTATGTAGGACAAACCGCACTGAAGACCAAAGAGGTTGTCGATCGCGCGCTTGGCGGTGTTTTATTTGTGGACGAGGCCTATTCATTGGCGGAAGGCGATCAGTTCGGACAAGAAGCGATCGACACCCTCGTCAAAGCCATGGACGATTACCGTGACAGGCTTATCGTGATATTAGCCGGCTACGACGAAGATATGGAGCGTTTTCTGAACAGCAATGCCGGACTCCGTTCCCGGTTCCCCAATATCATTGCTTTCCCCGATTATACGGCGGAGGAAATGCTGCAAATATCGCATTTGATAGCAAAGGGACAAGGCTATGCGATCACCCGAGAGGCCGAAATCGCATTGCGCTCCATTCTGGAGACCTATGCGGGGGATATTACGGCAGGCAATGGCCGACTCGTCCGAAATTTGGTCGAGAAGGCAATTAGAAGCCATGCTTTGCGCATAAGCGGCAAGGCCAACGCTACGGCAGAAGAACTCTCTACCTTAAATGCTGAAGACTTTGAATGATAGATGGAGGTGATGTCATGAACGTCCTGAAGTGGTTTTTCATTATTCTGTTGTATCCGATCATGTTCGTAATGATGATTTTTACGCTTATTATGCCCTTCATGGCGTACGACGATCTCAAGAATGTTCTCACCTACGAGGTTCCGTCCAGTGGCAGCACCCTTACTTTGGTAGGCTTTTGCAGCTTCTTCATTTATCTGGCCATGAAAAGCAAATGGCTGGGAATGCCTTATCGTAAAATTACGATCCTGCTTCCGATGCTGCAAATGATTATCTACACCAGCCTGGCTCTGGCGATAGGCGGCTCGATTCTTAATAAGTGGGCCGACCAGGCAATGTTCTCCAAGGGTACAGCCATTGCGCTTGCCCTGCTTGCTTTTGTGGCCATCCGATTGTTCTTGTCGTTCCTGTACTGGAAGAACCCGATTGCTCAGCGGAAAAGCCAATAGACGAAAAGGGAGGAGAAGCAGAGTGGATTCTTACCGACAAAATAAAAAAAAGCCGCGGTCCTACGCTCGAAACGAAGTGGAGTCCCGACCAACCGAGACCGAAGACGCTTCCTTGGAATATTCCGAGGAAGCCGCCAGCCAGCCATCATCCGCTGTCAACATAAAAGACAAACATCGATTCTGGATCGGAATTACGGCGCTGATTACAATAGGATTGGCCTTTTTTACGCACACTTCCACAGGCCGCGTTGATGATGTCAAGTCAAATGGGATCGGCAAAGGAATGGAAGCGGGCATACGGCTGGCCGCTTCGGATGATTCGGCGAATCTGGAGGCCAGAGACTTCGAAATCGAGATGAAGGCAAATAGGAAGACCAGTCGCATGCTGATTTGGGATTTCGCCGCAGAAGACGGCGATGTCGTGACGGTAAAGGTTGACGGGAATATCCTGCAATCGAATATAGGCATTATGAACAAGCCGGTGGCGATAGACGTTCCGGTTCCCAGCGTGGTTGAAATTGTCGGGGTCAAGGATGGCGGCGGCGGAATTACATACGGGGTTAAGTTCCCGGGAGCCGTCCATAACAGCGCTTATTTCAATGCGGCGCCGGTAAATTCCTCTAACGCTTATAAGCTAACCGGCCAGTAGGAGGAGCTAGCACCTGCTTGAAATTATACATATAAAAATAGGGTTATGTGCTAAAGGCACCTGCGAGGGTGCCTTTCAATTTACCTCTCACCCCCGAGCCATCGCATTCGCAAGGGCATCCGGAAAGTACTTCCCAGCAAAGCGCAAAAACTTGGAGAAGCCCGGAACGATCCTCTTCTTGTTGTGCTCCATTCCTTGGATCCCGTGCTTCACGAGCGTATCCAGGCTCATATTGGGAACACGGCTGCCGCTGTGTACGTCCGATTGAAGATTGGTTTCCGCAACGAGGGGAGGAACAAGCTCCATAACGTGAATGTTTTTGCCCGATTTCTTGAGTTGGATTCGCAGCGCGTCGGTAAACATATGCACTCCTGCCTTTGTAGCCGAATAAACGGGATGAAGGGGCGATGTGACGTAGGAGAGACCGGAGCTTACGGTTACGATCATGGCTTCGTCTTGTCGGGCCAATTGCGGGAGCAGCGCTTCCGTCATCCAGATGGTCCCGTTTAAGTTCGTTGCAACTTCTGCGGTCGTTCGCTCCAAGTCGAGGGTATCGTCCATCAATTCGAATGCGCGCATAATACCTGCCGAGTTGAACAAGATCGAGGTTTCTGGGTAGCGGTCACGAATGATTGCGGCCATATCACGAACGGAATTCGCATCGGAGACGTCGCCTTGCAGTCCGATGAGTCCCTTATGCTTGGTTGTCGCCTGATCGAGGGTTGCTTGATTCCGACCGATGACGATGACTTTATTGCCGCGGTTCAACAAGTTCAAGGCGAATGCAAGGCCGATGCCCGAAGTGCCGCCTGTAACGACGATTGTGCGATTCGAAAGCTTCATGAAAGAATCTCTCCCTTTAAGTTACGTTTTTATAATTTTGTAACTTGAGCTTACAAGGAGAAGTTACAAAAGTCAATAGTTGTAACAAAGGGTTGCAAAACTTATAATAAGATCATGAAAAATTTAAGCAGAGAACTCATTTTGGAAACCGCACATCGAATGGTCGTCGAGCACGGGATGGAGAAAGTCAATCTGTCCAAGGTCGGCTCTGAGCTGGGGACGACTCATGCCGCGATTTATAAGTATTTCTCGGGCAAAGAAGAGTTGTGGACCGAGCTTGCGTTGTCGTGGCTGGACCGCGAGCTGTCGAGCATTTTTCCATTTGATACGGACAAATACTCTTCTACGAAGGATATCGTGCACGACTGGCTATGGATATTAAGTCGATCTAAATATGAAGCTTACGTGCGAGAGCCGGAAATGTTTAAGCTGTATACGGCCTATATCGATAGGAATCCGGCGGTCCTCGCTCGGCATATCGGCGATTTGGTAGGCAGCTTAAAGGCAGCGAGCGGCATTGAGGACGTTGGGCGTCTGCAAGCTATTTTGCTGGCTTTTTCTTATTTCTCCGCACCGGCTTATGCGGACAATTGGCTGCGTATGGATTTCAAAGCAGAGTTCGAAGCGGTCTGGAAGCTGATCGAAGCGGGGATTGCGGGATAGTCGCATGAATAAGAACAACTCAAACAAATACGACACCCCCCGGTCATCGGGACAGGTGTCGTATTTGCGCGTTGCGCGATGCTGGATCTTCTAGGAGAAGTGCGGGTAGCTGCTCAAGTAACTTAGCGAGCCGCCGTAAGAATATTTGATAAGATACGTGCCCTGCGTAAACGTAGTATTGAAATTAATGGTGTAGCTGACGGTCGTCGGATTGCTGAAGATGTTCGACCGGCTGCTCTCGACCAGCGTCTGCGTGCCGTTCTCGACGCGGTAGACATCCGCGAAGATGACCCCGGCGCCCATCGAACCGCTGAAGTATGCCGTTCCGGTAATCGTCAGAGTTCCCTGCCCCGTAATGGTATCCGTTGAGGAGAGCGGGGTTGGATCGGCGCTTGCGGCCGAAGCGAACATGAGCATCATCACGACCGACAGCATAAGTACGATCAGCTTCTTCGACTTCATTAATATCCCTCCTTTCGCACGTGAAATGGCAGAAGGGTATCATGATTCAAGAATGTCGGCTTGCTTCCAAGGGCTTGTACCCTTCTGCCGCCAGTATAGCATGGAATACCAATAAATGGAATCTATATTTTGAACGTTTTCCCTCTTATTTGAAAAAATCAAGGGCCGGAGAGAAATTTTAACGGACATAGGAAACCTTTAGATAGGCAAAAACAAAACCTCCATTCGCCGATAGTCGTCAATGAAAGTTACCAACGACCAACGGGTAAACAAAGAGAGACCGATCGCTTGTCGACGGTCTCTCTTTGAGCTTCTCTAAATAATATCCTTGCGCTCGATATTGCGGAACGAGGCGTAAGCGATAATGGCTCCAATCCACGACAGCGTGATGGGGACGGCGACTATCGAGTTAAGCGAGAAGTCGTTCGTACTGCCGCAGACGACGAAGACGATCAGAATGGACGCGACGACCGTCGCCGACGTGGAATACTTCCTCATGCCGAAGAACAGCGGAATCAGACTCATGAAGCTGGCCGCAAGGGCGTTCATGAGGATCGCGAGCGCCTGCCGGCCGACAATATCCATCGTTAGCTTCTCGTGAATGAACTCGCGAGAATGGTTGACGGCCAGCATGAGGAGGCCGACGACCAGCTCGGCGAGCACGATGGAGAGGAACGTGAACGAGAAAACGACGATTAGCTTCGCGATCATCAGCTTCTTGCGGCTGATCGGGTACGTGAACAAGACGGAGATCGATTTGGTCCTGTATTCCTCAATGATGAAGCGAGCGAGCAGGACCGCGCCGAATACGATGAAGGTCCCTCTTGTTAAAAGGTCGATCACGCTGAAGAGCTTCTCGTAACTGGCCAGCTCTTGGCTTTCCGTTGGGTCGAAGGAGATCAAGCAGATCAAACCGAAAATACAAGCCATCGCGATCAAAGCTCCAATTACGTATCCCGTTATCTTGTATTTTCTAAGCTCGAGTTGGATTAGCTTAAGCACTCTGTTCGCCCCCGTTCAATAAGCCGAGGAAGTACTCTTCCAGAGAGCTGTTCTTCTGATGGATCGCCTCTACGGCCACGTCGTTCATGATAAGAGTTTTATTCAATTGCGGCAGCGGGGTGGAGAGGTCATAAACCCGGATCGTCCTGCCTCCGATGACGCGAACATTTGAGATGCCCAGATGGTGAGAGAGCACGTAGGCCGCTTTCACGCAGTCATTGGTCTCGAATTCGATGTACTCGGCATTCGTCACGCGGACCTGCTCGAGAGAGACTTCCTTGATCAGCCGGCCGTGGTTGATGACCCCGATCGTGTCCGCCACTTGCTCGATCTCCGCGAGAAGATGGCTGGAGATGAGAATGGAGATCCCGTATTCTTGGGAGAGGATATGCAACAGCTGCCGGATCTCCTTAATGCCGATAGGATCCAGACCGTTAATCGGCTCATCCAGGATCAGCAATTCCGGCTTCGTCGCAATCGCTCTCGCGATGCCCAGCCGCTGCTTCATCCCGAGCGAGAAGTCCTTGACCGGCTTGCCGTCGATGCCGCGCAGCTGAACCAATTCCAGCGCCTCGTCGATGGCTTTCTTGTTGTAATAACCCATGTATTCGCAATGAAGCTCCAGATTGTCCCGGGCCGTCAGCTTGTCGTAGAAAATGGGGTATTCGATAATCGAGCCTATTCTGCCCAGCAGAGCGTACGAGGTTGGGGTCAGCTTCTCGCCGAACAATTCAATCTCCCCGGACGTCGGCTTGACGAGATTGGTCAACATCTTCATAATCGTGGTCTTGCCGGCACCGTTAGGTCCGAGGAAGCCGTAGATCTCCCCTTTTTTGACCCTCATGCTTACTTCGGATACCGATTCTTTGCCTTTGAACGCCTTGGATAACCGATGCGTTTGCAGGACATAGGTCATGGATATTCTTCCCTTCCTTCCGTTGTTACGATAATCATAACGGACGAAATGGCGTATTTTCCTTACTCGTTCCTTACGAGTTTCTTAAGTTGAGCTTCTTTAACCGCACCGAGAAAACCGTTCGCTCGCGAGGCTTGCTGTTCAGCTCGATCGATCCCCCCATGGCTTCGGCGAGCCTTCGGGCGATCGTAAGTCCGAGACCGCTTCCCTGCATCTTCTTATTCCTGGAGTCGTCCAGCGTGTATAATCGTTCGAAGACGAGTCCTTGATGCGCGGCTTCGATTCCTTTGCCTCGATCCCACACCTCCACAAGAACGGATGCGTCTTCCTCTCTCAGCGTCAGACCGATTACTCCGCCGTCTGCTCCGTACCGCAGCGCGTTGGAGATCAGGTTGTCCATGATCCGTTTCAAGGCCCCTTTATTGCCGAGCGCGTACAGCTCCTTCGGAGGAATATCGAGGGATACCTCGAGCCCGCGGCTTTCGATCTGCTCATGGAACTGAAGAATGCTCTGCCTGCAGGATTCGCTTACGTTGATACGGCTCAAAGGGATATCCGCGTCCCCGGCTTCGAGCTTCGCCAAGTCGAAGAACGTATCGATCAAGCGGATGGCTTCTCGCGTCTTGCCGAACAGCTTGGCCAACAGGTCGTTTCGCTCGGCTTCCTCGATATGAGGTCGCAAATGCAGCGTCTCCGCGTAGCCGAGAACGACCGTCAGCGGCGTCCGGAGATCGTGCGAGACGTTCGCGAGCATTCGGCGGGAGGCGATCCGGGTCCTCTCGTGCTCGGCCGACGCTCTCAGATGGCTGTCGAGCAGCTGATTGATCTCGGTCATGAGCGCTTGAAGCTCGGAATCTCGGGTCATGTGAAGAAGCTTCTCTCCCGAGCGTCTCCCCCTAATCTGCTCCAGCTTGCCGCGAACCTGCCGCAGCTCCGAGGTTCTCCGGGCATTCGATCGGATACGAGCGATGAGGAGGCCGGCGAGAATAACGATAACGCCAAGAAGGAGGACGTTCACTTCATCCGCCCTCCCACTTGTAGCCGATTCCCCATAAGGTCTTGATATAAGCAGGGCGGGAGGGATCCTCTTCGATCTTCTCCCTTAATCTCCTGATATGAACGTTTATGACGTTCTCGTCCCCCATATAGTCGTCGTTCCAGATGAGGCCGTAGAGCTGGGACTTGGTGAAAACCCGGTTTTTGTTCGTCGCAAAAAGCTTTAGAATTTCAAACTCTTTGGCCGTTAGCCGTACTTCTTGGCCTTTCTTCTTCACGGAAAAGTTCTCAAAATCCAGCTCGAGTTCCCCAAAGCTCATGGACGGCTCCGTCTGCCGTTCCACGCTGGAATAAACCGTCGCTCTTCGAATGGCCGCCTTCATCCGTGCGGACAGCTCGATCGTCGAGAAAGGCTTCTGAATATAGTCGTCCGCCCCGAACCCGAGGCCTAGCGCCTTATCGACGTCCCCGTCCTTGGCCGACATGATAAGAATCGGCACGTTGCTTCTCTCTCGGATCCTGCGAATGACTTCCATGCCATCGAGCTTCGGCAGCATCAGATCGACAAGGACAAGGTCGTAGTCCTTGCCCGGGAACAGCGCCAAGCCTTCGATGCCGTCCGCCGCTTCGTCGATCAGAAAGCCTTCGCGGCTAAGGGCGCTGCGAAGCATCTCGATGATAGCAGGGTCATCTTCTATGATTAAGATACGATGTGCTCCAGACATCATTCACCCACCATTTTCCATGCGTTCTTGTTCCATCATATCAGAAAACGAGACCGAGCTACCTAACCATGACTCGAAAGTCTTATACATAAGGATTCCATAACTCTCTCAAACGGCTTACGCCCTCCTCGATCTTTTCCAAGTCTATCCCTCCAAAGCCGATGATGAATTTCTTTTCTTCGCTATGAGGCTTGCCGTCAGAGTAGAACGGAGTGGCTGCCGCAACGCGAATCCCGTTAGGCCTTACAGCATCGACCATCTCTTGCTCCGATGCGGGAGTTCGGATCTTGAGAAGGAGATGCAGACCGGCTTCCGCGTTTATTACCTCGCCTACTCCCTGAAACTGAGCTTCCAGCGTATCGGCCAGCTTGCGATTTTTTTTACGGTACAGATTCCGCATTCTGCGGACATGCTTCTCAAAGTGGCCTTGCTCCATAAATCGCTGAAGGGCGCGTTGGTAGATCCGGGAAGAGGAAAGCTCAAACATCAATCTCCTTCTGATCTTGTGAAACGGCTCTAATAAGGCCTCCGGCAGAACCATGTAATGGATGCAAAGATCCGGTGCGAGAATTTGGGAGAAGCCCCCGACATAAATGACATTTGCGGACAGGTCAATTCCTTGCAGAGCTGGGATTGGCTGCCCATAGTAACGGAATTCTCCCCCATAGTCGTCTTCAATAATATAAGCGTGATTCTCCTTAGCCCATTCCAATAATTCCAACCTTTCATGGAACGGCATCACGCGCCCGCCGGGAAACTGATGGGAGGGGGATACGGCAACGATGCGGGCAGGGGTATCTCTTAGCCGCGATATCAAAATCCCTTTATCCGCTTCGGTTACGGGGAACAACTCATACCCTTGTGCTTGAAATGCAAACGGAATAAGAGGATAACACGGATTCTCCACTGCTACGCCGGGCGAGAGATCCTTCATCGTTATCGCGAGATAGTTCATGAGAAGGTGCTGCTCCGCTCCGATGACGATCTGTTCCGGTCGACAGACCACTCCGCGAAAGCGATAAAGATATGCAGCCAGCTCCTTGCGCAAACCAGCTTCGCCTAGCGGATCCCCATAGTAGAGCAACTCCTCATATTCCTCAAGGAGCGTGTGATTCAGCAAGCGTCTCCAGGTGCGGAGCGGGAAGGAAATGAAATCGTTCTTGGACATATGGAAATCGTAAGAGTAAACGGGAGCGGCATCCTCGGGAGGGATAAAATTCAAGGACGAGGATGGAGTGTCGTTTAAAGTTAGTTTTCCATAAGAATCGGGCAGTTGCGTTATATAAAAACCGCGCCGCGGCCGGCTCTCCATAAAACCCTCGGCGATAAGTTGTTGATAAGCGGTTTCGACCGGCGTCGTGCTGATCGACAAATTCTTCGCCAGCGCGCGAATCGAGGGCAGACGATCGCTCGGGCGTAATTTGCCTCCGACGATGTCCCGTTTGATAGCCTCATATAGCGCAATATAGACGGGCAAATGGGAAGGGGATTGTAAATTCGGCGTGTATAGCATGTAATCGCATCCATTCTGTCATCTGAAAATAGCACGATCTGTATATTTTTAAGTATACAGATTATTGGTAAATTAGGATACAAATCCACACGGAGGGAGACGGGATCGAGAATGGCGCCCGTACGTTTTTTGGAAGGAAAACAGGTCTATTTAAGACCGATCGAGCTGGCCGACACCGATTGGTATTTCGCTAATCTATACGACAAGGACACAAGGAGACTCACCGGTACGCAAAAGCACTTTAGCCGGGAACAGATTGCCAGGTATATCGAAGGAAAGTCGCAGGACAGCTCGTCCGTGCTTCTGTTGATCGCAACTTGCGATGGCGATATACCGATCGGGGACATTGCCATCCAAGATATCGATACCATTAATCGCAACGCGAATATTCGCATTGCGATTAATAGCGGCAGTCATCAAGGCAAAGGGTATGGCACGGAGGCGCTGCGGCTCATGCTGGACTATGGCTTCGGTATCCTCAATCTTCACCGGATCGAGCTCAACGTATTTTCCTTTAACGAGCGTGCCATGCATGTATACGAGAAAGTGGGTTTCAAGCGGGAGGGCGTTCAAAGAGAGGCGCTTTTCTACGATCATAAATATTACGATTCGATTCTTATGAGTATTTTGGAAAGCGAGTATCGGTCTGGAGACCTATCATGATTTAACGGTGTGCCCGAACCTTGTCCAGGGAGCAGAATAAGATAAGAGTCAATAATCCCTGACAGGAGGAATTTCTTTGGGCAATAAAGACATTAAGGGCTGTCCTGCCCCTCAGAACATCACGTTGGCTCAGCGCCTGAGGCCGGTCGTTGGCCGGACGGTAACAGTCTTCCAACCTGGATTTCCGCGGCTGACGAGAACGACAGGCAAGCTCTCCAATGTGACCCCGTCCTCTTTTACAGTGGGAAGAACGGTAGTGGATACCCAAACCTCCTTCTTTATTGTCCTTAACGAGCCCGTTAGAAGGACAAAGCCATTTGATTTAACGGCCACCGCTGAAGATATCGGCGAGCTTCGCGGGAGGCTGATCCTTGTCGGAAGAAATTTTGTCGAGTTTATCAAGATGCCGGGCCGGAGAGTTCCTACTCTGTTTCCGTTAAATCAGTTTACGGAAGTCGTATGCGAAAGCGAAGAGGAATAGGAACGGAGAACGATCCGCAAGAAGCGCGCATGAAGATAGAGCGCCCTGTTGCGGGTCGTTTCGTTATTTACATACATACGGAAGTAGTAGCTATCCCCAAGGAGACCTACAACATATAAGAAACCCGCCGCAGCCAGCATGGCTTTCATAGACATTCGCCGGTACATCATGACCGGTATGATTGGCAACGACCAGCAGGCGGCAACGAATTTGAGCCAATCGAGTCCGCCATAACTCCGTTTAGCCATGGGCTTGACGGACCTTATCCCGAAATGCGGTGACAATGAAGCCGCTTCGGTTAGTCCCCGACAAGCGGAATCGATCGCATTCCGCGAGGGGAATGGTCGTAGAAGTCCCCGCCTCCGCCGCTACGTAGTAAATCTCCGCGAAGGACCGCTCATCCTCGAATACAAGATGCTCATTTTCGAAGGTGCAGCTTTCAAGCCGATCGATATATTCTTCCAGGCACCAGCCGTTCTGCTCCATGATCCCGGCGTGCGGATAGCCGACATAACGGAAATGCCACGGTTCGCAAGAAATTCGAGTAATGGATTCCTTGCCTTCCTTATAGCGTTGAATGAACCCATGCCGGGCGGCAAGCTGCTTAAAGCGCTTATAGACGCCGCTGTCGGGGAATGCCGGGGCGATAAAATCGACGTCCTTGTTCCGCTTGCCGACGTCGATGGCCAGCCCTGTCTGATGCTCGCTCCGATCGGGCAATGCGACATAGCGTGCGGTGTATTCGGCTCCGTTATCGGCCAATGAGGATTCATAAATCTCCTCTTGCTCTAATTTGGTCCGATAGCCGCTGACGGCGATAATCTCGTTTATCCCCTGACAAGCCTCAAGCAGATTCGCCAAATTTCGCAAGCAGGTCTTATCTAGCAGCATTCCATCGTGCAGAGTACGGATAGTCGGGATCGAGCTAAGCGGCAGCAATCGGTCGGAAGAAATCGTCTGTCGAATGGGGTGGTCGGGATTGATTAAGACCAGATGTCCTTGGTGGATCTCGGAATTAGCCGCTTGAACGGAGGCGTACGTCAAACGACGGCTTGTTTGAATTCGTTCCGTCGGATTTGGTTGTCCCATCTCGCGTGTACCTCCTCGGTATCGGTATATGTTCTTGCAACTCTGGGGCCAAGCGAAGCGGATATTTCCTGCGCTACGATTCCGATATGGGCGGCGAGCTCCGCAACCGTAATGCGCTGCTCGCCCTGAGACCCGATCAAGGTTACGAGGGTGCCCTCTGCGCAAGGTCCCGGAAGCTTGATCATCAGCTGGTCCATGCAGATTTTGCCGACGATAGGGGCGCGCCGACCCTCGATCAGCACCTCCGTGCCTTGCATCCGCTGCGTCCAGCCGTCGGCATAGCCGATCGGTACCGTTCCGATCCATTCGTCCTCCTCGGCCCGGTACGAATTGTCGTAGCCGAGATAGTCCCCTTTGACCAGCTTCTTCACGTGGATCAGACGGCTATGAAGGCTTAAAGCCGGCTCCAGCTTGACGGACCGAACGAGCTGCTCCGGATAAAAGCCGTACATCGCCGCTCCGATCCGAACCATGTCCATCGCCAGATGGGGAAACCTCAGCGCCGCGGCGCTGCCCGCGCAATGATAATGCCGGATCGTCAAGCCGGACAAGCGTACCCATTCCTTCATCTCGACGAATCGTGCGGTCTGCCGCTCCAGGAAGTCGGTGTCCGCCTGCCCTGCCGTCGCGAAATGCGTGTAGAAGCCGTCTACCTCGATATCCTCCGCTCTAAGCCACGGAACAAGCTCGTCCCATTCCCTTAACGTCCGGATGCCGATCCGCCCGAGTCCCGTATCCATTTTCACATGAATCCGCAGCTTTCCCGCCGAGGCGAAAGGCTTATAGACACGAGCCTCGGCAAACCACTTGGCACTGGCGACGGTTAGGGTCAAGTCGTGCTTCAGCGCCAACGGCGACAGTTCCGGCCGTATGGGGGTCAAGACGAGGATAGGTAGCTTCATGCCGGCATCGCGCAGCCGAAACGCTTCCTCCAGATAAGCGACCGCCAAATAATCCGCCCCCGCCTGCTCGGCCGCCGCGGCCGACCCGATGTCGCCGTGCCCGTAGCCGTTCGCCTTCACGACGGCCATCAGCTTAACCGAATCCGGCAGCGACTTGCGGATGTTCAGCATATTCTCGCGTATGCGGCTTAAACTAATTTCGGCCCACGTGTCGCTTAATCGTCCATCCACCTTGATCACCTCGTATAGCGAATCGTTTGTTTGGCTTCGTGACGAGAAACGGCATGACCGATCAACTTCTCGATTAGCTCCGAGTAGGACGTTCCGTCGGTACGTTCCCACATGACCGGATACATGCTGAAATTCGTAAATCCGGGCAAAGCGTTGATTTCGTTCAGAAACAACTCGCCTTCTCCGTCAAGGAAGAAGTCGACGCGGGCGAGGCCCTCGCAGCCATGGGCTTGATAGGCCTGGATGGCCAGTTCCCGGATTCGCGAAGTCAAGCCGTCCGCCAGCTTGGCGGGAATCGACATCGTAAGCCGCTTGTCCATGTATTTGGATTCGTAGTCGAAGAAAAGGCGATCATGGATGAATTCGCCGGGCAGTGAGGCTAGAGGCCTTTCATTGCCGAGGACGGCCACCTGAATCTCCCTGCCGGCCACTTCGCGCTCGATGACGAGCTTCTTATCGTAGGTGAACGCCTCTAGAATACCGGTGAGGAGTTCTCCGCGGTTCGTACATCTGCTGATGCCGATACTGGAGCCGAGGGAGGCTGGCTTCACGTAGCATGGATATCCAATAGAATTCTCGACATCATGCAGAATCGTCGCTTTCTCCGTTCTCCACTCCTCGAATCGGCACACCCGATATTCCGTCTGCCGAATGCCGGCTTGGGCCAAGACCTGCTTCGACATCGCCTTGTCCAAGGTCAGCGCGGACGACAGCACGCCGTTCCCGACGTACGGAACGTTCAGCAGCTCCAGCAGGCCTTGTACCGTGCCATCCTCCCCGTTAGAGCCATGCAGCAGCGGCAAAACGACTTTCGGACCGGGCAAAGCCATCATGTCCGACAGGACTTCTCCGATTGACCGGGCCGGATCGCGAAACGCGGGAATCGCCATTAACCGTTCGACCGATAATTCCTCCTTGGAAAGCTGCCCGGGCGAGCACCACAAGCCGTCGCGCGTGATGTAAACGGGATAAGCCTCGAATCGGCTTTCGTCAATGGAATGAAGGACCGTAACTGCTGTTTTTAACGACACTTCGTGTTCGACGGATTTGCCGCCGTATAGAACGTATAGCTTTGTTTTCATAGGTTGACCCCCAAGTAGAATCTTTGTCCGATGCTCTATCTCCAAGATAACGCGCAAGGCCTGGGAAGTTCGTAAATCAACATAAAGGAAACCTTAAGTTTTTCTTATTTGTGGATGCGAGCGGTCGGTTGGGAAGGCGATTTCTGATAAACTAGAGCCACACTAATGAGACGGGGAGATCCCATGAATTCCATTCAAATATTGATCGCTGACGACGATCCTGAAATCGCCCAACTGATCAAAATCTATTTGACCAACGAAGGATATCAGGTGCTCACGGCAAGCAACGGCCGCGAAGCCATGGATTTGATCGCCAAGGAATCCATTCAACTGATTATCCTCGACGTCATGATGCCGGAGATGGACGGCCTGGAGGTTGTGCGGGCGGTGCGAGCGGAGCACGGGATTCCGATTCTGATGCTGAGCGCCAAAGCCGAAGATATGGATAAAATCATGGGGCTGACGACGGGGGCGGACGATTATATGGTCAAGCCGTTTAATGCCCTCGAGCTGCTTGCCAGGGTGAAGTCGCTGCTCCGCAGGTCTATGTATTTGAATGCGCAGATCCAACCGGCACAGGATCAAGACGAAATTCAGATCCATTCTCTGAGTATAAGCAAGAAATCGCATACGGTTACGGCGGAGGGCCGGAACGTCAATTTGACGTCGACGGAGTTCGATATTTTGTACCTGCTGGCAAGCCATCCCGGACAGGTGTTTAGCGCGGAGGCCATATTCGAAGCGGTGTGGAAGGACAAGTTCCTGGAGTCCACCAACACCGTCATGGTTCATATCAGCAAGCTTCGCGATAAATTGGAGAGCGAGCTGGGCGGCGTCAAGCTCATCCAGACCGTATGGGGAGTAGGGTATAAAATTGATACGTAAACCGTGGAAGAGTCTTCGTTTCAAAATCCTGTATTTAATCGGTCTCAGCGCGCTGGCGTCCGTCCTAACGGCCGGATTCCTCGTCTTGGTCGCGATCGCGACGTACAAAACCGGTTTTCCTTACCTCGCCTCTCTTCTGATGCTGTTGAGGGATGAGATCGGTATTCCGGTCGTGTTTACTTCAGCCTGCCTTGTACTATTTATTTTCTATTTGTTCGTTCTCGGCCGTCCGACCGTTCGATACCTGATGGCTATCTCGCAGGGGATCGAACGGATCACCGCGGGGAATTTCGATTACCGCTTGCCGATTTGGGATGACGAGCTCGGGGTATTGGCGGCAAATATCAATGCCATGACGGCGCAGTTGAAGCAGTCTATCGAGGAGGAACGGCGCGCCGAGCGGACGAAAGTCGAGCTGGTCACGAATGTTTCCCATGATTTGCGCACGCCGCTGACATCCATCGTCGGGTATTTAGGGCTGATCGAAGAGGACCGTTACCGGGATGAAGTGGAGCTGAGGCATTACGTTCGAATCGCTTACGAGAAAACGATGCACCTGAAAACGATGATTGACGATTTATTCGAATTCACGAGGACGACGAGCGGCGGAATGGGGCTTCGGCTGGCGCGGATCGATCTCGTCCGGATGCTCGGGCAATTGGCGGCCCAATACCGTTTGCAATTCGAACAAGCGGAGATGGAGTGCCTCTTGTCTCTCCCCGATCATTCGATCTTCGTCGACGCAGACGGGGACAAGCTTGTCCGAGTGTTCGAGAACTTGATCGTCAACGCGATTCAGTACGGAAAGGACGGGAGGCGGATCGATATCGCCGTATGGAGCGACTCCGGGCAAGCGGTCGTTGAGTTCGCGAATTACGGCGAGCCTTTGCCGGCATCCGTTATTCCGTTGTTATTCGAACGGTTTTATCGCGGCGAGCAATCCCGATCGCGGAATACGGGCGGCTCGGGACTCGGCCTCGCGATTGCCAAGAACATCGTCGAGCTGCATCATGGAGCGATCTCCGCTGCGAGCGACCAAGGGAGAACCTCGTTTACGGTGAAGCTTCCGCTTGCGAAATAGCGGTGGACTTGGCAGATGGCCATCCGGATGCAGGAGGACGGGCAGGTTCACCGGCTAGACTAGACTGGGGCTAGTTAGCAAGAATCTGATTCAGCTTATTCTCCGCTTCCTTAAGGCCCGCTTCGGGATCTATCCGGTTCTTGATGATGCTCTGAAGGCTCTCGGATAACGAGGTTATCAGAGCGGCGTATTTATCGGTCTTGGGAGCGTGCTTTACCGTTTCCAACGATTCCAGCATATAGTCGCGGTAAGGCAGCTCCCGGTAGGCGCTGCTCTCGAAGATCTCCCGATTGGCCGGAACGTGGCCGGCCTGCCCCCAGAGAGCGCTGCCGACCTCGGAGAAGTACTTGATGAACGTCATCGCGGCTTCCCGCTTCGGTTCCGCCAAGTAGGACGGGAGGATCAGCGTGTGGGAGCTGCCCCAATGCGCCGAGCTGCCGAAGAAGCCGGGGAGCGGCACGAGGCCGACGTTCAAGGAAGGATTGTTCAGATAGTGGCCGATCTCCCACGTTCCCCCGATCCACAGTCCCGCCCGTCCCGAATCGAACGTATCCCAAGGCGTTTTATCGTTCCGGTCGCTCAGTCCTTCGTCGAAGAGCCGATTGAAGAACGTCAGTACTTGAACGGCTTTATCATTGTTAATCGCTGCCGTCTTCCCATCCGGGCTCAGCAGCTCGCCTCCCGCCTCGTAATACAGGTCCAGGAACGTTTCTTGAAAATAAGGCGTGTTCGCCGCAAAAGGCTGCGTGCCCGGCACCCGTTCCCGAATGAGCTGCAGCAGCTGTACGAAATCATCGGGCGTCGTCGCTTCCGCGAGCTTCGGCATCCCGTCGGCATTCAGCAGTCCGGCTTCGGACAGGATGTCTTTGTTGTAATAGAGCATGTGAAAATGCGTATCCAGCGGCACCGCGTAATCGGCGCCGTCGAATTGAACGTCCTGCCGATTCGCCTCGCTCACGCTGTCGAATGAGAAGGAGACTCTCTTCGCCAGATCGTCCAACGCGAGTACCTGCCCGGCCTTGACGTAAGGGGAGAGCCGTTCCGCATGCACGACGGCCACGTCCGGCCCGCTGCCGAAGGAGAGCGCCGTCCCCAGACGGGCGTAATACTCGTTGGATTCGAGGCGCTGCTGCTTCACGACGATATCGGATTGCGAAGCGTTGAAGTTGTCTACGATCTGCTCGACGAACTCGCCTTCCCCTCCGCCTAACGGATTCCAGAAGGAGATGGACACGGGCGCCGGGCGGTCGGGGCTCTGTTCCGAGGAGTCGCCGCCCCCCGCGATCGAATTCTGGCATCCGGACAAGAGAAGCACGCACAGCGGCAGAGCCGGAAGCGCCCAATGGCCGAGTTTTATTCGCATTCCAGCTCTCCTTCCCTCAATTCTTCAGGTATCCCATGCGTTCCAGCGAGATCGGACCCTTCCCCTTCGGATTGGCGGGCGGACCGGACAAGGCTGCGGTATTCCGACGGAGACAGGCCGACAATCTTCTTGAACACCTTCGAGAAGTACTTGGGATCGTGAATGCCGACCCGGGAGCCGACGTCCGTGGCCTTCAAGTCGCGCTTCAGCAGCTCCTTGGCGTTCTCGATGCGGATTCGCGTCAGGTATTCCAGGAAGCTCTCTCCCATCTCTTTCTTGAACAGGTTGGCGAAGTAATTTTTGCTCAAGTGGACGTAATGGCTGATCGCTTGGAGCGAGATCTCCTGGTGGTAATATTGCTGGATGTATTGCGCGGCCTTCATGATGCTGTTGCGGTCGCTGTTGTACATGAGGGCGATGTGCCGCGCCAGCGCTTCGAACGATTCGGTGAACCAGGCCTCGCTCTCTTGAAGCGTCTCAAGCCAGGACAGTTGGTCGTAGTATTGCTTCTTGAGCTCCAGAATCTGTCGATCGTCGCTGGAGACATCCGGCCAAAGCGTCGTCAGGATCATCAGCAGCTCCAGAGACACGATATGAACCAGGTCCGGATCCCGGCGAGCGGACAGCTGCCCGAACAGCGACTTCAAATAGGCCGTCAGTTCCCGCGATTGAGAGGCGTACGCCATCGCTTGAAGCTGGGCGGAGGCGACGCGGACCTGCTCGGCAGGCTCCGATTGGCGCCGGTGCGCTTCGCCGTCGTACAGGATGATGCGGCCGGTTCCGAGGAACATCTTCTGACGGGCCGCCCAGACGGCTTGCGCGTACGCTTCCTTCGCTTGATCCCAAGCGCGGATGGGGCTGCCGACCCCGACCGTCGCCACGAGCCGGAACTGCCTGGCTAGCAGACGGATGAATTCCTCGGCCCGTTCGGTAAGCCGGGAGAGAGCGTCTTCGTCGGAGACGCCGTTTGCTTCGCCGTTCATGAGCAGGAGATTCAGGTCTCCTTGCTTGTCCGGGAACACCTCGCATCCGGGCTGCCCATACGGCCACGCTTGGCCGAGCGCCTCCGTGACCGCGGACCGCTTCTCC
>Ga0065721_10004686_pt1 | contig 47364 bp, 40 predicted proteins | sample Mesricmetagenome_FD_59108 | JGI IMG/M metagenome (GOLD analysis project Ga0065721, IMG submission 59108) | Mesophilic microbial community from rice straw/compost enrichment Sample: eDNA_1 v2 (version 2) | ecosystem: Engineered > Solid waste > Grass > Composting > Bioreactor | place: USA: Davis...
ACGGGCGGCAAGCGTCCGGTGCTGGCGGATGGCGATACGGGTGGCAAGCGCCCGGTGTTCAACCTGACCGACGGTGATACGGGCGGCAAGCGTCCGGTGCTCGCGCTCGCCGATGGCGATACGGGTGGCAAGCGTCCGGTCTTCAATCTCACTGACGGCGACACGGGCGGCAAGCGTCCGGTGCTGGCGCTCGCCGATGGTGACACGGGTGGCAAGCGACCGGTCTTCAATCTCGCCGACGGTGACACGGGCGGCAAGCGTCCGGTCTTCCATCTCGCCGACGGTGATACGGGCGGCAAGCGTCCGGTGCTGACGCTCGCCGATGGCGATACGGGTGGCAAGCGCCCCGTGTTCAACCTGGTCGACGGTGACACTGGCGGCAAGCGTCCGGTGCTCGCGTAACAAATGAATCCATCGCAACAGATTTGAATTCGAGTTTGGAGATGAAGATGAAAAAGCGTATCGCTCTTGGCGCCGCCATGTTGCTCACCCTGGGTACCGCAGTCGCGGGCACGTTCCTGTATGGCCACGATCAAGCTCTGCTGGGCGCGCAGTCGGCGCAGCAGCAGATCACGTTGCCCTCCGATCATCTGCCAGCCGCGCAGAGCGTGACTCCGGAGATGATTGCGATGTGGAAGGCGACCGCCGCATCGACCGACTACGAAGCTCCGAAAGCGCCTATCTGATCGAAGGCGCGACGCGGCGCGACCGGCTTGCCTCCCTCCGGTCGCGCCGCGCTTCGCAGCGGGAGGAATGCTGTCAGTCGTCTGTGTACGGATACAGGCGCCGATACTGTTGTCGTCGCCTACCGACAGACCTTCGAAGTGTGCGCTAAGTCACACGCCGGTCGTGCTTTTGCGCCGCCGGCATCACACTTCGTTCGTTGACATATTTGCGCCGCGTATAGCACCCTAGCTGCGTTGTCAGAGGTCTTGCCACGCTCCTCCTGGTCGAGAAGCGGGCCCGCCTCGCACCCAGGCAAACTCACTGAAAGGTGGGGACGCAAAGCCACCGGTCTAAGGGAATTTTCCTAGGACAGCGGGGTTGCCAGCGCCGGGCCTCCCGATCCGCAACGGAGGTGTCGATCGGCCTGCCTCATCGCGTGTCCGGCGACGAATAACAGATTGATGTCACAGTCCTCACAAGCTCGCCTGCCACTCCGGGCTTCCGTACGGTTGCCGCGCTTCGCATTGCTGGCGCTGTTGCTGCTCGGGCCTGCTGTGTGCGTGCCGGCGAGCCTGCTCGTCGGTCGGCCCGCGCCCGATTTCGCGTTGCGCTCGCTGGAGGGTGCCAACGTGCGCCTGTCCGAGCACTCCGGTGAAGTCGTGCTGATCAACTTCTGGGCCACCTGGTGCGGGCCGTGTCGGCAGGAAATGCCGTTGCTCGATGAGATCTATGGCAAGTACCGCCGCGCCGGGCTGGTGCTGTTCAGCGTCAATCTGGATGAGGAAAAGGATCTGGCGGCGGCGCGTGAAATGGCAAAGACGCTGCGCGTCAGTTATCCGGTGCTGTTCGATGCTCGCAAGGAAGTGAGCCGCGCCTATCAGGCGGGCACCATGCCGTTGACCGTGCTGATCGATCGCGAAGGTGTGGTGCGTTACGTCTCCGAGGGCTACAAAGTCGGTTATGAAACGCGCTACACCGAAAAGCTGCGTGAGCTGCTGAACGAGTGAGCCGCGCGTAACGGATCCGCCTCGTCAACTCAATCGAACTCGTATCGAACTGTCGAGCACCATTCACGGAATTTCCGGACACCTCCATGCTGCGTCAGAGCTTCCTGAAAACGATCGCCACGCTGCTGCCCCTGCTGTTCGCGGCCGGGCTGGCAAACGCGCAAGCCGATGCGGCCGCGGCCACGACGGCTCCGCTGCTCGACAGCAGTGCGCCGGCTGCTTCGGCCCCCGCCGGCGCGGACAGCTTCAAGAGCCTGGACGAAGAAGTGCAGGCGCTGAAGAAAGAAGTGCTGGATCTGAACCGCGAGCTGTTCGTGCTGGAGGAGGAGCTGCTGTTCCCGGCCAACACGCAGGTGGCGGTGTTCGTTTCCATGGACGTGGGCGAGTTCTTCGCGCTCGACTCGGTGACCCTGAAGCTCGACGACAAGGAAGTCGCGAATTATCTGTACACCGAGCGCGAGGCGCAGGCGCTGCTCAAGGGCGGTGTGCATCGCGTCTTCATCGGCAATCTGAAGGCCGGCGAGCACGAGCTGATCGCGCTGTTCACCGGCCAGGGGCCGAACCAGCGTGACTATCGCCGCGGTGCGACCATCAAGCTCGAGAAGGGCGTCGGCGCCAAGTACGTCGAGCTCAAGATCAGCGACAAGGCGGTCAAGGCGCAGCCCGAGTTCATCGTCAAGGAATGGGAATAACCCGTGCCGGGGCGAGCTCACAAATTACTGGTCGCGATGCTGCTCGCGCTGGGCGCGACCGGCGCGACCGCGAAGGAGAAGAAACCTCCCGAGCCGCGGCCCCTGGTCGGCACCCCACAGGTGGTGCGCGATCTGCATTGGGGCGACGTGCTGTTCTATTTCTATCAGGGCGATCATCTGCAGGCCCTGACCCGCCTCGGTGCCGCGCAGGATTTCAATCGCATCGGTCATCACGGCGTGGAAGCCGAGCTGCTCAAGGGCGGCTTGTATCTGTCGCTCGGCCAGCATGAAGAAGCCGGCCGCATCTTCAAGGCGCTGCTGAACGACAACGTGCCGCTCGATGTGCGCAACCGCGCCTGGTTCTATCTGGCGAAGGTCTGGTATCAGCGCAACTATCTCGAAGACGCCGCGACCGCGCTGGCCTCGATTCATGGCGCGCTGCCGGGCGATCTGGAACCCGAGCGCCATCTGCTGCAAGCGCAGGTGTTGATGTATCTGAACCGCTACGACGAAGCGATTCGCGCGCTGGAGCGGTGGCAACCGGTCGGTACAGGCGGCGACGTCTGGTCCTCGTACGCGCGTTTCAATATCGGCGTGGCGCTGGTTCGACAGGATCGCGTCGAGGAAGCGGCCGAGCTGTTGAATGAAGTCGGCCGCATCGCGGCGCCGACCGAAGAGCTGGCGGCACTGCGCGACAAGGCCAATCTTGCGCTCGGCTTTGCATGGCTCAAGGCAAATCGCCCCGAGGAGGCCAGGAAAGTTTTACAACGAGTGCGGCTGGAAGGCCCGCAATCGAACAAGGCGCTGCTCGCCGTGGGTTGGGCGGACTCGGCGGAGAAAAAATTCAACAGAGCGCTGGCGCCCTGGATGGAGCTGCGCGATCGCGACCTGCTCGATGCAGCGGTGCAGGAGTCGTATCTCGCCATTCCGTATGCATACGCGCAGCTCGCGGCCACCGGACAGGCGGCGCAACAGTATGTGACCGCGGTTGAAGCATTCGCGGCCGAATCCAAGCGCATCGATCAATCCATTCAGGCCATTCGCGACGGCAAGCTGCTCGATGCCATCGTCGAGAACGACGAGGCCGATCAGGTGGGCTGGTACTGGCAGCTGCAGAATCTGCCGGATGCGCCCGAGACCCGCTATCTGTATCACCTGCTGGCGACGCACGAGTTCCAGGAAGGATTGAAGAACTATCGCGACCTCAGGCTCATGCAGCGCAATCTCGCCACCTGGGCGCTGAGCGTGCAGGCGTTCGACGACATGGTGGATACGCGCCGCCATGCGTTCGATCAGCGTCTGCCGGGTCTGCACCGAACCCTGGACAACGTCGATCTGGACGCGCTGGAAGCGCACAAGAACGAATTGGAGTCGCGCCTGGCCGCGACCGAGCGCGACAACGATGTGAGCGCGCTCGCGACCTCGCGTGAAAAGGAACAATGGACCAAGGTGCAGCAGATCGAGGCCGTGCTGGCGAAGGCGGACCAGAACGATCCGATGGTGCAGGAGATGCGCGAGAAAGCGCGCCTCATCAAAGGCAAGCTGCTGTGGGACTTCAATGGCAGCTACAAGGCTCGCTTGTGGCGCGCGCGCAAGGAACTGCGTGAGCTGGATGTTTCGTACAAGGAAGCGCGTCGGCGTTCGGTGCTCGTCGAGCGTGCGCGCAGTGACTATCCGGCTCGTACCGAAGAGTTTGCGCGTCGCGTGGCCACCTTGCCGCCGCGTATCGATGGCTTGAGCGCGCGATTGGAAGCGACTGCCCAGGCGCAGAACCGATATCTCGCCGCGATTGCGATCAAGGAGCTGGAGTCGCAGAAGCAGCGCCTCGCCGCCTATTCGTTGCAAGCGCGGTTTGCGCTGGCATCGATCTATGACAAGGCGGCGACGACCAGCGCCACCGGCGAGAGCGCCGCTGACAAGGGAGGCGCGCAATGAGCGCTTCGGTCACCCGATCTCACCGGCTGCGCACGTTGATCGCGCTGACGCTGTCGGGCGCGATTGCGATGCCGGCGTTTGCCGCGGAACCAGCAGCGAAGCTGCCGCCACGAACCATTCGCGATCTCGACAAGAAAGAGGTCAAGGTCAATCCCGATCCGCCCAGCGACGTGAAGACGCAGCAGGCGATCGAGCAGTACCGCCGCTTCCTGGAGATGGAGTCGCAGAACGAGAAGATGCGCGCCGAAGCGATGCGTCGGCTCGGCGACTTGCAGGTCGAAGACGAGAGCGCGCGCACGGCCGAAGGCGCATTCGGCGGGCTTGGGGTCGATGAGGCCGTGCAGCTGTACGAAGGACTGTTGAAGTCGTATCCGAGCTACGAGCGCAATGACGTCGTCATGTATCAGCTGGCGCGTGCCTATGAAGCCAAAGGCCAGCTCGAAAAATCGCTCACGGTGCTCGATCAGCTGGTGACCACGTATCCGCGCAGTCAGTGGTTTGTGGAATCGCAGTTCCGCCGCGGCGAGATCCTGTTCAGCCTGGGACGTTATCGCGAAGCCGAGAACGCCTATGTGGCGGTGACCACGCCGGGCGCGGACACCGGCTTCTTCGAGCAGGGCTTGTACAAGCTCGGCTGGTCGCTGTTCAAGCAATCGCTCGGCGAGGAAAGCGTCGCGGCGTTCATGCGCTTGCTGGATCGGATACTGGTGCGGGACGGGCAGCTGCGCCCGCGCGATTCGTTGAGCCGACCCGAACGTGAGTTGACCTCGGACGCGTTGCGCGCGATGGCGATCAGCTTCTCGGATCTCGATGGGCCTGCCACCCTCGATGGCACGCTGGCCCAGCGAGGCGATCCGCCGTATGCGCATCTGCTGTATGAGGCGCTCGGCGATTTCTATCTGGAAAAGGAACGTTATCTGGACGCGGCGGTGGCGTTCGAGGCCTTCGCGAAGCGGCGCCCCGACGATCGTTATGCGCCGTCCTTGCAGATGCGCACCATCGATGCCTATCAGAAGGGCCGCCTCGCATCGCTGGTGATCGAAGGCAAGCAGGCGTTCGTCGAGCGTTACGCGTTCGGCTCCGCGTTCTGGCGTGAGCGCACGGTTGCCGATGCGCCGGAAGTGGCCGCGCAGTTGAAGGCGAACCAGAAAGACCTCGCCGAGTACTACTACGCGATGGCGCAGAAGGAAAAGAAGCCGGAGGACTACGCGTCCGCGGCGCGCTGGTATCGCGCGATGCTCGATTCGTTCCCGCAGGATCCGGAAGCGCCGGCGAATCGTTTCACGCTGGGCGAAGTGTTGTTTGAGTCCGGGCGCTTCGCCGAAGCGGCCAAGGAATACGAAACGGCCGCGTATGACTATCCCGCGCATCCGAAATCCTCGGCGGCCGGCTATGCCGCGCTGGTCTCGTATCAGAAGCACGAGCCGACCCTGCAAGGTCAGCCGAAGGCGGTGTGGCATCAGCAGGGCATCGAAAGCGCGCTGATGTTCGCGACCAGTTTCCCCGAGCATCCCGAGTCGGCGCGCGTGCACACCAAGGCCGACGAGGATTTGTTCGCGTTGAACGATTTCGACCGCGTGATCGAGGTATCGACCAGCATCCTCGAACGCAATCCGCCGGTCGATCGCAAGTTCCAGCGCACGGCGATCACGCTGCTGGCGCACTCGCTATTCGATCGCGGCCGCTTCGGCGAAGCCGAAGCCGCGTACGTCAGGGTCCAGAGCTTCCTGCCGGCCAACGATCCGGATCGCGCCGATATCGAAGAGCGCATCGCCGCGTCGATTTACAAACAAGCGGAAGCGAAGCGCACGGCGGGTGATTCGACCGGCGCGGTCGATGACTTCCTGCGCGTTGCCGCGCTCGCGCCGAACTCCAAAGCGCGCTCGAATGCAGAGTACGACGCGGCCAGCATCTTGTTGCAGAACAAGGAATGGGAGCGCGCCGCGCAGGTCCTGGAAACGTTCCGTCGCAATTATCCCAATCACGAGCTGGTGCCGGATGCGACGCGCTCGCTGGCGGTGGCCTATCTCGAACTGGGTCGTGGCACGCAGGCTGCGGCCGAGTTGGAGCGAGTGGCTGCGCGTGAGCAGGAGCCCGCCGAAGTCCGTCGCGCTGCGCTGTGGCAGGCGGCCGAGCTCTACGACAAGGCGGCGTCGCCGACCAACGCGGCGCGCTTGTATGCCAGCTACGTGAAGCAATATCCGTCGCCGCTCGATCCGGCCATGGATGCGCGCCAGAAGCTCGCGGATATGGCCAAAGCCCAGAACGACGTCAAAGTCCGTGCGCAATGGCTCGATGAAATCATCCGTGCCGACAAAACGGCCGGTGCGGCGCGTACCGACCGCAGCAAATACCTGGCGGCGAAGGCGACCATCGAAACCGCCGAGCCACCTGCGGCGTTGTTCAATTCGATCAAGCTGACCGCGCCGCTGAACAAGTCGCTGAAGAGCAAGCGCGATGCGATGGAGAAGACCCTCGCGGTCTATGGCCAGGCGCTCGATTACGGGGTCGCCGAGGTGACCACGCAGGCGACCTATGGCATGGCCGAGTTGTATCGACAGCTGGGCGCGGACCTGATGGCGTCGGAGCGGCCGAAGGACCTGGATGAGGACGCCCGGGAGCAGTACGACGTGCTGCTGGAGGAACAGGCGTTTCCGTTCGAGGAAAAGGCCATCGAGTTGCACGAGACCAATGCGCAGCGCACCGGCGACGGCATCTATGACCAATGGGTCCAGCGCAGCTTCGATGTGCTGGCGAAGTTGAAGCCGGCGCGCTACGCAAAGACCGAGATCAGTGAAGACTATGTGCCGACGTTGCCATAAAAGCGGTCTGATCGTCAGCGCGCTGCTCGGTCTGTTGCTGTCGGGCTGCGGCTCGGCGCCGTCCAGCTCGGATACGAAACAGGACGAGCTGGCCACGGAAGCGGGCGTGCCGGTCGAGCCGGCGTTACCGCCCGAAGCGGTGCAGCAGTTCGAGCGCGCGGTGACGGCGATGAGCTCGGGCGATCTCGCGGCGGCCGAGCAGGGCTTGCGCGCGCTCGCGACTGCGTATCCATCGTATTCCGGACCGTTGCTGAACCTTGGCATCCTGCACGCCAGGGCCGGCAAGCTGGAGGAAGCGGAAAAAGCCCTCCAGGACGCCATCGCGCGCAACGGCAGCAATGCCGCCGCGTTCAATCAGCTGGGCATCGTCCAGCGCAAGCTGGGCAAGTTCAAGGAAGCGAGCGACGCCTATACGCGTGCGGTGCAGATCGATCCGAACTACGCCCTCGCCTGGTTGAACCTCGGCGTGCTGTGCGATCTGTATCTGCAGGAGCCGCAGCGGGCGCTGGAAGCCTATGAGCGTTATCTGTCCACGGCCAGCTCGCCGGACGCCAAGGTCAATGGCTGGGTGACCGAGCTCAAGAAACGGATCGGCACCGAGCCGCGAAGTGCCCAGACTGCCGAATGAGCCCATCAATGAATCATGGGATGAGCACAATGCGCCGCACTTTGCCTTTGCTACTGCTGCTGAGCTCCGTCGCCGCATCTGCGGCCGAGCAGTCGGGGGCCTTGTCCGCAGAAGCGACACAGGCGGGCCCCGCCGTTGACACGAGCAAGACGAATGCAACGCCTTCGTCAGCCGCGCCAGCGACGCAGCCGTCCTCGACGTCACAACGTGCCGAAGGCCCGCAGGCCATCGTTCGCAACGATCGGCTCGATCTCGATACCACGACCGTGACCGGCAACCGCGAGCTGCCGAAGGTCATGTACGTGGTGCCCTGGAAGAAATCCGATCTCGGCGATCTGCCCGCGCAGCCGTTCAACACGCTGCTGGACGAGGCGCTGACGCCGGTCGATCGTGACGTTTTTCGTCGTGAAGTGACCTACTACGGTGCAATCAACGGGGGCGCCGAAGCCGCCGCCTCGCAACCTCCGCGCACTGAGAAGTAGGTCGCAGCACACGCATTTATGTAAGGCGATAAAGCCGGCCTCTGCGCATTCAGCACGGCGCCCGCGCCCGTTTCGCATTCGAGTACCGCACCGCATAGGAGTCTCAAGACGATGGAATTGATACATTTCATGGTGAATTTCTTCCGCGAAGGAGGATTCTTCCTGTATCCGCTGGCCGCCATCTTCGTGATCGGCGTCGCTATCACCATCGAGCGTTTCATCTACCTGAACAACGAGACGACCCAGAACCGTCGTCTGTGGGCGCAGGTGGTGCCGCTGATCAACAGCGGCAACTTCAAGCAGGTGGTGGCCATCACCTCCAAGTCGAAGTCGTCGATCGCGACGGTGCTGAACTACGGCATCGCCCGGCTCGCGAGCGCCCGTCGGCGCGATGACGTCGAAAAGGCCATGGACGAGAGCCTGCTCGAAATCATTCCGCGCGCCGAGAAGCGCACTCATTATCTGTCGGCGCTGGCGAATATCGGCATGCTGACCGGTCTGCTCGGCACCGTGATCGGCCTGATCGCGGCGTTCGCCTCGATCGCCCAGGCCAACCCCGCGGAAAAGGCCAGCCTGCTGGCCGCCAGCATCTCGGTCGCCATGAACAACACCGCCTCGGGTCTGTTCGTCGCCATCACGCTGCTGCTGGCGCACATGTTCCTGGAAGCCAAGACCACCAAGATGATCGACAGCCTGGAGATCGCCTCGGTGAAGTTCATGAACTCGGTGGTGGAGCGTCGTCAGGACGTGGAAGTCGGCACCGAAGACATGGCCCCGGCGCAGGCGCGCGGTCGCGCCGCTCACGGCATCGCCTGAGACACGGCAGGGCAGCGGTCCGCTGAAGGGATAGACAATGGCTCAGTCCAAGGCACAGCGGCGGGTGATGCGCAACCATGCGCGCTACCGCGGCCGGCACGAGATCAATGTCGTGCCGATGATCGACATGATGATCATCCTGGTGTTCTTCCTGATCTTCACCGCGGTGTTCACCAAGACGAACATTCTGGAGCTCAACCTGCCGGGCGCCGACAGTGCGGTGCCGGACCTGCCCGAGGGGTTGAACCTGGAAGTGATCATTCGCAAGGACAAGATCGAGATCGCCGATCGCGGCACCGGGCTGCTCAGGACGGTGCCGGCCAATGGCGGCAGCTACGACCTGGTCGGGCTGCAGGACTACCTGAAGCTGGTGAAGACCAAGTATCCCGACAAGACCGACGCGACCATCCTGCTCGAAGAGGACATCGCCTATGACACGCTGGTGCAGGTGATGGACACGGTGCGTGTGTTCAGCGTGGCCGAGAACAGCTGGACTTACGGCGAGCTGTTCCCGGATGTGTCCGTGGGAGACGCGCCGACATGATCAATCGAATCAAACGGCATCGCAGTCGCAAGCATGGCGGCGCCGAGGCGGCCGGCCACATGACGCTGGTGCCGTTCATCGACATGCTGATGATCCTCACGGTGTTCCTGCTCGTGCACAACTCCGACGTGGACATCCTGCCGAACACCAAGCAGATTGCGATTCCACAGTCGCTCTCGGACAAGAAGCCGCGGCCCAGCGTGGTGGTGATGATCACCAAGGAAGATCTGCTGGTGGACGGAAGGGCGATCGCCAAGCTCGCCGATGTGATCAATTCGCAGGATGCCGTGATTCAACCGCTGAAACAGGCGCTGCAGGGGCAGGCCGACACCGTGCTGGTGGATGCGGCCAGGCAGGAGATCAAGGATCGCGAAGTCACCATTATGGGCGATCGCAATACGCCGTACAGCGTGCTGCGCAAGATCATGGCGACCTGCACCGATGCGGATTACGGCAAGGTGTCGCTGGCCGTCGTGGAGCGCGAGGGCGCGCAGGTGGCGCCGAACGCCAGCGCTCGCGCGGCGTCCTTCTCCGGATCGCGCGCGGTGGGTAGCTGAGGAGCGCGGTCATGAGCACACTCGCCCCTTACTATCGTTTATATGACTTGCCTTGGTCGCCGACCGAGGAGGTCGAGGCTCGTTTCCGCAAGGTGGTGCGCAACGCGTTCATCGTGTTCGCCATCTTCGCGATCCTGATTCCGTTGCTGCCGGTGCCGGAGAAGCCCCTGACGCGGGCGCCGGACATTCCCGATCGTATCGTCAAACTGGTGATCGAGAAGAAAGTGCCGCCACCGCCGCCTCCGCCGCCCAAGGTCGAGGAGAAGAGGCCGGAACCGATCAAGCCGGTGGAGCAGCCGAAGCCCGAGCCCAGGCCGCAGCCGACGGCGCGCGAGCGCGCACAGAAGCAGATGGCGAACGTGATGGATCAGCTCGCCGATCTGCGTGACCTGTCGGTGGTAGACAAGGCTGCGCAGACCAGGAATCTCACTGGCAAGGTCGGTGAGTCGACGCGTTCGGAACGTTCGCTGCTGACCTCGAAGGTTGGCGCGAGCAGCGGTGGTATCAACACCGCGGCGCTCAGTCGCGGCTATGGCGGTGGCCAGGGTGCGCTGGAAGGTCATACCACGACGCAAGTCACCTCGGCCGTGCTCACTCAGCAGGCGCAGGACAAAGTGCAGCGGGCCGCCGGCAGCAACAAGGCCAGCCGCAGCGAGGAGGAGATTGCGCTGGTCTTCGTCCGCAACAAGGGTGCCATCGATTCGATGTATCAGCGGGCACTGCGCGACAAACCGGACCTGCAAGGCAAGGTCGTGCTGGAGCTGACGATCGCGCCCGACGGGTCCGTGCAACGTTGCGAAATCGTTTCCAGCGAGCTCAACGATCCGGAGCTGGAGCGCAAGCTGGTCGCCCGCGTGAGGTCGTTCCGCTTCGAAGCCAAGGATGTAGGCACGCTCACCGTGACCAAGCCCATCGACTTCTTCCCGGGTTGAGTGTGGCGTAATTACCAGGGGCCCCGCTGTGGCGGGGGCCCTTGTTTATTTCAGGGCCAGCGCAAAGAAGCGCGTGCCGGGCAGATAGCTGTCGTTGTATGGCGGCGTCTCGACGAAGCCGAGTTTCCGATACAGCGCCTGCGCCGGAGTCATGCTGGCCAGGGTGTCGAGCCGCAGCTGCTCGAAACCCGCCCGCCGCGCGGTCGCGATGATCGCCCCGATCAGGTGGTTGCCGAGGCCTACCTTGCGATAGTCGGGGCGCACATACAGGCGCTTCATTTCTCCCACGCCATCGGCCAGCGGGCGAAGCGCGGCACAGCCGGCCGCTTCACCATTCACGTATGCAATGAATAACGCTCCGAGCGGCGGCGCGTACGGCGCGGGCAACGCCGCGAGCTCGGCGGCAAATCCTTGATACGCGAGGTCAATGCCGAGGGCCTGCGCGTATTCTTGGAATAACTCGCGGACCGTCGTGACGAGTTCCGGCGTTTCCGCCTGGGTAATGACCACGCTGCCAGGATGCATGCTTGCGCCGGAATCTATGACCCGTCCCTGTGTCTCAAGTTAAAGGAACCCTCCGGTGCGCCGGAAGACACACCCCGGGCGTGGAGCGGGCGTTACAGCTCGATCCGGGGCGGCTGCCACTGTGAGGAATCCAAGGATCTTATTCGCGCGTCTGACGTTCCTATTTCGAACCGTGTCCCCATATCCACCCGCATGAGCAACGACCGACGAAATCCGCCCCCTCCCGTGATCGACGCAGCGCGAGTGGTGTCGTATGCGTTCGTAGACGACATTCCCTATTGCCACCCCGGCTCGCTGTTCACCGAGGAGGCGATGATTGCCCACGTACCCAGGCTGGCGATCGCGGTGGGCCTGGGAGCCCAGCCGGGCCCGCTGGTGTTCCATTGCGACGAGGACTGGATCTCGCTCGGCATCTCGGATGCCGAAACCGTCGAGCAGGCGAAGCAGGCCATCGAGCGGATCTATCCCGGCGTCGGCGAGCGCTGGATCGACACCCACGTCAGCCTCGAAGAAGCGCTGGCGTACTACGACGCGGAAACGGCGGGCCTGAAATGTTCCTTCTGCGGCAAGCGGCCGTTCGAAGTCGAAGGCCTGATCGAAGCGCCGGCGGCGACCATCTGCCGCAGCTGTGTGGAAGAGTTCTATAGCGATTTCCAGACCGACGTCGACGACGAAGTCGGCAACTGAACTGCACAATCCGAACCGGGGCCGCCGCAGCGGGTCTGATTTCCCGCCGGAACTGGCGAATCGAGACAAACAACTGTCCCTTGCTGGCGGCTGCAGTGTTCACGCAGTGGCCTGGGTTTTCTCCTGGTCCGTAGCGGCTGTCTCGGTGCCGCGCACGTCCTCTTCGAACAGCCCTTCCAGCTCGCGGGCGGCCTGCTGCGCCGTCTGAATCAGTTTCTGCTCGTCGTCGCCGGCCAGCCGTTGCTGTTCCAGCAGCTTGCGATCGTGAGCATCGAAGCGCCGGATGCTTTCCAGCGCTTCTGCGCGGGACAGGCCCAATGCTTCGAGCGTGTTCTGCGCCATGTCCAGGCTGGAGTAATAGGTCTCGCGCATCAGATAACGCACGCCCAGATCCATGAGCCGGATGGCGTGCTGGCGGTTGCGGGCGCGCGCGAACACTTTGAGATGCGGGAAATGTTTCTGGACGAGCTCGGCGGTGCGCACCGACGCCTCGATGTCGTCCATCGCCAGCACGAAGATCTCGGCGCGAGCGGCACCGGCCGCTTGCAGCAGCTCCAGTCGCGACGGATCGCCGTAGTAGACCTTGTTGCCGAAGCGGCGCACGAAGTCGACCTGTGCGACGCTTGCTTCCAGCGCCGTGAAGGAGATGCGTCGCATGCGAAGTACGCGCCCGATGATCTGCCCCACGCGGCCGAAACCCGCAATCAGCACGCGGCTGTTGGGATCGTCGATGGTGTCGAAATCGCGGGTCGGCTCGTCCCTGTCGTACAGCGGTTCGATGAAAGCGGCGTGCAGCTTGATCAGCAGGGGCGTCATCGCCATGGAGAGGGTCACGACGATCACCAGTGTCTGCGCCAGGCCCCGTTCCATCACGCCATCGCCGACCGCGAGCGCGAACAGCACGAAGCCGAACTCACCACCTTGTGCCAGCGACACCGCGAGCGGCGAAGCATGTCGCGCTGGAATTCCCGCGACCCGAGCCAGACCCCATAGCAACAGTGCTTTGATGGCGAGCAGGCCGAGGACCAGGCCAGCGATCAGCAGCGGCTGCTCGCCGAGCACGGCGATGTTGGTCGTCATGCCTACCGAAATGAAGAACAGGCCGAGCAGCAGGCCTTTGAAGGGCTCGATGTCCGCTTCCAGCTCGTGTCGATATTCGCTTTCGGCGAGCAGCAGACCGGCGACGAACGCGCCCAGGGCCATGGACATTCCCACCTCATTCACCAGCAGTGCGGTACCGATGACCACGAGCAGCGCCGCCGCGGTGAACACCTCCGATACCTTTGTTTCAGCAACGAATCTCAACAGGGGGCGCAGCACGTAACGGCCGCCGAATATCAGCACCGCGAGCACGCCGAAGCCCTTGGCGGTGCCCAGCAAGGTGGCACCCAGCGATTGCGTGGCGCCAGTCGTGCCCAACATCGGCAGCACGGCGAGCATCGGCATCACTGCGATGTCTTGAAACAGCAGGATGGCGAATGCCGGCCGGCCATGTTGTGTATTCAATTCACGGCGCTCGGCCAGCAGCTGCAGGACCAGCGGCGTGGAAGAGAGCGACAGCGCGAAGCCCGTGACGAACGCGGCGTTCATCGGCAGGCCCAGCAAATATGCGATGCAGGTGAGGACGACCGTCGTGCTCGCGACCTGCAGCAGGCCGAACCGGAAAATGGATCGGCGCAGCGCGCGCAGCCGCGATGGTTGCAATTCCAGGCCGATGACGAACAACAGCAGCACGATGCCAAATTCGGCCAGGTGCATGACGCCTTCGATGTCGTCGATCACCGCCAGACCGAACGGCCCGATCGCCACGCCGGCCGCCAAGTAGGCCAGGATGGAGCTCAGCCGCAGGCGCCGGAACATCGGCACGGCCAGCACGGTGGCGCCGAGAAAAACAGCGATTTGTCCTGTCAGGGTCATGCGGTTCTCGTCATGAAACAGGGTTTCGGCAACAGTGCGGCTCGAGCCAACCGCGGCATTGCTCGGGGGGTGTTGGCGATCGTATCAGTCGCATACCGCGCTCGGGCGGGGGCGGCATTCAGGGCGGGCCTCATGGGACGCGTCTGACACCGGACCGATCATGAGAAGCGTCACGGCGGCGCCTCTGTCCACTGTTCCACTACCCGCGGTCGTGATGATTTATGGTCGACGATGCCGCGGATCCCCGCCCCATTTACATCATCGATGCGCTGGACCGCATCGTGTACGTCAATCCTGCCTGGAGCCGTTTCGTGGCGCCGGCATGCGGCGCGGGGCCAGCTTTGTCCGAAGTGATCGGCCGGCCGATCTGGGGTCGTATTTCCGACGGCGTCGTGCGCCACTTGTGGGAATTGCTTTACAGCCGGGTGCGCGCGGTCGGCGGCAGTGTTTTCGTACCGACGCGTGTCGATCGGGTCGACGAGCGCCGTCTGATCGATATCGAGCTCAGGCGGCTCGCCGACGGCTCGATTCGTCACGTGTGCGAGCCGGTGTGGAGCGAGGCGAGGCCGGCGGTGGCCCTGCTGGATCCGTCCTATCCGCGCGATGAGCGCAGCCTGCGCTGTTGCATGTGGTGTCGGCGCATTCAGGTCCGCCTGGGAGCATGGGAAGAGATCGAGGACGCTCAGCGCACCCTGGCGATTCCCGCCGACAGCACCCTGCCGCGACTCGAACCGGGGGCATGCAGCACCTGTAAACAGTCATTGTTGAAGACATTTCCGGCGCGCGTTGCCTGATACCCACAGCCGTTCCGACTGCAGCGCGGCCGCTCTCTGCTAAACTCCGCGCCCCTTATGCCTCGCTCCGACATCAGTTTTCCGCAAAAAGACGCCGAGCTGCGGGAAGACGTCCACATGCTCGGCGCGCTCGTGGGCCAGGTCATTCGCGAGCAGGGCGGCGACGCTTTGTTCGAGGCCGTCGAGAGCGACCGGCAGTCGGCGATCGCCCGTCGCGAAGGCGATACGGCCAGCGGCCGCGAACTGACCGAGCGGACCCGCAATGTGCCACCGGAACAGGCACGCGATCTGGTGCGCGCGTTCTCGACCTGGTTCGAGATGGTCAACATGGCGGAGAAGGTGCATCGCATCCGGCGCCGGCGCCAGTATTTCAACGAAGGCAAGACTCAGCCCGGCGGCATCATCGAGGCCGTCAGCAAGCTCAAGGCGCAGGGCCTGTCGCTTGAAGACGTCTGGCGGCTGATGCTGCAGATGTGGATCGAGCCGGTGTTCACGGCGCATCCCACCGAATCCACCCGCCGTACCATCCTCCGCAAGCAACAAAAGATCGCGCAGCTGTTGTTGAAACGGCTGGGTCTGCCACGCACCGCCAACGAGACGCGCGTGCTTTGGGATCGCATTCGGAACGAGATCACTTCGGGTTGGCAGACNGCGGAGAATTCACGCGAGCGTCTGACTGTGGCCGATGAGCGCGAGCACGTGCTCTTCTTCATCGCCGANGTGCTNTACAAGATCGTTCCGACCTTCTACGAGGAGNTCCAGGCCGCGCTCGAACAGGTCTACGGTCCGGAAGCGCGCGAGCGCGAATTGCCGGAGATCCTGCGCTTCGGCTCGTGGGTCGGCGGCGACATGGACGGCAATCCCGACGTGCATGCCAAGACGCTGCGCGAGACCATCGCACGTCATCAGCAGATCATCGTCAACAACTATTTCCTCGACTGCAAAAGTCTCGCGGAATCCTTGTCCCAGAGCGCTTCGCGCGTGGGTGTCTCGCCGGAGCTGACGGCGCGCATCGAGCAATATTCGGTGCTGCTGCGCTCGGGGGGCAGCCTCTCGCCAGCCCGCCATGACCGCATGCCATATCGTGTCTTCCTGGGGCAGGTGATGGAGCGGCTGCGCGCGACCTACGAGGGGCGGGCCAATCAGTACGAAGGCGTCAACGAGTTCCTCGGCGACATCAATCTGATCGCCGATAGTCTGCGTGCGAACAAGGGCGAGCACGCCGGATTGTTTCCGGTGCGGCGGCTGATCCGCCGCATCCGCACGTTTGGCTTCCACCTGGCCACGTTGGATATTCGTCAGAACGCCGGCGCGCATCGCGCCGTCATCGGCCAGGGATTCAACGATGCCGGATGGGCGACTCGCAGCAGCGCGGAGCGCACTGCGCGCTTGCGGGATGCGCTCGAACGCGATGAAGGTCCCACCAACGTGCTCGATGCCAGCGGCAAGCGCAGCCTGTGGGTGCTCGAAGCGCTGGCGCATTGTCGCCATCGTTATGGCGACGACACCATCGGAGCTTATGTGGTCAGCGCGACCCAGGGTATCGACGATATCCTGTCAGTGCTGCTGCTGGCCCGCTGGGCCGATACGGCCGATCGGCGCACCGGCGACGTGCCGACCGACGTGGCGCCGATGTTCGAATCGGCCGAGTCGCTGCAACGTTGCGGCGAGATGATGAAACAGCTGTTCGAAGAGCCGGTTTACAAGCGGCATCTCAAGGGCCGCGCCAATCATCAGTACGTGATGATCGGTTATTCCGCGAGCAACAAGGAAAGCGGCATCGTGCGCGCGCGCTGGCTGATTCGTCAGGCGCAGGAGTCGTTGTTTGCCGCCGCGGACGCGGCCGATGTCGACTTGACACTTTTTCACGGTCAGGCCGATGGCATCGATCGCGGCGGCGGTCGCACCGAAGTGCTGGTCAGGAGCGCGCCGAACGGTGCGCGTCGCGGGCGTCTGCGCATGACCGAGCAGGGCGAGCTGATCAACGAGAAATATGGCTTGCGCCCGATCGCGTTGCGCGTGTTCGAGCAGGCGTTCAATGCGTTGTCCCTGTCGCGTGCCGGCGTGATGCCGCCGGAACGGGTCGAGCCGGCCTGGCGCGAGGCTATGGAACTGCTCAGCAGCGAAAGCTCGCGCGCCTATCGCGCCATGGTGTTCGACGATCCCGAATTCCATGACTTCTTCTGTCAACTCACGCCCATCGACGTGATCGAGCGCATGCAGCTCGGCTCGCGTCCCGTGTCGCGCCTGGATCGCGTCGGCATCGCCGCCATTCGTTCCATTCCCTGGTGGCATGCGTGGTCGCAGTGTCGATACATGATGCCCGGCTGGTTCGGCGCGGGCTCGGCGCTGGCGCTGGCTTCGCGCACGCTCGGCGACGCGGTATTGCGCGACATGCACGAGCACTGGTTCTTCTTTACCAACCTCATCGACGACATCGAGCTGTCGCTGGCGCGCGCCGATCTGGATATCGCCCGTGCATATGAGCAGCTGGTGGATGAAAGATATCGTCGCTTCATTCCCATCCTGCGCGCCGAATACGAGCTTGCCCGGCAGCAGGTGCTGAACCTGCGCGGTTGCGAGCAGTTGCTGGAGGGCGCGGCGACGGTCCAGCGTTCCATCGTGCTGCGTAACCCGTACATCGACCCCATGCATCTGACGCAGGTCGACCTGCTGCGGCGCTGGCGCGCCGGCAAGCGGGAAGATCGGGAGCTGTTGTCGGCGCTGCTGGCGACGGTGAGCGGGATCAGTCAGGCCCTGCAGGGCGCCTGAGTCCGTTCAGCGGCCATTGATTCGGACCGGTTCAGATAAGGCAACAACCAGCCGACGATGATGTCGTGATCGACCGGCTCGCGGGTGGGCGCAAACATGTCCGGCCGGTCCTGCAACAACCTGAACGCGAATGCGACCGCATCGGTCGCGTGCAACCGACGCGATTCCGGCAATCGGAACCACTCTTCGATGACACGGGCTTGGGCTTCTGGTTGTAGCATGAAGCGTTCCACGGAGCGCGGCGGAACATAGCAGCCCGTTTTTGCTGCTGCATCAGTTTTTTTCTTCGTGCCCGGCGTGCGTGCGTCGCCGAGAAACGTCACTTCCGATTCGCGGCGTGCAAACAGGCAGATAGCGTGTGGCGCGTAACAAATGGACAAATTTTGTCAGGTCCGGTCCGGGGCGTGGTCGCCGGGTCGACCCCGAAAACACGGCAAATTCTCGCGCAGAAACATTCCTGCCGCGTTCAGCGTCGCTGCTCATTGCATAACGCATGAAAATTGTCGAGAAGGCCATGTTTACAACATTGTTTGGTGAGATGTTCTATTCAAGCGCGATGGCTTGCGGCAGAATCCGCGTCCTCCTAATTTGCTCGGCCAGCGCCGAATTGGCACTTCAGTGAAAGCTTCGCAGAAGAAGCCGCGTCAGCGGTCAACTAGCAAAACATCCTCGCCCTGGGCCGCGGTGTCGCGCAGTGGCTCGCATCTGAACGTGGAGGACTTCCTCACGTTTCGATTGACGCGGCTGTCGAACGCCTTGCGCACCAATCTCACCAAGCCCTATCTCGAACAATTCGATTTGAGCTTGCCGGAGTGGCGCCTGCTGGCACTGGTGGCGCGGTTTGCGCCGATGCGCTTCTCGGAAGTGACGGTCCGCAGCGGCATGGACAAGGGACAGGTGAGCAGGACATTGCGAGTCATGGCGACGCGCGGGCTCACCAAGACCAAGACCATCAAGGATCGCGGTGCGCGCTCGACCGAAGCGCTGGCCGCGCCGGTGATGGTTTCCATCACCCCCAAAGGCACGTCCCTGTACAAGGAGGTGCTGCCCGTGGCGCGCAAACGTCAGGCGGACATGTTGCTGACCTTGAGCGAATCGGAGCGCGCCTCGCTTTATTCAATCATCGACAAGCTGTCGGCCACGATCGGCAACGGCGAAGGCGCCGGCGAGGTCGAATAAATTTCTTTTAATGAACGGCACGTGCTCCCCCCGCGGAGCGAGCATGTGCATTAGTTTCGGGAAATGCGTGGCACCCGGCCGCGCACCACGTTAGCGCAGGATTAATTTACGCCGATCAGCGGCCCGAGCGCGCCCGCCCCCGAGCGGATCGCTGCGTTCACCGTATTCATCAGCAAGCACGCGATGGTCATCGGCCCGACGCCGCCGGGGACGGGCGTGATTGCACCCGCATGGGACAAAGCCGCGTCGAAGTCGACATCGCCCACCAGCTTGGTCTTGCCGTCCGTGGTGGTGATGCGATTGATGCCCACGTCGATGACGATGGCGCCCGGTCGGATCCAGTCGCCGGCAATGGCTTTCGGTCGTCCGATCGCCGCCACCAGAATCTCGGCCTCACGGCACAGCTGTGGCAGATCGCGAGTGCGCGAGTGTGCAATCGTCACAGTGCAGTCGTTTTGTAGCAGCAGCTGCGCCATGGGCTTGCCGACGATGTTGGATCGTCCCACCACGACGGCGCGCTTGCCGGCGAGGTCGCGCGTGACTTCGCGAATCAGGATCAAACAGCCGAGCGGCGTGCACGGCACGGTGGCGTCCTGGCCGAGCGCCAGACGGCCGGCATTGAGCGCATGAAAGCCGTCCACATCCTTGGCCGGATCGATGGCGGCGAGTACCGCTGCGCTGTCTACGCCCGGTGGCAGAGGGAGCTGTACCAGAATCCCGTGCACGTCGGGACGCGCATTCAGCTGCTCGACCAGGGCAATCAACTCCGACGTGCCGGTCGTGGCCGGCAAGCGATGATCGAAGTGCTTCAGACCGGCGGCGGCCGCTTGTTTGGTCTTGCTGCCGACATACACCTGACTGGCGGGATCGTCACCGACCAGCACCACGGCCAGCCCGGGAATCACTCCGTGCGTGGCGAGCTCGGCGGTACGGGCGGCAACGCGTTCGCGCAGTCGTTCGGCGACGGCGCGACCATCGATCAAGGTGGCGGTCATGCTGCAATTTCCTGATTATTTATAAAGATCGCGATAGCGCTCGCGCAGGGCGCTTTTTTGCACTTTGCCCATGGTGTTACGGGGCAGCTCGGCCACGAACACGATGCGCTTGGGCAGTTTGAACCTGGCGAGTCTCGATTCGAGCGCGCCGCGGAGGGTCGCTTCGTCCAGCGTGGCGTTCTTGTGGGGCACGACCACCGCGGTGACGCCTTCGCCGAAGTCCGGATGCGGCACGCCGATCACGGCGCTTTCGTTCACGCCCGGCAGCGCATCGATTTCCAGCTCGACCTCGATGGGATAGACGTTGTAACCGCCCGTGATGATCAGGTCCTTGCCGCGACCGACGATGTATACATAGCCCTGCGCGTCGCGCTTGCCGAGGTCGCCTGTGATGAAGAAGCCATCCGCGCGAAACTCCGCCGCGGTTTTCTCCGGCATGCGCCAGTACCCGGAGAATACATTGGGGCCGCGCACCTCGATCATGCCGATGGTGTCCGGCTCGGTCAGCACCGCGCCACTGTCGGGGTCCGTGATGCGCACTTCGACGCCCGGCAATGCGGGCCCGACCGATCCGGGAATGCGCTGGCCATCATGCGGATTGGACGTGTTCATCAGCGTCTCGCTCATGCCGTACCGTTCCAGGATGGCGTGGCCGGTGCGCGCCTGGAATTCCCGATGCGTCTCCGCCAGCAGCGGCGCCGAGCCCGACACGAACAGGCGGACGTTGCGAACCGTGTCCTTGTTCAGCTCCGGATGTTGCAACAGGCGCGTATAGAACGTCGGCACGCCCATCATCACAGTGGCCCGGGGCAGCAGACGCACGATCTCATCGGCATCGAACTTCGACAGGAACAGCATCGAGCTGCCCGAAGCCAGCACGGTGTTGATCGCTACGAACAAGCCGTGCACATGGAAGATGGGCAGGGCGTGCAACAACACATCGCTGGCGGTGAAGCGCCATGCCTGCGCCAGAGTCATTGCATTGGAGGCCAGATTGGCCCGCGTGAGCATCGCGCCTTTGGAGCGGCCGGTCGTTCCGGAGGTGTAGAGCAGCGCCGCCAGCGTGGATGGATCGTGGGTTGCGCTTTCCGGGGCGGTGCCGCTGATCTCGAGCAGGGAGCCGCCGCCTCGATCATCCAATGTTTCTACATGCTTGACGCCGCGCGCCGCTGCGATCGCTTGCACTTGCTCTCGATCGGCAGGTCGCACGACGGCGAGAGTCGGCGCGGCGTCGCCAAGGAAGTAGTCGAGCTCGGCGAAGGTGTATGCGGTGTTGAGAGGGACGAAGGTGGCGCCGAGTTTCAGGCAGGCCAGATACAGCGCAATCGCTTCGGGAGATTTATCGACCTGGGCGACGACGCGATCGCCGGGCTTCACCTCCAGCGTCGCGAGCGCCCCCGCGACGCGGCGGGTAAGCGCGGCCATTTGACCATAATTCAGGCGGCGCCCCTCGTCCCGGTCCCGCGGGATTCCCTCGCCCACGCTGCCTGCGTCACGCGGCCTTCCGCCCTCTAACAGCAAGCGTTGCGGGTCGTCAGCGGCGACAGTTTCCAGCCACCGTACGGGATCGTCGGTGACAACGGCATTCGACATCGGCGGGTCTCATGAGCGCGGATCGAGGCACTCATGATAGCCCGGTGGCAGGGCAGAGGCGGATTCGAGACTCAGGCCCGGTTGGAGACGGCGCGCTTGTCTTCGTACATGGCTGCGTCGGCGCGCGCGAGCAGCGCTTCGAGATCCTCTTCGGTGGGGACATCCACCAGAGTCATCCCCACGCTGATGTTCAGCGGATACGGCCGACGATGGGTCTGGTTGAAGATCTGCAGATGCTCGCGCAGCCGGCCCGCCAGCGCGTGCAGATCCTGAGTGGAGTGCACGTGAGCCATCGCGACAAACTCATCGCCGCCGATGCGCGCCAGGATGTCCGAGCCGCGAAACGTATCCCGCAGGACCTCGGCGGTGTCGCGCAGCGCCTGGTCGCCGGCCTGATGGCCGAGCGTGTCGTTGATGCGCTTCAGGCCGTTCAGATCCATGAAGAACACGCCCATCGCGTAGTGCTCGCGCTGGGCGACTTTGAGCGCCTGCTGCGCCAGCTCGAAAAAACCACGCCGATTGCGCAGTTGAGTGAGCTCGTCGATCAGGGTCAGGTGCTGCAGCAGCTCCGCGCTTCGACGTAGTTCCTCCTCACGCTCGCGCACCGCTTGCTCGGATCTATGCTTGTGGATCGCCACCTCGATCGCACAGCGCAGCTCGTCTTCCTGAAACGGTTTGATGAGATAACCCAGCGGACCGGTCAGCACCGCCCGCTGCAGCGTTGCGCTGTCGCGGTGGCCGGTGAGGAAGATGATGGGCACATGCGAGCGTTCCTGCATCATGCGTGCGGCCTGGATGCCGTCGATCTCGCCTCGCAGGCTCACATCCATGACGACCAGCTCGGGCCGCAATTGCAGCGCCATGGCGACCGCCTGCGTGCCTTCGCTCGCCACGCCGCTGATGCGGTAGCCGAGGCGAGTGAGCGCCTCCATGAGATCCTGCGCGACGATGCCCTCATCCTCGACGATGAGAATGGACGTCGCAGCCGGAGGGGACACGGCGCCAGCATCGGAACCGGTCGAGCCGTCGTCATCCGGCGACGCGCTGGGCCCGGTCGAGCGATCGAAGCGGTTGCGAGGCTCCACGTTGATCAATCCGTCACTCCCCTGGGGCGGACCCCGCCTTGGATAGCGCCCTAACGCTTGAACCGACCTACGGGTTCATCGGTACTCCGTCCGGCGCGGGACGGCCCGGATGGCATTGGCAGGTAGTAGGCCGGGCGGCGGACGCCTACAATCCCGGCGGCTCGCAACAGGGCTGTCGCCGGTGGCCGACGCGGACCCTGCCCGACTTCCCAATATGATTTGGCAGCTTCAGGAGAACAGCGTTTTGACTCAGCATGCACAGGCCGGTGGACGGGCCCTGATCTGCGGCTCGGTGGCGTTCGACACCATCATGGTGTTCGAGGACCGGTTCCGGAATCACATCCTGCCCGACAAGATTCACATGCTGAACGTGTCGTTCCTGGTGCCACAGATGCGCCGCGAGTACGGCGGATGCGGCGGCAACATCGCCTACAACCTCAAGCTGCTGGGCGACACTGGATATCTCATGGCGACGGTCGGCCGCGATGCCGGCCTGTATCTGGACTGGATGCAGCAGAACGGCATCCCGACGGACTACGTACGCGTGCTCGAGAGCGAGCACACCGCGCAGGGCTTCGTGACCACCGATCTGGACGACAACCAGATCTGGGCCTTCCATCCGGGCGCCATGCAGCACTCGCATGTCAATGAAGTCGCCCAGGCGGTGAAGCAGGCCGAGCACCCCATCAAAGTGGGCATCGTCGCGCCCGACGGGCGTGACGGCATGCTTCAGCACGCCGCCCAGTTCGCCGCCGCCGGCATTCCGTTTATTTTCGATCTGGGCCAGGCCATGCCGCTGTTCGACGGCGAGCACTTGAAGACCTTCATCTCGCAGGCCACATATCTGGCATTGAACGACTACGAGTGGCAGGTGGTGCAGCAGCGCACCGGCTGGAGCGAAGCCCAAATACTCAAGCACGTCCAGGCGCTGATCGTGACGCGCGGCGCCGAGGGCTCGGAGATCCACACGCGCGAGCGCAAAATCATGATTCCGGCCGCCAGGCCGAAGGCAGTGGTCGATCCCACCGGGTGTGGCGATGCCTATCGGGCCGGTCTGCTGCACGGTCTGATCCATGGTCGGGATTGGGAAACCACCGGCCGGATCGCCTCGCTGCTGGGCGCGATCAAGATCGAATCGCGCGGCACGCAGAACCATCGCTTCACCCCGGACGAATTTGCTACCCGCTATCGGGAAAATTTTGGTACCCCGCTATAACCGCCGACGGGTTAGCATCCGCATTCAAGTCAAAGGACGTTCTTAATGAGCAGCAGCAGCTTCCTCTTCACCTCCGAATCCGTTTCGGAAGGCCATCCGGACAAGGTGTCGGATCAGATTTCCGATGCCGTGCTCGATGCCATCCTGGCGCAGGACAAGTACTCGCGCGTCGCCGCCGAGACCCTGTGCACTACCGGTCTGGTGGTCCTCGCGGGTGAGATCACCACGGGCGCCGTCGTCGATTTCCAGGCGGTCGCGCGCGACACCATTCAGCGCATCGGCTACGACAACACCGATTACGGCATCGACTACAAAGGCTGCTCGGTGCTCGTGGCCTACGGCAAACAGTCCCAGGACATCGCGCAGGGCGTGGATGAAGGCCGCGGCATCGACCTGGATCAAGGCGCTGGCGATCAGGGCCTGATGTTTGGTTACGCGTGCGATGAAACGGCCGGCCTGATGCCGCTGCCGATCTACCTGTCGCATCGCCTGGTGGAGCGGCAGGCGCAGCTGCGCAAGAACGGCAAGCTGCCCTGGCTGCGTCCGGACGCGAAGTCGCAGGTCACGATCCGTTACGTCGACGGCAAGCCGAAAGAAATCGATACGGTCGTGCTGTCCACCCAGCACCATCCGGACATCGAGCACAAGCAGCTCTCCGAGGCGGTGATCGAAGAGATCGTCAAGCCGGTGCTGCCGAAGGAGATGATCGGCAAGAAGGTGAACTATCTGATCAATCCCACCGGGCGCTTCGTGGTCGGCGGTCCGCAGGGCGACTGCGGTCTGACCGGTCGCAAGATCATCGTCGACACTTACGGCGGTGCCGCTCCCCACGGCGGCGGCGCGTTCTCGGGCAAGGATCCGTCGAAGGTGGATCGCTCGGCTGCATACGCCGCGCGCTACGTCGCCAAGAACATCGTCGCGTCGGGCCTGGCCACCAAGGCTCAGGTGCAGGTGTCGTACGCGATCGGCGTCGCCAAGCCCACCAGCATCATGGTCACCACGTTCGGCACCGGCAAGGTGTCCGACGAGCGCCTGGAAGAGCTGGTCGCGAAACATTTCGACCTGCGGCCCAAGGGCATCATCCAGATGCTCGACCTGCTGCGGCCGATCTACCAGAAGACCGCCGCCTACGGCCATTTCGGCCGCAGCGAGCCGGAGTTCACCTGGGAAAAGACCGACAAGGCCGAGTTGCTGGCGTCCGAAGCGGGCATAAAGCTCGCGGCCAACGCCTGAGCGAACCTGACAGGTAGCCACCACGGGTACATGGATGTACCCGGCCGCCGCAGGCGGCGAGAAATCAACAAAAGTCACGCCTTTTGCTGATTTCGCGAGGGTCGTGGCAGGATGCCCGATCCCGAGTTTTATGGTGCGCGTGGCGTTTCTGATAAACTTTCAGCTCCGCGATCCGAGGGGCGCTGCAGCAGCTCCGGAGTTCTTCCGAGACCTGCCAGGCTCGGCTCGCACCGCCTTTAGGCAACGGCGCCCTCCAACCATTGACGGAGAACTGTATGAGCGCAGTCGCCAAGCCTGCTTCCCAGGGCGATTTTCACGTGGCCGACCTGTCCCTGGCCGACTGGGGCCGCAAGGAAATCCTGATCGCCGAGACCGAAATGCCCGGTCTGATGGCGATCCGCGAAGAATTCGCGAAGTCCCAGCCTTTGAAAGGAGCCCGCATCACCGGCTCCCTGCACATGACCATCCAGACCGCGGTGCTGATCGAGACGCTGCAGGCGCTCGGCGCGCAGGTGCGTTGGGCGTCGTGCAATGTGTTCTCGACTCAGGACCACGCCGCCGCCGCGATCGCGGTGAAGGGCACGCCCGTGTTCGCATACAAGGGCGAGTCGCTGGATGAGTACTGGGATTACACCCATCGCATTTTCGAGTGGCCGGACGGCGGCTACTCCAACATGATCCTCGACGACGGCGGCGATGCGACGCTGCTGCTGCATCTGGGCACGCGCGCTGAAACCGACAGCAGCGTGCTGAACAACCCGGGCAGCGAAGAAGAGACCTGCCTGTTCAATGCCATCAAGGCCAAGCTCAAGGTCGACCCCAAGTGGTATTCGACGCGCCTGAAACAAGTGAAGGGCGTCACCGAAGAGACCACCACCGGCGTGAAGCGTCTGTATCAGATGGCGAAGGAGGGCAAGCTCGCGTTCCCGGCCATCAACGTCAACGACTCGGTCACCAAGAGCAAGTTCGACAACCTGTACGGCTGCCGTGAGTCGCTGGTCGACGGCATCAAGCGCGCCACCGACGTGATGATTGCCGGCAAGGTCGCAGTGGTGTGCGGCTACGGTGACGTGGGCAAGGGCTCGGCGCAGGCGCTGCGTGCGCTGTCCGCCACCGTGCTGATCACCGAGATCGATCCGATCTGCGCGCTGCAGGCGGCGATGGAAGGCTATCGGGTCGTGACGATGGAAGATGCGGCCGCGCTCGGCGACATCTTCGTCACCACCACCGGCAACTTCCATGTGATCACCCACGAGCACATGAAGCAGATGAAGAACAACGCCATCGTCTGCAACATCGGCCACTTCGACAACGAAATCGACGTGGCGTCGCTCAAGCAGTACAAGTGGGAGAACATCAAGCCGCAGGTCGATCACGTCATCTTCCCGGACGGCAAGCGCATCATCCTGCTGGCCGAAGGCCGCTTGGTGAACCTGGGCTGCGCGACCGGTCATCCCTCGTACGTGATGAGCTCCTCGTTCGCCAACCAGACGCTGGCGCAGATCGAGCTGTTCACGAACACGGCGAAGTATCCGATCGGCGTCTACGTGCTGCCCAAGCACCTGGACGAGAAGGTGGCCCGGCTGCAATTGGCCAAGCTCGGCGTCAAGCTCACGCAGCTGACCGACGAGCAGGCGAAGTACATCGGCGTGGACAAGGCGGGTCCGTACAAGCCGGATCATTACCGCTATTGATCGGGACGCCCGGTCCCGAGTTCAGGAGATGACCATGTCCGACGGCTCGACTCCCGCCAACCCGACCTCTTTGTCACGCGCGGTGGCGCCGGCACGAGGTCCGGGAGGGGCGAAGCCGCCGAGCATGGTCCTGACCACGGCCTGCCCCGACACCACCGGTGTCGTGGCGGCCGTGGCCGGTTTCCTCGCTGGCCACAATTGCCTGATCACCGAGGCCCAGCACTACGACGATCCAGTTTCCGATACGTCGTTCATGCGCACGGTATTTCATGACAATGGTCATGGCGCGCCGTCGCTGCAGAAGCTGGACGAGTCGTTCTCGACTTCGGTCGCGCAGCGCTTCGGCATGCGCTGGAAATTTCACGAAGCCCAGCGCAAGTGTCGCGCGGTCCTGGCCGTGTCCCAGCATGGCCATTGCCTCAACAGCATGCTGCATCGCTGGAGCACCGGCACGCTGCCCATTGAAGTCGTGGCCGTCGTCTCCAATCACCAGGACATGCGCAGCCTGAGCGAGTGGCACGGCGTGCCGTACCACTATCTGCCGGTCCTCGCCGGACGCAAGGCCGAGCAGGAAGAGCGCATCATCGAGCTGTTCGAGAAGGTCGATGGCGAGCTGCTGGTGCTGGCGCGCTACATGCAGATCCTCACGCCGAGGGCTTGCGACTATTTCGCCGGCCGCGCCATCAACATCCATCACTCGTTTCTGCCCGGCTTCAAGGGCGCGAAGGCCTATCACCAGGCGCACGCCCGCGGCGTGAAGCTGATCGGGGCGACGGCGCACTACGTGACGACCGATCTGGATGAAGGTCCGATCATCGAACAGGAAGTGGCACGCGTGGATCACACCATGACTCCAGAGGAGCTGGTGAGCATCGGCTCGGATCTGGAAAGCGTGGTTTTGAATCGGGCCGTGAAGTGGCACGCCGAGCGGCGCGTGTTCACCAACGGCAGCAAGACGGTGGTACTGAAGTGACTGCGAAGATCATCGACGGCAAGGCGATTGCGAAGAAGCTGCGGGCGGAATATCACGCGCGCGTCGAGGTGCTGCGCTCACGCTACAACGTGACACCGGCGCTGGCCGTCATTCTGGTCGGCGACAATCCGGCGTCCCAGTCCTACGTTCGTAACAAGATCGCCGGTTGCAAGGAAGTCGGTATCCGCTCCGAGCTGGTCGAACTGCCCGCCAGCACCACCGAGGAGCAACTGCTCGATCACATCGAGCGGCTCAACAACGATGTCACTGTGCACGGCATCCTCGTGCAGCTGCCGCTGCCGGCGCACATCAGGGTGCCGAGCGTCATCGAAAAGATCTCCGTCGAGAAAGACGTCGACGGTTTTCATCTGTACAACATGGGCGGCCTGGTCACCGGCAATACCGTGTTCTCGCCGTGCACGCCGTATGGCGTGCAGAAGATCCTCGAGCACGAGAACATCCGAGTCGAAGGTCAGAACGTGGTCGTGGTCGGCGCCAGCAACATCGTCGGCAAGCCCACCGCGCTGATGTTGATGCAGCAGGACGCGACCGTGGTCATTTGTCACAAGAAGACCCGCGACCTCGGACATTTCACATTGCTGGCGGACATTCTGGTCGTTGCCGCGGGCGTGCCGAACTTGATCGTGCCGCAAATCGTGAAGACCGGTGCCGTCGTCATCGACGTGGGTTTCAATCGGCTGCCGGACGGCCGCATCGTCGGCGACGTGGACTTCGAGGGCGTGAAAGAGAAGGCCTCGTACATCACGCCGGTGCCCGGCGGTGTGGGGCAGATGACGGTCACCATGCTCCTGCACAACACGATTCTTTCCGCCGAGCGCGCCGCGACCGCGACGACTTCACCGTTCCGCCGACGGGCGTAGATCTCCGCGCCTGCATCTCAGGCGATCTGAGCGACGCGGCGAAATAACATCGCCGCGAGCTGCGAGCCCATGCCGCTCGCGACGTACACCATCCGGTTGTTGTCGGTGAGCTTGCGCAGCCAGTCGAAGGCGCCGCCGTCGATCAGGGGAATGGCATTGCCGTCGGGTGTGCCCGCATCGAGCATGAATCTCAGGCCGTCGTAATATTTGTGCTCCAGCGGCGCCAGTGTCGCGGGAATCTCCGGAATGGCTGCGGCGATTCTTCTGGCCAGGTGCGAGCGCTCGGGCGTGCTCAGCAGGCGCAGCGTGCGCTCCGGGAATCGATAGCCGTGTTGTTCCAGTCGATCGAGTGCCGAGATGTGAGTGCGAATGTGCTCGATCAGGGCCTCAGTGACGAAGCCGTGATCCTCTCGCTCGTGCGCGGCCGAGGCCAGACAAAACATTCTGAAATGCGCCGCGAATCCGGGGCGTTTGGGAATCGCCTGCGCGCGCACGCAGCGATGGCTGGTGGTGAGCTTGATCACCGCCCCCGGCGCTTCTCGTAGCCGTTTGGCGCACTCCAGTGCGAGCACGTTGGTCGGATCGGAAACGACTTCCGTGCCGCGGGCGGTGGAAACAACCCGGTTCTGACTGGTGAGCGCGACTGCGGAGGTGGAGGCGAGCGGCGCCAGCGGTGACAGCTCGAGAGCTTCGAACTCGGCGGCGGCCGCGAGCAGATGCGAATCCAGCTCGGACAACGTGCGCTGATTCACCGCGCACGGCTGAACGAAACGATCGTTCTGCCACTGCTGCCGAACCATCGCGGGCATGCGCTGCGCGGCTCGCTGTTCCAACACCGAGAGCAATAATGACCACAGCTCGGTCGCGGTCAGGCCCTGCGTCAGCGTCTGGCGCAGCGTCTCATCGATGCTTACATGGTCCGTGCGGCTCATGATCGGCCGAGAGTACACGAGTTACGGGGCGGGCGGCTGGGCGTCCGGCTCATAGGATGGGGAATCCCCCGCCGACACGGGCTCCCCGATAATCCCTTGAATTCTGGTCGGCGCACCGGTTCAGTCAGGGTCGCGCCGCTGGCGCCGTCGCCAAGCATCGCGGACAATCTGTGCATCAAAAGCTTCGAGACGGGGATATGCGATTCGCAGTGATTGCTTCGAAGATGGCCATGCTCTCGGTCATCGGGCTGGCCGCAGCCCTGCCGCTGAGCTCGGCCTACGCGGCCTGCACGCGGCCGAATTTCAAGATCAGCATCCCCGACGGCGCATCGGCGACCGAGGAGGAGATGAAGACGGCCGCCCAGGCGCTGGTGAAGCTGGATCAGGAAATGGGCGAATACCTGCGCTGTATCAAGGGTGACGCGAGCCAGGCGACCGTGGGCAAGGACGAGGCGACTCGCCAGAAGCTGATGCAGGAATATGTCGACACGCACAACTCGACCACCGACGAGCTGGCCGGTCTGGCGAACTGCTACAACGACCAGGTGGAGAGTTTCCGCAGCACCAAGGGCGGTGCCGGCGGCAAGGCCGCGGACTGCAGCGCTCAGATGGCGGCGGCGAAGAACCGCACCAACGCGCCGGCGCCGGGCGGCACGCCCATGCCCAGCAATATCGTCAAGGAAGCGGACGGGTATTCCTTCGAGCTGGAAGGCGGCGCGTGGAGCTACACGCTCATCCGTGACGATACGCCACGTTACTGCGGCGGAGAGGGACAGAAGCATTGCGTGAGGCGCACGGTGTTCGTCACCAACGGTTCCGACCAGGAGCTGGAGTGCAAGGCGTATATCAAATACGAGGGCACTGACGCGAAGGGCAATCCGCAGACCGAGGCACAGGCGGTGGTACTGAAGAAAACGATTCGTGCGGTGGTTTCGAGCATGGCGGAGGAGGGCGTCAGTGCCGCCACCTTCGAGGCGACCTGCAAGCCGCGTCCGCCGCTGCCGGCGCTCAAGACCGAAGCGAACTGCAAATACGAAGTCGTGAAGCCGGTGAATATTTCCGACTTCTATCCCGACGAGGCGCGCGAGCTCGATGAGCAGGGCCCGGTGGTCGTGGAATTCACCGTGCCCGGCAAGGCCGCCAGCCCGACCGACATCAAAGTGGTCGCGAGCAGCCTGTCGCCCCGACTGGATCAAGGCGCAGTCCAAGCAGTGGGCGCGATGATCATGAGCAGCCAGTGCAAGAATCAGCGCTATCGCTTGCGCTTGAATTTCCAGCTCGAGGAATGAGGCTCAGCGCATTGCGAACAACCACGCGGCGGCCAGCGCCGCGATGGTGAAGGCGCTGGCTGCGAGCTGCAGGGCGCCCGAATCGAACCGGCGCTCGGGAATCTTCCCGAGCGCAAAGCCCAGCAGGCAGCCGCTGACGAATCCGGTCACGTGCGCGATGACGTCGGTGCGTTCGCCGCCGGCACCTAGAAATCCAAGCAGCATCACGCCGGCGATCAATGGGCCGAGCCGTTTCGCCCAACGCAGATGGGTCGCGCTTTCGAGCGTCCACGCGTAGGCGCTGAGAATGCCCAGCGCTGCGAACACCGCGGTCGAGGCGCCGATGGAGCGTTGCTCCGTCGGCATCACCAGCGCATCGAGGCCGTTGCCGAGCATCGCGCCGATCAGAATGGCGGCCCACGCGACACCCCCGCCCAAGGCGCGTGAGGCGAGAAAACCGAAGACGCTGCCGAACGCCAGATTGCTGAGCAGGTGACCAACGTCGGCGTGCAGGGTGAGTGCGGTCACGACTCGCCACCATTCGTGCGTCGCTGGAACCGCCCCATTCAATGCGCCCGCATCGAGCCAGTCGAACCCGAATGCGCCGATGCCCGCGGCATAGGCTACGGCCATCATCACCAGCGCGTAGAGAATCGATCCGGTCCAGGCGCGAGAGTGAAGCTTCGGCAGCGTGATCGCCGGAGCGGGTGCCTTGGATTCCTGGGCCACCTCGGTCAGGTGCCGAATGGCCAGAGCGGCCGATTCCTCAGGCACCACGACCACGAACACGCCCCCACGCACCACGGTCCAGGAATGGATCCCGACCGCCGACAGGATCAGGGTCTGCTGGTCGCACTCGGGCATTCGCAGCGAGCGAAAAACCTCGACCAGGTGGGGAGTCGCGTCTTCGGGCGTCATACATGTCGTGGTTTTTCGGGCCGGTCCGCAGGGGTGGGGGCGGCCAGCGGCGATTCCAAGGCGGCGCCCTGCTGAAACCTGGCCATTGCCCCTCCGTGGCGGGAGTCCCAACGGACCTGGGCCGAGCGCCTGGGGATTTCGGGACCCGCCCTGATTCAGATGTGGACCGCGGCGACGCTGGCGTCAGCTTGGGGATTTACGTCACGCGCTGTGGCGGCCAGAAGCGCGTCTGGCGCGGCAAGCGGCCCAAGAAGCAGGTGCGGTCATGAACCACGCGCGCCCGTGCGCAGGCGCGACTTTGAACTAACACACCATCGCTGCTCGCGTATCAAGCAAACATTCGCTCACGCAGGTCGCGCGATTCACCCTTGTTCATGCCGCCGAGATCAAACGTTTCATGAACGACATTTAACCGCCGCGGCGTCCGGGCGCGGGAACATGATGAGGGGTCGTTCGTCCAAGCAGTATGGCCCGCTTTCAGATTCGGGTGTTTCGGAGAGTCCCTATGCGCGTTGCAGCCGATAGATCACGAAAGATTTTTCTCGCAGCGTGCTGCGGCGGCCTGCTACTGCCGCTGGCGAGCCTCGCTGCCGACAGTTCAGCGCCGGTTCAGGCTGGCTGGAAGACCCAGGAGATTCGTTACAGCTATACCGGGTTCACCACCGCGTATGACTGTGATGCCGCCGAGGATCGAATCAAGGCGATCTTGCGAGCGTTGGGTGCGCACGAGCAGACGCGGGTGTCGGCACAGGGTTGCATGCTCAACCGGCCGTCACGGAATTTCTTCATCACGATCACGACCGCTACGCCCGTGCCGGCCTCGGAGCTGTCGAAAACCCCGGGGCAGGCCAGCCGCGATGAGTTGCTCAAGCGTCTGGGGGTTGCTTCCAGCAAGCTCGATCAAACATTCCCGGCCGAATGGAAAACCGTCGCGCTGTCGCGTGATCGCAAGCTGGATCTGCAGCCGGGCGATTGCGAGTTGATGCAAGGTCTGCGCGACCACGTGCTGCCCAAGCTGTCGGTGAAGATCGAGGCCGACCGCGTTCAGTGCGTCCCGCGCCAGCTGTCGATACAAACCCCGGAGCTGACCGTCTCGGCCCTGGTGCCGGTGGCCAGCCCGGATACGCCTGCTGACAAGCCGAGCTGATCTCGAGGCAGCTGCTGCGGGAACGTTGCCATCGCCCGCAGCAGCCACTCGAAACATCATCCGACCAGCTGCACCAGTTCCTTCTTCTGCGCCGCCGACAGCAGCGGGCCGTAGCCGGCCTTGAGATTGTCGGATTGCCGATCGGGCTTGCCGGTCGCCGGAATGACGGCGGTGACGGCCTCGTTGCTCAGGCAGAACTTCAGAAACATCTGCGCCCACGAGGTCACGCCCACTTCACTGGCCCAGCCCGGCAGCGGCTTGCCCTTGACCTGGTTGAACAGCTTGCCGTCGTTGAAGTTGCGATTGGCGAGCACGGCGATGCCCAGGTCCCTGGCCATCGGGAACAGCCGTCTTTCGGCGCCACGATTGGTCACCGAGTAATTGATCTGCAGGAAGTCGGGCTTGGTTTCCTGAACGACATCGGCAAGCTGGTCCTGCGCGGAGTCCAGATAATGGGTGATGCCGGTGTACTTCACCTTGCCTTGTTGCTTCAGCTCGCGGGCCAGCGCCAGTTGTGTCTTCCAGTCGCCCAGGTTGTGAACCTGCAGCAGCTCGACTTTGTCGGTGCGCAGTGACTTGAGCGTCTTCTGAAACTGCGCCAGGCCGCTGTCGCGGCCCACGACGCCGGACAATTTGGTGGCGATGAACGCTTTCGGACGCAGCCTGGCATCGGCCAGCAGCGGGCCGAGGACGTCTTCGGCGTTGCTGTAGGTCGGCGCGGTGTCGATCAGCGTCGCGCCGGCAGCGAAGAAGCGCCTCAGCACTTCCTTGAGCGCATCGTATTCCGGGCTGCCCGGAGTGATCTCGAAACTGCCCGAGGTGCCCATGCCGATCGCCGGCACGCTTTCGCCACTGGAGGGAATGGTTCGTCTCAACAGCATGTTGCTCTCGCTTGCCGCGGCCAGCGAGTGCCAGGAGGCGCCGAGCAGCGAAGACCCGGCGAGCACCGCGGCCGACTGGCTCAGGAACTGGCGGCGTGTAGACATTGCACGTTCTCCTGTCATGGAATCGATAACGTTACTGAGCTTTCAGCCAGCGCGCCAGCCAGTCGTGGACCTCATTGAAGAACTGCCGGCTGTTCTCGCCTTGCAGGATCCAATGATTCTCGTCCGGGAATACCAGCAGACGGCTCTCGACCTGCTGACGTTGCAGCACGCTCCAGTACTCCAGCGTGTTGTTCATGGGCACGCGGAAATCACGCTCGCCGACGGTGACCAGCACCGGTGTGCGCCACCTGGAGGCATAACGAATCGGATTCTGAGTGTCCCAGTCGACGCCCTGCTGCCAGGGCGGGCCGCCCATGTTCTGTTCGCGCGAGTAGGTGACATCGCTGGTCGCCCACTGGCTCTCGAGATTGATCAGGCCGGCATGACTGATCAGGCAGCGATAGCGATCGGTGCTCGCCTGCATCCAGTTCGCCAGATGGCCGCCATAACTGGCCCCGCCGGCGCATTGCCGCGTGCCGTCGATGAATGAATAGCGGGCGATCGCCTCGTCCGCGGCCTGATTGATCTCCAACGCGGGACCTTCCAGTGGATCGCCTTGGATGGCCTGCGAGAACGCGGCGCCGAAGCCGGTCGAGCCGGTGTAGTTGGTGAGCAGCACGACGTACCCGGGCGCTGCGAGCAAATGATAGTTCCAGCGCAGGAAGAAGGTGTCGCGCCACATGCTGTGCGGGCCGCCGTGCATCAGCACCAGCAGCGGATATTTCTTCGCCGGATCGAAGCCGGGCGGCCGCACGATCATGTTGTGGATGCGGGCGCCGCGCTTGCTGTCGAACCAGAAATGTTCGACCGGTGCCAGATCGAGCTGCGCGATCCTGTCGGCGGTGAAGCGCGTGAGTGCCTGGTGATTGCCACGTTGCAGATCGATTCGCACGACTTCCGGCGGGCTGACTGCGCTATCGAAGTTCGCAATCAAGACGGGCGAGCTCGAACGATCCGCGCCAACGAGATTGCCGTAGCCGCCGGCCTGCACGTCGAAGGCGAGCGTCGCTTCGCCGCCGCTGCTCTTGCCGCGATAGATCTTCGAAGAGCCCGCGTCTTCGGCGAGCATATAGATGTCGCGATTGTTGGGGGCGATCACGAAGTTGAGCGGATCGCGCTCGGCCGGCAATGTGATGTCGGCGCGCCGTTGCAATGAGGGCCAGTCGAATGCCGCCAGGTGCGTCGGGCTGAACACCGTTTTGCCGCGCACTTCTCGAAGTGCATACAGGGTGCGGCCATCCGGACTGAACTTCGGTTCGCTCCAGCCATCGCCGCCCTTGAGATCGTCGCCGCCGGTCAGGCGCCGCGGCTCTCCGCCGCTCAGTGCGATTTGCCACAGCTCGGTATTGGTGTAGTCGAAGGCGCCCCGATTGGCATTGCGAGTCGCCGAGAAGATCAAGCTCTTGCCGTCCGGTGCCCAGAGCAGATCCAGCTCGCTGGCGCCCTGCGTGCTGCGGCCTCCGAAGCCAGGCTGCTCGATCATCTCGGTGCCGGCGAACAGATCGCGCGCATCGTTCGCACCGATGGTTTGCACGATGGCATGCGGCTGGCGATTCTCCGGCAGCCACGTATCCCAATTGCGAATCGGGAAGCTGTCGTAGGCACGCATCTTATATTTGCGCGCCTTTTCTTCCGCGACGATGCGCTTGCTGTCCTCGTCGTTGCGACTGGCCGGCGGCACGTCGCTGGTGAATGCGATCATGCGGCCGTCGGGCGAGAACTTCGGCAAGCGGGCGCCGGTGCTGAGGCTCGTGACACGCAGCGCCTCGCCGCCACCCGCGATGTCGAGGATATAGATCTGGGGGACTTCGTCACCGTCGCGCTTCGAGGCGAACGCGATGCGCTTGCTGTCCGCACTCCAGCTCATGCCGGACTCGGATGCGCGCGTTTGAGTCAGCCGGCGCGGCGGAGTCTTACCGTCGGTGGCGACCAGCCACAGATCGCTCACTTGCTGATCGTTGGCGTACGCCGGTTCGGTCACACTGAATACCGCGAGCTTGCCGTCGGGACTCACGGCCGGAGCGGCGACCCGTGGCAACAGCCAGACATCCTCGTGGGTGATCGTGCGCCGTTCGGCGGCGTGTATCGCAGTGCTCGCGAGGCCAATCGCCATCAATGCGATCGCTCGTGCTACGAAGCGGGTACTCACTGGCAGCAACTCCTTTTCGATTCGGGCACGGTGCCGTGCAACAACTTCGGTCGCCGATTATTACCGAATCAATGCTGCAGTTGCTCGGGCATTTGTTTATTCCGGCACTAAGGACGTTTCGGTAAGACTCCGTTGTCACGCCCGTGGCGAATCCCGCAATATGCCGCGCGTTTCGCGGACGAGCTCGAAACAACAGGATGCCTATATATGGAAGTGCTCTTGAGGCAGCTGCGTGGCCTGAAGAAATTATTGCGCCGGCGCGGTGCGACGCCCGAACAGGCGGAGGACCTGGTCCAGGAGGCGGTGCTGCGTCTGCACGCCTATACCCGTCAGGGGGGGCGGGTCCAGAATCAGGAAGCATTCCTGACCCGTACGGCAATCAATCTGTCCGTCGATCAGCACCGGCACGCCCGCCAGCACTGTTATGAGGCCGAGCCGGTCGAGACCCTGGAGCTGCCCGACCTGCAGCCCACGCCGGATGAGGTTTTTGCGGCTGAGCAACGTCTGATGAGGATGCGGGATGCGCTCGATCGCGCCAACCCCAGGACACGGGAAGTTTTCTTCATGCATCGTCTCTACGGTTTCAGTCACGCCGAGATCGCGCGCCGCTTGCGGATCAGCGTGAGCGCCGTCGAGAAACATGTCGCGAGCGCCGTCACGATTCTCGCCATGGAACGACAACGGGAATGACTCCTACGCCAGCGCCAACCCTCCGGAATGTGCCGCCCGAGCGCCTCGCCGAAGCCAGCGTGTGGATCGCGAAGCTTCATGGCGAGGCGCGCGACCGGGCGATCGAGGATGGGTTGCGATGCTGGCTGCAGGCTCATCCGGAGAACGCACGCGCGTTCGAGTTGGCCACCGAAGTCTGGGACGAGTCCGAAAAGCTGCGTACCGTCGTGCCGTTCCGGCCATGGCACCGGGTCGAGCCGCGGCGGCATCGGGGCGCATGGATCGCCGCGTTCGCTACGGTACTGGCGCTATGCATCGTCGGAATCATCTGGTTTCAATACGCGGGTGTCGTTGCCACTGCGGTCGGGGAGCAGCGCCAGTTGGTACTTCAAGACGGCACTCGCGTATTTCTAAATACGGACACGCGCATCGTCGTGAAATATGACGAGCGGGCGCGCCGGGTCGAGCTCCGGCGCGGCGAGGCGTTGTTCAATGTGGCCAAGCGCAGCGACTGGCCCTTCATCGTCCTGGCTGGCGATCGCCAGGTGAAGGCGCTGGGCACTTCATTCGTGGTCCGCAAAGAGGCGGAGCGCGTGGCGGTCACGCTGGTGGAGGGCAGTGTGCTGGTGTCTCCCGTGCAGCCTGACCTGTCCCAGGTGGCTCAACCAACGATGGAAGCGCCCGGTGCGATCGAGGAGGCGCCGGTGGCTGGCGCACTCGAGCCCCAGCGCGGCGCCGGCGAGATCAAGCTCGCGGCGGGCCAACGGCTCACGTTCACCGGTGGCGCGGCCACGCGCCTCGATACACCTTCGATCGAGAAGACGACTGCATGGCGTCGCGGGCAGGTCATATTGGATGACACGCCGCTGCAGGCCGCGGTCGCCGAGATGAACAGATATAACGAAACCAAGCTGGTTGTGGTCGATCCGGAGGCGGCCGCGCTTCCCATCAACGGTCTGTTTCAAGCGGGTGACTCCACACACTTCGCGAACGCAGTCGCACAAGCCTATGGCCTCACGGTCAGCCAACGCGGGGACGAAATAGTTCTATCTGGCAAACCCGTTCAGTGAGGATTTCCGCGGGCTGCAACGTCGATTATCGGTGTGTCAAAAATCCTGACAATGGTTCAGGACCTGGGGATTGGGGATTCATCGGTTAGGAGACGACTTTGAGCACCAACAATCGGACGTTCGATAGCGGCGCCCGCTTCGCATCGCGCGCGGCGGCACTGACAGGGAGTGTGCTGACAATTCTCGCCGCGGCGGCCAACGCCCAGGCCATGACTGAATGGGATCTGCCCGAGCAGCCGCTGGCGAAGTCGTTGCGAGACATCGCGGCGCAAACCGACAGCAACATCCTGTTCGACAAGAAACTGGTCGACGCGCAATCGGCGCCGCCGCTGAAAATGAAGGCGACCACCGAGCAGGCGCTGCAACAGGTACTCGAAGGCACCGGCCTCACCTTCCGTCATCTCGACGACAAGACCGTCACCATTCAGCTTGCGAGCACCAGCGCGGCGACAACGACCAGCGCCAGCTACAGCTCGAGCAATGGACGCATCCGTCTGGCTCAAGCGGACAGCGGCGAACCGATCGGGCGGCGCGGGCGCCTGGTGGAAGGCCGCCCCCTGGAGGACATCGAAGAGATCATCGTCACGGGTACCAATATCCGGGGCATCGAGAACAACACGGCGCCGGTGACGGTGCTGACTCGCGAATATATCAATGCGTCCGGTTACAGCACGCCCTCGCAGCTGCTGGCATCGGTGACGCAAAACTTTGCTGCCGCCAACCAGAGCGGTCAGAACATCCCCGGCGTCGGCGGCTCGCGCGAGGAAGGTGCGGCGATCAACCTGCGCGGCATTGGCGAAGGCACGACGTTGGTGCTGATCAATGGTCGACGCTTGTCTCCGGGCTATCGATCGGCTGCCGTGGATATATCCGCGCTGCCGTTATCCGCGGTCGAACGGGTTGAAATTCTCACGGACGGCGCCTCGGCGATCTATGGTTCAGATGCGGTGGGCGGTGTCGTCAACTTCATCCTGAGAAACGATTTCGAAGGGGTGGAAACACGGGTGCGCGCCGGCGCGGCGGATGGGGTCGATGAGTATCGCGTGAGCCAGGCGGTCGGCGGCGCGTGGGACACCGGCAACGTGATGCTGTCGCTCGAGTACTACGATCGCGAGCTGCTGCGGGCGAGCGATCGCGATTTCGTGCCGGCCAACTCCCTGGTCGGCTCGCTGGCGCCCGAGGATGAGAACTACTCGGCGATCATCAGCGGCCGGCAGGAATTGGCGGGCTCGCTGAGCATGTTCGTCGACGCGTTGTATACCAATCGCGACAGCTTCAACGCCGGCGGGCGAATCAATTTCGGCGAGAACACCTTGACGGAGAATCCGCAGTTCCAGGCGACCGTGGGCCTCGACTGGAACGTGGCGGGCGACTGGCAGCTGCAGATCTCCGGCACCTATGCCGACAACAAACTGGAGCAGACCCAGAACAACCTGGTGGCCGGTTCGCAGAACCCGTTCCTGTTCGACTCCCAGTTTCAGATCGAAGCGGGCGAGCTGAAGGCGGACGGCACATTGTTCACCTTGCCGGGTGGCAACGTGCGCGCCGCGATCGGCGGCGGCTATCGCTCCGAATCGTATGAAGAGCTATCGAAGCGACCGAACGGCGTGGTGAATTTCAGCGCCGACGCCGACCAGTCGGTCACGAGCGCGTTCGCCGAGGTGTATGTGCCCATCTTTGGCGAAGGTAACGCCGTGCAAGGCATCCGGGCGCTGGAGCTGTCGCTGGCGGGCCGTTACGACGATTACTCGACCTCCGGTTCGTCATTCGATCCGCAGGCCGGCTTGATGTGGGAGCCGGTCGCCGGCTTCCGCCTGCGGGGCCGCTACGGCACCTCGTACAAGGCGCCGAGCCTGGTCGATTACAACCTGGCGACGAACGCAGCGATCGCGGGCTTCGTGCCGCTGCCGGGTCGCGGCCTGACCCATCTGCTGCAGATCACGGGCACGGACGTGGCGGGCCTGTCGCCGCAAGAGTCGGAAAGCTCGTCGTTCGGTTTCGATTACATTCCGCAAACCGCGCAGGGCCTGACGCTGTCGCTGAACTATTACAAGATCCGTTACAGCGGCTTCATCGCCACCCCGGGCACGCCGGCCGTGCTGATCGGCAATCCGGCGGTGTACGGCGATCTGTTGTTCAACGATCCGAGCGTCGATCTGGTCAACCAGTTCATCGCGATCGGTCGCCTGGGCATCCAGGGCTTCCGTGCCTTGAACCCGAACTTCACGCCCAACACCAACTTCGATCCGGCAACCATCGACGTGATCGTCGACGCCCGGCGTCGGAACTTGAGCTCCGTGAGCACCAGCGGCATCGATCTGGCCACGCAGTACGATTGGAAGGTGGGGGCGAATTCGTTCCTGGTCGGCATCGGCGGTACTTATATCCTGGAGCGCGACCTGCGGGTCACGCGGCTCGCCGACGAGACGGACACCGTGGATACCATCTTCAATCCACCGAACTGGCGGGCGCGCGCTTCGATGAGCTGGCAGCGCGGCGGCCTGGGCGCGAACCTGTTCGTCAATCACACCGACTCGTATCAGGACAACCGGGTCACGACGGCACCGGCCCTGCGCGAAATCGACGCCTACACCACGGTCGACATGCGCGTGGCGTATAACTTCTCGAATCGCTTTACCAGCGGCTTCCTGTCGGGCTTCACGGTCGCGCTCAGCGCCATCAACGTGCTCGACGAGGATCCGCCGGGCGTGGCGGTCGCGGCCAACAGCTCCGATCCCGGCTTCGATCCGACCAATGCCAGCCCGTTCGGCCGGCTGATCTCCTTGGAGTTCTCCAAGACCTGGTAACGCGTGCTGCTCGTGGAGGGGCATGGGGCTGTCGCCATGGCAGCCCCTTTTTAATTTTCGCGGCATGAGATGAGTGGATGAAAACATTTCCTGTCGGTGGCTGGTTGTTGGGGGCTGCGCTCGCATGGTCCGCGTTCGCGGTGCTGGCAAGTCAGCCCGGGCCATCGCTGACGATTCCCGAGGTGCCCAGCAGCGCGCCGCGACCGATCACGGTCGAGGACATGACGACGCTGCGGCGGATCGATTCACTGACCTTGTCTCCCGACAAGCGCCGCTTCGCGATCCTGGTGCGTCGCGCCGATCCCAGGGCGAATGTTTATCACTCGGGTTGGTTCGTGGGTGCCGTTGGTGGCGGCGCGCTGACATATGTTGGTGATGCTGGCGATGCGCGGCTCGCGCGGGAAGGGCCGGGCGGCAGCATCGGAGGCTCGATTGAACGTCGTGCCGCGAAGTGGTCGCCGAATGGCCTTTGGATTGCCCATACCTCGTTGCGCAATGGTGAAGTGCAACTATGGCGCAGCAGGACGGATGGGAGCGGGCAGGAGCAAGTGACGCACAATCCCGCTGACGTACGTGAGTTTTCATGGAGCGAAGACAGCGAGCTTCTCTATTTCACCGTCGGCAGCCCGCGCGCCGAGTTGCGGGCGAGCGAACAGCAACGGGAACGCAACGGGTACCGGTACGACGAGGATTTGAACTTCTTCGGCGATCTGCTGCTGCCCGAGCGCCGGCAGCCGCTGGACAAAGCTCGCGTCACTTGGGTCACGAAGTCCGGTGTGGAGCGCCTGGCGAACGACGAGGAGCTGGCGGCGTTCAAGGTAGCGCAGGAGCGTGACCTGGGCGGAGGCGGACTACGCTCGGGACTGCCCCGAGATGCGGTGTTGGCCGCTGTTCGCTCCGATGCCGCGCGCGCCTGGCTGGCGCGCTCGGATGATTTCGCGTTCCGTGTTACGGCAGTGCTTCCGCAATCTGAGAATGCGGTCGCATGCATGGCCGAGCCGTGCGCTGGCCTCATCGAAAAGCTGTGGTGGCATGGGCAGTCCGTTTTGTTTCTGCGTCGCGAAGGTGTCGGCGGCGGAGAGGTCGGGTTGTATCGCTGGTCGCCGGGCAAAGCGACCGTCTCGACCGTCGTTCACACCCTCGACGATATGATGCAATTCTGCGATCTCGCGCCCGATCGGCTGGTCTGCGCCAGGCAAACGCCCGGTCGTCCCGCGCATGTCGCTGCGATCGATCTGCGCTCGGGGCGCATCGCCGAGATCGCGGATGTGAATCCCGAGTTTCGTAACGTCCGTCTGGGCAGGATCGAGCGCTTCGAATGGCAGACGCCGCGCTTCCCCTGGGCCGAACCGGGTCAGCCGCTGGCCGGTGTCTATCCCGAGCGTACCTACGGTTACATCCTGTATCCGCCCGATTTCGACGCCAGCAAAAAATATCCGGTGTACATGGATGTCTACTCGGCGCTCGGCTTCGACAACGAATCGACCTACGAGAATCCACTGCACGTCTATGCGGCCAACGGCATCCTGGTACTGCACACGCAGTTTCCGACCAGCAATCCGCTCGCCGCGCCAGTACGTCGCAATCCCGAGTACGCAAAGCTGCCTTACTCCGTCGAGCTGGATTTCCCCCATCTGTCCATGTACGCAGAATCGACGCTGCGCGGACTGGATGTCGCTGCGGCGCGAGGTTTCATCGATACCACTCGCGTCGGCATGGGCGGAGTGAGTCACGGCAGCTTCGTACCGCTGCATATCGTGCTCAAGCACGATCGGCTCGCCGCGGTGTCCATTGCAAGCCCGGGCTGGAATCAGTGGGAGTACCTGCAGGCCACGCGCGCCGGCCTGAAAACTGCCGTTCCCATCTACAAGTGGCTGCTGGAACAAAAACCGGCGGGGCACGATATCTGGAAGCACATCGATCTGGCCGACAACATCGACAGCATCGAAGCGCCGCTGCTGATACAGACGCCCGCCAGCGAGATGATGGGTCAAGTGCGCCTCATGAAACACATGGCGGAAGCCGGCAAGCCCTACGATGCCTACGTGTTCACGAACGAAACACACATCAAGTGGCAACCCGCCCATCTGCAGGCGATCGCCGCGCGCAATCTCGACTGGTTCCGCTTCTGGCTGCAAGGATACGAGGATCCGGACCCCGCCAAGTCGGCGCAGTATCAACGCTGGCGCCAGTTGCGAGAGCAGCAGCAAGCGACGGGCGGTGCGCTCAAGGAATAGCGCGTTGCGGCTCTTGCGAGGCTTTGAAATCGCGCTGACTGATCTCGCGCCATTGTCGAAGCCAGATTTCCGCGGCCAGGTAACACAGCAGGACGTGTGCCGGCATGGTGATGGACGGATCGTCCTGGCCCAGACATGCGTCGAGCTTGTCGCGATCGAAATAGTTTTCCTTGACCAGCAGGCCGTCCAGCAAGGTCTCGCGGACCAGTGCCTTATTGCGTCGGAGCAGATGCTGATAGAACGGTCCGCCAGTNCCTTTGACCTGCCGNCTCCGGATTTCCGAGGGNAGCACGTCCGCGAACGCGCGACGCGCTAGCCCACGACTCACGCCGCCGNCCAGCAGCGTATAGGTCGGTAGCCGCAACATCTGCTCCCATACCGGTTGTGAGTTGAGCGGATCGACATGCTCGGCGTGCTGTCCGCTGCCGAACACGAACTCGTGGAACGCCGACCAGGCCACGCCGCGTACATGGTTTTGCTTGCCGGGCGGCAGCGCCGCGTAATTCGGCAGCTCGACGATGGAACTGCCGAAGTCCTCAGCGGTGAATACCTGGTTCAGCAGCGTTGGCCGATCCAGAATGCTGAGCGGCGGCACGTACGGTCGACCCAGCAACCCGCTCGAGAGTGTCTTGCCGAGCACCGACCACAGCGAATCCTTGCTGAGCGCGCAGGATGCGACGATCTGGTCCCACAGTCCGCGGCGCAAACCATGTAAGCGTGCATAGTCGATCGCGGGCAAGGCTTGCAGCGTTGCCAGCAATACCGAATCGCCCGCCTGGCCCGAAAAGAACGCTTCGGGCCGATGGGTCTGCACGAGCTCCAGCTCCGCGTCGTCCATCTCCAGTTGGGTGAAATACATCGACGGCGCCGTCGTCAGTCGCACGTTCCAGAGTCGTCGCAGGTCCATGGACAGATCCCGCTGACGCTGCACCAGCTCGACGTTCCAGCGCTTGGCGACCAGGCGCGCGAAGTACCGTTCGTCGCCATGCCCGGCGATCGCGCGCACTTTCTCTTCGGTACGCTTGTCGAGACCATGGCGATGAAAACGCAGCTGATCGAAACCCACGTCGATGGACAGGTTCAGGAACGTCAGCTCGGGCTTGCTCGGCGCATGCGCCAGACATGCGGCCACGATGGAAGAATCCAGTCCGCCGGACAGACGATGGGTGATGCGTCCGTAACAGGAAGCCCAGGCGTTCACGGTGGTTTGCAGCGTCGAGCGCAACGATTGCGCGGCCTGCTCGGGCGTGGAAAAATCCGGTTCGCAGGCGAAGCTCACCGGGTTCCACAGGCGAGCGCGCGACATCGTGTCGCGTTCGAACGTCAGGCGCTCACCACTCGGCAGCTCCGTGACATTCTCGAGACCGGTCTGGGTCGTCATCAGGCTGGGATAGAACAACCAGCGCGCCAGATAGCGACTGTTGATCGGGAACTCGCCCGGCAGCAGTCGAACGGCATCTTCGATGTGCGAACAGAACAGGTTCACGCCGCGGTGGCTGATGAAGTAACAGGGGGCGGTGCCGACGGGATCGCGGAACACGTGATACTTGCCGGCAGTTTCGTCGCAGACGATCGCGAGGTACGTGCCCCAATACTCATCGATCAGATACCGGCCAGCGCTCTGGACGATGCGGCGCGAGCGACGTTCGTCGAAGCTGATCCTGGCAGCGGTCGAGTAATCGTCCTGGCGCCGTTCGAACAGTCGGCCGACGATGACGCCGCGCCGCTCACCCAATGAATAGACCTGAGCGGGTTTGTCGTGGTGCTGCCGATGATGGAGCACCAGGGCGCCCGGTCCTTGATATACCGCAACCCAGGACTCCGGCTGGCGGGTCGTGTATGCGCCAGGGTTCAACGTTTCCAGGGCCCGCACGGCTTCCAGATTGCGCGGATCCCAGACGATCGCGAGTAAGCGGTTCATGCGTTCCCTGCGTCAGATCGCCATGATGGGCGTGTAGCGCGCGGCCTCTTCGACTCCCTCGTTGAACACAAAGCTGTCGTACTGGATCCAGCAGTGCGCGGCCCAAGGTGCCAGCTTCACGCCGAACACCCAGGTCGGATAGATGCGATGGCGCGCCAGGAATTCGATCAATGCCAGCGAGTCGAACAGGCACAGATAGTTGAAAGGAAACAGCGCGCGCAGTTTGTAGAATGTCGCAGTCAGCTCTCGTGCGCGGCCGACATCGAACCGATCGGCTGCGTGCCGCGCCTTGCGCCTGGAGACGGCGCCGATCGTGTTTTCCAGGCGTCCCCAGCGCAAACGCACGAAGGCGTGTAAGCAAGCCGCGAAGAACCTGCAGAATCTCACCAAAGTGATCCGCGCCGCCGGCATCGTTTCGAGATCCAGCAAGGCTTCGGTCGCGATTTCGACGTCGGTGACGGCCAGGGGTTTGCCTGCGTCCGCGCTCTTGGTCAGCAACCCGCCTTCGAGCAGTTCCTGAAGCGCAGTGGCGGGAATCGCGTTCGAGTTGCTGTCGCGTTCGCCAAACAGCGATGCGCGCAGTGCTGCAGCGGCGGGGCCATTGACCAATGTGTAATCGTCCTGTCGCAAATCGAGAAACACGAACTCGTCGCCGCGGCGACACAGATGAACGTGCATCGGAAGTAGGTAGGTATCCATGACGTGTGCTCGTGGCGCTCGAAGGGGCGCGCGGCTTCAGGGCCACGCGCCTCCGCCGCCTCAAGCGTTGATCAAGCCCTCGAGGCAGCTCTCGATCTTCTTAGAAGAAGATCTGCAGGGCGCCCGAGCCCTCCGGATCCGGAGAGAACTTGAAGTCACGGGTTTCAGTGGAGACTTTGCCGAGCTTGATCATGTGCGTTACTCCTTTGTGATCGCGGTTCCGTTTACCTTCCTAGGACGGCGCCGAAAGGGTGTGCACGGTGCCGAACGAGATCAAGCGGCGCGGCCCCGAGGCGCTTCGGTCGGCGCGACTTTCGAGGACGTGTGAATCGGTGGCGCGCTTCGAGATCGCGTTTGCCGATGGTGCGCGCGTGCGGATCGACGTGTCAGATAAAGTCGAGAAACTTTCGTGCCTTGTAGTGAGTAGCTGTCGAGAGGGTCATGCCAGTGAGTTTGCGCCCGGGTGATGCGAGCCGTCCGACACGGTCCGGCTTCGATTGCCACACCGCAGCATGGGGTCAGAGTTGGATTATTGGAGAACGCGCTCGCGCTTGCCGACCGTGCGTCGTCACAGGCAAGAATGCTAGGGTGTGCGCAGTCGAATCTGGAGCAGGGAGCATTCGATGTCGGGTCAGTTCGTCGACCAGGAGGTCACCCAGCAGTTGCCGGCGGCGCTACGGTCCTGGCTGACGCTGGAGCGCCATCATCTGCACAGGCCCGATATATTTTTTGATACAGCGCGCGATCCTGGCTTCGATGCACGGTATCTCCCGCAACATTCCCGACCGTTCCCGTTGCCGTGTTATTGGGTGCCGCGACGACATCTATTTGTCGTGACGCAGGGGGAGATCGGCGAGCAGCTCAGCCTCGGGGGCGATCGCCGCGGTGGTGACGAAGTTCTGTTTCCGATTCATCCCACGGCGTTGCATCGTTATCGTGATTTCTTGTCCGACGCCGGAGCGCGCGATGCGTCGCTGGATGAGCGCTTATGGGCGCTGCCGACGTCGAGCATTCGAACTCTGCTCGTCTGGCCGGACGGCCGAGCAGACCGGGCGCGTTTCGTAAAGACGTCGTTGCTCGCTCGGATTGTCGGCGAGCGTCCCGTTTCCAGAATGCGAGTGGCGCGCGCGATCGGGTTCGCTAAAACCATCGCCGCTGCATCCGGCACGCTGCCGGAGAATTTTCATTTCATCCCCGAAACGGTCGGATTCTCGCCGCGGCGTGGTTTGGATGCTGGTGCAATCGTGCGGCCAGTGCCGCCAGAGATATTGTCTGGCGAGGCAGGCGTTGCTCCGTTGTTTTCGCTGATCGGCGGCGATGGCGAGCACGTGCCGCTGCTGGTTCGAATGCTGGAGAAGACGTTCAAGCAGCCGCTGCAATTCGTCGACGACGTGTTGTGTGCGAGCTTCGCCTCCTTGTGGGTGAAGATGAGTCTGCAACACGGTCTGATTCTCGAGGCGCATGGCCAGGATCTGTTGCTCGGCTTGAGCACCGACGGGATGCCGTCCGGACACTGGTACTACCGGGACTTCGAAGGACTGCAGGTGGATTGGCTTTTGCGGCGAGCGTACGGACAGCCGCCGCCGGACGACCTGCCCCATGCGTGGGCCTGGCGCGAAACCTATGACACCCTCGGACATCGCTATTGCGATTTTGTCTGGTACAAGTGGCACACGAGCTTGCAGCACTATCTGCGCCATGTGCTGAGCGAAATCGAGATTTCGTTGCGACACTGGCACGAACGCGGCCGGATCAGCGGGCCGCAGATCCCAGCTGGCGAGTTGACGCGGCGTTTCTCCGATCACCTGTTCGAGGCCGTCTCACGCCATTGCAACGTCGATCTCGGCCCTCGTTACAACGTTCATGGCGCGTTGAGGCGCTTCCTGACGAGCCTGTCGAAACTCAGAAAAACGCGGCTGAGCTAGCGGCGAGGCGC
>Ga0065721_10049079_pt1 | contig 47318 bp, 40 predicted proteins | sample Mesricmetagenome_FD_59108 | JGI IMG/M metagenome (GOLD analysis project Ga0065721, IMG submission 59108) | Mesophilic microbial community from rice straw/compost enrichment Sample: eDNA_1 v2 (version 2) | ecosystem: Engineered > Solid waste > Grass > Composting > Bioreactor | place: USA: Davis...
TGGCCCATGCAGCTGCCCACCGGGACGGGGCAGCTGCGCCTTGCCCTGCGCCGCAGGGCAAGGCATCGCCGGCGGCAAGGCGCCGCCCGGCCAGCCCGCCCAGCGCGGCGCGCACATCCGTGCTGCGGCTGCCGAGTTCATGCGGCACGCCAAAGCCCCCTGCTGCCGCCACATAAGCGCGGCAGCCGCTGACAGCGCGGCCAAAGCGGAGCACCGCGCCACGCGGCACAAAGACCGGCCGCCACATCGGCAGCTCTGCGCCATCAATCGTTGGCTCCAAATAAGCGCCGCAGACGGCGATAAGAAGATCATTGTCCGCTTTCAGCTCTGGACCAACAAGCGTTATTTCAAGTCCGGCTGCCCCTTCCTCATTGCCAACAAGAAGGTTGGCCAACCGGAGCGCATACCGGTCCATCGCTCCGCCCGTTGATATGCCGGATGAACGGTAGCCGGTTCTTCCCAAATCCTGAACAGTCGTAAGCAGGCCTGCTTTCAGCACCTTCATGCCCATGGAACCTTGCGCTTCGATTATCATACCAGCTTCCCCCTATTCCTTCGATCCGTGATTAGCGGTCTGCCCGTCCGTAAACCAAGATGGAATGAACCGGATGCGGTCACCTGCCCGAAGCAGCACAGGCTCGCTGCGTTCCTTGTTGAACATGGCAATTGGCGTATACCCGATTATCTGCCAGCCCCCTGGTGTGGCAAGCGGATAAATCCCGGTCTGCTTTCCGGCAATCCCGACAGATCCCGCCGGCACAATGGCGCGGGGAACTGATTTGCGCGGCTGCTCCAGCTTCTCCGGCAGACCGCTTAAGTACGGAAAGCCCGGCATAAATCCAATCATCGCAACCGTATATTCCACCTTGGAATGCTCCTTAATGAAATCCTCCGCCGTCATCCCCGCACGCGCTGCCGATTCCTCGAGATCCGGACCATATTTGCCCCCGTAATAGACAGGCAGATCAATTCTACGTCCTTGCACTTCCCGCTCAGCCGCTGTTCTTCCATCCTCCAGAAATGCACTAAGCTTCCGTTCCGCCAGCTGATAGGGCAGCAGGCTGTTTGCCTCCGGTCCATTCTCAATCTCCCGCCACAATAAGACCGGGTCGTACAGAACGGTTATCGTCTCATAAGCCGGCACAATATCAATCAGCCAAGCCTCCGCTTGTTGTCTTAATGCCCAGGCAAGATCCGCCATCCTCTTCCAGCCATCCACACCTGCCATGCCAGCCTGCTGAAGGACAATCGCCCGGTCACCAAGCGGTATTATCTGAATAGGCATGTTTGCCCCCCTCCGACTATACTCTTTTAATTCATTGTAAAAGAAATCCGTTATAACGACTATCCTGCCAGCAAAAAAGGAGCTGTCTCATTAAGACAACTCCTGCTTCCAGCTATATGGTATGTATCAACTCCTTCAGCTCAATGAGATCCTTGATAACGTAATCCGCCTGAGCAAGCTCATCCTCCCTTGCAAAATCAAAATGACAGCCTATTGCCACCAGACCATTATCCTTCGCTGCGCGTATATCCGATAAACGATCGCCCGCTACTGCTGCATGAGTAATTCCGTACTTCTCCATAATCGTTCGCACCAGATCCGATTTATTAAGCGAGTCAATTTGCTCGATACTAAATGTTTCGGTCACCCATTCCTCCAGCCGATAATACCGGACTATGGCTTGCAAATATTCCGTCAGACCGTTACTCGCTATATAGACGGACCAATTCTGCTCTTTGAAATAACGGAAAATCTCCTCTACATGAGGATATAAAGCTCCCTTGCCGCTTGCAATATTGTGAATTAATCTTTCCAGAAAAAAAGCATCGGTCTGCTTCCTGTCTTCATGGGAATGATCGGGCAGCAAAGCTTCCCATACTTTGGGTAAAGGCATCCCCATGATTTCACGGTACTTATCAATTGGCGTTTCTTTATCCCATTTCCCGAGCAGCCGCAAACGGTTATAGGCATCCTCAAGCGAGATTTCCAGGATCTTATCGGTTTGGAACAGAGTTCCGTCCATATCAAAGATGATGGATTGAATCATTGCGTTCTCCCCTTTTGCTCAACTGACTGTACCGATCACTGCGCGTACCGGTTGATCACCTCAACCAGCAGATCGTTCAGCAGCTTCGTCTCATATTCACCTACAGCCGGCTCCAGATGATCGCCGCCGATTCCGCTGTCATCAGTCAGGAACAAATAAGTTCCCCCAGTCGCAACAGCCGCAAACCGCAGCAGGTATTCCGTATCTATATCAACCCCGCTTGATGCTACGGGAATAATGCGAATGCCTTCCTTGGCTGCATCGGCTATAACTCCGTGCATTTCCTGCAAAATCTGCGTCTCATGATGAGGCGGCGCATCCAGCACAAGGAACAAGAGCCTTGCCCTCGCGTTTTCGCTCCACTTATGGTCGCTGACCGCATTGCGCAAAGCCTGCTCCACCGCTTCCGGATAATCCCCGCCGCCCTGCGCTTTTTGCATTGCAATAAGCTTTACCGCCTGATTGATATTGGTTGTAAAAGGATTCGCCTTCACGACATAGTCATCATGAATATCCCGGTAAAAATTCGTGCTCATCCGGATATCCAGCTGATTCGCATGCTTCTCGCCAACCCGTGTGATCACATCGTTCAGTTCGGCTTCCAGATAATCCATCTCGTCTTGCATAGAGCCGGTCGTATCCATCACAAACATCACGTCCACATGATTAGAGACCGGAAGCTCACCGTCGAGATCTATCTTCAAAGCTCCCTGACCCGGAACTTCAATGTTGGACACCTGTTTTTTATGCTGATTCGCCATCACTTCAACGGAATAACGTGTTCGTTGATTAGGCTGCTGATTATCCGGGAACAAATCGGCGAACAAATAAGCTCTGCCATCGGCATTAGTTCTCGCCTCCCAGACACTCTCCTTCTGTTGCCCGACCAGCTTCACCGTTGCGTCGGATACAGCCCTGCCGTCCGAGGTCACCAATACTTCGAGCCGGTTAAACAGCCCAAAGCCCCAATACGTTGAGCTATCGCTGCCTTCATAGCTGTTCAACAAATTGTTGAACCTCTCCCAGGCGGCAAGATCATCCCACTCGCCGGCCGTCAGCTGCCCTGCCTGAATCGGCGCATCTGCCCGTCCATAGCGGCGAGCCTCGTTCTTATGACCTTCCGGTTCGGAGCCCTTATTTTCTACCCGGTTTGCTCGATCATCAGCAGCGGACTCGGATGTACCGCTGTCCGTTCCCCGTGCCGGGGCACCTTTGTCGGCTGCTGCGTTATTCCTGTTAGAAGAAGAGCAGCCTCCTATAATGAGCGAAATAACTAGCAGCGAAACAATCATGGTCATGAGCTTGCTTCTCGCAGTAATTATTAGCATTTTCCACAACCCCCTTTTTTTTACTAATTAGACGCAAGGGATCGGGTGATTGTTGCATTAACCGGCGATCAACATTACAATCAATAGCAGGCATCCCGGCAGACGATAACAGACACCGCTTGATGCCATTTATGGAGGGCTGCAATAATGGAAACTATTCAATTAAAAGACATTGAGATTGTATACCAGCAGCAGATGAAAGAGCTTTTGTTTCAATCGGCGGAGCTTGTATTAGTGTCGGATTATGGATCAAGACTGTGGTACGTAGATGTGAACGGAGTGGCCGATGCCGAGCTGCTGCAGTGGTTTGGACAAAGCGAGGATATCCGGATCGAATTGTATGCAACAGCAAGAGATGGACGAACCTTTAACGGAACTGCCTATCTGCATCCAAACGAGCCTCATCAGGCGGCTGCCATTCGAGGAGACGGGGAGCTGCGGGAAACGTAACGCCTCTTGTACATATGGAAGGAGAATAATAACAACATGACTATTACTTCAAGACTGATTACCAATGAGCAAGATCTGCAGGCGGCCTTCGATATCCGCAAAAAAGTATTTGTGGACGAGCAAGGTGTACCGGCAGAAAATGAATACGACGAATTCGATGAAACAGCCAAGCATGTTCTCATCCTTTATAATGACGAGCCTGCAGGAACAGGTCGGCTCAGAGAAGTGGACGGTGTTGCTAAGCTGCAGCGGATCTGCGTTCTGGAGTCTCACCGCAAATACGGCCTCGGCCGCGCCGTTGTTGAAGCCCTTGAATCCATCGCCCGTAATGAAGGCCTCAAGGAAGCCAAACTTAACGGCCAGACACATGCCGAGCCGTTCTATTCAAAGCTGGGCTACCGCACTGTATCTGATATCTTCATGGAAGAGGGCATCCCCCACGTTACCATGAAGAAGACGCTGTAAGCTTACAACAATAAGGAACTGTCTTCCAGGCAGTTCCTCTTCTATGTCTATCCCTGCCAATGGACTGCCTGTCGCCGAGATCCCTTACAATTTGCCCTGACTGCCCGCTCAGCTCTCCCTACCCCATCTCTAACGAAACCCGGTATCCTTATTTACTCCTAATGGACGTTCCACGCGTTCTAACGAAACCTGATAACGCTATTCCCCCTATTTGCCCTCCTATTCCCCTCAAGATCAGTAAATAACGTTATAACGTTTCATTAGATTTTCAAAATCGCCATTTTAGCTCAAATAAGAATACGACGTTTCGTTAGCGCTCTGTTAGTTGCGTTTTTCTTTTGAAACAACTTGCAGGCGCGGAAAAAGTGTGCTTTTCCGCGCCTGCAAGTTGCGCTAAGTATTGTTATCCCGGCACCTGCACCTGGTATCCCCCAGACATCTCCAAGTCCCCCAACGCACAAAAAGGCTGCCTCCAAAAACAAGGCAGCCCCGTTACCACTTATTTAATATGAGCAACTTCCGGAGTCGTCAAACGATCATAGAAGTCCACGCATTTATCTTTGTCCTCGGAATCACGAAGCGCCATGGCCGAGCGCGGATGCTCGTCCAGCATGCCTGTAATCATGTAAGGAATGATGTAACCCCATTCTTCCTTCTCGCGAAGCGGAATCATGTATTTCTCGATCATATCGAGAACCGGCCGTACATTGTATTTCGCATTCTGCAGGTTAGCCACGAGCAGCTCCGTGTTGCAGTTGCCTGCAGCGCGGCCCATGCCGTATACGGATGCATCAAGCAGCTCAATGCCTTTCTCGGCAGCAAGCAGCGTATTTGCGAATGCAAGCTGCATGTTGTTATGCGTATGGATACCGAGACGTTTGTTCGGCAGATAATGCTGGAATTTATCGATCAGGTAGCTGTAGTCGTTAGGCTTCAGACTTCCGTACGAGTCAACGATGTAGACAACGTCTACTACGCTTTCCTTGATCAGTTCGAATGCTTCAATCAACTGGTTCTCCATTACATTGGAGAGTGCCATGATGTTAAGCGTTGTTTCATAACCGCGGTCATGGAACAGTTGAACCAGTTCAAGAGCCTTGTCCACGTCCTGGATGTAGCAGGCTACGCGAATCAGGTCAAGCAGGCTTTCGCTGCGCGGCAAAATATCATTCTCGTCCACGCGGCCGATATCAACAAGAGCGGACAGCTTCGTATTGCCTTTGTTTGGGATAACCTGCTTCAGGAAGTTGTCATCCAGGAAGCGCCAAGGCCCTGCTGAGTCAGCGCCTTTCAGCAGCTTAGGCGAGTTTTTATAACCAATTTCCATATAATCTACGCCGGCTTCGTTCAAGGTTTTATAGAGATGTTGAACGAATTCAACACTGAAATCCCAGTTGTTCACAAGTCCGCCGTCGCGGACCGTGCAGTCGACAATTTTACAATGGCTAGTTTTCGAGTTCATGTCCTTCTCCTTCTGGTTCGTTTATGTTACATCCAATCATACTTGAAATGGATGCGGAACGCAAAATAATTTTGTCGATTTTTGGATGATCTTCAGGCTTCCTGCAGCAGCTTTAGCGCCTCCCGCCGATAGTTTTTCTGGAACAAGTCCACCTCTGGCAGCATCTGCTTTCCGCCCGGTCCCCGGATTATTGCGACATCATCTGTCTTAGCCAGTATTTCGAGGAAACGCTTTGCCATGATGCCCGTCACAGAATTCGGATTTTCTTTCGACAGCTTGACATAGCTTGCTTTCACTTCCGGTATCAGCTTCAAGGTAGCCGAATCAAAAACCGGGGTATTCGCAAGCCCCTGTATATACATGCCCAGATAGCTGTCCAAATAGATGCCTTCCACTTCCTTATAATCCTGGGAATCCGGATATTCTTTAAGGAAGGTTTCTGCCATAATCGCTCTGTTCGCTAACTCATTCCACGTAATGACAAGCCCGGCATCTCTCGCCGCCGGTTCACTTGATTCCGCAGCCTTCAGCGCAATATAGCTGTTAAGCGGCTTGGACAAATACATGCTGTATTTCTGCTGGTTGCTGTAGTCCACGATCGGATAGATTGTTCCTTCCACCCATACAAGCCTATAGCCGCCGGATAATTTGGTTACGACAAGCTGCCTGACGGCATTATCGGGAATCGATGCCGCATTCGCTGATGTAATCGGCCAGTCCATTTCCGTGAGCACGTTCTGTACTTTCTCCGCGAAGAAAGCTTCCTGGGAAATCTGCAGATCCTTGGCGTAGAAGGCATACAGCTCACGGACCATCTGATCCGCGTTATTCTGTCCTGCCTTATTCAAGTTCTCATTCAGGAAGGATACGATGTCCGAGGCTTCCTTGGCAGTGCTGACCACCGCCTTGAATTTATGTATAAGAGCGTCCTGCTCGGAGCTAGTCTCAACAGCTGCCGCCGCAGGTTCTTTGGTTGTCCGGTCCTCCCGAACAGCCTCTTTATTCCGCTCCGCTGTACTGCATCCCATTAATCCGATGATCATGCATATCGTCAGTAAAATATATAATTTCAGACGAGATTTCATATACACCCAACCTTCCGTTCCATATAGTGTATGCCAGATTGAGCATATCCATTAGACGACAGGACAGATCGATTGGTTTCGGTCGAAATACAAAAAAACAGGCCGGTTATCCGGCCCATTCCTTATTTTACCGCCAGCTCGCGCTCGAAATGACCGGATCGGGCAACTTTTGTTGACAAATATTTCTCATTATGAACAGAAGATTCTCCCCATAACGATACACGGGAAACAATGTCCATACCCGCATCGCGCAACGCTTCCACCTTGCGGGGATTGTTCGTAATAATAGATACCGGAGCCTGACGAAGCAGCTTCAGGACATGAATGGCTTCGCTGTAATCACGGGCATCCTCGGCAAAACCAAGCTCAAGATTTGCATCCACGGTATCAAGTCCCTCCTCTTGCAGCAGATAAGCCATTGCTTTGCTGAACAAGCCGATTCCGCGGCCCTCATGATTCGCCAGATAGAATAAAGCACCGGCTCCGTTAGCTATAATCATCCTCATGGATTGCTTGAGCTGGAAGCCGCAGTCGCAGCGCTGGCTGCCAAAGATATCGCCGGTATGGCAAATGCTATGCATGCGGATGAGCACTTCCTCCTCCTGCTCGAAATCACCGTAGACCAGCACGCTGGATTGCTGGAATTCCGCATAATGCACTTTATTCAGTTCAGTAATGAGCTCTTCAACAGATTCGCTCTTCTGAATATCACGGCGCAGCCAACTGTACCACTGGAACGTTACAGTCTCTCCGTCCAACTCGACCGGAAGCTTAATTGGGCCCACTACATGGATTGTATGATCGCCGTTGTCGATCGTTTTAATTTTATTTTGTAATATCGATAAGATATGTTGATTAGACATTTGCCGCACCTTCTTTTTAACTGAATAATAAACCACGTATAATTGACCAAATTCTTGCAGTAGATACCAGTATATTGAGAATTAAGCAATCGCGCAACAGGCTGCTGGTCCATTCTGCAGCTGACCATCTGGGTCAGAATGGAAAAAAGGCGATTTTCTCGTTACTAATAGTAACTAATTATAATTTCATAATTAAGTGACGTCAAGTTACAAGCATTATAAAAGTTTGCTTGTATTCATTTGATATTGTGACTATAATGAAGTGGAAATCAACCCGAGGTGATCGTAATGGAGCAATCTGACCTTTGTCCGCGCGTGCAGAAAGGGATGGATCTCATTGGAAAACGTTGGATCGGCTTAATTATTTATCAGCTGTTAGCCGGACCGCAGCGTTTCTGCGCCGTTCAAGCCGCGCTTCCCATTAGCGGCAGGCTGTTATCCGAGCGTTTCAAGGATTTGGAGAATGAAGGAATCGTCACTCGTGTGGTCTATCCGGAAATTCCTGTCCGCATCGAATATTCCTTAACGGAGAAGGGGCGTGCCCTGGAGCCTGTTGTGAGGGAAATTCAGAAATGGTCACAGGATTGGATCAACATGGAACAGGCTGCGTTCCTTTCTGAATGATACAATATTGATTAGAAAAGCTTGTCCTCTCCATTATGGAAAGGGCAGGCTTTTTTCAATTCTAAGAATTCTCCGGATTGAAACGCGCTCCGCCAAGGACGGCGATAGCCGTTTCACCTTGTTTGTCTATCAATTGCGGATTTACAGTTTAATAGATTCATCTGACTAGTACGTCCCAATAATAAGGCACATATTAATATACCATCGATATCTGCTAGTGACAGTTGCAGTAGAGAATCACGAGGAAAGGAGGAGGAAACCGCAAAACATCCAGACTGAAATGAGGTGATTACAAATGGTAAATTCCGCTGCGGTTTCAATCACATTAATCTCATTTGCCTTTACTTTACTGCTTATCCTCTGGAGACCAAGAGGTCTCAACGAGGCTGTACCTGCGACTGCAGGTGCAGTTCTGGTAATACTAAGCGGTGCGGTATCCGTTCAAGATCTTGTCCAAATCAGCACAACAGTAAGCGGAGCTGCGATAACGATTATGGCGACAATCGTTATGGCGATTGTCCTCGAGAGCTTTGGCTTTTTTATTTGGGCCGCCGAAGGACTAGCCATACGGGCACGTGGTTCGGGGATCCGTTTGTTCTGGTATGTCAATCTCCTCTGTTTTCTGATGACCCTCTTCTTCAACAACGACGGAAGTATCCTTATTACAACGCCTATCCTGTTAATTATGCTGCAGCATCTTGGCCTGAAGAACCGCCAGAAAATCCCTTATTTATTATCCGGTGCTTTGGTCGCCACCGCTTCCAGCGCGCCAATCGGTGTCAGCAATATCGTTAATCTGATTGCTCTTAGAATTGTTCATATGGATTTGTATATGCATACCTTAATGATGTTTGTACCTGCAAGCCTTGGCCTGTTGTTTCTCGTAACATTAATGTTTTTATGCTTTTACCGCCAGCTGCCAAAAAAAATACCGATGAACTTCACGATTCCGCGCCATCCGATTTCAAGCCATCCCCTCCGCCATTCCTCCGATGAACGTTCCGGCCGCAAGTACAGCAACCGCTTTATGTTCAACATTTTATTGTTTGTGTTTGCCGTGCGTATCAGCTTATTCGCAGGTTCTTATTTTCAAATTCCGATAGAATGGATAGCTGTTGCCGGATCACTTCTCCTACTGGCCTGGCGCTGGATTCATTTGAAAGTTTCTCCGAAGGATGTTCTGGTCAAAATCCCTTGGCATATTCTTATCTTCGCCTTCGGCATGTATGTCATCATATACGGCTTGAACAATATCGGGTTAACCCGTCTGCTCGTGCATGTGTTCCAGCCGCTTGTAGCCGGAGATCTATTAAATGCCAGCTTATTAATGGGCGGACTGATCTCCCTCTTGTCCACACTTTTTAATAACCACCCCGCCCTAATGGTTGGCACTCTGACTTTGACCCAGATGAATCTGGATCCCCTGACATTAAAAATCGCCTATCTGGCAAGTGTTATCGGCAGTGATCTCGGATCGCTTCTGCTTCCGATCGGGACCTTGGCTTCACTCTTATGGCTGCATATTCTGAAGCAATACAAAGTGAAGATTAGCTGGAAAGAATATGTGAAAGTTACTTTTATCGTCATACCGCCAACTGTCGTCTTTACACTTGTCTGTCTGGCTTTTTGGGTATCCTGGCTGTACCCTTCCCATTAATCCCCCCGGACCGGATATTCGCATCCTGTGTATCATCTTCATGGATTCCACGATGCGGGTATTCCCTTGCCGGGGCGTCTGTCCTGCAGCCTGACGTATATAATTTACTGATCTTCTGCCGGCAATAACGGCAGAAGCCTGGCATCCTTGGTGAACCATAGTTTATAGCTGATTAAGCCAAACACCATAGCAGTCATTGCCGCCGACGAAGCAAGTACAAACATAATCAGAATCTGGTAGCGAACCGCTTCAATCGGATCTGCTCCGGCAACAATCATTCCTGTCATCATTCCGGGCAGCTGCACCAGCCCGACCGTCTTCATGCCGTCGACCGTCGGAATCATGCTGGCTCTGACGGAACGGCGCAAGGAGCTGTGAACGGCCTGCTTTTCCGTGGCCCCAAGCGCCAGCAGCATCTCCATCTCTCCCCTTGCCGTCTCCATCTCCCGCTTCATATGATTTAAGAGCAGTCCGCATACAATCATCGAGCTGCCGATAATAATCCCGCTGACCGGAATGATATACTGAGGTGTTGGCGTAATGATCCGAAGTCCTAACAGAATCGCCATCGTTATTCCTTCTGTGCAGGCAAGAGTAATCGCGATCCGGCTGCGGATGCCCCGGACATGCTTCGCTTTCGCACCCGCATTCCATGCGGCAATCAGAATCATACATAGGATAATAATAACAATAAAGGCCGGATGGCTTGTCTCAAATACAAAATGCAGGACGTAACCGATAAACAACAGCTGAACAGCGGATCGCAGCGTACCAATCAGAATCTCCTTCTCCAATCCCAGCTTTTGTCTCATCGATATAAAGGAGGCAATCGCAACAAAACATAAGGTACAGATGAGGGCCATATTACTCATGGCTTTTTCCCCTTTCGTCCTGCATGCCGCGAATGAACAGCCTGGCCTGCTCGGAAGCCGGATTTTCAAAGAAAGCTGCCGTATTCGCCTTCTCCAGCAAACAGCCTTCTGCCATAAACCACACTTGATCGCTGATAACGCGAGCCTGTTCGAGATCATGAGTTATCCATAGGTATGCCCTGGCTGTTCCATTGGTTGTTCCGGATACCCATTCGAGGAGCAGCTTCTCGACAGCTTGCTTGCTGCCCGGATCAAGCGAAGACGTGATCTCATCCAGAAGCAGCAATTCGGGCTGGAGCATAAGCGAACGGACAAGCGCCAGCCGCTGCTGCTCGCCGCCCGAGAGATCTGCCGCTTGTTTATTCCAATCCGTCTGCCCAAGCCCCGCAGCCTCCATATACCGGCGGGCCAGTTCGTCTTCGAAGGGAGTGCCATGAAGCATACTGACCGTGCGGAGATTACACGCAACGCTTCCGCTTCGCATAACCGGCTTCTGCGCGACATAGGTGATCTTCCGGCGCCAGCTCTGCGGTCTCCATTCCGTACTTGACCTCCCTTCCAGAAGAACCGTTCCGTTATCAAACGGCTCAAGCAGCGAAAGAATGCGAAGCAGCGTGCTTTTCCCTTGTCCGGAGCCTCCGAGCAGTGCGATTTGGTCATGGGGACCAATCTCTGCTGTTATCCCCCGGAACAACCATTCTCCTTGAACACCAAATTTAGATTTCGTTAAGTTGTTTAATTGCAATGCAGACTACCCCTTCTACGCGTCCTTGATTTAGAAGAAGAACAGGATGATGCCAACAACAAACCCGCATACCGCGCCATTCACACGGATCCATTGCAAATCCTTGCCAATCTTCTGCTCCAGTAATTGAACGAGTGCCTGATCATCCATTTGGTTCACATTATCACGGACAAGCATGCCAATCCGGTAATGATTCTTCTCAATCCAGCCTACGAGGTAGCCGAGGATCGCCTGTTCCCAGCGGTTAATCAGCTCTTCCTTGCTCTTCGCCTGCTCGATTAAGAAGCGGAAGCCTCTGACGAGCGAGCGGCCGCCATTCAGACATTCCTCCTCCAGCTTGTCTAGCAGCAGCTGACGAAGCTCCTCCAGGCGAAGATGGATGAATCTCTCTACCCCTACGCTCTCGGCACCCGACAGCAAGCCTGCTTTGAGCCGCGCCATCAGTTCTTCGTTTGCAGACAAAGCAAGCGCATGCTTCTTCAATTCATCAAGCAGCTTCTGCCGGTTCGAATTGCCCGGTGTGCTCAGTTCTTTAATACTGGACAGCAGCATGCCTTGAATGATCGGTCCCAGCTTCTCCGGACTCATAAAGCCAACAAATGCCTGTACCGCAAAGCCCATAAAACCGCCGACCTGCAGCTCTTCCATCTTGCTGTGGGCCAGTCTTCCGAAGAATTGCTCGGTCTCCCGTTTCTTTACCCATTCCTTGCCCTGCTCGAGTACAAAATCCAATGCCTTCTCATCCCAGCCGTCATAGATAAATTTGTCTGTCAGCTTGTCTACAACCGGAACGATGTCCTGCTTGCGGATATAGTCGGCTGCAAGCTCCTGGATCTTGGCGCTTAGCTTCTCCAGCGGAATCTGTTCAAGCGTTGATTGGGCGAACCGAAGGACGCCAACCCGTAATTTGCGTTTGCCGATCAGGCCGGTAGCAGCCGATGCCATTCCTTTGAACAACTTCAGCTCCTTCAGCTTTTTGCTGATGCTTTCCTTGTTCAACAGCTCGTTTTCCATCGCAGAAATAAGCGAATTGACGATTTTGTTCCTGTTCTTCAGAAGCAGAGAGGTGTGCGGAATCGGAATGCCAAGCGGATGACGGAAAAGGGCCGTAACGGCAAACCAGTCGGCTATTCCACCAACTAATCCTGCCTCAAAGCCGCTCTCGAGGAGCCGGATCCACCAATTATCCGGCAGCCACCATCTGGTCACAATAAAACCAATAAACATAACAGCTAATGATAAACTCGCGATATATCTTGATTTCATGAAGTTCTAGTCCTCCTGTACCGTTTGCATTTATACTAATTATAGCAGATAATTTTAAGAACTTAGAATTCGGCTTACGGCCGATATATTCATGAAAGGTGATATTGGTTGAAGAAATCCCTGCTAACGAAAATTAGCCCGCCCCAAATCCTGACTGCTGGCTTTATGGTCATTATTCTAATTGGTTCTATCCTGTTGTCACTGCCCTACGCTTCGGAGAACGGCATACATACGCCATTAATTGATGCTTTCTTCACGGCTACAACTGCCGCTTGCGTAACCGGACTTGTTGTTGTAGATACCGGGACGCATTACTCCGCCTTCGGCGAGGCCGTAATCCTGATGCTGATGCAGGTAGGCGGCCTTGGTTTTATGACGATGGCCACTTTATTCGCCCTTGCCTTCCGCAAGCGGATATCACTCCGCGAGCGGTTATGGCTGCAAGAGTCGATGAGTCATACCTCGCTTGAAGGCATCGTCCGTTTTATCCGCCGCGTTCTGGTCTATGCATTTACGATCGAATTTGTCGGCGCACTGATTCTCGCTATCCGGTGGTCAGCCACCATGCCGTTTGATAAAGCGCTGTATTACGGTGTCTTCCACAGCGTATCGATGTTTACAAATGCAGGCATTGATATTATGGGCCCTATTCATGGCCCTTTTAACAGCTTTACCAATCATGTGGATGACCCGATTATTAATGCAGTGCTGATGATGCTCATTTTTCTTGGCGGTATCGGTTTTATCGTTCTGGCCGAAGTAATTGATTATCCCAAGATCCGCAAGCTCTCGCTCCACTCCAAGGTCGTGTTGTACACCTCCGGCATCTTGTTTCTTGGAGGCGCGGTTCTTCTGTTTATATTCGAATTCACCAATACACTGGAGCCGCTGAGTTTATCCGGCAAGCTGTACAGTTCGCTGTTCCAGTCGATCTCGCCCCGCTCCGGCGGAGCTAACACGCTTAATATTGCGGATATGCGCAATGCCAGCCAGTTCCTGCTTATCATCCTGATGTTTATCGGAGCATCTCCAGGATCTGCAGGCGGCGGTATTAAGGTCACTACGTTTGCCATTCTGATCGGAGCTGTAATTGCAATGATTCGCGGCAAAGAGGATGTTGTCTTCTTCAAACGCCGGTTAGCCAAGGATCGCGTTCACAAAGCGTTGACCATTACGGCCGTATCCGTCGCTACTATCGTCCTATTTACGATGATTTTATCAGCTACGGAGGAAACGGATTTCTTAACCGTCATGTTCGAGGTCACCTCCGCCTTTGGTACGACTGGTTTATCGATGGGACTAACCCCGCATTTGACCGAGATTGGAAAAATACTGATTATTATCGTCATGTTTATAGGACGGATGGGTCCCCTCACCTTGGCCTATACGCTTGTGCCCAATCAGTCGAAGGAGCTTTACCGGCATCCGGAAGGCAAAATTACAATCGGATAATAGACAAAATGCGGCCGTCTTGCTATGCAAGCGGCCGTTTCTTATGTCCGATAGCGGGAAAAATATTCTTTTGGCAAATAGCCTCTGCGGATATTGAATTTTTATTCACTATAATGTATATTAATTCACATCATGTTAGAGATGGAGGTTCGATCATTCATGCAATCGTTAAGTCAAACAACCGACAGCTTGCTCGCTTCCGCCAAGCAATCGCTGCTATATACAGCTAATCGTCCTGATGTTGTCATGACCCGCGGGGAGGGTATGCATTTGTGGGATACGGAAGGCAAGTCCTATTTGGATTTTATAGGGGGCTGGGCCGTGACCAGTCTCGGGCATTCCCCCGCCATACTGCAGGAGGCCCTGGCTTATCAGAGCAGCCAGCTGGTTCATGCAAGCCCGGGTTTCTATAACAAGCCCATGATTGAATTCGCGAGCCTCCTGACGGAAATTTCAGGCTTTGACAAAGTATTCTTCGCAAGCAGCGGCGCTGAGGCGAACGAAAGCGCCATAAAGCTTGCCCGCAAGCACGGCGAGCTCCATCTGAACGGTGCTTATGAGATTATTACCATGACGAACAGCTTCCACGGAAGAACGCTTGCAACGATGTCCGCAACTGGCAAACCAGCCTTCCAGCCCCTGTTCGAGCCTAAAGTTCCCGGCTTCAAGCATGTACCGATCAATGACTTCGATGCCTGCTTTGCAGCCATCAGCGACCATACCTGCGCGATAATGCTGGAGCTTGTGCAAGGCGAAGGCGGCGTCCATTCGGTGGATGCGCCTTATTTGCAGGCTTTACGTAAAGCCTGCGATGTGTACAACATCATGCTGATCTTCGACGAAGTACAGACCGGGCTTGGGAGAACAGGCAAGTTGTTTGCTTATGAGCATTACGGCGTGAAGCCGGATGTCATGACGCTGGCAAAAGGAATCGGCAGCGGGTTCCCTCTCTCGGCGATGCTGACTACCGCACAATATGATCTGTTTGAGCCCGGTGATCAAGGCGGTACCTATAGTGCCGCACCTCTTGGCATGGCAGCCGGCCACGCAGTCGTAAGCGAGATCCTCGAGCGCGGTCTGGCCGAGAATGCGGCTAAGCAAGGCGCCTTGATTCAAGAGAAGCTGACGATGCTGTCCGAGAATTACGCAGTTAGTCAGGTTCGCGGCAAAGGCCTTCTTCTTGCGTTTGATTTACCTGAAGGGACCGCACCGGTTATTGCTGCCGCATGTATGAAGGAAGGTCTTCTTATTAATGCACCTAACGCGAACACCATCCGTTTAATGCCGCCGCTTATCGTAACCGGTGAAGATGCGGAAAAGATGATTCAGATTTTAACAGGAGTATTGGAAGCTTGCGGTTTGCAGAACGAGGCCGTTTATTCCTAAAAAATATAGCGTTATACTAGTGTATATCCAATTCCGGCAAGGAGAGAGTTATGGAAACCACACTATCGCTAATTGTCCGTCCGACCGAGATTGACGTAAACGGACATGTGAATAACGCCAAATATTTGGAGTACCTGGAATGGGGCCGCGAGGAATGGTATGAAGCTGCCAATCTCCATTATGACACGCTGCAAAGGCTAGGCGTTCAGACGGTCACCGTTAATATCAATATTAATTACCGCAAGGAATGCTTTCAGGGGGATAATCTAACCGTTATTACTCGCCCCAAATCGGTTGGCAGAACCAGCTTTGTGCTGGAGCAGTATATTGTGAATGAAGCCGGTGAGCTATGCACAGACGCGCTTATTACGAGCGTCGCAATGGACATCGAGACTCGTAAAGGCTGCCCTGTTCCCGATCCGCTGCGGCGATTGTTTGAGTGAGGTAAACGGCATTTTTGGTAAAATACAAATTTAACCGTTTTTGACCTTGCAGGATGCTGCCTTTCTATGCGTTAATATAGATGTCGGGCCGACGAAATGACCGGAAAGGAGGCTGAACGAAATGATTCAGATCCACGAGGTGGTATTCGCGTAAGCGAATACCCATATAGGGGGAGCTTATCGGCTCCCCCTTCCATTTGATTATAATTGCAGTACACAATATGAAAGGAGGAGGGTTAGCCATGTTTAACGCAAAACAAGCCAACGAAAGCCAATGGAACCAAATATCGAAGGAGGGCCTCGATGGGGCGTTACAAAAACGGGAAAGATGTGCTTCCACCGACTCTGCTTAGGCAAATCCAGCAATATATTGATGGCGAATTGCTCTACATTCCGAAACAAAGCGAGGAGCGTGCAGGCTGGGGACAGCTTAGCGGCACCAAAGCGCGGATCAATGATCGCAATGATGAGATCTATGCGGAATATTGCAAGGGACGGTCAATCGCTGACCTTGAGCGGGTTTACTTTTTATCCGGGGACAGCTTACGGAAGATCATATGCAAACAACAGCAGAATGCCCGCATAACCAGCGGAAGCTGATGCGGTACTCATATAGCAGCACCATAAAGATAGCCTGCCACCCGTGAATACGAGGGCAGGCTATTCGCCTTTTCTTCATTCCCACTCCCCTTTTTGCACCGTCCATCCCATCCACGAACATGCAGCGATTATGGAACTAAACCGCATACTCCTTCCGAAATATGTAAGGGAAAGGAGGAGCCGTTATCACTCTTCACCATTTCTATTCGTAGCTTCCCTTTATATGATCAAGCACTGTAGAAGCTGGTGATTCAAATTCACTGGTCCACGTGTATAAAGATTCAATCAGATTTAAGTGAGCAATTGCAGGCAAGTTATTCATCCAAGCATCTAATCAACCGATAATATTAGAAAGAAATGCCTATTCCAGGCAGACAAAAGCAAGCTACAGGACAAATAAGGAGGGCATTACAAATGACAACCGCACACAAGCAGGGCTGGCGGAGATTTCGCTTCATCCTTGTGATGGCGTTTATTATGGCATTAGCCATACAGCCGCTGGCGCAAACAGCAAACGCAGCAGATACGGTTCATCACTGGAAGCATTATACGAATGGCGTAGCTTATATGAATCAAGGCAAAATCAAACTGGCGATCAAGGAGTTCGAGCTCGCTGTTGCCCAGTCGGAGCAAGCTGGATATTTGCGGAAGCTGGCTGAAGCTTATACACAGGACAACCAGTTCCAGAAGGCAGCCGACACGTATTACCGGGAAGCCAAAATCCATAAAGCGATTGGCGAAAAATCAGGCGATCTGAATACCTATTACGCCGTACTTGCCAAAGCCGATGCGCTAAATACGGAAATTGAGCTTTATCTGGAGAAGGCCGGTGCTGCTGCCAGCTCGGGAGCCGGTAATCTGGCAAAGTTTGAGCCGGCGTCCGGCATGTACATCGGCGCTTATATCGAGAAAGACAGCGGCGTCGTGAACGAAAAGGACGGCAAGTTTAATGCCTTCAACAAGCTGGCCGGCAAACAGCATGCCGTATACTTCAATTACCATAAATACGGCAGCGCCTTCCCTTATCATTGGGCAGAGACGGTTAAGAAAGCCGGCGGTGCCATTCAAATCGCGCTGCAGCCGGATGACGGGTTAAGCGCGGTGAAGGATGATGCGTATTTGCGCAAATTCGCCCGTGACGCAAAGGCTGCAGGCATTCCGGTCTTCCTCCGGTTTGCTTCCGAGATGAACGGCAGCTGGGTGAAATGGAACGGCAATCCGTCGCTGTACATCGAGAAGTTCCGCCTTGTCTCGAAGGTCATGAAGGAAGAAGCGCCAAATGTAGCGATGGTCTGGTCGCCGGCGGCGAATCCGAAGCAAAAAATCGCGGCTTATTATCCCGGAGATGATTGGGTTGATTGGGTCGGACTCAGCATCTACAGCGTCAAATATTTCAACGGCAATGTCAAAGAGCCTGCTGATCAGGTGAATCCGCTTGACTCTTTAGATTACACGTACAAGCTGTATGCTTCCCGCAAGCCGATTATGATCAGCGAATTTGGAGCGACACATTTCAGCAAGGCGGGCAATACCTCAGCCGTCAATTTTGCCATCACGAAGATGAATATGCTCTACCATGGCGCAAAGCTGAAATATCCGCGCGTAAAATCGATCAACTGGTTCAGTCTAAATACGTTGACGGATTCTTACAGTGCGGAGCGCAGTCTGAACAATTTCAGCCTGACGGAAAGTCCGGCGTTGCTCAGCTCCTACAGCAAGATGATTCAAGACCCTTATTACTTGTCGGAGGTGGCCGCGGGTACGAGCAGCTATACAAAAACGGTGAGCAAGTTTGCGAACCAAGGTACGATTGGCAAACCGTCTACCGGTATCGTGTGGGTGAAAACCTATGATCCATATATCAGCAAAGTTGTTATTAAGCTGGATGGCGCAGTCGTCCTGACGCGCCAGCAATATCCTTACACCTTCTCGATCCAGCCGGACAAGCTGACAGCCGGCAGTCACAAAATCGAGGTTGTTGTATTTGATTCCAAGAACCGCGAAGCTTCCCGCAAATCGTATACGTTCAAGACGACTTAAAGTTGGATTTTCTCCAGTAGAATCAGGATAAAAGCAAGGCCTCAGAGGCTACGTTGGAGTCACTCCAGTATAAAGCTCCAGAAGAAGCCAATATCGTCCAAATCGGACTGATTATACGGCAAAAAATCCAATGTAGAGTAAGCAGCCAGTTAAAAACGCTCGGTTATGCTGTATGAAATCCAACGTAGCTATAACCAAAATAAGGGGTGTCCCAAAAGTCTTATACATGACATGACTTTTAGGACACCTCTCGTTGTATCATTGAGGTTAGCCTCCCCTCCTAACGATATGGCGTATCGTCAAGCCCAGCTAATTTACTCAAAGCGGGTACCTTAACGATGCCACACATCGCTAAGCTCCTCAAAATCAGCCGATTTGGTGCGTTACGCCCGCAAGCATGACCCCTTAACGATACCGCGCGTCGTTAAGGGGCCAGCTAACAGAAAAGCTACCCATAAGGGCAGCTAGCTTCATACATTGCATTAAGTAATAACGCCTTTTTTCAAGATCAGGTTGGCGTAGATTGCGCTTTCGCCGGTTGCGACAATGGCATAGGCTTTTTTCGCACGCTCGTAGAAGGCAAAGCGCTCTACTTCCTCGAACGGCTCTTCCAGGCCGCTGCGCTGTGTAATAATAGCCTTGTACTCGCCCCAGATTGGCGTCTCCGCCCGATCACCCGGCGTCACCTGCATAAGCGCAGCCGGCTTCTCGACATATTGGTCAAGCGGGAACAGCTGCATAATCGCATCCAGCAACTCAGGCACGCCATGTCCGTCACAGCGGACAAGACGTTGTGCATGGCTTACCGCCGGAAAGTTACCGTCAGCAAGTACAATTTCATCACTATGTCCCATCTCCATCAGTACCTTCAGGAGCTCTGGTGAAATGATCTTCGGAATGCCATTCAACATCGCATATAATCCTCCCATGTATACAGCCTACAGCAGCTGCTTGAATCGTTCATAGGTCTCATTCCATATATCCATATCTGCTGGCTCATAGACTTCAACCGGAAAGGATGCCGCCGACAATTGCCGCGCTTCCTCCAGATTCGCGCATTCTCCAAGCGCCATAAACTGTGCCAGCATATTGCCAATTGCACTTGCCTCAACCGGTCCTGCCCATACCGGGCGCCCGATCGCATTGGCTGTCAGACGGCATAGCAGCTTGTTCTGTATACCGCCGCCAACCATATGCATGCCGCTGTAGCGCTCACCTGTCAGCTTTTCGATCAGTTCCAGCGCATATCTGTATCTGAGGGCAAGACTGTCCATAATGCAGCGTGCAACCTCTGCTTCCGTCAACGGAACAGGCTGCCCCGTATCCCGGCAATAACCTCTGACCTTTTCCGTCATATTCGACGGGCCAAAGAAGCGCAGATCATCCGGATTAATCAAACTGCGGAAGGCTTCCTCCTGCTCCGCCATACTTGCCAGCTCAGCAAAGGAACAGCCCCTTCCCTGCTCATCCCATTCCCGTTTGCATTCCTGCAAAATCCACAGCCCCATAATGTTTTTGAGCAGCTGGTATTTGCCGCCAACCCCGCCCTCATTCGAGAACTCAAGCTCCATTGCTTCTGCCGTTAACAGCGGCTGATCGAGCTCGGTTCCTACCAACGACCAAGTGCCGCATACTAGGTAGACAAATGGTCCTTTCCCGGACGGAATAGCAGCTACCGCTGATTCCGTGTCATGAGTAGCTACCGCGACAGCCTCCACGGCCGAAATGCCAAGCTCCTCGCAAACCTCCTCCGACAGCGGACCAATCCGGGTTCCCGGGTAGACAGGCTCAAGGAATACCTCTTCCGGAATCCCAAGCTGCTTCATCAAAGACTTGTTCCACTGCCGGCTCTCGGGATGAAGCAGTTGCGTAGTTGTCGCCATCGAAAACTCGCAAACCCGCTTCCCCGTCAGCAAATAGATGAGCAGATCCGGTGTCAGCAGCAGAGTTCTCGCCGCTTCCAGCTTTGGAGAAGCTGCCTTCGACATAGCATACAGCTGATAGACCGTATTAAACGGCATAAACTGCAGACCGCCCTGCCGGAACAACTCTTCTCTGCCAAACCTGGCCTCAACTTCCTCGATCAATCCTTCCGTCTGAGGATCACGATAATGATAAGGATTGCCGAGCAGCTCGCCATTCGCATCCAGGAGACCAAAGTCGACGCCCCATGTATCCACGCCAAACGTCGCTGGCTTATACCCAAGCTGAAACGCCTTGCGCAGCGCATGCTTCATCTCCTGCAGCAGCCTCAGGATATCCCAATGCAAATGACGGCCAACCTGAACCGCAACATTCGGAAAACGGTGTATTTCCTCTACTTCCAGCCTGCGTTCCGCCGCTGCGGCTCCCGTCAGCCTGCCAATCAGCGCTCTGCCGCTGCTTGCTCCAAGATCAAACGCCAATACAGTGGTTGCTTGCTCCATATGCCAGAAATCCTCCTCGCAGCGGCAGCCGCTGTCTTTAGGTGTTATTGCTGCTTCTGCAGCAGCTTGATCCGATAAGCTTCACTCTCAAGCGATGCAATCTCCTCGAATTCTTCCTTCGTCAGCACCTTTGGCTCTTTGACCTGGCTGGCAATCAGGAAGATCTTCGCGCTCTCTTCCACAACCTCCGTACGGTAATACGCTTCACGCAGGTTGCGTCCGGTTGTGACAAGCCCATGATTGCCAAGCAAAATGCTGCTTGCTTCCTTCACTTTAGGAGCAAGGGCATCCGCCAGCTTTTCCGTCGTAGGCAGCACATACGGAATGTAGACGGTTTTACCCACAAGCGCCGCCTGATCCGGGAACATAATCGGAAGCTCCTCTTCCACCAGTGTAAAAGCGATGCAATAAGGCGGGTGCGTATGCACGATTGCCCCAATCGCCGGATTCGCCCGGTAAGCATACAAGTGCATGAGCACCTCGGAGGATGGACGAAGGCCGTTATCCTCCACCGCACCGGTCTCAATATCAACCGCTACCCATTGCTCCGGCTCAATCTCATCCAGTGCAAAGCCGCTTGGGGACAGATACATCTTTCCCTCATGCTGTGCGCTGATGTTGCCGCCCGGTCCCACGACCAGCTTGTTCGCAACCGTCTTTCTTGCGTATTTGCACAGCTCCTGCCGAATATCCAATCCGCTCATCTCCTAAAAAGAATTTACTTGTATAACGGCCCGAAGTTCGAGCAAGCGCGATAATCTGCCGCTTCTTTGTCGTTTGTGCCAAACAGTCCCCATGCCCGCGGACGGAAAATGTTCTCTTCCGGAACATTATGCATATTGACCGGTATACGCAGCATCGAAGCGAGCGTAATCAGCTCCGCCCCGATATGGCCATAGCTGATCGAGCCATGGTTGGCTCCCCAGTTATCCATCACGTCGTAAACGGAGGTGAAAGCGCCTTTGCCTGTCAGAGTCGGAGCGAACCAGGTCGTTGGCCAGGTCGGATCCGTCCGGTTATCGAGCTTGTCATGCACCTCTCCAGGCAGCTCGACGGAGTATCCTTCCGCAATTTGCAGCACTGGTCCAACGCCCTTGACAAAGTTAATTCGCGACATTGTCATCGGCATTCCGCCGCGGGACAAGAAGTCGGAGGAGAATCCGCCGCCGCGGAAATATTCAACGCCAGCCGGTCGCCATGAAGTAGCTGCAAGACAATCCGCCGCTTCTTGCTCCGTAATATCCCAGAACGGCTTCATCGCCGGCTTGCCGTCGAGCTGCTGTTCGCCGCTGCCGTCAAGAGTAGCCGAGCCGGAGTTAAGCAGATGCAGAATACCGTTAGCCGCATGGCCTTCAAGCTTATGTCCCGTTACCCGCTCCACGGAAGCCGGGCTCCAGTAGGTGCGCACATCCGCGAAGATTTGCGGTGTATTCGTCAGCAGGTAACCAAGCAGCATCACAACCCCATTCAGACTGTCATTCTCTGTTGCCACAATAAATGGAGGGCGGATGCCGTTCCAGTCAAACGAAGAGTTCAGGATTGCCTCCATAAAGTCGCCGTTTGGAAAATGATCCGTCCATTGCCGTTGTCCCTGGAAGCCGGATACAATCGCGTTATGGCCCATCGCTTCTTCGCCAAACCCTAGCTCTGCAAGACGCGGATTGCCGATCATCAGGTCGCGGGCAATCATCGTCATTTTGACAACGGTCTCCCAGTCCTGATCCTTCTTCTCGCGGGAGGTTTGAATCGCCGCCGGGTTATTGTCTGGTCCTTCCGCGCAGTTCTCCTTCACCCAAGCGAGCGCTCGCTCAAATTCGGCCGTATCATAAATCTCTTCTTCAAAACGGCGTACAAACTCGGACATATCGATATATTCCGTACGCATGCCGAGATACTCCTGGAAAAAGGAATCGCTTACAATAGAGCCCGCGATACCCATCGAGACCGAGCCCATCGACAAATACGATTTGCCGCGCATATACGCAACAGCCAGCCCCGCTTTTGCAAACGACAGCAGCTTGCCTCTTACATCATCCGGAATCGATGTATCCGATGCTTCCTGTACTTCCTCGCCGTAAATACCAAATGCCGGAATACCTTTTTGCGCGTAGCCAGCCAGAACAGCAGCCAGATAAACCGCGCCCGGGCGCTCCGTTCCGTTAAAGCCCCATACTGCATTCGGAATGGAAGCGTTCATATCCATTGTTTCCGTACCGTAACACCAGCAAGGCGTTACCGTTATCGATACCCCAACATTCTCGCGGGCGAATTTGTCCGCGCATGCCGCTGCTTCCGCCACCCCGCCGATTGTCGTATCCGCAATGACGCATTGTACCGGTTCACCGTTCGGGTAACGCAAATTCTCCGCGAGCAGATTCGCGACTGATCTAGCCATATTCATCGTTTGAACCTCAAGCGATTCGCGAACGCCCTTGCGGCGTCCGTCTATTGTCGGCCGAATCCCGATCTTCGGAAAACCATTCTGAAAGCGATAAGCGATGTCCGTCATAAATACCCCTCCTAAAAAGAATTGTCACACAAACAGCCGTTAAGGCTGTTCGTGATGATTCTTACCTCGAAAGCATAAACCAATGAATGAATAATAACGAATTTAGCAAATAAAATGTTACCGATAACTCTAATTTAGCAAGGTGTCCTGTTGCTGTCAATCGTTTTCTCTTGTAAGATAAAAGCATGAAATGTCGATGAGGAGCAACAGATATGGTTACCATCTACGATATTGCGGAGAAAGCTAACGTATCCGCGATGACTGTGTCGAGAGTTATCAATAACACTGGCAGAATAAGCGAAAAAACGAGGGCAAAGGTCAAGAAGGTGATGGAGGAGCTGAACTATGTTCCGAACCAGATGGCCCGCAGCCTGGTCCTGCAGCAGACCCGAAGCTTGTTCCTGCTGATAACCGATATTACAAACCCTTTCTATACAACGCTGTCACGGGGGGCTGAGGATGCCGCTACCAAGAATGGCTACCGTCTGTTGTTTGGCAACAGTGATGAGAATCTGGAGAAGGAAGCCGACTATATCAATACCATTCTGACGACCCGGGTAGACGGCGTAATGATTGCCCCGGCGGGCGATCCGTCATTGCCCCATTTAGAATCGCTGCAGCGGCATAACATCCCGTTTGTCCTGCTCGACCGGGAAGTTCCGGGAGTGGAATGCGACATTGTGCTTGGAGACAGCAAGGAAGGCGCCAGACAGCTGGTTAACCATCTTGTCCAGCAAGGTCATCGCCGCGTTGCCATGGTGAACGGATCAAATACCATATCAAGCGCCCGGCTGCGTCTGGAGGGCTACAAAGAAGCATTAATCTTGAACGGACTTGCCTATGACGAGACAATCGTCTTCGAGACAAGCTATGGTCCACGTACCGATCTGTCAGAGATGGAAGCATGGATGGATTCGCTTGAGTTTCTTCCGACCGCTCTTGTTGCCGGCAACAATGTACTGGCAATCGAAGTTATCCGTCTGCTGCGGAAGCGGAATCACCTGATTCCCGAGCATATCTCGATCGTCTGCTTTGATGATTTTGGCCCCTATTCAGAGGTCGATCCGTTTATGACCGTTGTTGCACAACAAGCGTATCAATTCGGCTATCTGGGCATGCAGATGCTGATTGACCGGATTCAGAACAAGGATGAAGCCGGCCCATGGAAAAAAATCGTCCTGCCCGCGGAGCTGATCATCCGCCGGTCGGTCTCCCCTATGAAATAAAGAGAAGGCTGAGCGTAATCGCCCAGCCTTCTCTTTATTGTTCTTCTTCCGTATTTAACGGCAGGATAATCTCAATCGTTGTCCCTTCTCCCGGAATGCTTGATATATTCATAAGCCCTTGATGCTGCTCAATGATTCGGGAGCTGATCATAAGACCAAGCCCCGTTCCCTTCTCCTTGGTCGTAATGAAGGGCTGACCGATCTGACTGATAATCGTATCCGGAATACCTGTCCCTTCATCTCGGATCATCAGACGTACCCGCTCCTGATCCGGCTCCATCGCCGCTGTTATCATGATTTGTCCGCCCAAGGGCATCGCTTCAATTGCATTTTTGATAATATTGATAAAGACCTGCTTCAGCTGATTCTCATCGCAGTAAATCGACGGAATACAGTTCTCAAACTCCGTACGGATCGAGACGTTCATCAGAATGGCCTGTGTCTCCAGAATAGATATAACCGCATGCAGAATATGATCCAGCCTGCGGGTATTAAACTTGGAGAAATGCGGCTTCGCAAGCGTCATAAACTCATTGACGATAAAATTAATCCGGTCCAGCTCATTGGTCATAATGTCATAATAGAAGGAATTGCCCTCTGCCTTTGATTTCAGCAGCTGGGTAAAGCCTTTCAATGCGGTTAACGGATTGCGGATTTCATGCGCTACTCCTGCCGCGAGCTGTCCGATAACCGACAGCTTCTCGGAACGGACAAGCATCTCCTCTGACCGCTTCCGGTCGGTCAAATCCCGGATCACGGTCAAGATGACCATTTTCCCCCGGTAATTGTGAATCCGGATGCTCGACATCTCTACGTCAATGGTCTGACCGTCCTTGCAAAGCAGCTTATTCTCGATAAAGTTGGTCGGATCATCGGTATGGATCACTTTGTTCAGCACTTTTGTCAGAGCACGGCTGTAAGCCGGATCTACATAATCCAGGATTGGCCTTCCGACCATTTCGCTGTCATCTGCGGCACCAATCAGCTTGACCGCTAATTTGTTGGCATACACAATCTCACCGTTGTCGATCAAGACAATTGGCTCAGGGAGAAACTTGATAATCCGCTGATACATATTGGCACTGTCGCGAAGGGAACGCTCTTTTTCCTTCTTAATCGTAATATCTTGAACAGTGCCAAGCAGTGCCGGTTTGCCTTGGAAGGAGATCAGGCAGGAATTGCCCTCAAGGTGGACCGGGGAGCCGTCCTTCTTGACCCCTGTAATATTGAAATGGTAATAGACCTGTTTCTTCTCCATTAAGGTCGTCTGTGCATCACGCGTGACCTCTTCCAGCTCGCCGGGCAACATTAACTGTTCCAGATCAACCGTCAACAATTCTTCATTCGTGTAGCCATAAAGCGCAGCCAAATAAGGATTCGCATACAAAATACGGTTATCCTGCCCAACAAATACACCCGCAAGCGCACTGTCAGCCAGATGGCTATACAGGCTTTCCGCTTCAAACAAGGAGGCCTCCATCTTGATTCGGTCTGATATATCCCTCTCGATACTGACCAGTCCGATGTTCTCTCCATTGCCATCCTTTAGAGCGGTCATCGTAATACTCACATAGACCATCGTACCGTCCTTGCGCATTTGGAACGTCTCCTGGCCTTGCAGAGCTTCCCCGCTCTTAACCTTCTCAATCATAACTCTTCTCTCTTCAAGCAAATGAACGGGCGTAAAACAACAAGGCTTGCCGATGAGCTCTTCTCTTGTCCAGCCATGGAGTGCTTCGAACCCCGGATTTACGTCAAGTACGTTATCCTCCAAATCTATCACGACAATCCCGTCAGGGATATTATTCCATATGGATTCCATAAAGAAATGCTTCATAAAATGACCATGCTTGTCCATTCGAATATTTTCCACCTTTTCGAAGTCAAAGTGATCGCTATTCAAACAATTCCACAAAATGCCGGAATCCCCTGCTAACATGGGATTTTATTTATATTAATTTTGGGTTTATGGACCATTCATGTATAATGTGGCTATTATTCAGTCACCTGAGGAGAGCTTAGAAGCAGTATGACTAACCGGAGAAGATGGAACATCGGTGTAATTCTGTTACTTATCGTCTTTGTCTATGTACTGGTCCAATTCTATCTGTCCACCGAGCGGATAAGAAGCCTTGTCACCCCGCTTGAGGCAGGCGATAAGAATCACCCGGAGCTGCAGATTGCCCTAATCTCGCAAGAGCTGGACAATCCGTTCTGGAGATCCGTCGAGCAAGGTGCTCTTGCGGGAGCCGCTCAATATCATATGGAGCTGCAATATATGGGGCCTTTCCGCATTGATGCCGAGGAGCAAATGAAGCTGCTGGAGAAAGCGATCGCCTCCAAAATGGACGGCATTATTCTGCAAGGCATTGGAACAGAGCAAGACCGATTATTAATCGAAAAAGCAAATACACTTGGTATTCCGGTCATTACGGTGGATACGGATGAGCCCGGCAGCAAGCGCCTTGCTTATGTGGGTACTAACAATACTTACGCGGGTCAAGAGATAGGACGACTGATTGCGGAGGATAATAAGGCGCCGGGCGGAGTGATTGGCATCCTGGTGGGAAGCAAAGAGGCTCCCAATCAGCGGCTTCGTCTCGAAGGACTCCAATCGGTCATTAGTGCCCGCAGTGGACTCTCCATTGCCGAAGTACGGGCTTCGAATATTTCAAGACTTCAAGCCGCGCAGCAAGCTGAACTCATGCTCAAGGAGCATCCTGAGATTAATTATATGGTAGGCCTTAGCTCTCTTGACGGGATTGGCATGGCCGAAGCCGTTGCCCGGATCAAGCCCGGCGGCGTGAAAATTTATGCGTTTGATGATTTGGAGGATACGCTGACGGCGATACAGCATAAGCAGATAGTATCCTCCATTGTACAGCAGCCCTCTCAGATGGGCTATAAAGCAATATCCATCCTGAATGATTATTTTCGCGGACAGACCGGCACTCCGGAGCAGTATACTCCAATTTCCGTTATAACAGGCAAGGAGGTCTCTGCTCCATGACGCTCCGCAAAAAGCTGCTGCTCTTTATTCCGCTGCTGGTACTGCTTACGAACGGTGTGACGTTCTTCCTGTTCGAAAGCTCCAAAACCGTACAGCACAGCTATAATACGATGATGGACCGCATGCTTCTGTATACTCAATCTGTACAAATCGCCGATGATAATGTGCGGGCCTTGTATACGTATTTACTTAATCCCGAAGAGAACAGCCGTCTTGCTCTTCAGCAGCAGCAGGCGGCCCTTGACCAAATCAAGGAGCGGCTGGCAATCCAGCAAACCGAAGCCGATATTGCCGGTGTGCTGCAAGGGTATGTGCATATGCTCGAAACGTTTGCGGAGCAAGAACAAGCGGCCGGAACTTCCGAATCGCCAACCGGGGCGCTTTCCTATTACGAGGATGCAGAACGGACAAGCTCTTTTATCCGGGAAGAGGAACGCCGTCTCATTGACCTGGAGCTTAGCGCTTATGAGCCGGTATATCGGAGCATCCAATTGGAAATCGTACGAATGGACTGGCTTGGGCCCGCTGTATTTATCATTAATACGCTGCTTAGTATCGTGCTTGCCCTATGGATATCCAGAAGTATTACCGGGCCGGTCGACCGTCTCGTGCTGACCTCGCAGCATCTGGCCAAGGGACATCTGGATGCTTCCTATCTTCCGGGCCGCTCCAATGATGAGCTTGGCATCCTGTCGGAAGCATTCCGGCATATGATCAATGATTTGAATGATTTAATGAGCAAGGATAAGAAACGTCTGGAATCGGAACGGCTGGTCAAAGAACTGGAGCTTCAAGCGCTGCAAAGCCAGATCAATCCGCATTTTTTATTTAATACGCTAAATGTGTTGTCCAAGCTGGCACTCCTGGAGGGGGCCGATCAGACCAGCGATCTGATCGTATCGATGTCCAAGCTGATTCGTTATAATCTGAGTCAATTAGACCGGCCCGTTACCCTTGGAGATGAGCTGAGGCATGTTCAGGAATATTTTACAATCCAACAAGCCCGCTTCCGCAGCCGGGTAGAAATCAGGCAGCAAATCGACGAATCCGTGCTGGGGATGCTGATTCCCGCTCTAACGATTCAACCGCTCGCAGAGAATGCCTTTGTTCATGGCGTGGAACGGATGGAGTCCGGCGGAATCATTCAGCTTGTCATGGAGCAATCGGGCGAAGATGTGAGAATAACCATCACGGATAATGGCGCAGGAATGAGCACTGCGGAGCGTGATGCTCTTCTCGCCATTCAAGATCCGCCCCGCACCGCTCCAGCCAAGAAAAACTCCATGGGCTTTGGCACCCGCAATGTGATTAAACGACTGCGATTATTTTATAACCGCTCGGATATTGTGCGGATCGAAAGCGAGCCGGGACGGGGAACCTCGGTTATTCTGCTCCTGCCAAAGCCATCCGTATTAGAGCGGAAAGGAGGACCAATCCACGATGTACCGTCTATTAATCGCCGATGATGAAGCGCTGGAGCGCGAAGGACTGGAGCTTCTTATTAACCGCATGCTGCCGGGCATGTTCCAGATCGCATATGCCGATAATGGCCGGAGAGCCATTGAACAGGCGGAAGATTTCCGCCCTCATATCATTATGATGGATATTAATATGCCCGGTATTCAAGGTTTGCAGGCTATTCGGGAAATTAAAACGAAGCTGCCGGACACCAAATTTATTCTGGTAACGGCTTATGACTTTTTTGCCTATGCCAAAGAAGCGGTGTCGCTTGGCGTGAGGGAGTATATTGTGAAGCCCGCCGGACGCGAGCAAATCACTTCTATTTTAACCCAGCTTATTGAGGAGCTTGAGCGCGAGAAGTCCAAGCGGACCGAAGAGCTCCACCTAAGAGACAAAGTATCGCAGCTGCAGCCGCTGGTGGAGAATGAGCTGTCCCTGTTGTTTATGGTTGATCAAGTGCTGGATGCGGATGAAGCGAAGTTATCCGACTGGCTGGATTTCCCGCTTGAAGAGGGATGTGCTGTTGTTGCCGCTTTTCCGAAGCAGATCTATACGCTGGATAAGAAAAAGCTGTATGAAACTTTCCGCAGCTTTGCCAAGACGTACGGAATCTCCTGTATTGTCAGCTCATTAATTGATCTGCATATGGCGATTTTTATACGGAATGATACGGGAGCCGCCTCTTGGAAATCAGGCATTAAGACATTTGGCGAGAAGCTAAGCAATCTGGCCGAGCGGCAGTTTCAGATTCCGATCACCATCGGGATTGGATCTGTCCAATCCGGTGCGGAGGGCTGGCGCAAATCGTATTTCGAAGCTGTATTTGCCTCAGACGTTGACCGGCATCAGGGGGAGGTCTGTGTTTTCGAGGAGGTTCTGCAAGGCCCCGGTTCGAATGCTTCTCGGCGCCCCGTTTCCCTGGATGGGCAAGCGCATTCAGAGGATCAGCGTTCCTATGTGATTTCCGCCCTGCAGCGGATCCGGGAGCAGCGGGAGCAGCAGACCATTACGGTTATAGATAAAGCCAAGCAATATATCGGGCTGCATTTTACAGAGGAGCTGTCGCTGGAGGAAACAGCCGAGCATGTCCACTTGAATCCTCACTATTTCAGTAAAATATTCAAGCAGCAGGTCGGAGCAACGTTTATTGATTATTTGACCGGGCTTCGGATCGACAAAGCCAAGCAGCTGATCGACTCGGCCGATGAGCCGGCCCTGAAGGAAGTATGCTTTGAAGTGGGGTATAAAGACCCGAATTATTTCAGCCGGGTGTTCAAACGGGTGACCGGAGTCACTCCTACCGAATACCGCAGTCAAGCAAAGTAATCAGGAAACTCAGGAAGTTCATGCCATAGGCGGCATGGACTTTTTTGTTTTTCAGACTAAGAAAATGCTAGTCGCTCCGAACTCTCTCCATTACGGCCGATTCCGGGCCTCTTCGATGCTGGAACAACACAAATAAGTGCTGTAGAATGACCGCTAATTCTCCTGGATCCGGTGATATAATGAGATTCGTTTCAATACGCAACCATTTATTCAATAGTCATATGGAAGGGGAATAAATAAAGTGAGCAGCATAAACACTAATCTCTCTGCCGATGCCAGCAGCGGCAAAAGCATGAAGTTTGTTACGCTCGTTTCCATGATTGCCGCCCTTGGCGGTTTATTATTCGGCTTCGATACAGCCGTTGTATCCGGGGCCATCGGATTTATGCAGGATCGGTTTGATCTGAATGAGGTGGAAGTCGGCTGGGCCGTCTCTTCCCTTATTATCGGATGTGTGGTTGGCGCAGCTTTCTCGGGAGTGCTAAGCGACCGTCTGGGCCGTAAAAAAGTACTTATCGCCGCAGCAGCGCTATTCATTATCGGTTCGATTGGCTCAGCTATTCCAGATACATTCTCGATGTACATCATCGCTCGTATGATTGGCGGTCTTGGAATCGGGATTACCTCCACGCTTTGTCCGCTGTATAATGCGGAGATCGCACCTGCAAAATATCGCGGCCGCCTCGTTGCTTTGAACCAGTTCGCAACGGTAACCGGGATTTTCCTCGTCTACTTCGTTAATTCCGGTATTGCCGGATATGGCGATGATGCTTGGGATATTGCAAACGCATGGCGCTGGATGTTTGGTGTAGGTGTTGTACCTGGCGTTATCTTCTTCATTCTGTTGTTCCTTGTACCTGAGAGTCCTAGATGGCTGATTAAACAAGGCAAATCGGAACAAGCGTTAAGCGTCCTTCTTCGTATTCATGGTGAAGAAGATGCGAAGCAAGAAGTTCTGGACATTAAAGCCTCCTTCGCCGAAGAAAAGGGCAGCTCGCTCAAAGAGATTTTTCGTCCGGGCATCCGTCTGGCTCTAATTGTTGGCGTTGTGCTTGCTGTTCTTCAGCAAGTAACGGGCATTAATGCGGTCATGTATTACGCGCCGGAAATATTCAAGTCGATGGGCGCCGGCACGGATTCGTCGCTTGTCCAAACGATTCTGATCGGTCTCGTTAACTTCCTGTTCACGATTCTCGCGATCTGGTTAATTGATAAAGTCGGCCGTAAAGTATTGCTGCTTGTTGGCTCATCCGTGATGACCATCTGTCTGGCCGTTATTGGTATCGCGTTCCATACGGGGCATACAACCGGCTCGCTGGTCCTTGTCTTTATTCTGATCTATGTTGCAGCATTTGCTGTATCGCTTGGACCAGTCGTTTGGGTAATCCTGAGCGAGATCTTCCCGAACCGCGTCCGCGGCCGGGCTACCGCAATCGCATCGATGGCGCTCTGGATTGCCGATTATGTCGTATCGCAATCGTTCCCGCCAATGCTGGACTCTGCAGGACCAGCCGTAACGTTCTGGATTTTCGGGGCCATGTCGCTGATCACCTTCCTGTTCACGATGCGCGTCGTTCCGGAGACGAAAGGCAAGTCGTTGGAGGAAATTGAGGCGTCCTGGAGTAAATAATCTGGGAGGACGGGCGTATCTCCTTCGGTCGCTGTTGCCATTGTGAAATCTTGAATTAATTTTATATTGTAATTTTCACAAGTGGCAAAGGCGAACGCTTCGCTCCTCAGGAGATACCCCTTTCCTCATCGATTACCTCTTTAATATAAGCAGACAAGCTGGGCGATTCATTTCGCCCAGCCTTTTTTATTAGCTTTTCAATTTTATTTCGGCAGCCTTCATCTCCCAAATCTGCATGCTGGAGACAACGGATTCGCCGTTGCTTGATCGAAGCTGAATTCCGCTGCTGTCCGCCAAGGTGGGATATACTCTGGCTGTCAGGCAGGTTTCATCGTCAACAAATACTTCTATTATCGACTGATCTGCAAATATGCGCAGCTTGATTATATCCGCGCCGTCTGTTGGCGGAAGCTCCCCTGTAACCGGGGTTTTATGCACCTTTGGAAGCAGGCTTGAATTCGCTCTGTCAATTGTAATGGAATTGGCCCCCAGATCCAGACATACATCGGTATATTCCTTGCCGCAAGCCGAAGCAAAGACGGAGATGTTCAGAGCATTGTTGGTCATCGCCCGTCTATCGATTTCGAGCAAGCATTCAAAAGAGGTCGACTGTATTCCCGTATTTGTTGATACTGTTCCTACGGAAATATCCGTAAAGTTGTGTTTCTCTCCCCTCAATGTTACCAGCTCAGGTACTGGCGACATAGAAAGCGCACCGTTCGGCTTCAGATCTACAACACGCGGCAGCGCCAACGCCCCGGCCCAATCCAGATTTACAGGGAATTCTTCGCCTCTTCCTTCCGGAATCCAGCCATGTACAATCCGGCGTCCGTTCTCATCAACAAATCCGGTTGAAGCATAATAACCTTCCCATCCGCCGTAGTCGACGGTACCGTGTTTTTGTACATCTGTCAGTCTGTCGCCGCTGATCGTGCCGGAAAGATATCGGACCGGGCCGCTTGGAGAGTAGAACAAAACTGCCTTATCGCCAAAACGGAACAAATGAGGACACTCCCAGATCCATTCTTCACCTTTATAAAAGATTCCCTTGAAGCTCCATTTCTCCAAGTCGTCGGAATGATAAATAAAGGCAGCGCCCTTTTCCTCATGAATCCCGCCAAGTATCATACGCCAGCCGTCTTCGCTCTTCCAGACGTACGGATCTCTCCAATCCTTAATCTGAAGATCCCCATGCAAGTCCAAAGTTAATACCGGGTTAATGTCCGGCTTGTGCCAAGTACGCAGATCTCTACCGCGGGCCATCCATTGCTGAGCACCTGTAGCTGCATTCCGTTCACCTTCGCCGATGCTTGTATAGAACAACGTCACTTCCCCGTCATTAATAACCGAGCAGCCGGAGAAACAATGGGATTCGCCAAGCTCATACGATGGAGCCATTCCAACCGGCAGGTGAGTCCAGTTCACCAGATCGGGGCTTGTGGCATGTCCCCAATGGATATCTCCCCACTCAGGCTTCGAGGGATTATGCTGATAAAACAAATGATATTCACCGTTTAAATGAAAAGGGCCATTCGGGTCATTCATCCAATTGCGTGGTGCCGTAAAATGATACCTGGGTCTATACCGGTCCATGAAATCTCCCCCAATATGATTTGCTGACAGCTGCGTTTGTTGCTGCAATAATTTCGTTCACACCCACAATATATATAGGATATATTCAATATGTCAACGTTTTCTTTTGAGTTCACGTCCTACTCATCAGCCTCCCCCAGTCACATCCCGCTCTGCAACACGGAATTTTCTTCTTATTTGCTCACTTACTGCCTCCGCCTACCTCCATCCCACTCTGCAACACAGAATTTTCCTCTTATTTGCTCACTTACTGCCTCCGCCTAACTCCAACCCGCCCTGTAACACGGAATTTTCCTCTTATTTGCTCACTTACTGCCTCCGCCTACCTCCATCCCGCTCTGCAACACGAAATTTTCCTCTTATTTGCCTTCGGCTCAAGGCCGCAAAGCAATAGAAATTAAAACAGCCGTGCAGAGTGGAAACCATCTGCACGGCTGTTTATTGTTTTGTAGGTAAGGGGTATCTCCTGAGGAGAAAAACGTTCGCCTTTGTCAGCAATTTGCAACCATTAAATATTGTTCAAGCAAAGTGCTGGCAACAGCGACCGAAGGAGATACTCCGTCCTTCTTACGGTTTGATTGCGTCGTAGTACTTCGTTTGCATTTCTTTTGCCGCTGCGTCGAGCTGGCCTTGAAGGTCGGTACCTTTTTTCGAGAATACTTCTTGCAATACGTTTGTCATAGAGCCGTAGTATTCTTGTGTATTGTACTGAGCTTCAGGTTTGCCGTCGAGCAGAGCATTCGATTCGGCGTTGTATTTGTACACGTTATCATATTTATCGAAGATGGCTTGAGCGCGTTGGCCGTATTCCGAATCCGGGCTAAAGTAGTTGATATGCGGCGGAATGAAGAATTTTCCTTCTGTTTTACGCGCTTGGATATCCTTCTCGAGAGATGCCAGATAGTCATCCGTGAAGTAGTCGAAAGTGATGTAACGGAATGCCATTTCTTGCTCATCTTTCGTTGCGTTCGGATTAATAACAAGGTAATCGCCGCCCAATACGCCTGTATGCTTACCGCCTTTTTCGGCTGCCGGCATCGGGTAAGTCAGAACGTCTTCGATCTTCATGCCGCCTTGATTCAACGCCTGCTCAAGTACGCCCTCCGCACCGGCGATAACCATTGCTGTACGACCTTGCCCAAATGCCCCTACCGCATCGCCCCAGCCAAGTGCCCAGTCTTTCGGAATAACATCTGCATCCCATCTCAGCTTGTTGTAGAAATCAAGCGCTTTCGCGCCGGCTGCGGAGTTGAATGCTGCCGTTACTTTGCCGTCACCGATATTTTGGATCTCGCCGCCAGCTTCGAACAAGAAATTCGTCCAGTTCCAGCCAGCCTCGGTGCCTTTGCCCATTGGAGCGATACCGGCGATGCCTTTTTTCGCATCTGCCACACCTTTAGCCGTGTTCAGCATATCTTCCCAGGTCCAGTCGTACGGAGGAACCGCTACGCCTTTGTCATCCAGCATCTTTTTATTCAGGACAGTGGTCGTTACGTAGCCTTTTTGAGCAACACCATATACTTTGCCGTCAATAATAAATTGATGCTGGAGAACCGGGTTGATTTGATCCTTAAACTCGTAGTTGTTGTACAGATCCGTAATATCAGCTGCCCAGCCTTTTTCAACCAGGAACTTCGCTTCTGTTGCATAGGTGTTGAAGAAAGTTGGCGCTTCATTCGCTGCCATTTTGATGCCGATTTCGTTTGGAGCATAATGCCAGTCACTCTTCACGATCTCAACGTTAGGATATACTTTGTTGAAGCGTGCGATCTTGTCATCTTCCAGCTTCCGGTTTTCGACCTGGTCAGGAAGCGGATAATAGATGCTGATTTTTATTTTTTTCTGCGAGATATCTTCTGTCTGCTGCGGTGCGTCTGATGCCGTATTGGCGCTGGCGCTTGCGTTGGCATTGCTTTCTGCAGGCTTTTGGTTGCCGTTGTTGGCTGTGTTATTGTTGCTGCCGCAAGCAGCAAGAGTCGAACAAAGTAATACCGCAGCTACTGTCGTAAAAACGCTCTTTCTCATTTGTAACTCCCCTTCTCGAGATAATTTATTTGTTGCTCCCTCATCATAGTTGACAACGACGGGAGCCTGCGAGGTGTATTCCTATTCCGATCATGTGCACTATTACGATTTGAATACTATCCTTTCACGCCGCCAAGATGTAACCCGCGCATGATATATTTCTGGAAAATCAGGAACACGACAATTGGCGGAAGCATGACCATCGTAAGAATCGCAAACCGGATATTCAGTGCTAGTCCCCTGGCATTAATAACGTATTTATAGATTGCCGTTGCAAGCGGATAATGGCTGTCATTATGCATAATAAGCGAAGGCCAGAACCAGTCATTCCAGGAGGATGAGAAAATAAAGATAGCAAGCGTAGAGAAGATTGGCACCGACAGCGGCAATGCAATCTGCACGAAGCTTCGATAATCTGATGCGCCGTCAATACGCGCTGCTTCGAATATTTCATAATGAATCTCGTCGAAAAAGTTTTTCAGCAGCAACAGGAAGAAAGCATTTGCACCGGCCGGCAGCCAGAAGGCGGCAAACGAATTCATCAGCCCCAGATCCTTCAGATTCACGAAGTTCGGAATGATGTAGGTTGTTGGCGGAATAAACAAGGTCATCATAAAAAAGAAATAAACCGCTCTCCGTTTCGGCACATTCAGCTTGGATAAGCTAAAGGATGCAAGTCCAAGGACAACCACCGTAATGACAAGGTTCCCTCCAAAAATATAAAGCGTATTTCTTAAAAACTCCGGCAGATCGATAAAATTCCAGCCTTTATTAAAATTATCGAAATGCCATTCGCTTGGCAGAAATCTTGGCGGGAAGGAATTAACCTCCACATTGGTTTTCAAGCCGTTAAATAACGTTGTCAGAATCGGATAAAGCATAGAACAGGACATAACAACGAGCACAAGCACCATAATTGTATAGCCAATGAGAATCGGTTTCTTCTTCAGGTCAAACGAAGAGAGAATTCCTCTGTCCAGCGGTTTCATCGAACATCTCCCTCCTTGCCTTGAAGCCTATACTGAATGATTGCAAGCAAGCCCAGCACGAGAAACATAAGAACGCCAAGCGCTGCCGCAACCCCATAATTTTGTTGGTTAAAGGCGTATTTCACAATCAGCAGAGCGTAGGTCAAAGTGGCATTGTTAGGTCCGCCATCCAGCATCGCGAGCTGTGATTGATAGCCTTGCGAGGTGCCGATCAGCTGCAAAATAAGCAGCAATCCCAGCAATCCCTTAATCGAAGGCAGCGTAATATGCCGAATCCGGTTCCATACGCCTGCCCCGTCAATCTCTGCCGCTTCATACCAGTCACGCGGTATGCTGAGTACAGCCGCCAGATAAATAAGCATCGCCGAACCAAATTGCTGCCAGGATTCCATAATAACAAGCGAGATCATCGACCAGTTCGTATCGGTCATGAAGGCGACCGGCTCGCTTCCGAACCATCCGGTTATAACGCCGTTGATTGGACCAACCGGATCGTAGAACCAGCGCCATAATCCATATAAAACGACGACTGGAATAATATTCGGCAGATAAGCGGCTACGCGGACAATGCCTTGGAAACGGCGAAGCTCGGAAATCGCGATGGCAAATACAATCGGAATCCAGAAGCCGATCACAAGACAGAGGAACATATAGTAAACCGTGTTCTTCACTGCCGTCCAGGCATCGCCATCATGTAGAGCGACTTTATAGTTGTCGAATCCAACAAAGCTGTTCCCTTTTACAAAGTCAATGTGGTAGAAGCTGTACACGAATCCTTTGATAATAGGGACCCATAAAAACAAAATAAAAATGATGAAAGCCGGAAGCAGGAAAAGTAATCCCCAAAAGTGCTTCCTCCAAAATGCGGCCAATCGGCCTTTACGCTCGAGAGGCGCGTTCGCGACAGCGTGCGTTTCCATTATGTCTCCCTCTTTTCTTTTACAATCCTCTTCCCCTATTGTAAAAAAAGGACCCTCTCGAGGTAATGTGCATATCCAAGGCAATGATGAGTGATTCTACTTCTTTAGCTCGCTTGGACTCATGCCGTAATACTTTTTGAATATTTTGCTAAAATGCTCCGGCGATTCATACCCAACCCTCTCTGAAATCTCGTAACGCCTCATATCGGTATTGAGAAGAAGCCGCTTGCTCTCTTCCATCCGCAGCTTCACGACATATTCCCATAGATTATAGCCAGTCTCCTTCTTAAACAGATAGCTGAGGTAGTTGGGGCTGACATGGTTGTTCTGTGCAACTTCATGCAGCGTTAAGCCTTTTTGCGCATAGTTCAGGTTAATATACTCCATGGCTTTCTCGACAATCAGACTGGTCTGTGCCGTAAACTCTTCCTCCGTTGGACGCTGCGAGTATTGATTCCAGTTGAAATCCCCGTAATAGAATACATAATGATCCTTATGCCGCTCGTTACAGCTGAGCGCCTTGATAACCTGATCATGGAGGACATCCATAAATTCGATGCCTTTCAAGATTTGGCTGATCCCAATCACACTTGTCATACCCAGATACTTCTGAATGTTAAAGTGAAGGCTGCGCCCTATCATATCAAGTTCATTCATAATGCCGGATGATGCTGCCTCCCCGTACTGCGCTTCATTCCATTGCACAATAATATGGATATCCCGCTCCGAGGCATAAAAGGCCGTCCGGTTCCAATGCTCGTCGAACAGCTCATTGACAATATTAAGAGCCGCATACCGGAGCAGCTTCTCATCGGTCTTGGATAACTGGCGGTCACGATCGGACAGATTAAGCCGGATTCGGATCATGGAGAAATAAGGCCCCTCCAGCCTGATCCCATGCTTCTCCCTCAGAATCCGGGCAATATCCTGAACTTTAAGCGAAGGCTGGTCGCTCACCAGTTGATTCAGCCATTCCACAGATTGGGGATTTAGTTCATCCATATGAAAATGCTCCTGCATCCCCGCAATCAGTTCTTCTTGCTCGGTAGTCTCTGGCTTACGCAGCTTGAGCAGTACATTGCGCACGGAATCCAGGAATTGCTCGTTGTTGAGCGGCTTAATCAAATAATCTTTAGCCCCGAGGCGGATCGCCATTTGAGCGTATTGGAAGGTTTCATGCGCAGAAATAATGATCGTCTGTACCCAAGGTTTAATTAATTTCGCCTGCTGCATGAGTTCAATTCCGTTCATGGAGCCCATCTGAATATCCGTAATAAGCAGATCAATATCGTCGGTCCGCAGAACATCCAATGCCTCGTACCCGTTATGAGCCATATGAATGGCGGAAATATCAATGCCGGAAGAAGCCAGCACGCTGCTCAAGCCTTTACAAATAAGCGGTTCGTCATCTACGACCAGTATGTTATACATCGCCTGGTTCCTTCCTCTCGTCGGCTGCCGGAAGCCAGATCGTCACAATGGTTCCGCCGCCGTTTCTTTTCTTGTACCCGATTCCGTATAGGTTGCCAAAATGCAGCTGAAGCCGCTGATGAATGTTCTTAATGCCGTAGCCAAACGTCGGATTCGCAGAAGGCTCATTTAATAGAGATTCAATTGCTTTATAATCAACATCCTTAAAGCCGTTATCCTCCACCCGAATAAGCAGCTTATCACCTTCGTATTCAGCCGTAATATGGATTTCGCCGTCTTCGCCCATATTTTTAACGCCATGGATCATAGCATTTTCAATAAGCGGCTGAAGCGTAACTTTGGGAATAAGATGATTCATCATCTCATCCGGTACTGACCAGATGACTTGGAAATCATAGTCATAACGCTTTTGCTGAAGCTTTACATAAGCGGCCGCATGCTCCAGTTCTTCCGCCAGCGTAATCAGCTCCCGGCCGCGGCTTAAGCTGATCTTCATCAGCTTCGACAACTCCTTGATCATTTCCGCTGATTCGGAATTGCCTTCAAGCGAGCTTTTCCAATAAATACTTTCAAGCGTGTTATAGAGAAGATGCGGATTGATCTGCTGATAGAGAATTTGCAGCTGACTCTCCCGCTGCTTAATCTCCATTTGGTATTTGTCATGGATAAGTCCATTCAAGCGGCGGGCCATATCATAAAGGGCTCCAATCAATACCCCCACCTCATCATTTCTGCCTTTGCCAGGCGTCTCCGGCACTCGCTTGCCAGGCTCATAACGGCGGACAAATGTTGCCAGTCTTTGCAAAGGTGTCATTAAAGAACGCCAGAAATAGAAGATTACGATGCAGCCAAACAATATGTAAGCAACCGATATAAGCTGAATAATCCGCTTCACTTCATTTTGCTGCTGAAGGAGCGACCTAATTGGAATTTTGTAGATGAGACGCTGCTGCAGCAGCTCATTATCGCTTGCCATATAGATGTATTCCGAAGTCATAATCGGCTTCTCGAGGTTCTCCGGCTGTCTGCCGGAAGCGATTGCAGGAAGCTCTACCGTTGTCCCCATCGTCTTCGGATTCGTAGAGGCTAATATATAATTCTGCTGATCTGTAAAAAAGATTTCACCGCCAGGCAGAGAGACCGATTGCATCGATTCGCCCAGCTTCTTATCCATGTTAGTTGCCACCAGCACGCCAATTACGCTATGCCCCTGATTAACCGTATTGACAGCGCGGATATAGGCAAGCGTACGCTTCTTGACAAGCATATCGTTATTTTCAATAATCTCCATAAAGCCAAGACCCTTCAGCTGCACAGCCTTATCAAACCATTTCGGCTTATTGGCATCGGTGAAGAAATAGACGCCGCTTTGGATCATCTGCACTTTGGGCGCGAAAAAATAGTCATTATATGGATCATAAATATACAAGCTGTAATAGACAGCCTCCCCGCCATTTAAAGCGGTTGAATAACCTGCAAGCAAAGCATCCATTTTCTCATATTTTCTGACGCGTTCAATGACGGCTTCATCGCCGCTTGGCACAAGCTGCTGAGCAATCGGATTCTGAATAATCGTTGTTGTAATCTTATTGACAGTATCGATATCCCGGTCGATCAAGGTGTGATTCTGTTTGTTAAGCTCAGCATAGGCGCTCGTCACATGCCGCTTTAAGATCTGTTCAGCCTCCGAATTCCCGTAGCTGTGAAGAATAAATATCGGGCTGACCATCAGCAGGAACAATAGCAGCAGCTGCTGCTTCACGCTTAACTTGGTCATTGGATTGGAAAAGCCCGCTCTCATGATGATGCACCCCCAGCTTCCTTCCTTAAATATAGCAAATATGATGGATAGCAGTATGGCTATTCTTATTTATTGTATAGGTAATTTCACGCACTTCAAGCGGTTGCTCTAGTAGAATAGATCGATTTTTCCTGCATACAAAAGGGAAATATTGACTGAAAAGAAAGAGAGGAGCATAATAACTGTGTTATGCAATAAATTTCCAGATCAAATGCTTACGAAGTAAGAATTGCTTCACAATTCTTTAAGCGAATGCTTACGAAGTAAGAATTGCTTCACAATTCTTTAAGCAAATGCTTACGAAGTAAGAATTGCTTCACAATTCTTTAAGCAAATGCTTACGAAGTAAGAATTGCTTCACAATTCTTTTAAGGAGTGAGCTTATGTCGAGTAAAGTGCTTATTGTGACTGGCGATGGCGCGGAAGTTTTGGAAGTGTATTATCCTTACTACAGACTGCTGGAGGAAGGCTATGAGGCTGTTATCGCTTCCCCGACACAGAAAACCTTACATACCGTATGTCATGATTTTATCGAGGGCTGGGATACGTATACGGAAAAGCCTGCTCATCAGCTGCAATCTCATTTGGGCTTCGCCGATGTAGACCCGTCCGAATATGCAGCTATTATTATTCCTGGCGGAAGAGCTCCCGAATACATTCGGGGTAACGCAGAGCTGCCGCGTATTCTGCAGCATTTCATCGATGCGGATAAACCAATCGGCGCTATCTGCCATGGCGCGCAGGTGTTTCTGGCGCTGCCGGATTACAGTTACTTTAACGGCCGCACCATGACAGCTTACAATGCTTCGCGTCTGGAGGTGGAGCGACTTGGCGCCTGCTATGCCGACGAGACGCTTCATGTGGACGGCAAGCTTGTAACGGGTCATGCCTGGCCGGATCTTCCCGGCTTTATGCGCGAGTTCCTGAAGCTTGTCCGGGAGGATGCTGCCAAGGCAGCGAGTGCAGAAGCTTTGGCCTAATCATTATAGACTATATCAGCGGCAGCCTTGGCTCTATGCCATCGGCTGCCGCCTTCTGTTTCATTGGAGGTAAAGATTCTGCTGATTACTCTCCCGAAACTGATTGGGAGATTGACCCGTTACTCTACGGAATATAATCGAGAAATAATTCGGATTGTCATAGCCCAGAAGCTTCGCCACTTCCCATACCTTCATCTCCGTTGTGACGAGCAGCCTCGTCGCCTCTCCGATCCGCCTGTGAATAGCATAGTTAATCGGTGAGATTTGATAATAATCCTTAAACACATGAGAAACATAATAAGGATTAACATGGAATTGCCAACCCAAATCCTTCAAGCTGATATTATGTGTAAAATTCCTGTCGATATAATCCTTGATTTGCACGGCAAGGCTTGCATTGGATTCCTGTTTTTTAATATTTTGCTGATTCCGGACCGTTCTTCTTAACAGCAAAATGACAGAATTGATCAAATAACGGCTCAGCCTGTCATAGCCATCCTCCTTGATGGAGGATTCATCAACAATCATTTTCATCAAAGCAGCAATTTCCGAAAAGACACGGCTGGACCGGATCACGGGCTCCACCTCAGGCGGAATAACCCAATCCTCGGATGGGCTTGCCTTGGGCAGCGTAAAGCCGCAGTAATAGGTAATTAACGGATTATCGCTTGATGAGTGCTCTTCATGCAACACACCTTTGTTGTAGACCAGAATATCTCCTCCGCCTACGCTGAAGGATTGTCCCCCAATCGTAAACGTCCCCTCCCCATCGCAAATGACAATAATTTCATGCAAATCATCATGCTTATGACTAGGAAAATTCCAGTTGGGCGTATCGCTTACTTTCCCCGCATACAGCAAGTGACTCTGTATTTCCTCTCCAGCAGCGGAAGTCTCCATCCCCTACTCCCTCATTTCCAAATAACCTTTATATCTGTATGGCTTATCATACACGATAACGGCTAAAAAGAAGCATTTCTTTTTGCCCGATACAGCAAGATATATCACATTGCAGGAATATCCGGCAAGATGCTTCATTGCCGCTCCATGCGCCTTCCATTAAGCTTTGACTGTAGGAGAACGCGTCAAAGAGGTGATTATATGCGCGAGATGGAATGCTGGGAGCAAAAAGGATTTGCGCTATTCCCAAGAGCAGTTACGCATTTTTATGCGCTGCGGTACCTTTTGTGGTTGAAGGAACTGCCTGTGGATCAGCCTTACGACATCCATCATCAATATTTATGGGATATACGTATGTATGAGCCTGTTTATGAGGCCTTCAGCGAGATACTCGGGACAACCGCGCTTTGGGCACATCTATGCCCGAACGAACCCGCTCCTGTCAAAGGAGGAATTTGCTTGCAGCAATCGGTTCTGATTCCGGTAAACGAATGGAAAATCGCTCATATCGGTGATTTATTTATATATAACACGAAGGTTTGCAGCTTTGATCTGGAGGCCATGCCGGATTACAGCTGGCTTCCGATCACTTACTTCCCGGCAGTACCCGATAATCCGTCCTTGCTGAAGGAAAGGATGCGCAGCTGGGATTCCAGTCCGCATCACACTTATTTATCAACAAGGGGCCATAAGCTTCTTGGCTCCGAGCGTTGGTAGAAGTTATAAAGCATTAAATCTGGAGGATCTTCATCATGAAAAAAGAAAATCTGCTTATCTTTTCCTTTACCCTGTTAGCCTTTATTCTGGGCACGACCGAATACGTCATTGTTGGACTCTTGACTCCAATCGCAAACAGCCTAGGCGTCTCTGTTGCGCAGACCGGCATTATGGTCTCCGGCTTTGCGATTGCTTATGCGGCCGGAACGCCTTTTGTCATGATGGCCGCCGGTTATTTTACGAAACGCCGCGCTCTGCTGATTGGCGCATCTCTGGTTGTTTTGTTCACGCTCGGAAGTGCATTATCCCATTCTTATCTCATACTGTTCCTGACCCGAATGGCAACGGCTGTCTTCTGCGGATTAAGCGTATCTCTGGCCGTATCCATCTGCACGGATTATGTGTCTCCTGAGCGGAGAGGTCTTGCGCTTTCCTATATTATCGGCGGGTTTACCATTGCCAATGTGCTTGGCGTTCCAATCGGAACCTTCGTAGGCCTGCATTTCGAATGGCCTGCCGCCTTCTGGCTGGTCGCAGCTTGCGGCGTCTTAAGCATCCTGCTTCTGTATCGAATTGTGCCAAGAAATTTGCCGGCCGTACAAAGCTCGCTCAAAAATCAATTTCGGTTGATGACCAATCCAAGAGTGCTGCTCGCCTTCTTGATTCCGATTATCGGGGTTGCGGCCATCTTCGTCATCTACACCTATATTAATCCGCTTATGCTGGAAGTTATGCATATCTCGGAAGGACGAACCAGCACCCTCCTGCTTGTCTACGGAGCGGTAACGATCGTCAGCAATATACTGGGCGGCAAAATCGCAAGCGGTACTTATATGGCGAAGCTGAAAACGCTGTTCCTGGTCCATGCCGTTGTTTATATCATCTTTGCTTTTACCTTATCATTCACATGGCTTGGCATCGTCAGCATGATGGCCATTGCTCTGATCTCGTTCTCAATCAATGCGGCCTGTCAGCTCTATTTCATTCATTTAACCGAGCAATATGTGCCCGAAGCCAAGGATTTCGCCTCTTCCCTGCTGCCCATCAGCGCCAATATCGGGATTGCGGTCGGCTCCTCAATCGGCGCCTTTGTAACGGATCATTATGGTCTGCGTTATCTTCCATGGGCAGCGGCCGTACTCGCATTGATTGCGTTTGCCGCAACAGCCTACAGCTATAACCTTGACCGTTCAGCAAGCAAAAAAGCAGCCCTGCAGGCTGCGGGATAAGCGTAAACGGGTGCGCCACTATCTGATGGCGCACCCGTTTCTGTTAACAAATACAAGTCTTCTTCTTCGTACCGATTGTTCCTCTGGCTTCTATTTTAGCAATATATTCAGCAGCAAGCGGAACCTTGCAGGCTGTATTGCCGACATCAACCTTAACGGCGCCGATCGCCTCCGCTACGGCTTTTGCCTCCTCCGTTAAAGGCAAGACATAAGTACCAACGCAAATGACAAACGTATTCATTACATACCGCACACGGTTCCGCTCTTCATGGACCGTCTTCCTGACCTGCTCCAGAAGCCTGCGGATTTCCGTCAAATCGAGCTCTTCATCCGGAGCGATCGTCACGTAATTCGCATAGGCGCTCCAGCCCGCTACCGTAATGAGCTCTTCCGGCGACTGTATCCACTCCATCGCAAGCTCGCGGGCAAAAGGACTTTCAGCCGTTACATTCGCAACCGTATACTCGGCAGGCGAGTACCAGTAAGCCTGCTTCGCCCAATACTGCAGCATCTCCTTGGTGATCGTCTTCGGATTAACGGTCAAGCCCGCCAAATACATCGCGTCATTATTGCCGGAGTCATACAGCTTGTACACCAGCTCCTGATCCTTCTTCACCTCTTTGACCAGCCTTTTCATATCGCCGATCTTCACACCAAAAAAAGGCTCCTTCGCTCCATGCCGCAAGTATGTGCGCTTTGTCTGCTCGCTTCCCATGCCCTCTAACGCCTGCATAACTTCCTCAAAGGTCATCTCTTGGCCTCCAATTGTACTCTTATGGATTCGAGTATACCTTTGCCGCATATTTTATGCAAAATAAAAAGAGCTGACAAGCAGCGCACCCAGCGCCACATTGTCAGCCCTCATTTATATTAATCGGTAAATGGCAGCCAGCCTTCTCTTGCCGTCAGCATGCGCCATAAACCGTCGGGAATGACAAGCCGCTTCTGCGAGCTTAAGCTTAAGCGGGACTGAATCTCATCCTCGCGTCCTTCTTCAACCTTCTGTACCCAGTCCGGATCGGTCAACAGTACGCGGCCAATTGCAACCAGCGGAATGCCCGTATTCCAGGCTTCAACGGCATCGTCAGCCGAGTGGATCGAGCCTACGCCAATAACCGGTATGCGTCCGGCTACCCGCTCCGCGATCCATTCCAGCCTTGTTTTGCTCTCGTCCGCACCACGAGCGGGCTTGGAACGGAAGTCAAACAGTGATACATGCAGGTAGTCCAACTCCTTTTGCGCCAGCTCATCAACCAAACGGAAGGTATCCTCCATCGTAAGCCCCGGTGTTTCCGGCTCTTCCGGAGAGAAGCGGTATCCGACCAGAAACGGTCCTTTCGCATGCTCAGCCGCTGCGCGTTTCACCTCATCAACGACGGCAAGCGGGAACGTAAGTCTCCGGTCGATATCTCCTCCCCATTGATCGTTTCTGCGGTTGGAATGCGGAGAGTAGAACTGCTGCAGAAGATAAGTGTTCGCGCCATGAATTTCGACCCCGTCGAAGCCGGCAAGCGCCGCGCGGCGAGTCGTCTCGCCAAAATCGCGAATAATCGCTTGAATCTCTTCATGCTTCAGCTCGCGAGGAACAACATCCGGGCTTTCCGTCGCTGCAACGGCGCTTGCGCTAACCACATCGCCGTTTGGCACTAATGCCGGCGGTACACGGCGACCACCATGGAAAATTTGGAGAATAGCTTTCGCGCCTTTGGCTTTAATCGTCTCTGCCAATCGGGTCAGGCCGGGAATCATCTCATCGCTGTCACCGGCGAATTCACCTGGGAATCCTTTGCCGTTAGGCGTGACATAAATACAAGCCGTAATCACCAAACCGGCTCCTTCGGAACGGCGGGCGTAGTATTCCAGCTCCGCATCTGTTACCGTTCCGTCATCATTAGAGGATGAGTGCGTCATCGGCGCCATCACGATGCGGTTCTTTACTTTCACACCGCTCGGGAAAGTAAAGGATTCGAATAACGGTTTGTATTTCTGTTCCAACAGCTTCACTCCTAACCTATACTCTTTTTGTACATTAACTGTAACAATTTTTATAACTGTAATATTATTATATACAGTTACCGAAGTCAAGCAAATAATTGTAAATTTTTCATCCCCCTATATTCTGCCCATAAAAAAGAGACTGCTGTTTAGCCCAAACAAGGTGAAACGGCTATCGCCTTCCTTGGCGAAGCGCGTTTCAATCCGGAGAATTCTAAGCCATGTTTATATGAAAAAACTTATAAATTCTGGCGTGTAATATAATCCTCTTAGAAAAGGAAAATCCCCAGCGACTACCGAAGAAAGAAGCACCTGACGAAGAGCTTCAATCTAACCACCCACCATAGGAGGTTGAAGTCGC
>Ga0065721_10004306_pt1 | contig 47292 bp, 37 predicted proteins | sample Mesricmetagenome_FD_59108 | JGI IMG/M metagenome (GOLD analysis project Ga0065721, IMG submission 59108) | Mesophilic microbial community from rice straw/compost enrichment Sample: eDNA_1 v2 (version 2) | ecosystem: Engineered > Solid waste > Grass > Composting > Bioreactor | place: USA: Davis...
GGAGCGCCACGGGGGCGTGATCAACAAATACATGGGGGACGGATTTCTCGCCGTCTTCGGCGTCCCCCTCGAGCTCGCCGACGCCGAGGAGGCCGCCGCCAAAACCGCCGTCGCCCTGCAGCAGGAAATGGCGTCCGTGCTCGCGGAGGAAAACCTCGAGCTCTGCCTCGGCCTCCACGCCGGACCCATGATCGTCGGCGGCATCGGATCCGAGTCCCGCTGCGAATTTACCGTGATCGGCTCCACGGTCAACCTCGCCTCCCGTCTCGAAACGCTCAACCGCACCCTGTCCACCCGGTGCCTCACCACGGAAAGCATCGCCGGAAAAATCGCCAATTCCTGGGAGGTGGCCCACCACGGCGGCCAGCGCGTCAAGGGTGTCGCCCGCGAGGTCAATGCGTTTGAACTGCGCGGACGAAAGGGCGAATCCGGCGGGGAATCCTGACCGGGCAAACGGTTCCTCCCGCCAACCTTCGCAGCCCGCTACTCGGACTGCAGCCGGCTCAGCAGGGCGGCGCGCACTTCGGCCATCTCGGCCTCGTCCATCAATTTCCGGGTCACGACCCGCAGCCGTCGGCTCAGCATGGACGCCACGCCGATAACGATCTGGGCGCCGGCCACCGGATAGTTGCTGATGAATTGTTCGATGTCCGCGCGGGTGGCCACCCAGTATTGCGCCGGTTCGATGACCACCACCGAGCAGACCGCGCTGCCGGGATCAAAGAGGTCGACCTCGCCGACCCACTCCCCTTTTTGAATCGTGCCCAGAAGCACATCACGGGAACCGTCGTGGCGGACCGCATGAAGCAGGCCGCTGAGGACGTAAAACAGTTTGCCGTGCGACTCGCCCTGTTTGATGAGCACTTCGCCGCGGTCGGCACGGTGAAATTCTCCATAGGTGCTGAGGGTGTCGCGGTCCTCCCTGGACAGCTGGGCAACCAGGCCCACGGCGGGAAGTTGAGGGCTGACGAGTTCTTCCGACATGGCCCTCCCCATACCGCGTCTCCGCCGGACTGGCGATCCTTTTTGTCAACCGGTCGACCGCGGATGTCAGGCCCCGTGGAGAAACGCCCAGTCGAGGGGAACGGCCACCTCCGCGCGATTTTTCCCCCGCAGAACGATTCCGCCCTCCTTCCGGTCGATGCGGGTCACCGTTTCAAAGCCGTCGGGCACGGCGGCCACCCCCATGATGACACTGACCACGAGCGGGCGGCGCGGACTCAGCCGCGCCACGGTGGGGATGCCGCGCGCCGCCACGGCATTGGGCGCCGCGGATTCCGCCAGTCCGTCGTGAAAGTGCCCAGTGATTTCCTCCAGTCCGAGCACGCCCCGATGACGGCCGTTCCAGGGGGCGTAATGGCGGCCGCCATTGCTGTGCCAGAGAACCGTCGACGCCAGCACACGCGGGTCCTTGAGCGAATACCAGACGTAACGCTCACCGGGAAAAACCACGGCGGTCCAGGCAAAATCATCCCCCGGCCGCGCGCTCACCATGGCGAGGTCTTCGAAACCCTCGCGGGCCGGGTAACGCGTCAGGTCGGCCAACCCGCCGTTTGCCATCGGCACCCGCGCCAGCGTCCGAAAATGCGCCCCGGGCCTGAGGGAGGTATAACCCCCTTCCTCCGGCTTTTCGAAAATTCCGGGATACACCTGTCCGCCCACAATCGGGCTCGTGCTGATGCGGCCGCCCGACTCCGGAAACCTCAGGGTTGCGTGATGCCCGAAGGGCATGGGACCCGACGCGCCCCTGACCACATGACGGCAATAGACCGCCGTATGGCCGTCCACCAGACGGATCAATTTGTCCACGCGCCCCTTGCGAACGGTCAGGTCCATGTGCAGATGCAGTTGCCTTTCGGCGCCGTCCTGCAGGAAACGGTCAAACCTCCAGCGTCCATTCGCCGTTTCCCCGTGGGGAGGATGGTTCTCCCCGCGCCAGGGGCGCGCGTTTCCCCCAAAGGGGAAGCAGAAAAAATCCCCCCGCAGCACCTGCAGCAGGGGCGGAAATTTCGGGCCGATTCCCTCGTTGGCCCAGGGCGCGATCTGGAAGGGTTGCACACGCCGGCGGCCGACCCGGAATTCCACCGGAGCCAAATGTCCCCCCAGGCGGGTCACCGCGGCGTCGACACAATCCGAGGAAATCGACCAGGAGGGCTGGGAGGCAATGGTGGAGAGTTTCATGAAACGTCACCCATACCCGGCGGCCGGACCGGCGGCCAGCCGGAAATCGGGCCGGGGCGTCCCCCGGGGGACCCCAAAAATCCGGAAGCCCGGACCGGTCGGGCGGGGAAACCCTCCCCGCATTTTTCGGCCTGATGTTCAGGGCCTCGGCGCGGGGCCGGACCTTCGGCCATTGACTCCCCGTTTTTTCTCCGCATCATTCCCCGCCACTCTCCGAATGATCGAAAAATACATCAAAAAAATCACCGAGGAGCTCAACCTCCAGCCGCGGCAGGTGGCGGCCACCGCCCTGCTTCTGGAAGAGGGAGCCACCATCCCGTTCATCGCCCGCTACCGCAAGGAACGCACCGGCGAGTTGGACGAAGTTCAGATCACCGCCATCCGCGACCGCATCGAGCAGCTCACCGAACTCGACAAACGCCGCGACGCCATCGTTTCCTCGCTCACAGAGCGCAAGCTTCTCACCCCCGAACTGCAGGCCAAGATCGAGGCCGCCGAGACCATGGCCACCCTCGAGGACATCTACCTCCCGTTCCGCCCGAAGAAGCGGACCAAGGCCACCGTGGCCCGGGAAAAGGGCCTCGAGCCGCTCGCCGATCTCCTCTGGGCCCAGGATCCCGCCACCAATCCCGAAACCGAAGCCCAGGCCTACGCCGGACGCGAATACGAGGTGGATGGCAAAAAGGCCGCCATCGCCGACGCGGCGGAGGCTCTCGCCGGAGCCCGCGACATCATCGCCGAACGCATCAATGACGATGCCGCCGTCCGCGCCAAACTCCGCGACCTCTACATCACCAAGGGCGTGCTCCGCTCCAAGGTCGCCATGGGCAAGGAGGAGGAGGGCGCCAAATACAAGGACTACTTCGACTGGAGCGAACCCGCCGCCCAGGCGCCCTCACACCGCATTCTCGCCATCCGCCGCGGCGAGGCGGAGGGTTTCCTGTATTCCCGCCTCACCCCCGACGAAAACGAGGCGCTCGCCATCATCGAAAACCTCATCCTCAAGAACAAATCCGCCGCCGCCGAACAGGTGAAGCTCGCCATTCAGGATTGCTACAAGCGTCTGCTGGGCTTCGCCATGGAGGCCGAGGCGCGCATGTTCTACAAAAAGAAGGCCGACGAGGAGGCCATCCGCGTCTTCGCCGAGAACCTGCGCGAACTGCTCCTGGCCTCGCCGCTCGGACAGAAGGCCACCCTGGCCATCGATCCCGGATTCCGCACCGGCTGCAAGGTCGTCGTGCTCGACCGTCAGGGCAAGCTCCTCGAACACGAGGTCATCTATCCGGAAAAAAGCACCCGCGAGCAGATCGAGGCCGCCGAGGTTCTTCACGCCCTCGTCAAAAAACACCACATCGAGGCCATCGCCATCGGCAACGGGACCGCGTCCCGCGAGACGGAGGCGTTCGTCCGCAAGATCAAGCTCCCGCCGTCCATCCCCATCGTGGTGGTCAATGAATCCGGCGCGTCGATCTATTCCGCCTCGGAGGCCGCCCGCGAGGAATTCCCGAACCATGACGTCACCGTGCGCGGCGCCGTCTCCATCGGCCGCCGCCTGATGGATCCGCTGGCCGAACTCGTGAAGCTCGATCCCAAGTCGATCGGCGTCGGCCAGTATCAGCACGACGTGGACCAGAACGCCCTCAAGCGCTCGCTCGACGACGTCGTCATTTCCTGCGTGAACAGCGTGGGCGTGGAACTCAACACCGCCAGCAAACACCTGCTGAGTTATGTGTCCGGCCTGAATTCCCGGACCGCCCTCAACATCATCGAGTATCGCAACGCCAACGGCCCCTTCAAATCCCGCGAGGAACTGCGCAAGGTGCCCGGCCTCGGACCCAAGGCGTTCGAGCAGGCCGCCGGCTTCCTGCGCATCCGCGACGGCGTTCATCCGCTCGACGCCAGCGCCGTGCACCCGGAGCGCTACGAACTCGTGGACCGCATCGCCCGGGACACGGGCGCCACCGTGCAGGAATTGCTCAGGGATTCCGCCAAGCGGGCGAAGATCGACCTCAAGAAATACGTCACCGACGAGGTCGGTCTGCCCACACTGAACGACATCATGCAGGAACTGGCCAAGCCGGGACGCGATCCGCGCCAGCAGTTCGAGGCCTTCAGCTTCCAGGAGGGCGTCGAGAAGATGGAGGATCTCCAGCCCGGCATGAAGCTGCCCGGCATCGTCACCAACGTCACCGCCTTCGGCGCCTTCGTCGACATCGGCGTGCACCAGGACGGACTCGTCCACATCAGCCAGCTCAGCGACCAGTTCGTCAAAAACCCCGCCGACGTGGTCAAGGTGGGCCAGAAGGTGCAGGTCACCGTGATGGAGGTCGACCTCGCCCGCAAGCGCATCAGCCTCTCCATGAAGAGCAAGCCCGAGGTCGGCGCGCCGCGCTCCAAGCCGGGAGAGCGCCGCGAAGGCGGCCCGCGGGACGTGCAAAGGCACTCCGCCGGCAACCGGGGCGGAGGATTCGGCAATGTGGACTGGTTCACGGCCGCCATGAACAAAAAGCACTAGCGTCCCCACACGCCGCCTCGGACCGGAAATCGCGCCCGCCGGGAAAAACCGGCGGGCCGGCGCCCGGTCCGTATTCCCCTTTTCGGCCGGCTGGCCCCAAAATTGCTGTTTTTTCCGCGAAACAGAAGGAAACTATCGGAAGACGCAACCCCTGAGACGTATGCCAACACTCGCCACCACCGTTGACGGCCTCAAGCTCAAGAATCCGTTCATCATCGCCTCCGGACCTCCGGGAACCAACCTGAACGTGATCAACCGGGCCTTCCGCGAGGGCTGGGGGGCGGTGATTGCCAAAACTGTCAGCCTCGACGCCTCCAAGGTCATCAACGTCACGCCCCGCTACGGCAAGCTCTACGCCAATGACAAAAAGGAGGTCATCGGCTGGGAAAACATCGAGCTCATCAGCGACCGCCCGCTGGAGATCTGGATCGAGGAGTTCAAGAAATGCAAGGACGCCCATCCCGACGGCATTCTCATTGCGTCCATCATGGAGGAATACCGGAAGGACGCGTGGGTCGAGATCGTCGAGCGGTGCCAGGACGCCGGAGTCGACGGCTTTGAGCTGAATTTTTCCTGCCCCCACGGCCTGCCCGAGCGGAAAATGGGCGCGGCCATGGGACAGAACCCCGAGATCCTCGGCGAGGTCTGCACCTGGGTCATGAGCGCGGCCAAAAAGCCGGTCTGGGCGAAGATGACTCCCAACATCACGCACATCGAGGATCCCGCCCGCAAGGCGCTCGCCGCCGGATGTCAGGGCATCTCCGCCATCAACACCATCCGCAGCGTCATCGGGGTGAATCTCGAAACCCTGCGCCCCGAACCGAGCGTGGAGGGTTACACCACCCCGGGCGGCTATTCCTCCAAGGCCGTCAAACCCATCGCCCTGCGCATGTGCATGGAACTGGCGCAGCTCATCAAATCCGAGTTTCCCGGACGCACCCTTTCGGGCATGGGCGGCGTGGAAACGGGCGAGGACGCCGCGCAGTTCATCCTGCTCGGATCCGACACCGTGCAGGTCTGCACCGGCGTGATGAAGTTCGGCTACGAACTGGTGAAGCCGCTTTGCGAGCAGCTGCTGGCCTTCATGGAGAAGCACAAGTTCGAAACGATCGCCGATTTCAAGGGCCACAGCCTGCCCTACTTCACCACCCACGCCGAGCTCGTGCGCCTGCAAAAGGAACGCAAGGCCGCCCAAAAGGCCGCGGCGGAAAAAATGGTCGTCAAAGCCGACGGCGAATGGAGCGGCGACGAATTCGTCAAACAATCCGCCGCCTTGGCCAGCGGCGATTGATTTTAGCTTTTCCGCTTTTCCACCATGTTCCCCTGCCCGTCCTACATCGGCGGCGAATGGAAGTCCGGCGACGGACTGCCCACCTCGCCGGTTCACAATCCGTCCACCGGCGAGGTCATCGCCCAATGTCCGCTGGGCGGCGCGGCCGAGGTGCACGCCGCCGTTGAAGCGGCGGCGGCCGCCTTTCCCTCCTGGAGCGAAACGCCGCCCGTCGAGCGCGCGCGGATTTTTTTCCGCTACCGTCAGCTCATCGAGGAAAATTTCGACCGCATCTGCGAGACGGTCTCGCGGGAGCATGGCAAGACGCTGGCCGAGGCCCGGGGGAGCGTCTATCGCGGACTCGAAAACATCGAATACGCCTGCGGCGGGCCGACCCTCCTCATGGGCGACACGCTGGAAAATCTCGCCCGCAATGTCGATTGCGAGACGCATCTGCAGCCGCTCGGGGTCTGCGTCGGCATCACGCCCTTCAACTTCCCGGCCATGGTGCCGCTCTGGATGTTCCCGCTGGCCCTCGTGTGCGGCAACACCTTCGTGTTGAAGCCGAGTGAAAAGGTTCCGCTCAGCGCCATCCTGCTGGTCGAGCTTCTCGAAAAAGCCGGCCTGCCCAAGGGGGTGCTCAACCTCGTGCACGGCGGACGCGAGGCCGTCGACGCGCTCCTCACCCATCCGGAGGTCAAGGCCGTCTCCTTCGTCGGATCCACCCCAATTGCCAAATACATCTATGAAACCGGCACGCGGAACGGAAAACGCGTCCAGGCCAACGGCGGCGCGAAGAATTACATCGTCGTCATGCCCGACGCCGACGTGGAAAAAACCGTCGAAGCGCTGTCCACCGCCGCCTTCGGATGCGCAGGGGAACGCTGCATGGCCGGCTCCACCGCCCTCACCGTCGGCACCGCCGCGGACCGCATTCTTCCTCCGCTGATCGAAGCCGCCAAAGCGATCAGGGTTGGTCCGACGGACCGTCCCGCCCAGCCGGACATGGGCCCGCTCATCACCGCCGTCCACCGGGACCGCGTGCTTGGTCTCGTCGCGGAGAGCGAAAAGGAAGGCGCAAAGGTTGTCTGCGACGGACGCGGGGTCCGGGTTCCCGAGGCGCCTCGGGGGTTCTACATGGGCGCCACCATTGTCGATCAGGTGGCCGCCGAAATGACCATCGCCCGCGAGGAAGTTTTCGGGCCCGTGCTGAACGTCATGCGCATGGAGGATCTCGACCAGGCCATCGCCCGGGCCAATGCCTCCGCCTACGGCAACGGTGCCGCCATCTTCACCAACAGCGGAGCCGCCGCGCGCGAATTCAAACACCGCGTCAAGGCCGGCATGGTCGGCATCAACGTCGGTGTGCCCGCCACCATGGCCATGTTCCCCTTCACCGGCTGGGACGCCTCGTTCTTCGGCGACCTGCACATCCAGGGCAAGGAGGGCGTCCTGTTCTACACCCGCCAAAAGGTCGTCACCACCCGCTGGTTCCACGGCCAGGTGGGCGACGTGTGGAGGAAATGACGGATTTCACGGATCGTCACGGATGATTCCAGCCGCCCTGAGCCAAAAAATCTTCGGTGCCGCCATGAAGGTGCCGCCCTCCCTCAAGCCCGGGCGCAGTAAAAATCTCACAATTTCGGCCGGAGGCGCGTCGTTCGCTGAACTCCCCTCCGTGAAATCCGCGGTTCAAATTTTCTCCGCCTTTCCGAAACCCCTTCATTCCCAGTTCCGAAATCCGCATTCCACATTCCCATGAGCCTTCTGATCAAAAACGGCGAGATTGTCACCGGGGATTCCCGCTACGTGGCCGACATCTGGTGCGAGGGGGAAACCATCACCCGCATCGACAAAAACATCGACCCGCCGGCCGGCGCGAAGGTGATTGACGCCACCGGGAAATATGTCTTCCCCGGATTCGTCGATCCGCACACGCACATTTACCTGCCCTTCATGGGCACGTATTCGAAGGACACCTACGAGACCGGCACAAAGGCGGCCGTCGCGGGCGGCACCACCACCATCTTTGACATGTGCTGTCCGTCACGCGCCACGGAACCCTCCGAAGGCTTCGCCACCTGGCAGTCCCACGCGGAGGGAAAGGCCGCCTGCGACTACACTTTTCACATGGGCGTCACCAAATTCGACGACGCCTCCGAAAAACAGCTTCGCGAAATCGTCGCGTCCGGCGTGCAGTCGTTCAAAATCTTCCTCGCCTACAAGGGCGCCTTCGGAATCGACGACACCGAGCTCTACCGCACGCTGAGCCTCGCCCGCGACCTTGGCGTGGTGGTCACCGCACACTGCGAAAACGAAACGTTGGTCGCCGAACGGCAGAAGGAACTGCTCGCCGCCGGGGTGACCGGACCGGAGGGACACCACGACAGCCGTCCGCCCCACGTGGAGGCCGAGGGCGTGCATCATCTGATGAGTTTCGCCGGCCTCACCGGCGCCTCCGTGTACATCGTCCATCTCAGCTGTCGCGAGGCCCTGGAGGAGGCGGTGCGCGCACGGCTGCGCGGGGTGGACGTCCGGGTGGAAACACTCATCCAATACCTCACCCTCGACAAGACGCATGCGGAGCTGCCGGATTTTGAAGGTGCCAAATACGTCATGTCCCCGCCGTTGCGGGACAAGGCAAACCAGGAGGTGCTTTGGAACGGCCTTCGCCAGGGCCTGATCGACACCGTCGGCACGGATCACGCGCCCTTTGATTTTGCCGGACAGAAACCGATGGGCCGGGACGACTTCACCAAAATCCCCAACGGCATCCCCGCGCTCGAGGACCGCATCAACCTGCTCTACACCTACGGCGTCAAACGCGGAAAACTCGACCTGCACCAATTGGTCAATGTGGCCAGCACCAATGCGGCGAAAATTTTCAACCTCTTCCCGCGCAAGGGAACGATCCAGCCGGGTGCCGACGCGGACCTTGTGGTTTACGACCCCGACTATCGCGGCAAACTCTCCGCCGCGAACCAGCACATGGCCGTCGATTACAACGCCTACGAAGGCTGGGAGATCGAGGGGCGGCCGGCCGTCGTCACCGTCCGCGGAGAGATGGCCGCGCGTGACGGCCGATTTGTCGGCACGGTGGGACGCGGGAAGTTTCTCAAACGAACATCCGGCCGGTAGATCCGCAGTTCGCGTCGAAAAGTTTCGGCCCCCCCGCCTTCAGCTCCCCGACCGCCGGCCGACCTGAATCATGTTACATGACTTTATAGTCATGAATATGTCCCCTGCCGCCGATCCCCGGCAAAGTCCCGCGTGTCTTACGCCCTGCCGCGCCAGCGCGTGACGGCGACCTCCGCGAGGAAGGTGGCGAGCAGGGCCGCCAGCAGCCAGTTGCCCGCCCCGGCAAACTCCGCCGGACGCGGGGCCGTCCACACCTCCCGCAGGTCGTTGATTTCCCTTCCGCCCGAGCTCTGACTGGTGACGCGGAGCTCCCCGAGGCGTTCGGAGGCGAAATTCCATTCGGGATCGAGTCCGGGTGACACCGGTCCGAAGGGCCACAGCTCCCTGCCGGCCTGAACCACGCCGCGCAGCCACTCGGCGGGATGCAGCGGAACGCGGGCCTGATACCGGCCCGGGGCGATCTTTTCCCATGTCACTTCGAACGGCTCCCCGGAGGAGCCCGCCGCCATGAGAAGGCGCGGGGGATTTTCCGCCAACCGGCGGGTCCAGGTTTCATCATGCAGCAACTCGACAATCAGATCGCCGACAATGCGTTCACGAAGGCCGGCGCCGGGAGGGGGGAGTTCCGGCAGCAGCCAGCGAATGAGGGTTCTTTCGAAATCCGCGGCCCGGGGCCAGGCCCGAAAGTTTTCCGAATACTCCCCCGCCAGGGGAAAACAGACGGCGGCGGTGCGCCCGGTTCCCCGCTGCCAGAAGGAAACCAGCGGAGCGCGGTAGTCGTCCCCGCTGAGGGCCGCCACCGTCGCCCCGGGTTTGAGATAACTCAGGTTGTATCCGTCCACCCGGGCGGGCCAGGACAGGTCGCGGGCCGCGATTTCGCGCCACCCGCCGGCATCGACCACCGGCACGGGATCCCTGAGGAAGGCGGACCGGGCCACGGCCACCGTCTCCTGTGCAAAGATGGCGGGAAGCTGACCGGGATCGGCGTTGAAAAAGATGCGGCCATTGCCGCGCGCCGCCACATCCCTGAGAAATTCCGCGTCGTTATCGGTTTCGGAGCCCAGGCCGATCACGCTCACCGTGGCGCCCTCCGCGGTCATTTCGGCAAGGAGTTCCCGGTAATTTCCCGGTTCCTCGGCATCCGCGGCATCGGCAAACAGGATGACATGACGCTGGCCGGCGGGGGATTTTTTCAATTCCTTCCAGGCGGCCTGGAGAGCCTGAAAAACAAAGATGCCGCCGCCCGCACTTTGGATGCGCCGGACCTGGCTGCCGATCTTGCGGGCGTCGCCACCGACCTTGGTCAGCGCAACCACGGGATGCGCCGTGCTGTCGACGGCAAAGACTGCCACGGCATCGGAGGGACCGAGCAGTTCGATCGCGCGGGCCGCCCCCTCATTGGCGAGATCCATTTTGGCGATCCCCGGCGCCACGGCGGCCGCCATGCTGCCGGACCGATCCAGGGCGATGGCCATGGCCACGGCCAGCTTGCGGTGCTCTTGGCGCAGTTCCATGGAAACAGGCAGCAGCGGGTCCAGCGGGGATTCGAAATATCCGCCGGCGCCAAAACTGAATTTCCCGCCCGCCATGAGGAGTCCTCCCCCCTGCGCGGTGACAAAAAAATCCATCGCCTCGAGAAACTCCGCCGGAATCCGGTGCGCCGGAACGTTGTTGATCACCACGGCCCGGGCGCCCGCGAGCATCCCGGCATGCAGACGGCCCGGTTCCGTCACCACCTGCACCCGCACGCCCTGGGCCTGCAAAACCTCCGCCAGCGGATCCCCGGCGTAGGAGGTCACCAACAGCACGCTCTGACCTTCGTTCACCTCCACCCAACACCAGGCGGCGTTGTTTCCCGGACGCGCATCGTTTGCCGGCAGCAGGCGCGCCTCGTATTTTCGCGCCCCGGCCTCCACCGAACGCGTCGCCGCGCGCAGCAGGGCCTGTCCGTTGCGAAAGGTCAGCACGCCTTCCCCGACCCGCACCCCGTCGCAAAGGATTTCATAAGGCACATCACCGTCCTGCGTTCCGCGCGCCCGCGCCTCCAGAACAAATCCCTCCCCCGGACGCACCCGCTGCGGAGCGCGCAGGCGTTCCAGACGGAAGTCGTGCCCCGATTCCGGCCGGACCAATCGGAAGTCCAGCGGGACGCCCGCCTCACGCAGCTTGCCGGCCAGCCCGTCCAGATCCTCCGTGCTGTAGCCATCCGTCAAGGCCAGCAGACGGGCGGCGCGATTTTTCTCCCGACGGGCCAGGGCAAACTCCGCCGCGAGCCGCAGGCGCGATTCGGCCGGACTCACCTCAAAGGACTGCGCCGCGTCCCGCAGAACCGGGGCGGCGGCAAAATCCACGTAAAAAATCCGGTCGTCGGATCCGCGGTTGTTTTCCAGGAGTTTTTCGAGTTCCGCGCGCCGCGGATCGAGTGCGTCCTGACAGGAGGCCGAGCGGTCCATCAAGACCCACAGATCCAGACCCGAAGCGGTACGCCGCACCTCGGGCCGGGTCAGAAAAAGCACCAGCAGCCCCAAGCACGCGGCGCGCAGGGGCCGGGTCAGCCGGGCCCGCGGCACCCACCGGGCCAGCAGCAAAAACACCGGCAGCAGCAGAAACCATTGGGGCGCGGCAAAGCGGAGCATCGCGGGCCAGTCTGAGACCGTCCCGAAGGACTGAAAAGCCCTTCCTTTCGTTTCCCCCCCGATCCCCGGTTCGCCCCCTCCCGAAACCTCACCCGATGGGAAAATCCGGAATCCGCCCGTATCGGATTCGTCCATTTCGCCCGCCCTCCGGACGTCCAACAAACCATCCGCCATCGATTCCCTGTTGTCATGAACACTTCCTCCCACTGGCAGATGCATCTCATGGCGGCCGAGGGTTATTTTGAGTTGGACATGATCGGGGAAGCCGCCTTTGAGCTGGACCAAATTCCCCCGGATGCCCAATCCCTGAGCGAGGTCTGCGCCCTTCGCCTGCAGGTTCTCATTGCCGCAGGCGACTACGAGCGCGGGGAGTGGGTGGCCCGCAATCTCGTCTTCAAACAGCCGGATGAGGCCTTTCCCTGGATCGGGTGGGCGTTTTGCGCCCGCAGGGCCATCTCCCTCGAAGCGGCGGAGCAGATCCTCGAAATGGCCCACACCGTACATCCCGACAATGGCATCATCGTGTTTAATCTGGCCTGCTATGCCAGCGCCGCCGGACGCATCGCGGACGCCCGCGTCCTATTTCACCGGGCCACCGAACTGAAGTCCGCCGCGAAGTATTGGATCCGCGAAAACGACCCCCTGCGCACCCTGCCGGACGGACCGAATTAATCCCGCACTTCGCCTCGACGACCGGACCGCTCTGCGCTCACATTGGCGTCATGTCGATCGTCGCCGTCATTCCCGCCCGCTGGGCCTCCACCCGTTTTCCCGGCAAGCCGCTGTTCCCCATCCTCGGCAAACCGCTCATCCAGCACACGTGGGAACGTTGTCTGCGCGCCAAATTGGTGTCGCAGGTGATCGTGGCCACCGACGACATGCGCATCGCCGAGGCGGCTTTCAACTTCGGCGCCGAGGTTTCCCTCACCTCTCCAAAACACCCCAGCGGAACCGACCGCCTGGCGGAGGTCGCAGGCCGCCTGCGCGGCGTCAGACACGTCATCAATGTTCAGGGCGATGAACCCGCCATCGATCCCCGTCTCATCGACCGTCTCGCCCGGACACTGAAGGAAAACCCGCGCCTCGAAATGGTCACGGCGGCATGCCCGTTCCCCGACGAAAGCGAAGCCCTCAATCCCAACAACGTCAAGGTGGTCACCGCCCCGGACGGTCGGGCGCTTTATTTTTCCCGCAGTCGCATCCCCTTCGATCGGGACAAAACCGGACGCGTCCACCCGCTCTGGCACATCGGGATCTACGGCTACCGGCGCGATTTTCTGACCCAGTTCGTCCGTTGGAAACCCACTCCCCTCGAAACCACGGAAAAACTCGAACAACTGCGGGCCCTTGAACACGGCGCAACCATCAGGGTCATCACCACCAAGTCCCACGGCGTCGGAGTGGACACCCCGGACGACGTTCACCGGGCCATTGCGGTGCTCCAACCACGCAAACGCGCGTAAGGTCCTCCGGTCCCTCCGGGCACGCGCCGAACCCGAAAAAGCGGCGTTCCACAAAATCCACAGGCAGATCGAGACCCGGCTCCACCACGGTACCGTGCGTGTGCCCCCGAACTCGAGAAGGGTTACGCGGTCGTTTCCGGTGATCTTCAGCATGCGCAAAGACAGGCATTTCCCTATGCCTATTTTTATGCTTCCAAGAGGCGCTTAAAAATTGTCCCTTTTTCCAAAAAAGGAAAAAATGAAGTCATGAAAAAGGCTCTTCTTTCCTTGTGCCTTCCTCTTTCCGGCATATTTGCGGACACAAATTCCGGGCAGCCCGCGGACACGGTTTTTACGAACGGATTGGTTTACACCGTGGACTCCGCACAGCCGCGGGCCGAAGCCGTGGCGGTCACGGGAAACACCATCAGTTATGTGGGTTCCAATGAAGGGGCCAAGGCTTTTGTCGGCCCCAACACGCAGGTGATCGATCTTGGGGGGCGTTTGATGCTTCCCGGGCTGATCGACGCGCACACGCACGCCCTCGTGGGCGCGGTGATGACGCGGGGTGTGGACGCGCGCGGGGAGACCCGCGAAGAGACTCTGGAAAAACTGCGCGCCTATGCCCGTCAGGCTCCCAAAGAGGACATCATTCGCGGCTTCGGCTGGCTGCTCAATGTGTTCCCGGAAAAAGGTCCGACCAGGGAGGAGCTCGACAAAATCTTTCCGGACCGCCCCGCCATCATCATGGGAATCGACCTTCACAATGCCTGGGTGAATACCAAGGCGTTGGGAAAGGCGGGCATCACCAAGAATTCGCCCGATCTGGTGCCGGGATTCAGTTATTTCGAACGCGATGCGGAGGGAAACCCGACCGGCACGATCCGCGAGGTTCCCCTTATCACGTTCATCCAAAACAGGCTGCATCCCATGGATGGCGAATACGTGCGGGCTTGCCTCGAGGAATGGCTGCCCAAGGCGGCCCGGGCCGGACTGACGACGGTTTACGATGCCGGCTGGCCGGTTCTGCCCAATCAAAGTGCGGGCTACGCCATGCTCGATGGTCTGGCCCGGGAGGGAAAGCTGCCCATCCGCGTGGCGGGATCGGTGGTCATCGAGAACGCCAACGAGGATTACGTCGGCAGAATGAACGAGCTGCGGAAGCAGTATCGTTCGGACCTCCTCTGGCCGGCGGCGTTCAAACTCTGGCTCGACGGTGTCGTGGAGACCAAGACATCGCTCTTGCTGGAGCCGTATGAAGTGTCCGGGGAAGACAAGAAATCCTCCGCCCAACCCAACTATGGAATGACCAAGTTCACCCGCGAGGAGCTGGATGAAATCGCCCGGAAAAGCGCGGAGGCCGACTGCGATCTTCACATTCATGCGCTCGGGGACGGCACCTGCCGCATGGCGCTCGACGCCATTGAAAAGGCGCGGAAAAACACCGGAGCCACCTCGTGGAATCCAACCATCTGCCACCTGATGCTTGTTGACGACACCGACATCCCGCGGTTTGCCAAGCTTGGAGTCAATGCGCAGTTCACGATTCTCTGGGCCACGGCGGACTCCAACTGGCGCAATCTGGGCGTTCCCCTCCTGGGAAAACGCGCCTACCGGCAATACCGCGCGAAATCATTTTTTGATGCCGGCGCCAATGTGACGTTCAGCAGCGACTGGCCCGCCTCGTCCTACATCAGCAGCTTCGATCCCTTTCTGGCCATGGAGATTGGCATGACCCGCAAGGTTCCCTGGCTCCCGGATTCGGAAGTCGGGCCTCCCGCGGAGGAGCGTCTCACCATTGGGGAGCTCATCAAGGGCTACACCCTCAACGCCGCCCGCCAGATCCGGATGGAGGACAAAATCGGATCCATCACGAAGGGAAAACTGGCGGATCTGGTGGTTGTGGATCAGAACCTGTTCGAAATCGAGCCGTCGGCCGTTCACAAGACCAAAGCGCTGCTGACGATGATGGACGGAAAAATCACCCATCGCGAGGGACTGTAGTCCTTCAACCCGTCCTGAACCGGATGTCCCCGCGCATTTTTATTCCCCGGGAAGCATCGTCCGGTTAGTTTTTCCGCGTGTCCAAGTTCCGCAAACCGTTCCTGTCGGAGTTGAAAAAACACTAGCTTCAGCGGTTCCCCCTGTGGCGGCCGGGCGCCTGCACACCCGTGTTCTGGGCCAGGAAAGACTCCACCTACACGATGGACTCGACACTGGCTTCCAAGGGGACGGCTTTTCACGCGGTCATCACGTTCAGCACCAAATGGCCGGGGGCCTTCACATGCGATGTGATCGTCACTCCGGATCTCCATTCCTCCGGTGATACCCTGCCCATCCGCATGCCCGCCGACGTCGCAACCCTCCCGCCCGGCACCTACCGGATCGGCATATTCATGGGGGGAAAGGACATCTGGTGGCGGCTGGTGGACGATGCCGAGGAATCCCGGAAGTTTTACGCGCAAATTCCCAATCTGAAAATGGCCCCGCCGGTGATCGCACGGGATCCGAACCACTGGTATGCGGATTCCTACGGGGATTTGGACACCGTCATCAAACAGGCCGCACACCATTTCTGCGACACGTTTGAACAGCATGTCGTGTCCAGGGTGTCCGGAGGATCCTGAATTCACCCAACGCACGACGCGCCTGCGGAATAAAAACCCCGGCAGGGCTTCGGGGGTGTCTCGTGAAAGCCGGATACTCCCGAGGGAGACATTCCCCGGCGGCGACAAATCGCCGGGACCAACGCCCCCATCAGAACGAGGACGGAGACTGCCGGCTCCGGACCCACCGCCACTTGGAGGCCGTTCTCGGAGAAAAGTATGCGTATTTTCCTCCTCCCGGATCACGGGCGTTTTCGATGGCCCAGTTGGCGGGGCCGAATGCCGAGAATTCGGTCGACGTTCCGTCAATCTCGCCTGACAAGCCTTTTCCGGAAAGCCCGGGAAAGCAAAGGCCACGGGTTGGACGACCTCAGGGGACGCCGGGGGGGGGAAGCCGCCGTCGCGAAGCCGACGACGCAAAAACCCGGGTGGATATCCGCTTCCCGCGCTGGATTTTCTCCCGCATCCCCCTACACTGGCCGCCCATGAAGTATATTTTCGTGACCGGCGGTGTGGTCAGTTCCTTGGGCAAGGGCCTCGCTGCCGCATCCCTTGGCACGTTGCTCGAACACCGTGGACTGAAGGTCGTGATGATGAAGCTCGACCCCTATTTGAACGTCGATCCGGGGACAATGAACCCCTTCCAGCACGGAGAGGTGTACGTTCTGGCGGACGGCGCGGAGACGGACCTCGACCTCGGTCACTACGAGCGTTTCACCAACTGCGTGCTCACCCGCGAAAACAACATCACCAGCGGCCAGGTGTATGAAACGGTCCTGGCCAACGAGCGGCGTGGGGATTACCTCGGCAAGACGGTGCAGGTGATTCCGCACATCACGGACGAAATCAAACGCCGCATCCGGGAACTGGGCAAAAATTCCGGCGCCGACGTCCTCATCGCCGAAATCGGCGGCACGACCGGGGACATCGAGGGGCTGCCCTTCCTGGAAGCCATCCGCCAGTTCATCCTCGAGGCCGGCCTCGGCAATTCCATCGTCATGCACGTGACGCTGGTTCCCTACATCAAGGCCGCCGGGGAACTGAAAACCAAGCCCACCCAGCAAAGCGTCGCCAAGCTCCGGGAAATCGGCCTGCAGCCGCATGTGCTCATCTGCCGCACCGAGCAGCACCTCGACGCCGACGTGCGCCAGAAACTTTCCCTGTATTGCAACGTGCCGGTGGAGGCCGTCATCGAATGCAGCGACGTCGAGCATTCCATTTACGAGGCTCCGCTGAACCTTCAGGACGAGGGGCTGGACGATTATGTCTGCCGGGCCCTCAACCTGCAGGGCACCACGCCGGACATGACGGACTGGAAAAAATTCGTCAAACGCGTCGTGCACCCCAAGAAGAGCGTGCGCGTCGCGGTGGTGGGCAAATACATCGAGCTGCAGGACGCCTACAAGAGCATCTACGAGTCCCTCACCCACGCGGCGGCCTCGCACGACTGCGCGGCGGAGCTGGTTCTGGTGGACGCCGAGGACCTCGAAAATGAAGGGGCCGACAAATACCTGCGGGGCGTGGCCGGCGTGCTGGTTCCGGGCGGATTTGGCGACCGCGGGGTGGAGGGCAAAATCGAGGCCTCGCGATATGCCCGCGAGTCCCGCACCCCCTATCTCGGCCTTTGTCTGGGCATGCAGATTGCGACGATCGAATTCGCGCGCCACGTCTGCGGCCTTGAAAAGGCCAACAGCACGGAATTCGACCCGGAAACGCCGCATCCCGTCATCTGCATCCTCGAGGAGCAGAAGGACGTGACCCGGAAGGGAGCCTCCATGCGCCTGGGAACCTGGCCGACCGTCCTGGGCAAAAACACCCTCGCCCATCAGGTCTACGGCCGCACCGAGGTGTCGGAACGGCACCGCCACCGGTACGAATTCAACATGGCCTATCGCGAACTGATGGAAAGCAAGGGTTTCGTGATCGCCGGCACCTCCCCGGACGGCACCCTGGTGGAATTGATCGAACTGAAAAACCACCCGTGGTACCTGGCCTGCCAGTTCCATCCGGAATTCCAGTCCAAGCCCAACAACCCGCACCCCCTGTTCCGCGGATTCATCGCGGCCTGCCTGGCTCACCAGGACTGACGGCCGGCCTGATTCCGGGGAAAAGAACAAGGCAGGCGGAGAATCTCCGCCTGCCTCTTCATCCTTCGGTGGACCGGACGTTCCCCCTCCACTGGTCTCCCGGTCGCGCCGGTGAGGAAATTCCGAATCAGCCCCCCGCCTCGCACATGTCGAGGAGTCGCATGCGGGTCGATTGAAGCCGCTGCAGGAGCATGCCGCCGACCCGAACCGCCAGCTGGTAGCCGAAGCCGGTGTTGGTCTCCGCCAGCCGGCGGAGCTCGTGGGCATCAAAGACGAGGGCTTCCGTGTCCCGGACCGCCCGGGCGCTGAAATGCCACTGATAGGGCGGAAAGAGCCACGACCAGCCGAGGGGCTCGCCGGGCCCGACCGAGAGGATCTTGATGATTCCCTCGCCGGGGACGTAGGGGGATTCGATGACGATCTCCCCCTCGAGGATCAGGTAAAAGCTGTTCGCATCGTAATCCTTGCGAAAGAGCTGTTCGTTGGCTCCGAACTTTTGACGACGCGCACAGGCGGCAAGCAACGGATAATACTCCGGTGCGAAGTCGTGAAAGAACGGCTGTTCTGCGATGGTGGTGGCCAGATTTTTCATGGGATGTTTTTCGAGGCCACCATACGCCCCGGGCCCGGATTCGGCATTACCCCCCTTGCCGGATCATCATCATATTTTGACTTTCCTCTCCAAAAGGAGGTCATCCGGGCCCTTGCACTCCCCAGCCCACGGGTCGGGGACGCCAGGGCTGCCAGACGACCGGGCCCGCCCGGCGGCGGCGCATTTCCCGTTCGATGCAGCGGCAGTCCTCCGGGCTGAGCGACTCCGGGTGCACCGTGGTGCGCAATTGATGGGACACCCCGGACGACTGCACCAGTGCGAGCGAGCGTTCCACAGAGACCGCGCTGCGCGGGCGGCCGGTCACCCGGTCGTAGCGGGCGTCCAGGGGCGCCTTGATGTCGAGGCCGACCCAGTCGACCAGGGGAAGGAGGTTCCGCAGCCGATCCGGGTAAATGCCCGCGGTATGCAGCCCAACGAGAAATCCCATCGCCCGAACCTCCCGCATCGCATCCGCCAGCGCGGGTTGGACGGTGGGTTCGCCGCCGCTGAAGACGACCGCATCGAGGAGACCGCGCCGGTCCTCAAGAAACATCCGCACGCGCTCCCAAGTCCAGCGGGTGGTCCCGGCCGAACGGCGCGGTCGCAGGTGCGGATTGTGGCAATACACACACCTCCACGGACATCCCTGACAAAAAATGACCGCCGAAAGGTGGTCGGGGAAATCGACCGTGGACATTGCGGTGATTCCCCCGATTTGCAGGGCGCTCATTGGTCCCTGTTTTCCCGGGCGCGCGCCTGCTCGCGAAAGAGAAGGCGTTCGGCATATTCGGCACGTTTGCCGGGGTTGAACTGCGAGACCGGACGGTGATAGCCCATCACGCGGGTCCAGATTTCGCAGCGTTGACGTTCGTGTTCCTCGAGTCGGACCGGGGTTTTGGTTTTCATAAATTCATGCCGCCACGGCCCGCTGTTTGGCCGCCAGGCGTTCGGCGTCACAGCGGGGACAATAGGGATGTTCGCCGGCGAGATAGCCGTGAACCGGGCAGATGGAGAACGTGGGGGTGACGGTGATATAGGGGACGCGGAATCGCTGCAGCACCCGTCGGACCAGTTCCCGGCAGGCCCTGCTGCTGGAAACCCGTTCGTTCAGGTAAATGTGGAAAACGGTTCCGCCGGTGTACTGGCGCTGCAGGGCCTCCTGGTGATCGAGGGCGGCAAACGGATCGTCGGTCCAATTCACCGGCAGCTGGGTGGAGTTGGTGTAATAGGGCGCCTCCGGGGTGCCCGCGTGCAGGATGTCGGGAAACTTCTGCCGGTCGATCCGGGCAAACCGGTGGGTGGCCCCTTCCGCGGGGGAGGCCTCCAGATTGTAGAGATGGCCCGTTTCCTCCTGAAACTTCACCATGCGCTCCCGCATGTGACCCAGAATTTCCAGCGCAAATTCATAGCCCCAGGGTGTCGCGATGTTTTCGCGGTCCCCGGTGAAATTCCGGATGCATTCGTTCACCCCGTTGATGCCGATGGTCGAAAAATGATTCCGCAGGGTTCCGAGATAACGGCGGGTGAAGGGGAAAAGCCCGTTGTCCATCTGCTCCTGAATGACGCGGCGTTTGATCTCCAGGCTGTCGCGCGCCAGCCCGAGGAGCCGGTCGAGGTCGGCAAAGAAGGCGTTCCTGGAACCGGCGCAGAGGTAGCCCAGGCGCGCGGCATTGATGGTGACCACTCCGACGGAACCCGTCTGCTCCGCCGACCCGAACAGCCCGTTGCCGCGCTTGAGCAACTCCCGCAGGTCGAGCTGCAAGCGGCAGCACATGGAGCGCACCATGCCGGGCTCGAGGTCGGAATTGAGGAAGTTCTGGAAATAAGGCAGCCCGTACTTGGCCGTCATTTCAAAGAGCCGCTCGGAATTCGGCCCCTCCCAGGGGAAGTCCGCGGTGACGTTGTAGGTGGGGATGGGAAAGGTGAACACCCGTTCCCGCGCGTCGCCTTCCATCATCACCTCGAGGAACGCCCGGTTGATCATGTCCATTTCCTCCTGCAGATCGCCGTAACAAAACGGCATCGGCCGCCCTCCGATGAGCGGCTGTTGCGAACGAAGGTCGGCCGGACAGGTGAGATCGAAGGTCAGATTGGTGAACGGCGTCTGCGTTCCCCAGCGCGAGGGAACATTCAGGTTGAAGATGAATTCCTGCATGCACTGGCGCACATCGGCATACCGCATCCGGTCCGCCCGCACGAAGGGCGCAAGGTAGGTGTCGAAGGAACTGAAGGCCTGAGCGCCGGCCCATTCGTTCTGCAGCGTGCCGAGAAAGTTCACCATCTGGCCGAGCGCCGTGCGCAGATGGCGCGGCGGTTTTGATTCCACCTTGTTCGGCACCCCGTTGAATCCCTCGGTGAGCAGCATGCGCAGCGACCAGCCGGCGCAGTACCCGGACAGCATGTCGAGATCGTGGATGTGAAAGTCCCCCTCGCGATGGGCCTGGCCGATCACTTCCGGATACACTTCGCTCAGCCAGTAGTTCGCGGTGACCTTGCCCGCCACGCTCAGAATCATGCCGCCGAGCGAGTATCCTTGGTTGGCGTTGGCCTGCACGCGCCAGTCGGCCCGGGTGACGTATTCCTGCACCGAGGCCACCGCATCGACCATTACCCGGCGGCGCTCGCGGCGGGCGCGTTTGCGTTCCCCGAAGGCGATGGCCGCCCGCACCGAATCATAACATCCCCGTGCGGCTAGCTCCTCCTCCAGCAGTTTTTGCAGACGGTCGGCCGTCACCATGCGGGGACGATCGTCCGCCGCCAGCCGGGCCGCCACGGTGTCGGCCATGGCCTCCGCATTCCGGTCGCCGAATTCCCCGGAGGCCCGCCCGCAGGCGGCCAGGGCGGAGGCGAGTTTGCGCAGCTCAAATTTCTGCAGACGTCCGTCGCGTTTTCTCACGCACGCCGGGAGGGCGCGGGGAACGTCGAGCAGCCATTTTTGGTTTTCCGTGCGGGAGGAGAAGGAATCGGGGTGATTCATGGATTTTTAAAACGTCACGCCGAAATGAAGACCGAGAATGCCGGCGTTGGCGGTCTGGCCGGTGCCGCCCGGGCGGATCAGGTACTGCCAGAAGGGCTGCACATACGCGAAGCGGGTGACCTGGAAGCGGTAGGTGGCCTCCAGCACGCCCTCGAAGGTTTGGTGGACGGTTTCCCCCCGGTCGGCCTCCGCGCGGAACTTCGCATGGCTGTAAACGCCCTGTCCAAAGGCGAGCCCCAGTTGGTCCCCGTCGCGGCCGGGGAGCAGTCCGCAATAGACGAGGCCGGTGTGAAAATAAAACGGCAGCGGGTTGTCATAGGCCGGGGCAAAGTTGAAAAACGCAAAGGCGGAGAGCCCCTGGCGCCCCGATTCGCTCTGTCCGGCTTCCCGGTAAAGCGTCTGGTCGACCTGCCAGTAGAAGGTGAGTTTCTGGTCGTAGCGTCCCCCGTGGAACCCCTCGTTTTCCAGGCCCCAGTAGAGGGTTCCGAAGGCCAGTTTGCCCGGCAGTCCGCGCAGGCGCGGGGTGACGCCCGTTTCCGCGAGGAAATACAGGCCGTTTCTCGACGGATCCGGACCGTAACCGGCAAAAAACAATCCGTGGTTGTTCCGTGCGGACGCCTCCGGCACCGCCAGATAAAGCCCGCCCATCGCATAAAACCATTCGACGGGCCGAACCTTCAGATATCCGCCCCAGGCCGCATAGCTGCTGCCCCAGGGGAAGCCGTTGTTGCCGCCGATGCCCTTGGTGGTGCCGATGGCATTGTTGGTGAAAAGTTTCGAATCCGGCTGATCGGCAAAGAACGTGTAGGCATTCTGCCAGCCTCCGGAAAGGGTCAGCAGATGCCTGATCCCGAACAACTCCGGCGTCATGTACGTGAAAAAGAACGGCATCAACCGCCAGTTCTGACCGCTTTGATACCGCGACGGGGCAAAGGTCGGGGAGGCCCCCGCGTAGGCATTCGGGCCGCGCCCATCCCGGTAACGCACAGCGCCGGTCAGGGTGAGCCCCCCGATGCCGGCCAGCCGGCCCATGTCCACGGTGAGGCCCAGGTGGATTTCCTCGTCAAAGGCCCCGCGCGGAGAAAGCGCCCCGCCCGAGACGATGCCGTAAAAGCTGGATTTCCAGTTTCCGTGGAATTCGATTCCCTGGTCCTCCAGGCGGGGACGCCAACCCGCCCAGTCGCCGGTGCCCCGGGGGCTCCGCGCCCACTCCGTCCAAGTCGGCAGCGGTGCCGCCGCCATGCCGGAAAGGCCGGCGGCGAGAAAAGCTGCCGCGACTGTCCTCCGCACAGACGTCATGCGTCAACGTCGGCGGCCTGCACCGCGGTGAGGGCGATGGTGTAGATGATGTCTTCGACGGAGGCTCCGCGCGAGAGGTCGTTGACCGGCCGGCGCAACCCCTGGAGCATCGGCCCGATGGAAACCAGGTTCGCGCTGCGCTGCACCGCCTTGTAGGTCGTGTTGCCGGTGTTGAGGTCGGGGAAGACAAACACCGTCGCGCGGCCGGCCACGGGACTGCCGGGAGCCTTCTGCCGGGCGACCTCGGCATTGGCGGCGGCGTCATATTGCAGCGGACCGTCGATGAGCAGATCGGGGCGCAATTCCCGCGCCAGCCGGGTGGCCTCGCGCACCTTCTCCACATCCGCGCCGGATCCGCTCGAGCCCGTCGAGTAGGAAATCATGGCCACCCGCGGCGGAATGCCGAAGCGCCTGGCGGAATCGGCGCTCTGGACGGCGATTTCCGCAAGCGTGGCGGCGTCGGGATCCTGAATGACCGCGCAGTCCCCGTAAACCAGCACCTGGTCGGGCAGGCACATGAAAAACACGGACGACACGGACTTCACGCCGGGCTTGGTTTTGATCAGCTGCAGGGCCGGTCGCACGGTGCTTGCCGAGGAATGGATTGCGCCGGAAACCAGACCGTCCACCTCCCCCAGGGCCAGCATCATGGTCCCGAGGACGACGTCATCGGCGAGTTGATCCGCCGCCGCCTGCGCGGAGAGGTTCTTGTGGCGGCGCAGCTCCACCATGGGCGCCACGTAATTCGGACGCAGGGCATCGGCATCGAGAATCTCGATTCCCTCGGGCAGGTCGACCTCCTGGGCCTTCGCGACGCGCCGGATTTCCTCCGGGTTCCCCAGTAGGACACAGCGCGCGATGCCGCGGGCGGCGCAGGTGGCCGCGGCCCGGATGGTGCGGGGTTCCGCGCCTTCGGGCAAAATGATCCGCTTGCCCGCCGCACGCGCCCGTTCGGTCAACTGGAAACAAAATGCCGCCGGGGACATCCGCGTTTCGACAGCCCGCTGACAGGATTCGCCGATCCAGTCGGCATCGAGATGCTCGGCGACATGATTCATCACCTCCTCCATGCGGGGCAGGTCATCAGCGGGCACCTCCGTGCTCATGGCATTGAGCCGGGTGGCGGTCTCGTAGGAATTGGTGCGCACGCGCAGCACCGGCAGTCCGGTCGCAAGGCCGGGGCGGCACAGCGAGTAGATGCGCCCGTCCATTTCGGTGTCCCCGGTCAGCACCAACCCCGCAAGCGGGATGTCGTTCAGCGCCGCCATGCACGCGGCCAGGAGCACGTCGTCGCGATCGGCCGGGGTGACCAGCACGTTCCCGGGCCGGAAGGTGTGCATCATGTTCGGCACCTTGCGCGCCAGCAGATGAATTTCCCGGACACGGCGATGGTCCATCTGGCCCGCGGAAAGAATCTCCGCATCGAGATGCCGCACCACATCGCGCATCCGGCATTGGGTCAGCCGGACATTTTCCGGCACGATGCCGATCAGCCTGGGAAGATCGCGACCCCCGGCGCGATAGACCTCCTGGATGCGGGCGACCGCCTTGTGGAACGGCTCCCCCTCCCCGAGGGCCACGCGGTTGCAGATGCAGCCGGCAATGCGCGATGCGTCCCCGTTGCCGTGGGCGCGCACGGCGAATTCGATCTGCTGAAAGAGGGTTTCGCCGAAACCGCCCGAGGCATTCGCCACCAGGACCACCTCGGCCCCGAGGGTGCGGATCAGTTCGGCATTGAGCGGACCGGTGCAGGGATCGTCCGGGGTCGTCACCAATCCCTCCACCACCATGAGCTCCGCCTCCCGGGAGGACTCGTGAAAACGCTCCATCACCTGACTGAGCAGCTCATCCAGCCGGCCCTCCGACATCATGCGCGCGGCGTCGGCCAGCGGAATGGGAAGGGCCGGCCGCTGTCCGGAGATGGCCCGGGCGAAAAGGGTGGACCGCTCCGGTTCGTCGCCGCCTCCGGAATGCTGGGAAACCGGCTTGAAAAAGCCGACCCGCAGTCCGCGCCGTTCAAGGGCGCGGAGAAAGCCGAGGGACACCGAAGTGAGACCCGCCCCGGCCGAAACCGGCGTGAGGTAAAAGATGTGTTTCATAAATTCAAAAGGCGTTTCGTCTGCTCCGCGATGGCGAGCTCCTCGCTGGTGGGGACCACCATCGCGGTGAGCGGCGAGGAGTCCGCGGTGATGCGCCCGCCCGACCGGCGTCCATGACCGGCATTGCGTTCCTCGTCGATCACGGGTGCCAGCACCCCGAGATGGCCGAGGGTCTGGGCGCGCACCCGCGCGTTGTTCTCCCCGATGCCGCCGGTGAAGACGATGGCATCCACACGATCAAGTCCGGCCAACATGGCCAGAAGTCCCTTGGCCAGACGGTAGCAAAACAGGTCGACGGCCTGCTCGGCCCGGGTATAGCCCTCCCGGGCGGCCTGGAGGACGGCCCTCATGTCGTTGCTGACCCCCGACACCCCCAGCAGGCCGCTGCGATGGTTCAGCAGGCGGGTCACCTCCTCGCTGGGCATTCCGGAAACCTTGCGCAGGTAACCGAAAATATTGGGATCCACGTCGCCGCTGCGCGTTCCCATCATGAGCCCCTCGAGCGGCGTCAGCCCCATCGTGGTGTCCACGCTGCGGCCCTCCCGAACGGCGCAGGCGCTGCAGCCGTTGCCAAGATGGGCGGTGATGAGATGAAGTTCCTCCAGGGGTTTTCCCAGCAGCCGGGCGGCCTTGCCGGCCACGTAGGCATGACTCGTCCCGTGCGCGCCGTAGCGGCGCACCGCATACCGGCGGTAGATTTCAAAGGGCAGCGCATACATCCAGGCCCGCGGCGGCATGGTCTGGTGGAAGGCGGTGTCGAAGACGGCGACATGCGGGATGTCCGGGAAAAACTTCCGCGCCATCCGGATGCCCTTGGCGTGGGCGGGATTGTGGAGCGGAGCCAGATCCCGGCAGCGCTCGATCTTCAGCAGAACCTCCCAGTCAATGACCGTCGCCTCACTGAAAAACTCCCCGCCGTGAACCACGCGGTGACCGACGGCCCGCACCGGGAGCGGTTTGTCGAAATGGTCCCCGAGGATCCCGATCAGCCGTTCCAACGCCTGTTCGTGTCCGGCGCCGGAACAATCCGCGGTGACCGGCGTGCCGCCGCGGATCCTCCAGCGCACGGAAGCCTCCGGGCGTCCCAACCGCTCGAAAAGTCCCTCCGCAAGGAACTCCTCACCGGCCACCAGGGCGAACTTCAGCGAGGAACTTCCGCAATTGATGACAAGAATGCCTTCTTCCGCCACGGCCTAAACCCTCCACGCCTGCAGAATGCGCATGTAGTTGGCGCGTTCGAATGCGGCGGGATCCGGACAATTCTGCAGACTCATCGAGCCGCGGAGCTGCTCGAGCGACTCGTATTCATGTTCCTCCAACCAGCGCACCACGTCCTGCAACACCCGGCCGATCCACTCGGGGCCGCGCCGGAGCAGCACGGAAACCATCTGCACCGCGTCGGCTCCGGCCATCAGCGCCTTGACGGTGTCCTCCGCGGTGTGCACCCCGCCGCTGGCGCCCAGCGAAAGACCCGGAATGCCGAACAAAATCGCCAGCCAGCGCAGGCGCATCCGCAGCTCCGACGAATCGGAAAGCGACAGGGTGGGCAGCACCTCGAGGTTTTCGATGTCGATGTCCGGCTGATAAAACCGGTTGAAAACCACCAGCCCATTGGCCCCGGAATCCGCGGCCTTGCGGGCGAAGTTCGGCAGCGAAGAGAAGAAGGGCGAGATTTTCAGGGCAATCGGCAGGGAAACCCGGCGTCTCACCGAGCGCACGATCTGCAGGGCATCGGATTCCACCTCGCGCGCCGAGATCGAGGCATCGACGGGGATGTCGTAAAAATTCAACTCGACGGCATCCGCCCCGGCCTCCTCGAGCTTCGCGGCAATTTCCACCCAGCCGCCCGGCGTGGAACCGTTGAGGGAGGCAATCACCGGGATGTCCACCGCCTCCCTGATCCGCCGGAGCTGCTCCAGGTATTGCTCCGAGGAGAGTGAAAAATCGTCCGGCTCCGGCAGAAAGGACGTCGCCTCGCTGAAGGCGTTCGTGCATCCCTCAAGATGCCGGGTGTACGCACGTTCCTCCATGAGGAGCTGTTCCTCGAAGAGCGAGTGCATGACGATGGCCGCCGCCCCCGCATCCTCCAGGCGGCGGACCAAATCCAGATCATCCACCATGGGGGATGCTCCCGGCATGAGGGGATTCTTCAGGGTGAGGCCGAGATAGGACGTTTGCAGGTTCATAAGGTGTTTTTCTCCGGTTCGGTTTTTTCCGCCGCGAGCAGTTCGAGATGGCGCCAGGTCCGGCGTACCTCCTCCTGCGCGGCCGCCTGCAGGGCTTCGAAACGCTCCGGATCCGTCTGGGAGAGCAGGCGAAAGCGCAGTTCGTTGTCGAGGTAGCGGGCGATGGGAACCTTGGGGGGCGCACTGTCGAGCTGAAGGGCCGGAAGCCCGGCTTCGGCGCGGCGGGGATCGAAGCGGTAGAGCGGCCAGGCGCCGGACTCCACCGCAAGCTTCTGCTGGTCCAGTCCGAGAGCCAGTCCGTAGCCGTGGGCGATGCAGTGGCTGTAGGCGATGATGAGCGAGGTGCCGGGGAAGCGTTCGGCCTCCTCGAAAACCTTGAGGGTTTGCGAGTCCTTCGCCCCCAGCGCCACCCGCGCCACGTACACGGAGCCGTAGCTCATGGCAATGAGGCCGAGGTCCTTCTTGGGACGGTTCTTCCCCGCCACGGCAAACTTGGCGCTGGCTCCGAGCGGCGTGGCCTTCGACTGCTGGCCGCCGGTGTTGGAATACACCTCGGTGTCGAGGACGAGAATGTTCACGTCGCGCCCCAGAGAAAGCACGTGATCCAGGCCGCCAAAGCCGATGTCGTAGGCCCAGCCGTCCCCGCCGACGATCCACACGCTCCTGCGCACCAGCGCATCGGCGACCGCCTCCAGCCGGCGTGCCTCGGGCACGGTCAAATCACGCAGCCTGTCCTTCAGCCGGGCGACACGCTCCCGCTGGGCGGCCACCCCGGTTTCGTCCGACTGGTCGGCGTCGACAATTTCCCGAACGAATTCGTCCCCCAGGCCGGGGGCAAGGCCGCGGAGCAGCTCGCGGGCGAAGTCGGCCTGCTGATCGAGGGCGAGGCGCTGACCCAGACCGTATTCGGCATTGTCCTCAAAGAGGGAATTGGACCACGCCGGACCGCGTCCGCATGCATCGACGGTGTAGGGGGTCGTGGGCAGGTTTCCCCCGAAGATCGAGGAACACCCGGTGGCATTCGCGATGATGGCGCGATCCCCGTAAAGCTGGGTCAGCAGTTTGATGTAGGGAGTCTCGCCGCACCCCGCACAGGCTCCGGAGAACTCAAAGAGCGGCCGGGCAAACTGACTGCTCTTCACCTCCGCCCGGAGCGTGGTCCGGTCGGGATCCGGCAGGCTGAGGAAGAAATCATAATTCTCCCGCTCCCTTTGGCGCAGCGGTGCCTGCGCCTCCATGTTGAGGGCCTTGCGGCGCGGGTTGGCCTTGTCCTTCACCGGACAGACCTGCACGCAGAGGGAACAGCCGGTGCAATCCTCCGGCGCCACCTGGAGGACATACCGCCGACCGGGGTGGTCCTTCGAACGGAAATCGGCCGACCGGAAATGCGCCGGAGCGGCGGCCAGCAGGTCCGGCGAAAAGAACTTGGGCCGGATGCAGGCGTGGGGGCAGACCAGCGCGCATTTGTTGCACTGGATGCAGAGGCCCGGATCCCACACGGGGATCATTTCCGCAATGTTCCGCTTTTCCCACCGGGAGGTTCCCACCGGCCAGGTGCCGTCCACGGGGAACGCGCTCACCGGGAGACGGTCCCCCTCGCCCGCGAGCATGACGGCGGTGACGCGTTTCACAAAATCCGGGGCGGCATCCAGGGGATACGCCGGATCGGGGAGGACCCCGCCGTCCTCGGCCGGCACGGGCACTTCGCAGAGCGCGGCGAGGGCGGCGTCCACCGCCTCGAAATTGCGCTGTACGACCGCCTCACCCTTGCGTCCGTAGGTTTTCCGGATGGCCTTCTTGATCTGCGCGACGGCCTCGTCGCGCGGCAGGACTCCGGCCAGCGCAAAGAAGCAGGTCTGCATGATGGTGTTGATCCGGCCGCCCATGCCGCATTCCCTCGCCACCTTTGAGGCGTCGATCACGAAACAGCGCAGGTTTTTCTCACGGATGTGCCGCCGCGCGGTTTCCGGCAGGTGATGCCAGAGTTTCCCGGGCGCAAACGCCGCATTAAACAACACCGTGGCTCCCTCGGCGGCGGCGGCCAGAACGTCCTGCCGGCTGAGGAAGTGGAAATGGTGGCACGCGACAAAGTTGGCCTTCTTGATCAGGTAGTGGGCGGCGATGGGCCGCGGACCAAACCGCAGGTGCGAGATGGTCATGGCCCCGGACTTCTTCGAGTCGTAGACAAAGTATCCCTGGGCGTGGAGGTCGGTTTCCTCGCCGATGATCTTGATGGAATTTTTGTTTGCCCCGACCGTGCCGTCGGATCCGAGTCCGTAAAACACCGCGCGCACCACGTCGTCGCTCTCGATGTCGAAGGCGGAATCCACCTCCAGCGAAAGGCCGGTGACATCGTCGACGATGCCCACGGTGAAATGCCGGCGCGGGCGCTCCTTTTTCAGCTCCTCGTAGACGGCCCGCACCATGGCGGGATCAAATTCCTTGGACGAAAGTCCGTAGCGGCCGCCGATCACCACCGGATCGACCTCGAGCTCCGCGCACCCCGCGGCGCGGGCCTCGGCGAGGGCGCTCACCACGTCGAGGTACAGCGGCTCGCCGAGGGCGCCGGGTTCCTTGGTGCGGTCGAGCACCGCAATGGACCGCACGGTCCGCGGGAGGGCCTGAAGGAAATCCGGCACCGAAAACGGACGGTAGAGCCGCACCTTGACGACTCCGACCCGCTCGCCGCGCCCGTTGAGCGCGGCGGCGGTTTCCTCCGCTGTTTCGGCGCCGGACCCCATGGCAACAATCACCCGATCCGCCTCCGGATGTCCCGCGTAGTCAAAAAGCCCGTATTCGCGTCCGGTCAGATCGGCAAACCGTCCCATCATCCGCGCGACGATTCCGGGCAGCCGGTCATAGAACCGGTTGGCCGCCTCGCGCGCCTGGAAAAAGACGTCGGGATTCTGCGCCGTTCCGCGGATCACCGGATGATCCGGCGAAAGCGCGCGCCGACGGAACCGGATCACGTCGTTTTCATCGACCATGGCCCGCAGGACCTCGTCCGGCAGCAGGTGGATTTTGGCGATCTCGTGCGAAGTCCGGAATCCGTCGAAGAAATGCAAAAACGGCACGCGGGAGGCGAGGGTGGCCGCATGGGCGATGCAGGCGAAGTCCTGGGCTTCCTGGACGGAATTGGAGGCCAGCAGGGCCACCCCCGCCTGCCGGCAGGCCATGACGTCGGAATGATCGCCGAAGATCGACAGCGCGTGTGTGGCCACCGTGCGGGCGGTGACATGAAAACAGAACGGAATCAGTTCCCCGGCGATCTTGTAGAGGTTGGGCAGCATGAGGAGCAGCCCCTGCGACGCGGTGAAGGTGGTGGTGAGCGATCCGGCCTGCAGCATGCCGTGCACCGCCCCGGCCACACCGGCCTCGGACTGCATCTCCACCAGGCGCGGCACGGAATTCCACAGGTTCGGGCGTTGTTTGGCCGACCATTCGTCGCACCATTCCGCCATGGGGGATGAGGGAGTGATCGGATAGATGGCGATGGTTTCACTCAGGCGATAAGCCACCGAAGCAACCGCTTCATTGGCATCGAGGGTGGCGCATTTCATGATGCCGTCAGTAAACACCAAACGGTTCGTTCCCTCTTCGCACCGCTTGCCCAAACATGAACGGATCTTGCGAAATGAAGCGGGCGGGAGGACCCCGGGACGACCGCCGCCGCGCGGACCATCCGGGGCCCGGCAAAAAAAAATCCCCGGACCTGCGGATGGCCGGGGATTCGGGAGCTCGGGACTCCTCTAAAAAAACAGCAGCACCAGCAGCTGCGCACTCACCACGCGGAGGATCATGGTCAGCGGATACACCGTGGCATAGGAGATGGACGGGGCGTCGGACGACGCGATGGTGTTGGCGAAGGCCAGCGCCGGCGGGTCGGTCATGCTGCCGGCCAGCAACCCGCAGATGGACACATAATTGGTCCTGAAGGCAAGGCGCGCCACCAGGCCGACGATCAACAGGGGAACGACGGTGATCATCGAGGCCAGGAGCATCCATTTCAGGCCGTCGCCGTGCACCAGCGTGTCGATGAATTTTTCCCCGGAATGCAATCCCACGCAGGCCAGAAAGAGCACGATGCCGATTTCGCGGATGGCAAAATTGGCGTTGTTGGGCATGTACCAGAGGAGCGGCCCGATGCGGCCGATGCGGCTCAGGACGATGGCTGCCAGGAGCGGTCCGCCCGCCAGGCCGAGCTTCACCGGAGCCGGCATGCCGGGAAAGGCCACCGGGATGCTTCCCAGCAACACCCCCAGCGCAATGCCGACAAAGACCGGGATGAGTTCGGTGTGGTTGAGCTGCTTCAACGAATTGCCCAGCTCCTTCGCCACACGGGTGATGGCGGCCTCGTCGCCGACGATCACCAGCATGTCGCCGAATTGCAGGCGCTGCTCCGGCGTGGCGCTGATTTCCACCTCGGCGCGGGTCAGCCGGGTGACGGTGACGTTGTTGTCCTCGAGAAAATCCAGTTCCTGAATCGGGCGTCCCAGGATGGCCTTCTTGGTCACAATCACGCGGCGCACCACCAGGTTGCTTTCCATTGCGTGGAGGTCGATACCGCTCACCTGTCCGACAATGAGCCGCAATTCCTCCAGACGGGCCGGCGGTCCCACGGCGAGGAGGGTGTCGCCGGTGTGAATGACATCGTCCGGCTTGGCCACGTGCACCGTCCCCTCATGGCAGATGCGCGAAATCACCACGCCGAGGCTCTGCAGCACGGGGATCTCATCGAGCCGGCGTCCGTCGAGATTCCCGTTGGTGACAAGAATGTTCATGCGCGCGAGCTTGGAGGTGCGGGCGCCGCTCGTGCTCAGCAGGTCGGCGGTTTCCGCCTTGATGTTCACGCGGAACACCGCGCGCAGCACCAGCATGGTGAGAATGATGCCCACGATGCCGAAGGGATAGGCGACGGCATAGCCCAGTCCCGGCAGCGCGGAGGAAACGGCCGGCGCGCCGGGCAGGCTGCGAATGGCCTCCTGGGCCGCGCCGAGCGACGGAGTGTTCGTGGTGGCGCCGGAGAACAGGCCCACCGCGGCGGCCATGGAAACCCCGAAGCACTTGCAGATGATCACGGTGAGGATCGCGCCCAGAATGACGATGGAGGCCGCCATGAGATTGAGCGGCAGGCCCTGTTTGCGAAGCGACGCAAAAAAACCCGGCCCCACCTGGAGGCCGATCGTATACACAAACAGGATGAGGCCAAACTCGCGGGTGAATTCCAAAACCCTGTGCGGGATGGTGAGCCCCAGATGGCCGAACAGCAGGCCGGAAAAAAGCACCCCGGCGATGCCCAGGCCGATGCCCCGCACCTTGAGGCTGCCGATGGCCAGTCCGAGTGTGGCAACCAGGGAAAGAACAAATACGACGTGGGCGATCGACTCGCCGGTCACCAGATCCTTAAACCAATTCATTTTCGTAAGATTCCGCGCCTTCGGTCAGTCTTTCCCGCTCGCGGCACCCGGGAAAGAACTTTCGTCCAAGGGGAACGGAACCTTCGCACCGGCTGCGCGCCATGGAGACGACGGGTGGCGCGCAGCCGGGCTGGCGGGAAGGCCTACAGCCGGGAGATCAGCAACTCCCGCTGGAAGAGAAGTTCCTTCGGCAGGTCGGCGCTCAGATTGATGAACAGCTCGTCCTGCAGGAGCACTTCGCGTTTCCACCCCTGCACGTCAATGGACAGGGCCGCGCGGAGCTTCCCGATGTCGTAGTCCTTCATGCCCTCGATCGAGATGTCCTCCGCATTGGGCATCCAGCCGAGCGGAGTTTCCTCGGCGTACACCGAACCGTGGCAGCGGTCGAGGATCCACTTGAGAACACGCATGTTCTCGCCGAATCCCGGCCAGAGGAATCTGCCGTTTTCATCCTTCCGGAACCAGTTCACGTGAAAGATCTTCGGCGTGCGGCGGAATTCCTTCCGCATCTCAAGCCAGTGCGCGAAATAATCCCCCATGTTGTAGCCCGCGAAGGGCAGCATGGCCATGGGATCGCGCCGCACCTGGCCGAGCTGGCCGGCCGCCGCCGCGGTCATCTCCGAGCCCATGGTGGCGCCCAGATAGACCCCGTGGATCCAGTTGAAGGCCTGGAACACGAGCGGCATGGTGGTGGCCCGGCGGCCGCCGAAGATAATGGCGCTGATCGGCACGCCGGCGGGATCGTCCGCGGCGGAATCGAGCGCGGGGTTGTTGGCCATCGGTGCGGTGAAGCGCGCATTGGGATGGGCGGCGGGACGGCCGCAATCCGGGGTCCATTTCTGACCCGTCCAGTCGATCAACTCCGCCGGCGGCTCATCGGTCAATCCCTCCCACCAGACGTCGCCATCCGGGGTGAGCGCCACGTTGGTGAAAATGGTGTCCCTGCGGCAGCACTCGAGCGCATTGGGGTTGGATTTTTTCGAGGTTCCCGGCGCAACGCCGAAATAACCGGCTTCGGGATTGATGGCGTAAAGGCGTCCATCCGCCCCGGGCTTCAGCCAGGCAATATCGTCGCCGACGGTCGTGACCTTCCAGCCGCGATATTCCGGCGGGGGGATGAGCATGGCGAAGTTGGTCTTGCCGCACGCGCTCGGGAAGGCCGCCGCCACATAGTCCTTCCGTCCCTCGGGCGATTCCACGCCCACGATGAGCATGTGTTCGGCCATCCAGCCTTCCTCGCGGGCCATGCACGAGGCGATGCGCAGGGCAAAACACTTCTTGCCCAGCAGGGCGTTGCCGCCGTAGCCGCTGCCGTAGGACCAGATCTCGCGGGTCTCCGGAAAATGGACGATGTATTTGTTTTCCTTGTTGCAGGGCCACGGCACGTCCTTCCGACCGTTCTCCAGCGGCACACCCACGCTGTGCACGCAGGGCACAAAGCGGCCGTTTTCGCCCAGCACCTCGAGCGCGGCATTTCCCATGCGGGCCATGATGCGCATGCTCACGACCACGTAAGGCGAGTCGGTGATCTCCACCCCGATGTGCGAGATGGGAGAACCCAGCGGACCCATGCTGAAGGGAATCACATACATGGTGCGTCCGCGCATGCAGCCGGTGAAAAGTTTGTTCAGGGTCTGCCGCATGGCCGTGGGATCGACCCAGTTGTTGGTGGGGCCGGCGTCGCGTTTGCGGCGGCTGCAAATGAAAGTGCGATCCTCCACGCGGGCGACATCGCTCGGGTCCGAACGGCTCAGGAAGCTGTTGGGACGAAGTTTGGGATTGAGGCGGATGAACGTTCCGGCGGCCACCATTTCCTCACAAAGCCGGTCATATTCCTCCTGCGATCCGTCGCACCAGTGGACGCGATCAGGCTGGCACAACGTGCGAATCTCCTCCACCCAGGCGAGAAGAGCTTGATTGCGGGTGGGGGGAGCAGCGGAGTCCTTTCGAGATTCAGTTTTTTTCATTGCGCGGGCATGTTCCCATGAAGCCGGGTTTCCGGATACCCGCGGGTTGGCGAACCCCCATCCGATTTTGTCATCCCCAAAATTGCCCGGTCCCCCGGGCAGGCGCCGCACTTTTTTCTTAGGCTTGCTCCCCGACTTGCCGCGGCTCTTTTTCCCCTGTGGGAGCAGGGTGCGAATGTCGGTTGGGGTTTAAGCGGAGACCAAGTTGGCGCGGTATTCGGTGGGCGACTGGCCGGTGACCTTCTTGAAAACGCGGTTGAAATGCGTGAGGGATTGAAAGCCGACCTCGAAGGCGATCTCGCTGACGCGCAGGTTGGGATTCAGCAGGAGGTTCTTCGCCTTTTCCACGCGGACGCGGGAGAGGTATTCGGTGAAGCTCAACCCGGTCGCCTTCTTGAACATCTTGCAGAAATAAAACGTGCTCGTGTTGACGGCACGCGCCACCTGGCTGAGCGAGAGGTTTTCCGCCTGGTTTTCCCGGATGTAGGCCCGGGCGCGGGAAATCATGGGCGGCTCGGCATTTTCCTTCTGCACCGCCACCTGGTTGGCCACGATGGCAAGATGCTGGGCGAAGATGGTGAGCAACTCAATCAGAGCCTGGTATTGCTCGGGCGTCATGACCTTGGTGGAAAAATAGGCCGACTCGAGTTCGGGGGTCACCGGGATCCCCCACTCCTCCAGCCGGCGGGCCACCCGGGCAAACTGGTCGGCGGTGGGTTTTTCGCAAAAGACCTGTCCGGTCTGGAGAAATCCCAGCAGCTCGCTGCCCAGCTTGACCGGCACCGCAGTGTCGAGCATTCCCAACTCACATTTTTCGGTGCAGGCCTCCTCGCGGGCGCCTTCGGCGAGCCTGCCCTGGGTCCGGAGGCAGGCGGCGCAGGAACAGCTCTTCCGCGCCATGACCTCGCAGAAGGGGTTCATGCTTTTCTTGCCGCGGTGCGGCAGTTCCCACGATTCGGCGGGCGTCAGGGAAACCGGCAGTCCGGTTGCCTCGGTGAAAGCCCGTTCGTAGTCACGAAAGATCGCCGAATCCGTCAGTGCCTGGATGAGATTCGCGGTCACTCCCGTAATATCGCGCAGGAACCTCCCTTCGTCACTCGCAAATTCCTCGGGATATTCCCGACTAAAACACCTCCGCCGGCAGGCCGATGGCGCGCACCTCGCGGGCAATCCGGGAGAGTTCGCGCAGCGGCAGGTGGCCGCAAGGGGCGTTGAGGGCCGGACGATGGGCGGAATACACCTGCACCAGCGAGATCCGGGTTCCCCGGCGGCGGAGATCGTCCAGGCAGCGCACATAGGTGGCAATTTCGGAGTCGTCCGGTCCCCGTCCGTCGACCAGCGGAAACAGGCTCTGAATCACCACGGGACGCCGTCGCCCCAGCTCGCAGATGTTGGCGAGGATGGCTTCGAGGGGAAACCGGGTGCGATTGATCCGTTCAAGGCACTCTTGGCTGCCGACGTCCAGTTTGACCCAGATTTCGTCGCGCACGGTGAGGATTTCCAGTCCGGCCCGCACCTCCGGGAGATGGAGTCCGGTGCCATTGGTGATGAGGACGATTTTGAAAAACGGAAAAATCCGGCGCGCGCGCAGGCCGGCCACCGCTTCCACGATCTCGCGGAAATTCGGGGCCAGCGTCGGTTCGCCGTCGCCGCTCAGGGCCACCTCCCGAAAGGGAAGTCCCGTGGGAATTTCCTCCCGCTCCGTCCGTTCCCCGCCCAGAACCACCTTCAACAGGGCCTCGAGCTCGCCGAGCATGATGCCGACCGGCACCCGCGGGGGACCGCCCGGCAACGTGCGATCCACCTCGCAATACACACAGTCGAAATTGCAGCGTTTGTCGGGGTTCATGTTGATGCCGACGGAGAGACCGCCGGCGCGCTGCGAGATGACGCAATAGACAAACCGATTGCCCAGAAATCGGCGCGCCGGCAGCGGCCGGGACATGGGCGGGTTGCGGGTATGTTGGGTCACGGTCCCAGCAAACACCAAACCGCACAATCCCGCATGGCGGGGATTGCGAAAGGCTTCGCAGATATTGGCTCCGGAACGCCCCGGATCAGCGGGCCGACCAGGTTCCTTCGAACCGCTCGGAGCGCCAGGTGTTGTCGTCGCCAACCTTCCGGAGGTTCACTCCGTTGCCTTCACGCACGAAGAGATAGGTGCCTTCCGCGGGCTGAAAATCGCGCGGATTGTCCGCGAAGGTGTCCGCAAAAGTGATCCGATTTCCCTCCAGGCGATAGCGTCCCTTGAAGGTCGGCATCGAATAATCGTCGCCGGTGTAGATGACGTACTGGCCGCCGGGCATGACCCGCAGTTCGAGGGATCCTTCGTTTTTCCGTCCCGCCTTGCGCCAGGTGCCGATGATGACCGGCCATTCGGTGAACCGCAGGCGCGCGATCCGCCAGTCCCCATCCTCCACCCGCCAGTCGACGGTGACGGTTTCCTTCAGGGCAAACCGCCCGGGGGCATTGGCCGAGCCCACGCTCCGGGTGACGGCCCGACCGGGCAGCGAATAGATGGTTTCGGTGTTGGAGAACGAAATCGCGTAGGGATCGGCCTGCAGGGCGCCGAGGAACTGGGCCACTCCCGCGGGACGCGGGGTCACCGGCGACTGGATCAGGGCATCCCTGGTGAAGCAGGTGCGCAGCGCCTCGGTCTGCCGGGTGTTATGGAGGGCGGCAAACCGGGAAAGCCGCTGGTCAAAGGGCACCGGATCCACCGGGGTCTCCGACACCTCCCGATGCGCACAGGACGCCAGGGTGACGGCAAGCAGCAGAAAAAAAAGTTTCCTCATGAAAGTGGCAATAGGGTGGCGCCGAATGGCCGGCGTCTCCAGGCCATTTTCCGTGCCTGAACCGGAGGCCAGGCCGCAGGGGTCCGCCTTTTAATTTTCCGTCAGCGAAATCGTCGCGGTGACGGTCGGCGAAGCGGGCCGGAACGGCGCGCCGTTGGAAACCGGAGGCTGAAACAGGCTCCGTTCGATGAATTCCTGATTGATCGGAGCGATGAGACTGTAGCCGCCCTTGCCGTCGGGAAGCATCGGGGTGCCCCACCGGTTGCGGCACACCACTTCCTTCGCCAGGATCCGTTCACCCCGCAGGGTGTGGTTGTAGGTGTCGACCTCAGTCGCTTGCGTCGTTGTCGTTGCCCCAAGGAAGGTACCACCGGCGATAAGAAGGGAAAGCATGACGGTTAAGGAATTGAGTTCATTGGACTTCGAAAACCGTGCCGGATCAAGGCGAAAAGTGGGCCTGCGGACAAAATCCCCGGGGCCGTGTTCTCCCGGGGACCGGACCCCCGCCCTCCGAAAAAAGCAGGCGGTGCGCAAAAGCCCCCGGAGGAGGAATTTTCGAATGCCTTCCTCCCGGCGGATCCGGGAACGACGCGGACGGGCCTCAGGCCCGTTCGACCTGCCAGTATTCGAGATCGACCGGCGTTTCGCGGCCGAAGATGGTGACGGAAACGCGCAGTTTGCCGCGTTCGGGATCGATTTCCTCGACGACGCCGTTCTGGTTCTGGAAGGGGCCGTCGGCCACCTTGACCTTGTCGCCGACTTCGAAGCTGATCTTCGGCTTGACGGAGTCCTCGCGTTCGCGGACCTGGGCCAGAAGGCTCTCGACCTCCTTGGCACGCATCGGGACCGGACGGTCCTTGGTGCCGGCGAAGCCGATCACACCGTCCGTCTCCTTGATGAAGTACCAGGTTTTCTCGACGAGCTGATTGTTCTCATCGAGCAGGTGCATGTTGACGATGAGATAGCCCGGGAAGAACTTGCGGGTCGTTTCGGTTTTCTTGCCGCGCTTGATTTCCTGAACCCGCTCGGTCGGGATCAGCACCTCATAGACATAGTCCGACATCTCCTCCAGCTTGATGCGGCGGACGAGGTTTTCCTGCACCTTCTGCTCCATACCGGAGAGAACGTGCACGACATACCATTGATCACGAGGAGCGATGGGCATTATTCAGGGGCGCGTCAGAAACCCGACGACATTGATAAGGATAAGATCAAAAAAGGCGATGTATCCACCAAGGATGACCATCGCAATCACCACGACCATCGTGGAGTCCACGAGCTCCTTGTAGCGCTTGAATCCCTTTTCGGTGGGATCCCACGGCCACTGGGCCTTGCAGAGCTCGTTCCAGACTTCCCTGAAAAAGCTGCGAACTTTTCCGATCATGGTTTGAGAAAAAAGAAGGGGCCTGGCAGCCGCCTACCAACAGGACAGGAGGGACTCGAACCCCCAACCGATGGTTTTGGAGACCATTGCTCTACCAATTGAGCTACTGTCCTTTTGGCAAGATGGCGTTTTTTTTAGTCCAGGATTTCCGACACGCGGCCGGCGCCGACGGTGCGGCCGCCTTCGCGGATGGCGAAGCGGATCGTCTTTTCCATGGCGATCGGAGTGATCAGCTCGACCTCGATGGAGACGTTGTCACCGGGCATGACCATTTCCACGCCCTCGGGGAGCTTGATGGTGCCGGTAACGTCCGTGGTGCGGAAGTAGAATTGCGGGCGGTAGTTGGAGAAGAACGGGGTGTGACGGCCGCCTTCATCCTTGCTCAGCACGTAGATTTCCGCCTTGAACTTCTTGTGCGGCGTGATGGAGCCGGGCTTGGCCAGAACCTGGCCGCGCTCGATGTCGTCCTTCTTGGTGCCGCGCAGGAGCACACCGACATTGTCGCCCGCTTCGGCGCTCTCGAGGAGCTTGCGGAACATTTCGATGTCGGTGACGGTCGTCTTGGCGGTCGGACGGATGCCGACGATTTCGACTTCCTCCATCTTCTTGAGGGTTCCGCGTTCGACACGGCCGGTGGCGACGGTGCCGCGACCTTCAATGTTGAACACGTCTTCCACAGGCATGAGGAAGGGCTGATCCTTCGGACGCTCCGGAGTCGGGATGTATTCGTCCACCGCGTCCATGAGGTCGGTGATGGCCTTTTCGTATTCGGCCTCACCCTCGAGGGCCTTGAGGGCGGAACCCTTGACGATCGGAATGACGTCGCCGGGGAATTCGTACTTGGAGAGAAGCTCGCGAACTTCCATCTCGACGAGCTCGAGGAGGTCCTTGTCATCGACCATGTCCACCTTGTTCATGAACACGACGATGGAGGGCACGCCGACCTGACGGGCGAGCAGGATGTGCTCACGGGTCTGAGGCATGGGGCCGTCCGCCGCGCTCACGACGAGAATGGCGCCGTCCATCTGGGCCGCGCCGGTGATCATGTTCTTCACATAGTCGGCGTGACCGGGGCAGTCGACGTGCGCGTAGTGACGCTTCTCGGTCTCGTATTCGACGTGGGCGGTGTTGATGGTGATGCCGCGCTCTTTTTCTTCGGGAGCGGCGTCAATTTCGTCGTATTTCTTCGCCTGGGCCTTGCCGCCCTTGGCGAGCACGGTCGTAATCGCGGCCGTGAGCGTGGTTTTGCCGTGGTCAACGTGGCCGATCGTGCCGATGTTGACGTGCGGTTTGTTTCTCTGGAACTGTTCTTTTGCCATCTTTTGGGTTGCTTAAGGGTTTTTAACAGCGGCGCGTTCTTGAAATGGAGCCCATGACCGGGATTGAACCGGTGACCTCGTCCTTACCAAGGACGTGCTCTACCGACTGAGCTACATGGGCGCATGTGGCCGAAGCCTGAAAGAACGGATGCATCTGTTATCCCCGGCTGAAAAAGGGCGCAGCGCCCTACCCGAATTCACTCCTCGTGAAAGCGGTTAGAGCCACGTCCCTGAAACAGAAGGGACGGAAAAGCTAACAAAGCGACCACACGTGTCAAAATGAAAAACGCCTTTCCGGCGGAGAAATTTGCTCCCGGGGCCGAAAGGGGGCAGATTTTGGTGAATAAATCCCGGCCGACAACCGTTTATCACCCGAACCCCCATGCGATGAAATCCCGGCTCCTCCCCCTTCTGGCCGTCCTTGCCCTCCTGGTCCTTCCCCGCCCGGGGCACGCCGACACCGGCATCACCTTCCAGGATTTCTACGATGCGCTGGCTCCGGACGGCGACTGGGTGGAAATCGAGGAATACGGCTACTGCTGGCGGCCGTTCGTCGACGAAAACTGGCAGCCCTACACCGACGGCCAGTGGGTTTACACGGATGCCGGCTACACGTGGTATTCGAACGAGCCCTGGGGCTGGGCGACGTATCATTACGGACGCTGGGCGAAGGTGAAAAACTGGGGCTGGGTCTGGGTGCCGGGCTACGAGTGGGGCCCGGCCTGGGTTTCCTGGCGGATGAACGACGACTACATCGGCTGGGCGGCGCTGCCTCCGGAGGCGGTCTGGGAGCCGTCGGTGGGATTCACCACCTATGTCGACATCGACTACGGGATCGGCCCCGACTGGTATGTGTTTTGTCCGGTGGCCTCCTTTTGCGCGCCCCGTCTGCGGACGGTCTGCCTGCCCCGGCGAAACAACCTCACCATCATCGCCAACACGGTGAACATCACCCGCATCCGGCAGGTGAACCAGGGCCTCATCTTCAACGGCGGCCCCGACATTAATGTCATCAACCGCCGCGCCCACGCCCCGCTGCGCCGCGCCCGGCTCGAGCGCGAAGTGCATTTGGACCGGACCGCCCTGCGGGACCGGCAATTGCGCAACCGGCTGGAGGGCGACATGCTGAAAATTCCCGCGCCGGCGGTGGAAAGACGGGCCGGACGTCCCCCGGCCATCGCCGGGCGCGCCGGACGGAACCAGGTCAATCGCGGCTGGGAAGGCGTGGGGCAAAACCCCGAACTGGTCAGAGCCTATCGGGAAAAGATCCGTCAGGAAGCCGAACGCGCCGGACGCAAACCCCACGAGGCCATCGTCACGCAGGTCCAAAATCAGCCCCCGTCCAACCCCACCCTGTCTGGGCAGGCCTTTCGTCAGGGAAACTCCACTCCGCCGCCTGTCACGGACCGGCGCAGATCACCGGACCATCCCCCGGCTCCGCAAAACCACCGCGTCCCCAACCCGGAAGGGCTGCCCACCCAGGCGAACCGTCCACCGGGTGGATGGCAGGAGGAACTGCTCCGTCGGATTGAGCATCCCCAGCGGCAGGCTCAAAACGCGGAATCCCAACGCCCGCGTCCGCCCCACCCCCAACAGGCGCAACCCGCCCTGCCGCCGCAGCCGGCGCAGGAAGCCGTCGAAACCGCCCGTCGACAGCAACAGGCCGCGGCAGCCCGCGAAAAAATCCTGCGCGCCCAGCGGGAACAGGAGGCCCGCCGCCACGCCCTCCGGCAAAAACAGGAACAGGAGGCCGCCGAAATTGCCCTCCGTCAACGCCAAGCCCAAGCCCAAGCCCAGGCGCAACAGCAGAGGGAATACCAACAGCGGCAACAGTTCGAACAGCTGCAGCAACGGATTCAGCAGCAGCAGCGGGAGCAGATACAGCAGCAGGAACGCCGGCCAATCCGTCCGGGAGTGCGGCAGGGACCGTGACCCCCACCCCGCCGCGCGGCGATCCGTGTCGGAAACGGCGGTATTTTATTTCGCCGGCACCGGGGCCTTGAAGAGGCTCTTTGCCTCCTGGTTCTGGACGGTGAACACCCCGCCGGCAACAAACGAATCATCCGGGGTGGCGACGAGCGCCCGCACCGGCCCCAGAATTCCCGCCTGCGAAACAAGCGGGCCATCCAGGGTGTTGTCCGTGTTCAGACGCGCCACGCCCCGACGCGGCTGACCAAAAACCGTGCTGAAGTTGCCGCCGACGACAATTTTTCCGTCCGCCTGCACGGCGAGGGCATAGACGATGCCATTGGCACCGGGTTCCTGTCCGGGCAGGTTTCCGAAATTCTTGTCCGGTGTGCCGTCCGCATTGTAGCGACCGAGATTCAGGGCCTCCACATTGCCGACCTGGGTGAACTGTCCTCCGACAATCACCCCGCCCGCCGGTTGGACGGCCAGGGCATTCACCTGCCCGTTCACTCCGTTCTCCACCTTCTCCGCGAAGGAGCGATCCAGGGTGCCGTCCGGATTGAGACGGGCGATGTTGTTCCGCGGAACGCCGTTCACCGCGCTGAAGCGCCCGCCGATGATCACCTTGCCATCGGATTGAACCGCCAGGGCCAAAACCTCACCGTTCACCCCCTGGCCCGCCCCGTAGGCCGACTTGACGACCTCCTCCGTTTGCGCATGAGCTGCACCCAGGGAAACCATCAAAACCAGGAGGAATTTTTTCATGCTCCTAGTCCACCGCTGAAGAAGAACGAAATCAAGCTCTTGATTCCTGTCGCGGAATGCGCGACTCTCTGCCCTCCACGCACCCGTAGCTCAATTGGATAGAGTGCCGGCCTCCGAAGCCGTAGGTTGTGGGTTCAAATCCCGCCGGGTGCATTAACTTTTTCATTCCAAGCGTTTTACAGATCGATCATTCCCGATCCACGCTCACCGTTTCCCCAGGCTCTCCTCCCCCCGGCCCAGGCGCCGGTTTCTCCGGAGCCGGTCGATTTTTTCAGCCTCCTTTCGGCGCTCATGATCCGTGCCGTGGCACGTCCGGGCTGTTTTTTCCTTCCGCAAAATCCCATTGCGGGACGGCCATGAGCCGAAAAACCACACCCCACAGCGGGGAGGCTAGCGCCGGACACTTCCCATCTCGCCGGCCGCCTTTTCCAGCACGGCGCGGAGACTGTCGACCGTAAACGGCTTGCCCAGGAATCCATCCATGCCCGCCTCGGCGCAGGCCCTGCGTTCCTCTTCGGAGATGCCTGCGGTGAGGGCCACGATGCGGGCGGGGATGCGTCCGTGACGAACCTCGTCCTCCCGGATGGCCCGGGTGGCATCCAGGCCGTTGAGCACCGGCATGTTGACGTCCATGAGGATGACATCGAAGTCGGATTCCCGGGTCAGGTCCAGGGCCTCCCGGCCATCCACCGCCAGCCGGGCCGTGCAGCCGATGCGATCGAGCATGCGGCCGATGAGTTTGCGGTTCACCGGATTGTCCTCGGCGACAAGGATGCGCAGGTTGTCGGGGAGACCGCCGGCCTTCCCCGCCGAAACCACGGTGTCGTTTTCCTCCCGGGCCGGAGGGGCCAAAACCGAGGCGGTAAACACCGAGCCTTTGCCAAACGTGCTCTCCACGTGCACGGCGCCTCCCATCAGTTCGCAGAGCCGGCGGACAATGGTGAGACCGAGACCGCTGCCCCCGTATTTCTGGAACAAAAGGGGATCGGCCTGACTGAAGGGCCGGAACAACCGGGGCATTTGCTCGGGGCGAATGCCGATCCCGGTGTCGCTCACGACAAAAAAAATCTCGCGGCCGTCGGCTCCGACACGGACCTCGAACGTGATGGAGCCGGACTCGGTGAATTTGAGGGCATTGCCAAGCAGGTTGCCCACGATCTGCTCCACCCTCAGGCAGTCAACGGTCACGCGGGGCGCAAGGCCGGAAGCCGGCACATAATGAAAAGCGAGCCCCTTTTGACCCGCACGCAGCTTGAACGACGCCTGCAGACGGGCGAGGCGCGAAGCCAGATCGACCGGCTCGGGACGGAGCGCAATCTGGCCCATTTCAATGCGGGAAAAATCCAGGACGTCGGACACCAGTGTCAGCAGCAGATGGGAACTGGACCGGATGCCCTCCAACGCCTCCCGGGTGCGTTCGGGCAACCCCTCCGTGTCCTCGAGAAGGGAGGCAAATCCGATCACCCCATGCAGGGGCGTGCGGATCTCGTGACTCATCATGGCCAGAAATTCGCTCTTCGCGCGATTGGCCGTCTCGGCGGCCTGGCGCGCCTCCTCGGTGCGCCTTTCCATTTCCTTGCGAACCCTCAGGGAACGCGCCACCCCGATGCACATTTTCCGACCGGCCAGGGAAGCCACCTTCGCGTGGATTTCCACCGGAATGCGGGCGCGATCACGCGCGATGAGATGGGTTTCAAAGGTCGCCTGCCCCCGGGTCACCAACTGCTCGAAGGTCGCCTCCAGGATCGCGGGATCAATGTCATCAATCGTCCCCGGCGGCATGGCCATCAGTTCCTCCCGCTCATACCCGACAATGCGACAGGTTGCTTGGTTGACGTAGGAGAAGTGAGGAGCGAGCCCGTCTTCCGTCAGCTCGATGACGAATATGGGGTCCGCGATGGCCTCAAAGATGGCCCTGGCAACTTCATCAGCCTCGCCTCCCTCCGGGTGAATCAACTTTTCGGGCATGAATTCGGCCGCCAGCGTCTTTCGCAATACGAAAAAGGCAAGCCAAACCCGGCACTTTAGTTGAGCAGGGCGAGGAATTTACGGCGTTCGTGCCAGAGGAGGAACAGCGGGAGCACGGCGATGAGGATCATGATGATGATGCTCACCGGATCGGTCTGAAATCCCTGCGTGATGAAAATGTGAAAGGCAAAGATGTTCACGATGATCGGTCCGAGCACCAGCAGGCCGAAATTGCGGGTTTTGGGAATGGCCACCAGAATTCCGCCGATCACTTCCAGCACTTTGACAAAGGTGAGGTATCCGCTCGGACCGAAGGCACCCAGGAATTTCCCGGCCAGGGAATCCGCCGGCGGCGGTTCCGGCGACGGCATCAGGCCGAGAAGCATAAGAAGGCCCAGTCCGGCAAAGATCAGGGCGAGAATGCCCCCGGCGATGTTTGCTGCAATTTTCATGGCGGCGAANNNCTAAGCAGAATTTTCGAAATTGGCACGAAGGAGTTCCGTCCGACGGGACGCTTTATTGGGCGCCTCCTCCAGCGGTTCGGTTTTCGCGGTCATCCTCCCGCAATGGCGCCCACAATCAAAAGGGGTTCCTCACCGCGCCCCACGGGCTCGGGCAGCGGGAAATCCGGCGCCTCGTTCGACAGATCGTGCCCACAGGCAAAGAACCGCAGAAACGGTCGTCGCCGCCGGGTGCCGTATTCGCGAATCGTGCCGCGCAAAACGGGAAAGCGCGCTTCCACGGCGTCCAGCACGGAACCGATGGTCACGGGTCCGACCACCTCCACCACCACCTCGTCATCCACACGGGCCAGGTTGCGGAGAGGGAACGGCAGTCCGATACGGATGGAGGAGGGCCGGGGGCCGGCGGCCGAGGGCCAAGGGGCGCGGCTCGATGTCGACATCGGCTTCAGCAAGTTTCCCGTTGAGGGAAGTTCATTGACGTTCTCATTTTGCCCACCCGGCCTTCGGCCCACGGCCCGTTTCACTCCGCCAGGCTCTGCACCTCCACCGACAACACGGCGGGCAGGTCGCGGACGATGGCCTGCCAGGAGTCTCCGCCGTCCGGCGAGACATAGACCTGACCGCCGGTGGTACCGAAATAAACCCCGCACGGATCGAGCCGGTCGACGGCCATCGCGTCACGCAGGACGTTCACATAACAATCCCGCTGCGGCAGCCCCTTGGTGAGGGCCTCCCATCCCCCGCCGCCGGTCCGGCTCCGATAGACGCGCAGTTTGCCTTCGGGCGGGAAATGTTCGGAATCGCTTTTGATCGGCACGACATAAATGGTGTCGGGATCGTTGGCATTGACGTCGATGGGAAACCCGAAGTCGCTGGGCAGATTGCCGCTGACCTCCCGCCAGGTTTCCCCGGCGTCATCGCTGCGCATGACGTCCCAGTGTTTCTGCATGAACAGGGTGTCGGGACGCGCCGGGTGCTGGGTGATCCGGTGCACGCAATGACCGACATCGGCCTCGGGATCGGGCAGGAAGTCGGATTTCAGTCCGCGATTGATCGGCTTCCAGGTTTTGCCGGCATCGTCACTGCGGAAGGCTCCGGCCGCCGAGATGGCCGCAAAGATCCTTCCGGGCGTCCGGGGATCCAGCAGGATGGTGTGCAGACACATGCCCCCGGCGCCCGGCTGCCAGAGCGGACCGGATTCGTGTCCGCGCAGGCCGGGCAATTCGGTCCACGTCCGCCCGCCGTCCACGGAGCGGAAGAGACCCGCGTCCTCCACCCCGGCAAACACCGTGTCGGCGTCCCGGAGGCAGGGCTCGATATGCCAGACCCTCTTGAACTCCCAGGGGTGCTGGGTGCCGTCGTACCACTGGTGTGTGCCCGGCGTGCCCCGGTAGGCAAACTCGTTGCCAACCGGCTCCCAGGTTTTGCCACCGTCGTCCGACCGCTGCATCACCTGACCGAACCAACCGCTCGTTTGCGAGGCGTAGAGGCGGTCCGGGTTCACCGGAGAACCCTTGACGTGGTAAATCTCCCAGCCCGCAAAATGCGGACCGCTGACTTCCCAGTCCCGACGTTTGCCGTCGGCCGTGAGAATGAACGCCCCCTTTCGGGTGCCGACAAGAACACGTACCTTGCTCATGGGGGTATCGGGGTTGGGGAGCCGGCGCCGTCTTGGATCGCCGTGCCGGTCCGGTTTTGATTCAGGCGCAACCCTCGGCGTTCGGGTCGAACACGTTGATCATCCAGCCCACACCGAACCGATCCTCGAGCATGCCGAAGAGCGGGGACCAGAAGGTTTTCCCGAGCGGCATGGTGATCCGGCCGCCGTCGGAGAGGGCGTCGAAATATTTCCGCGCGAGGCTCTCGTCGGGAAGCAAAAGGCTCAGCGAAAAGCCGCCGAACTTCGCGCGGTCGTCACAGCCGTCCGAGGCCATGATGAGGCTTTCGCCGACGCGGAAGGACGCGTGCATGACCTTGTTTTCGAATCCGGGCGCCAGGACGCCTTCGGGAACGGGATCCGGCGTTTCGTTGAAACGCATGATCATTTCGACCCGGGCGTCGACGGCCTTTCGGTAAAACTCCAGCGCCTCTTCGCAGCGGCCGCTGAAGGTGAGATAGGGAGCCACAGTGGTTTGGGACATGGGATGTGGGGTTGAGGTTGTGGAAAGGGAAAGGACCTATCGGTTGTTCATGAGTTCCACCAACTGGTCGAGGCAGGTGTTCCAGCCGGATTCGAAACCCATTTCCTCGTGTTTTTTGCGATCCTCCTCGGTCCAA
>Ga0065721_10049080_pt1 | contig 47286 bp, 43 predicted proteins | sample Mesricmetagenome_FD_59108 | JGI IMG/M metagenome (GOLD analysis project Ga0065721, IMG submission 59108) | Mesophilic microbial community from rice straw/compost enrichment Sample: eDNA_1 v2 (version 2) | ecosystem: Engineered > Solid waste > Grass > Composting > Bioreactor | place: USA: Davis...
CCCCTCAAGATGAGATTTCCCAATTTAGTAAGACCCCTTGAAGACGACGAGGTTGATAGGTTCGGGGTGGAAGCACAGCAATGTGTGGAGCTGACGAATACTAATCGGTCGAGGGCTTATCCTAAAACAACCCCACAAAGTGAAGCCAATGCTTCGGAGTTGATTCCGAGTACTTTGCGGGGGCCCCGGTGTAACAACCGGAAATACTTAAGGAATCAAACTTTCGCATCCAGTTTTCAAGGCGCAAGCTTTGATCTTACAGCGTTCCCACGAGCTGTAAGTGACACTAGTGGGACAAGCGTGGCGGTGTAGCTCAGCTGGCTAGAGCGTACGGTTCATACCCGTGAGGTCGGGGGTTCGATCCCCTTCGCCGCTACCATATATCAGGAGGCTTAGCTCAGCTGGGAGAGCATCTGCCTTACAAGCAGAGGGTCGGGGGTTCGATCCCCTCAGCCTCCACCATATATGTTTTGCAATAATTCATGGAGCTGTGGTGTAGAGGCCTAACATGCCTGCCTGTCACGCAGGAGACCGCGGGTTCGAATCCCGTCAGCTCCGCCATTTTTTTTAACTAAATAAGGCTCGGTAGCTCAGTTGGTAGAGCAGAGGACTGAAAATCCTCGTGTCGGCGGTTCGATTCCGTCCCGAGCCACCATTTAGCTTGTGGAGGGCTAGTGAAGTGGCTAAACACGGCAGACTGTAAATCTGCTCCTTCGGGTTCGGTGGTTCGAATCCATCGCCCTCCACCATTTCTCTTTTATGAGAGCCATTAGCTCAGTTGGTAGAGCACCTGACTTTTAATCAGGGTGTCGAAGGTTCGAGTCCTTCATGGCTCACCATTTGTTTAAACGTTCAACCCGTAGACTATAAGTCTGCGGGTTTTTTGATCTCTTATTATAATAAGAATTAAAAAAGCTTGAGGGATTATTATCCTTCAAGCTTTTTGTCATTTATTTAAGTTTTCGAATGCGCAGTTCTTCAACAATTTCGGCAACCGAAGCATCCAGACGTTGTTTAAGCTCATCATTAAGTTCGAATTGGGATTCGCCAACACCAGCATCTACACGAGCGATTTGTGAATCAATGGCATAGACGCCGCTGCCGAAATGCTTGGCATTTAATGCGGACAGGACAGGTTTAAGCGAGTAGTCGATGGACAGCAGATGGGCAATCGAACCGCCAATGAATAATGGTGTTACAAATTTGTCGGTAAGTCCTTTTTGCGGGAGAAGATCAAGGAAGGTTTTAAGTACTCCGGTGAAGGATGCTTTGTATACAGGGCTTGCAATAATAACAATATCGGCGTCCTCTATGATAGAAGCTGCTTCTACAATTGCGGGGCTGTCGAATTTCGCATGGATAAGGTCTTCAGCTGGAAGAGAAGCTACCGTGATATGGTTGAAGGAAATGCCTTTCTCGGCAAGATGTGCTTCTACATATTGTGTAATACCTGTTAAACGTGAACCGGGGTTAGGACTGCCAGACAAAATTACCACTTGAGACATCAGTATTCACTCCTCAATTATCTTATATTCCGATATGTTAACTATGGATTAATCCTAACACGAAGATTTCTACTCGTCAAACACATTATAACGCGACAGAAGAAGATTTTAATCATTTTTTTCCTCATGGTAGGGAACAATGTTGAACAGTTATAACAAATGATGCGACTGACGAAGGGGAACATACGAATGACGTATTGGCTGGCTGTTGGAATGAGTGCTGTCTTGACGATTTTAGTGGTGCCCGTTATGCAAAAGATTGCTCTTAAATACGGAATTGTTGATCGGCCCAATTGGCGCAAAATCCATAGTCGCCCCATCCCGCTAATGGGCGGTGCCGCATTGTACATCGCTTGCGTTCTCACGATTATTGCTTTCCAGGGTATTACCCCTCTTAGTTTAAGCATTATGGTCGGGGGAGTACTGCTTGTATGTATAGGGTTAATGGATGACGCCTCCAAAGCAAAGGGAAAAGACTTTCCTGTGTGGCCAAGAGTTATTATCTACTTAGGAGTATCGACTATTCCGATCCTGTTTGGCATTCATATGGACGGTGTGATGAATCCGACGAATGGTCACTTTCTTGGCTTTCCGCTATGGGTGGACTGGATTGGGACGATCGTCTGGATTTTTGCCCTTATTAATATGATCAATTTCATTGATGGGGTAGACGGTCTGGCATCAGGTGTATGTACGCTGTCATCTCTCACTTTGTTTGTTACGGCCCTTATCAAAGGTCAGACGGACATTGGAGTGACGGCAATTATTATCGGCGGTGCTTGTATCGGATTTCTGATCTATAACTTTCACCCTGCAAGAATTTTTATGGGGGATGCCGGAGCAACCTTTTTAGGCTATACGCTTGCTGTTATTGCATTAGACGGTGCTTTCAAGAAGGCAACTTTTATTACAATATTGGTTCCGTTGCTCGCATTAGGTCTGCCGATTCTCGATACGGTTATCGTGATGCTGCGCAGGCTGGCCACGGGGAAGGGGCTGCATCAGGCGGATAAACTCCATACACACCATACCCTTATGCGTTGGGGGCTGACTCAGGTGCAGACGGTCTCTTTCATGTATCTCATTGCGGCGCTGTTCTCCTTGCTGTCGATCTTGCTTCTCGTTATGAAAGGCTGAAAGGGGGAATGGTTTTGTGATACAATGACGAAAAAAAGCGTCATTCTTGGAGCTGGAGATTGGAGTAATGTAAAATGAGCACGACAGATTGGTTAACCCCGCTGCAGCACATTTTGAACTGTCAGGTTCGGTTCATTACGTTCTCATTATCGGATTGGAAGGGCCTTGTTCAGCAAGCGGATACAAGCTGGGCTCACGACGATAACCGCGATAAGGTAACGGAAGGCAATCGCGCAGCGAATAACGAAAGGACATGGATTGTTGTCCGGGTGACGGGTAATAGTGTAGAAGCACTCGAAATTGAAGGCGAGCTGAAGCAAGCAGAGGCGGAGTTGATTACTTGGACGCTGCAATGGAATCAATCCCAGCAGCAGTCCGTAAAGCCCGGTGCTTTGTCTGAGAGCGAATCTTTCGCCATGAAGCTAAGTGAATGGATTCAGCAGCAATTGGAGTCCGAGGAGCCTTCTTATTCGATTCCTGATCATCTTACTGCCGGAGGCAAGCTGTTCGCAGAGATGATTCCTTTCTTATTAGTAACGGAATATACGAATGGGAAGCAGGCCTCTTATCTCGAATTGGAAAAGCTTCTTCGATCTTTCCTTGCCGAGGATATTTTACTAATACCGCTGAAGAATCAAGAGTGGCTCATTTGGGGACCTGTATCTTTATTAAAAGAAGCCGATAGCGAGTTTATGGATGACGAGGATGAAGAAACGGTTGAGGACAGCTTGTCTTCGATCTGCCTTGGTTTACATGAGATGCTGGCAAGTGAATGGATCGGCGAATGCCATCTGGCTGTCGCTCATCCGGTAAGTCCGGCCAAAGGGATTGTGGAGACAACCGTACTGCTTCGTGAAACGATCAATCTTGGCCGCAAGTTTCATGTCGGGACAAGTATTCATCTGCCTTGGATGCTTCAGCTGGAGCGGCTGCTTAACGCTATTCCGGAAGTTCAGCGCTCCCGTTATCTGGAACATGCGCTTAAACGAACGGAGTTATTCGTAGAAGCTGAGATGCTGGCAACTCTGGAGACGTTCTTCTCGCTTGATTGTAATGTCAGTGAAACCGCTAAGAAGCTTTACATTCACCGGAATACATTATTATATCGTTTAGATAAATTAAAACAGGAAACCGGCCTTGATGTCCGACAGTTCCGAGATGCTGTTTTAGTCAAAATTATTTTACTATTGTACAAAGTTACGAAAAGGAATTAGTTTTTTTGTAAAGTTTGTGCATAGTCACAATCGGGCCTGTGAGATAAGATATACCCATAAGAAATTTTCTTTTAGGGGGACATTCAAATGGCAGGCGTACGTTTAGAAGGCATTTACAAAAAATACCCGGGTTCCGACAAAGCTTCGGTAACTGATGTTAACCTTGACATTAAGGACAAAGAGTTTCTGGTACTGGTAGGACCTTCCGGCTGTGGTAAATCGACAACTCTTCGTATGATCGCAGGTCTTGAAGAAATCTCCGAGGGTAAGCTGTACATCGGCGACCGCGTCGTAAACGACGTTGCACCGAAAGACCGCGACATCGCGATGGTATTCCAATCTTACGCGTTGTACCCACACATGAACGTTTATCAAAACATGGCATTCGGCCTTAAACTTCGTAAATTCAAAAAAGCAGACATCGACAAACGTGTTCGTGAAGCTGCTAAAATTCTTGATATCGAGCATTTGCTGGATCGTAAACCAAAAGCTCTCTCCGGCGGTCAACGTCAACGTGTAGCTTTGGGACGCGCTATCGTTCGTGAACCACAAGTATTCTTGATGGACGAACCACTTTCCAACTTGGATGCTAAACTTCGCGGTCAAATGCGTGCTGAGATCAGCAAGCTGACTAAACGTCTTGAAACAACTACTATCTACGTAACGCATGACCAGATCGAAGCAATGACAATGGGTGACCGTATCGTTGTTATGAAAGACGGTTTCATTCAACAAACAGCTTCTCCTGAAGAGCTGTACAACCATCCAGTTAACATCTTCGTAGCGGGCTTTATCGGCGCTCCTTCGATGAACTTCATTACTGGTACGCTTTCTGATCAAGGCGGCGTTGTGAAATTCAAAACTACTGGCGTTGACGTTGTTGTACCAGAAGGCAGAGCAACTGCTCTTCGCTCCAAAGGTTATGTAGGCAAAGAAGTAATCTTGGGCATTCGTCCAGAAGACCTTCACGAAGAGCCAGTGTTCCTGGAAGCTTCTCCGAACACTATCGTTAATGCTCACGTTGAAGTAGCTGAAAACCTTGGTCATGAAATGTACCTGTACCTGAACGGTATCGGTGCTGACACAGTAATCGCTCGCGTTGACGGTCGTTCGACTCTGCGTGACGGTTCCAGCGTTAAGCTTGCTCTGGACATGAACAAAGTTCATCTGTTCGACAAAGAGTCCGAGCTGAACATCTTCGAAAACTAATCCTATATGTATAAAAAGGCTGTCTTCCAATTGGAAGACAGCCTTTTTGAGCTTCAGCATAGAAACTGAACATTTGTATGTTTTTTGCAAATAAAAAACCGAAATGGCAGCTAGGCCGTCTAATACATAACCGAGAGAGGCAGGTATTAAACGGGAGGGATATATGGACAGAGATGAATATGCAGCGGCTGCTATACAAGGTGACGATGAAGCACTGATCACGCGCATCCAAATGGATCAAAGCCGTTTATATGGCATTGCCTACTCCTATTTGCGCAATGAGGCGGATGCGCTTGAAGCGATTCAGGAAACGACTTTTCGAGTATGGAATAAACGGCGTTCTTTGCGTGACCCAAGGATGTTTACAACTTGGATGACACGGATTCTTATCCGGGTCTGTCTGGATGAGAGGAAAAAGCGGCGCCGGGAACAGCCGTTTAGTCACGCGTTTATGGAAAGAGATGCAGTAGCAGCTGCAGAAAATGGCGTAGACAGATTGGATTTGGCTGATCAGCTGCAAATGCTGCCCTCGAAGTATCGGATGGTTATTGTGCTGAAATATTATCGAGACATGACTATTATGGAGATTGCCGAGCTTCTGGAGAAACCGGATGGAACGGTTAGGACTTGGCTGCATCAAGCCTTGAAGCGATTGCGGAGTAATGATTCGCATGGAAGGAGGGGATGAAGGATGAGTGGGAACAGGACGGAATTTGAGCAAGGATTCAGTGAATTATGGTTGGAGGACAAAGCGAAAGTCCAGCAGGTATTGGTGGATAGCCCGGAAGAGTCTATTGCTTCAGCTATACGTATGGGAGTGGAGCAGGGCCGCCGGCAGGTAAAGGGAAGGAAAAGAAGCAGATTGCTGTTTCAGATGGCGGTCGCAATAGCCGGCATATTAGTTCTGCTTACGGCATGTATCCGTGTATCCCCTGCTTTTGCGAATCTGGTACGTGAAATTCCGGGCTTGAATGGAGTCGTTCAATTAATTAAAGGGGATTCCACACTGACTAATGCAATCAACCATGAGTTTATTCAGCCGGTGAATAAGTCAGATAGCAAGAATGGCTATACCTTCACGGTGGATGGTATTATGGCGGACCAGCAGCGAATTGTAATCTTTTATACAGCAGAGGGTCCGGATAAGAATGATTTGTCTCATATTGCCGAATACAAGATTACGGATGGAAACGGGAAGAGCTTAGAAGCGCTTATCGGCAGCAGCTATTCTAATATCGGGCAGCAGGAGCTGGAAGCGGATAAATCGACTGGCATTCAGGATATGATCGACATTATGTTGGCTGAGGGCGTTGAGGTGCCGGATGTGCTCAAATTCAGTTTAAAGCTTGGCGGCGAATGGCATGAGGTCGATATTACAATTGACCGCAGCCGGTTTGAGGCTATGAGAGAAGAGATTATGGTAAATCGGGCTTTTGAAGTCGGCGGTCAGCGTTTTGTTATGGAGAAGGCACTTATTACACCGCTGCAGGCATCGGTGACGCTCAGGAAAGAGCCGGATTCTCAATTTCGTGCAAATAATTTCATTAAGATAGCCTTGATTGATGAGAAAGGGCGGCGATGGGAGACAAAGGGCGGTTTTGGCATGCTGGATGATGGAACAACGACGCTCACTTTCCAGAGCAATTATTTCGAGCAGCCTAAGAAGCTGCGATTGGTGGCCGATGGACTGCTGCTATCGCCGAAAGGCCAAAAGCTTGTTGTTAATACAGAAACGGGAGAAACAGTTAAGACACCTGATGACAGGATCAGATTAACGAATGTCCACAAGAACTCCTCTAATATTGAGTTATCTATTGAAGCAACAAATCTGAGCGGACCGGAACAAGGGTATGGTTACTGGCTGCTTGACCATAAGGCGGTATTCCATGATGCTTCCGGGTCGGAGTATACACTTATGGATCGGAACGGCACACAAAGCAGTTATAGAGGAAATGCAGAGGGAACGGGCTTTATATACGAGGCTTATTACACCATCCCGAACAAACCATACAAGCAGCCATTAACCTTTGAGCTGTATCAGTATCCGGGATATGTCGAAGAACCTGTGAATGTAGTTATAAAATGACGAATAGCGCCGAGCGACTTCAGAAACGTTGCGTTCGGCGCTTTTTTCCTTTACGATGAAGCTATTGGTAATGGATTACACCCTTCATATAACTTAATTGGGAACGCAAGTGAGGAGGCCGTTCGATGGCTAAAAAAGTGAAAGTATCGGAGCTAGTGCAACATTTCTCAATGGAGATCGTATCCGGTGAAGACGGCTTGAAGCGTTCTATTCTGGTTGACGATCTGTATCGTCCGGGCCTGGAGATGGCAGGGTATTTCGATTATCATCCGCATGAGCGTGTACAGCTGCTCGGAAAGACGGAGCTTACCTTCCTCAGCACACTGACGAGCGAAGAGCGCAGATGCCGTTTTGAACAGCTTTGTCATGAGAGCACGCCTTGTATTATTTTGACTCGCGGACTGGATGCTCCGGATGAACTGGTGGAGTACTCCAATAAGGCTCAAATCGCAGTATTGCGCAGCAATGCGGCAACCACCATTCTGCAGAGCCGGATTACCGACTTCCTGGAGAAAAAACTCGCCCCAACCGCGACGATCCATGGCGTTCTGGTTGACGTCTATGGCGTCGGCATGCTGATTACCGGCGGAAGCGGGATCGGTAAAAGTGAAACGGCGCTTGAGCTGGTTAAACGCGGCCATCGTCTGGTAGCCGATGATGCGGTAGAAATCCGTCAGACATCGGATGGACAGCTGTTCGGCAGCGCGCCGGAGCTGATCCGCCATCTGCTTGAAATCCGCGGTCTGGGGATTATCAACGTGATGACGCTGTTTGGTGCTGGAGCCGTGCGGACAAGTAAGCGTATTACGCTTGTCATCAAGCTCGAGAACTGGCAGCAGGACAAACAGTATGACCGTCTTGGTCTCGATGAAGAGAAGACGCGGATTATTGATACAGATGTACCGCTTGTGACGGTGCCGGTTCGCCCTGGCCGAAATCTGGCAGTCATTATCGAGGTAGCAGCGATGAACTTCCGCCTGAAGCGTATGGGCTACAACGCAGCTCTGCAATTTACGAATAAACTGACGGAAACGATTGCAGAGGATACAGATGATTTTGACTGATTGCTAAGGGCCTGGTATGCAGGAATAGACCTATTATAGAAGGAGCACGGAACAATGAATCTGTTGATAGATCCAACGGCATTTTCCATTGGAGACATTCATGTGCGCTGGTACGGCATCATTCTTGGTACGGCAGCGCTGGTCGGCATGCTGCTGGCGATACAGGAAGGCAAAAGATTCGGCATCAAGCCGGAGTTTTTCATGGACCTGCTGCTGCTTGGCGTGCCGTCGGCCGTTATTTGCGCGCGAATTTATTATGTGGCGTTCACATGGGACGAGTATAAGAACAATCTTTGGGATGTCTTTAAAATCTGGAATGGCGGGATTGCCATTTATGGCGCCTTGATTGGGGCATTTATATGCGGGTTCTTCTATTTCCGTTACAAAGGATATCCCTTCTGGCGGATGGTAGATATTTGCGCACCGGGGCTGCTTGCTGGTCAAATGATCGGTCGTTGGGGCAACTTCATGAACCAGGAAGCCTACGGCGGTCCGGTGGAAGAGAGCTTCCTGCGGAATACGCTGCATTTGCCTGACTTTATTGTGAATCAAATGTATGTCGCAAGCGAAGGTGTCTATCACCATCCGGCATTCTTGTATGAATCGCTGTGGAGCCTGGTAGGCATTATTATTCTGCTTGTTATCCGGCGTCAGAAATTCCTTCGTGCTGGTGAACTGGTTGCGATCTACTTCATCTGGTACTCGATCGGACGCTTCTTTATTGAAGGCATCCGTACGGACAGCTTGGCCTTCCAAGGTCCAGGCGCATTGGGCTCCCTGATGGATGCTCTATGGACACCAATGACCTGGTTCGGATTTGAGCAAGGCTTCCTTGATCCGGCTTACGGCGATGTACGGGTCTCGCAGCTGCTTGCGGTGTTGCTGGTTATTGCGGCGATTATCTTTATCATCGTCCGCCGTACGACGGGGGCGGCGAATGTCCGTTACCGCGATCCCATTGTATCCACGAAGGAAACAGTGGCATCTGTGTCGGATGTTACAACGGATAACCTGTAAGTCTTAGAAGCAGTAGGAGTGAAAGCTGGTATGACGGGCAATATACGAACAATGCTGTTTGATCTGGACGGCACGATCATGGATACGAATGAGCTGATTATCCGCTCTTTTATGGAATCGCTGAAAGGCCTGGTACCGGAGGACTTCGGGAGAGAGCATATTATTCCTAGCATGGGACTTACGCTTCAGGCGCAATTTCAGAACTTTACGGGCCTTACGGATGTTGATCATCTTATTAAAGCCTACCGTACAGTAAATACAAAGCTTCATGACGAGCTGTTGCGGCCCTTCCCTTATACGAATGAGGTCATGAAAAATTTGCATGAGCAGGGTATTCAGATCGGCGTTGTGACGACCAAGATCCGGATGTCGACGGAGCGGGGAATGAAGTTTTGCGGACTGTATAATTATGTCGATGCGTTTGTTACGGTCGATGACGTGGTTAATCCTAAGCCTCATCCTGAACCGGTGCAGATGGCTCTCGATATGCTTGGGGCAGATCCGGCAACAACCATTATGATCGGTGACAGCACGGTCGACATGATTTCTGCCAAGGAAGCAGGGGTCATTCCTGTTGGTGTTGCCTGGTCGCTGAAGGGCAAGGAGCTGCTGAAGCAGAGCGGCGCAAAGTATATCATTGATGATATGCGCGAGTTGTACGCATTCGCAGGAATGGAGCGATAGCCTTAATGCGGAACGTGGAGCATTATCCGGTGGAAGGGCCTAATGCACTGTGGCAGATGTACCGTACGGTAAGCCGGTTCAAGGCGGTGCGTAATTTTATCGCCATTCAACTGGCCCGGTATTGCCCGGAGCTGACGGTGAAAAATTGGATCTACCGCCGGATTCTCGGCATGAAGATCGGGAAGCAGACGGCTTTTGCCCTGATGGTTATGGTGGATGTGTTCTTCCCGGAACGAATTGAAGTCGGGGATAATACGATTATCGGCTATAACACAACGATTCTGACGCATGAATATTTGATCAAGGAATACCGGCTGGGGAATGTGAAGATTGGTTCAAATGTGATGATTGGCGCCAACACCACGATTCTGCCCGGCGTCACGATTGGCGATCATGCCGTAATTGCGGCAGGATCTATCGTCCATAAGGATGTGCCGTCCTATACGTTTGCAGGCGGCAATCCCATTCGGGAAATCAGACGGACGGATGCCGGAGAGCATAAGGAAGAAGAAAAGATGGTCCATCTTTTAAAATCCTAAACAGCGGGTTCTCATGTCTGCTCCAAGGGGAAAAGCCTCACTATTCGCGCTCGCCAAAGAGCGCGGATAGCGGGGCTTTCTTGCTGGATATCTATCAGCTGGAAGACAAGCCCAGCTATCTTGACGGAAACGGATGTTCATGCTATATTACGACTAACTCTTTATTTTGTTAGCATGGTAACATGGTAGTGCTTTAATATACTAAAGTATCTGAAGGTGAATAGTGATGTCTAAACCAAAAGTATTTGAGAAGCCGATTGGCGTAAAAGATTATCTTCCGGGTGCAGTAGCGAAGCTGCGCCATATTGAACGTGATGTGCTCGCTTGCATGAAGGGCTGGGGCTACGAACAGATTATTACTCCAACCATGGAATACTACGATACGGTAGGTGTCGCTAGCTCGACATCCGATCAGAAGCTGTTCAAGCTGCTGAACAACCGGGGAACAACGCTTGTGCTCCGTTCGGATATGACAGCTCCCATTGCGCGCGTTGTATCTTCGTTGCTGAAGGAATCGCAGTTCCCTTTGCGCCTGTCCTATCATGGCAACGTGTTCCGCTCCATTGAGGAGGAGTCGGGTCGTGAGGCGGAATTTTTCCAGACCGGTGTAGAGCTTGTTGGCGATGCTTCGGCCGAAGCAGATGCGGAAGTGGTAGCACTGGCAATCGCTTCGCTTAAAGCAGCAGGCGTCGACCGGTTCAAAATCGCAATTGGCCATGTCGGCTTCCTGAACGGCTTGTTTGAGGAAACGCTGGCTGGACGCGAGGAGGCGCAAGAACAGCTGAAGGCCTGCCTGCTGAGCCGCGACTATGTCGGTTACCGGGAAAGCTTGCGCGAGCTTAAGCTCGAAGAGCCGGTACAACGTGAGCTGGAGGGCATTCTCCGTCTGCGCGGCGGCCAGGAGATCTGCGAGCAGGCGCTGCAGCTGAGCGCCGATGCGACAGCCCAGGAGTCGATTCGCCATCTATGCGAGATATGGGATGTTCTAAAGGCATACGGCGTATGCGAGCATGTCCTGATTGATCTCACCATGATTGGCGATTTCTCCTATTACACAGGCATGACGTTCGAGGGCTATGCGGCGGATCTTGGATTCCCGGTAGCAAGCGGCGGACGTTATGACAATCTGCTTAGTCAATTCGGGCGTCCTGCACCGGCTACAGGCTTTGCGCTGAAGACTACGCGTATTCTGGAGCTGATCGGCGCTGAAGAGGATACAGCGGGCAATAAGCGCGTCCTGATCGGTTATGACGGCGAAGGCCGTGCAGAAGCGTTGGCAGCGGCACAGCAGCTTCGTGAGCAGGGGACGGCGGTTGTGACAGAGCGTATGACAGAAGAGAATTGGAAAGGGCTTGAAGAGGGCCCGTTTACTTATAAAGGCGTGACATATACAGAGGGATTGCCGTTTATCAGCGGTATAGAGAAAAGAGCGGGAGGCATCGGACGATGAGCGAAACGAAAAAAGACATTTTAAAGGTTGCGATGCCGAAAGGCCGTATCTATAAGCAAGCCTCGAAGCTGTTCCGTGAAGCGGGATTGCCGATTCCAAGCGACTTCGATGATACGCGCAAGCTTATTATCGAGCTGCCTGAAATGGGCATGGAATTCATTATGGCGAAGCCGGTTGACGTTCCGACATATGTGGAGTACGGCGTTGCCGATATCGGGATTGTAGGCAAAGACGTCCTGATGGAAGAAAACAAGGATGTTTACGAGCTGTTGGACCTCGGCATTGCGAAATGCCGAATGTCCGTTATTGGTCTGGCCGACTGGAAGCCGGTTATTAATCCGCGGGTGGCGACGAAGTATCCGAATGTGGCTTCGCAATATTTCCGTGAGCTGGGACAGCAGGTAGAAGTGATCAAGCTCAACGGTTCGATTGAGCTTGCACCGCTGATTGGTCTAGCTGACCGTATCGTGGATATGGTGGAAACAGGTCAGACGCTGCGTGAGAACGGGCTGGTAGAGATGCAGTCGATCTTCCCGATCACAAGCCGTCTGATTGCGAACCGCGTCAGCTACAGGATGAAGAACGAAGCGATTCAAGGCTTATGCGATCTGCTCCAGGATACGATTGCAGCGAAAGCCTAACGATAGAATTCCAAGTAGACAGAAGATGGATAGGGAAGGGGACGAAAGCTTATGCGGATTATGCAGGCGGAGCAGTTTGGACTGCAGCGCGAGGTGGAGTACGGAACACCGGAGCAAAATGAGACGGTTCGTCAGATCGTGGAAGCGATTCGTACGGAAGGGGACGCGGCGCTGCTGCGCTATACGGAGCAACTGGACCGCGTCCAGCTTGATGCGTCGTCGCTGCGCGTGACGCAGGAGGAGATTCAGGCGGCGTATGAGAAGGTCGACGCCGCGTTCCTCACGGCGATCCGCGAGGCAGCCGTGAACATCCGGGTATTCCACGAGAAGCAGATGCGCAACTCGTGGATGGATCTGCAGCCGGACGGTACGATGCTCGGGCAAATTCTCCGGCCGCTGAAGCGGGTCGGTGTATATGTGCCCGGCGGTAAGGCGGCGTACCCGTCGTCCGTGCTGATGAACGTGATTCCGGCGCAAGTAGCCGGGGTGCCGGAGATTGTCATGGTAACGCCGCCGGCAACTGGCGGCAAGGCAGGTATCGACCCGTATATTCTTGTAGCCGCTGCAGAAGCGGGCGTTAAGGAGATGTACAGGGTCGGCGGGGCACAAGCAATTGCCGCGCTGGCCTACGGCACAGCAACGATTGCGCCGGTCGACAAAATTTGCGGACCGGGCAATATCTATGTCGCGCTGGCGAAGCGCTCGGTATTTGGCGCCGTTGATATCGACAGCATCGCCGGGCCAAGCGAGATTGTGGTGCTGGCGGACGAAGGCGCGAATGCTTCATATATCGCAGCTGATCTGCTCTCGCAGGCGGAGCATGACGAGATGGCATCTGCGATCCTAGTTACACCTTCTGAGGCGCTCGCAGAAGCGGTTGCCGCCGAAGTGGAACGTCAGCTTGCCACTCTGCCGCGCGAAGCGATCGCGCGCGCATCCATTGACAGCTACGGTGCTGTGCTGCTCGTGGATTCGATTGAAGCGGGTATTGCTGTTGTGAACAAGCTGGCACCTGAGCATCTGGAGGTACTGACAGCTGATCCGATGAGCCTTCTTGGCCTGATCGAGAATGCCGGCGCGATTTTCCTCGGACCTTACAGTTCGGAGCCGGTAGGCGATTATTTTGCGGGACCTAACCATATTATTCCGACGAACGGGACCGCACGTTTCTCCTCGCCGGTGAACGTGGACGATTTCCTGAAGAAGTCCAGCCTTATCTATTACAGCAAGGAAGCGCTGTTGAAGAACGGCAACAACATTATGACGCTTGCGCGTCATGAGGGGCTGGAAGCACATGCTCGTGCCATTCAGATTCGATTGGAGCAGGAAGGCAAGCAATAGACAGCAGTAAAAATCATTCCCAATAGAAAGAAGGAATTGTAAGTGGCGGATACAAAGCGGAAAGCGGAAATTGCACGTAAAACAAATGAAACGGATATCAAGCTGAGCTTTGCCATTGACGGCAGCGGGGAAGCGAAGCTCGAGACAGATGTTCCGTTCCTGAACCATATGCTGGACCTGTTCACGAAACACGGTCAATTTGATTTGACAGTTGATGCACGCGGCGATATCGACATCGACGATCATCACACGGTAGAAGATATCGGCATCTGCCTTGGTCAAACCTTGCGCGAAGCGCTGGGCGACAAACGCGGCATCAAACGTTATGCGAGCGTATTTGTACCGATGGATGAGGCGCTGGCTCAAGTTATTATCGACGTCAGCAACCGTCCGCATTTTGAATATCGCGCGGAATATCCTTCCACGCAGGTTGGCAGCTTCTCGACTGAGCTGGTTCACGAGTTCCTGTGGAAGCTTGCGCTCGAAGCGCGTATCACGCTGCATGTCATCGTTCACTACGGCAAGAACACGCATCACATGATCGAAGCGGTGTTCAAAGCCCTGGGACGCGCGATCGACGAAGCAACAAGCATCGATCCTCGTGTACAAGGAGTGCCTTCAACGAAAGGAGTGCTGTAGCATGATCGCGATCATCGATTACGGCATGGGCAATCTTCACAGTGTAAGCAAAGCGGTAGAACGCCTTGGCTATGAAGCGGTTGTAACGGCTGATCCAGCCGTTATTGAAGCGGCGGATGGAGCGATTCTCCCGGGCGTTGGCGCTTTTGGCGATGCGATGGAGAACCTTCGCGAGACGAAGCTGGATGAGGCAACGAAAGCTTATGCAGCCTCAGGCAAGCCGCTGATGGGCATTTGCCTTGGCATGCAGCTGCTGTTCAGCCAAAGCGAGGAGCATGGCGTGAACGAGGGGCTGGATCTGCTTCCAGGCAAAGTCATCCGTTTTCAAGGCGATTACAAGGTGCCTCACATGGGTTGGAACAAGCTGAGCTTCCTGCAGACGGACAGCCCGCTGTTCAAGGGCCTTGAGGAAGGGCATGTGTACTTCGTGCACTCCTTTCACGCAAAGCCTGAGGTTGCTGGCGATCTCCTGGCTACAACGGATTATTATCAGCAGGTAACGGCGATTGTTGGCCGCGATAATGTATACGGCATGCAGTTCCATCCGGAGAAAAGCAGTGAGCTTGGCATGCAGCTGTTGGGCAATTTCCTGGCTCTGACGGGAAGTCCGGTTGTACAGCGGTAGATTAATAGAGCAGATTTTAGCGTATGAATGAGAGGGGAGCGTGCACGAAATGCTGGCGAAACGCATTATTCCATGTCTGGACGTCAAGGACGGACGGGTTGTAAAAGGCGTCAACTTCGTGAACCTGCGCGATGCGGGGGACCCGGTTGAGCTTGCGTCCACTTACGATCAGGAGGGCGCCGACGAGCTGGTCTTCCTCGATATTTCGGCTTCGGTCGAAGGACGTGCAACGATGATTGAAGTTGTGAAGCGGACGGCCGGAGAGATTACCATTCCGTTCACGGTTGGCGGCGGGATCTCCCATGTGGACGATATGAAGCGTCTGCTTCGCGCAGGAGCGGACAAAATCGCCATCAATACGGCAGCGGTTCTGAATCCGTCTCTTGTCAGCGAAGGTGCCCGCAAATTTGGCTCACAATGTATTGTTGTGGCCATTGACGCGAAGTACAACGAAGCATGGGGAGAATGGGAAGTGTTCACGCATGGCGGCCGCAAAGAGACGGGGATTAAAGTGCTGGAATGGGCGCGGGAGATCGAACGTCTTGGCGCTGGGGAAATTCTGCTGACAAGCATGGATGCAGACGGCACCAAAGACGGCTTCGACCTGAAGCTGACCCGCGCTGTATCGGACTCGGTGGGTATCCCGGTTATTGCTTCGGGCGGAGCGGGCCGCATCGAGCATTTCTCTGATGTATTTGCGGAAGGTCATGCCGATGCAGGCCTTGCTGCGACGATTTTCCACTACAAAGAAATGACGATCCGCGAAGTGAAGGATGATCTCAGAGAGAAAGGCGTGGAGGTACGATGACGGAATTGGCAGAGCGCATCAAATGGAGCGAGGACGGCCTTGTTCCGGCTATCGTACAGGATGCGCAGAGTAAAGAAGTTCTGATGCTTGCCTATATGAACAAGGAGTCCCTGAAGCTGTCTGTGGAGTCTGGAGTGACCTGGTTCTGGAGCCGCTCCCGCAATGAGCTGTGGAATAAAGGGGCAACCAGCGGACATACGCAACAGATTCGTTCCATGTCGTATGACTGCGATGCTGACACGCTGCTGGTCCGTGTGGATCAGAAGGGGCCAGCCTGCCATACTGGGGCGTATTCCTGCTTCTTCAATGAGATCGAGGTAGCTGGCGCAAAGAAGGATGCTGAAGCGGAAGCATCCGGAGAGAGCCGTTTTGCCATTCTTGGCGAGCTCGAAAGTGTCATCGCCCAGCGTTATGCGGAGCGTCCGGAAGGCGCTTATACAACCTACTTGTTCGAGAAAGGTCTCGATAAAATCTTGAAAAAGGTTGGCGAGGAAGCAACCGAAGCCATTATCGCTGCCAAAAACAACGATAATGACGAGCTTCGCTCGGAAGCAAGCGATCTGCTGTTCCATCTGCTTGTGCTGCTGCGCGAGCGCGGACTGCCGCTTGATGATGTGATGACTGAGCTGCAAGGACGCCACGGCAAGCCCGCGACGAACAATGCGATGAGAAGAGAGCAGGCAGGCCAATAACCTGCAATTTATTTTGATCAAAGAAAGGCCGGTATGCACATGTTTATCGATTATCATACCCATCATGCCCGCTGCGGTCATGCTGTCGGCTCGCTGGAGGAATATGTACAGAAGGGGATAGAGATCGGTCTTCAGCAGATCGGTCTTTCTGACCATATGCCGCTGCTTCATGTGGACCCTGCAAAGTATTATCCGGAGATGGCCATGCCGATGGAGGAACTCCCGCGGTACGTGGAAGAATGTTTGGCCCTGAAGGAGAAGTATATAGACCGGATTGACATCCGTGTCGGTCTTGAAGGCGACTATATTGAAGGCCATGAAAAAAAAATTGAAACGATTATCAATGCTTATCCGTTTGATTATGTGATCGGGTCGGTACACTTCTTGGGCGAATGGGATATTACCGACTTCCGTCAGACGCATGGATGGGAAGGCAAAGACCGGATAAAAGTTTATGAACAGTATTACGATGCTGTAGTAAAAGCAGCGGCGACCGGCTTTTACGACTATATCGGTCATATTGACGTTATTAAGCGGTTTGGCTTCAAGCCGGATGGCGATGTTACGCATCTGGAGAACGCCGCGCTTGAAGCGGTGAAGCGTCACGGCATGGCCATTGAGCTGAATGCATCGGGGCTTCGGATGCCGGTAGAGGAGATGTTTCCAAGCCGAAGAATGCTCGAATATGCCAAAGAATTGAACATTCCGATCACAATTGGTTCGGATGCGCATCAGCCAGAGCGACTGGGACAATATTTAGATCAAGCGCGTGCGGTGTTGAAAGATGTCGGTTTTTCTCAGCTGGCGACGTTTGAACGTCGAAAATTGGTATTAGTCGATTTTTGAATTATAGTCAATAAGATGTATAATAGGATGGAACAAGCTTGACGCGGTATGTAATCGTCAGGCATTGACGAAGGCTTTGCCCAATTGCAAAGCATGGACTTCATGTCAAATTATTGGTTTAAAACGCTCAGGAGGGTATCATGTTTAGCGACAAGTTGCGTATTTTTTCGGGTTCGTCCAATCCGGCATTGGCTCAAAAGATCGCCGGTGATCTGGGATTGACACTCGGCGCCATCAAAATGTCCCGTTTCAAGAGCGGGGAGATTTACGTCCATTATGAAGAAACCATTCGTAACTGCGATGTATTCCTCGTTCAATCGTTCTCGCATCCGATCAACGAGTATTTTGTCGAATTGCTCGTCATGATTGACGCAGCGAAGCGGGCATCCGCGAAAACGATCAACATCATCATGCCGTATTACGGCTATGCGCGCCAAGAGCGCAAAGCAGCTCCGCGGGAGCCGATTTCCGCGAAAATGGTAGCAGACGTACTCACTACGGTTGGCGCAAACCGTGTCATTACGATTGACCTTCACGCGCCAGCTATCCAAGGCTTCTTCAATATTCCGGTAGACCATATGACAGCACTGGATCTGATCAGTGACTACCTGAAGTCGAAGAACATTCAGAACCCGGTAGTCGTATCTCCGGACGCTGGCCGTGCATCTACGGCAGAAAAGCTTGCCAATAACCTGGACACATCGTTTGCGATTATGATCAAGAAGCGTCCTGCGCATAATGAATCCTCGATTACTCATGTAATCGGTGATGTAGAGGGTCAAACCGCTATCATTATCGAAGATTTGATCGATACAGGCAGTACGATTGTCAATGTTGTTGAAAGCTTGAAGGAGCGCGGAGCGGCAGACGTCTACGTATGCGCAACTCACCCGCTGTTCTCGGGCAATGCCATTGAGCGTTTGAATCATCCTCATATCAAAGAAATCATTGTGACGGACTCGATCTCTCTGCCAGAGGATCATCCGGAGAAGTTCACCGTATTGTCGGTAGCTCCGCTGCTTGCGGAAGCAACCCGCATTATCATTGAAGGCGGCTCGATCAGCACGCTCTTCAAGACAAACGGCGGCGTTTAATCGAATAGGGCAATGACAGAAAATCGCGGGCGTTTTTTCCTTACGTTCGCGATTTTCCCACATATTCTTTCGTGTTAGGATAGGCAGTGCTATGGTATAATCGTAGAAAATCAAGTTCCGGGAGGTGCCTTGCCAGGTGAAAGAGAAGAAACGTGAAGCCATAGAACAGACAGCCAAGATCATACCGATACAATGGGACGCCACTTTCTTTTTCGAGCGGGCAGTTCGCTCGTTGGATCGTTACCACTATGACAAGGCACTTAAGTATTTCCGGCGTGCCGTGGAGTATGAACCGGAAAATCCGGTCAACCATTGCAACATGGCGGGCATCATGTCGGAGATGGGCAATTATGAAGAATCCAATCGGATTTTGAAGTGGATTGTCGATGAGCTGGATCCGACGATGACAGAATGTCATTTTTACATGGCCAATAACTTTGCCAATATGGAGATGTACGAAGCGGCCGAGGGTGCGCTTATTCATTATCTGGAGGAAGACGCGGACGGACAATACCTCGACGAAGCCGAGGAAATGATGGAGCTTCTCCATTATGAGCTGGAGCGCCCTGCGCCGCTGACGAGTATTAAAGCCCGTGAAGGCATGGTTGAGCATGATCAGGCTCGCAAGCTGCTGGAAGAAGGCAAGTTTACGGAAGCGGTCCGTATCCTTGAGAAGATAATTCAAGAACAGCCGGAGTTTCTCGCCGCCCGCAACAATCTGGCATTGGCCTATTACTATATGGGCATGTTCGACAAAGCGATGGACATGATCCGGGAAGCATTGGAGCTTGAGCCAGGTAATTTGCATGCCCTTTGCAATTTGGGGATCTTCTATCAGCATGCGGGAGACAAGGAGAGTCTTACTCCGCTGCTCGATCTGCTGCGCAAAACAGCGCCGTTCCACCAAGAGCATGTATTCAAGCTTGCAACAACGATGGGTATTCTGGGCGAGCATGAATCGGCATACCGCCATTTCACCCGTCTTCTGAAAGACGCAGATCTTAATCTTGATCCCTGCTTATATCATTATGCGGCTGTGGCCGCGTCCCATATCGGACGGTACGTGGAGGCTGAGCGCCTATGGAAGCAGGCGGCAAAGCTGGATCCGGAATCGGATATTCCGCGCTACTACATGGAGCAGTTGTCCCTTATCAAGGGTGGTGACCGGAACGCATCGGTTAGCTATCACTATCATTTGCCGTTCGAGGAGCAATTCAAGTTGTGGGAAAATTCCTCGGATGGACTTCCTGAGCATTTGAAGCGCGACCCGCTCGTACGCTCGTCGTTCTTCTGGGCACTCCGTCATGGCGACCAGAATACGAAGCTGCAGGTGATCCAAGCGCTTGGCATGATTGCCGATAATGAAGTGAAGGATGTCCTTCGCGCGCTTCTGCTTGAGGCGGATGAAGATGATTACTTGAAGCGGATTGCTGTCTTTGTGCTTCGTACGATGGGCGTACAGGAGCCGCTTCATGCTGTATTGGAAGGCAAGGCTACGGTGATTGAGCCAAACCGCGTTCCTTCGCGTCTTCCCGTGTGGGAAGACAAGTGGCAGGAAGTTGTGGAGGCTGCGTTGTCCCGTGTGAACAAGCGTTTCGACCTTGTCCAGCAATATGACCTGATGACGCTGTGGGTTGAGTTTCTCTCGAGACTGTACCCGGAAGTACCAAAGCTGACCAAGCCGGAGGGCTGGGCGGCGGCGCTTGAATATTTGACGGCCAAAATGCATCGTCGAACGACATCATATCCTGAGATTGCAGAGAGGTACGGCATCTCCATTGCGACGGTCAGCAAGAACGCCAAAAAAATTGACGAGGTATGCGGAATTAAGGAGAAGATGAAATCGATCAATTCGGTATTCTCCCTAGACCATCTCGAGTAATTTAATACGCCTTGTCATCAAAACGCACTCAAGGATATGGTTCCCTAAGTGCGTTTTGTCTTTCACGGGCAAACTTATATATAATAAGGATATATAAGTTTTGCCATAATCTTTTCCTTCTCTCCAACCACCAGTTGGTTGGACGACTTGAAATCTGCAATTTATTGATCGCAGAGTGAGCGGAGCGAACATAACGTACTGGAGAAGCGCAGCGTTCGCCTTTGTCCTCCGAATTTCAACCGCTAAAGCGGTTTTGAAATGAAGAAATTCGGGGACAACAGCGATCGGAAGGACGTTATGTTCGTGCAGCGACAATCAGTGCGACTCAAAATGAGCCACTTTTAGGAGGACAACCATGTACAAATCCATCATTATCGGCACCGGCCCTGCCGGTCTCACAGCAGCGATCTATTTGGCACGCGCGAATATGAAACCCCTCATTATTGAAGGACCTGAGCCGGGCGGCCAGTTGACAACAACAACAGAGGTTGAGAACTTCCCGGGCTTCCCTGAAGGTATTATGGGCCCTGAGCTGATGGCGAATATGCGCAAGCAGGCGGAGCGTTTTGGCGCAGAGTTTATTACAGGCTGGGTTAACAGCGTAGATATGTCCGAGCGTCCGTTCAAGCTTCAAGTAGAGGGCAAGGGCGAATTTGTTGGCGAGACCATTATCATTTCCACTGGTGCGTCGGCTAGATATCTGGGTATTCCGGGCGAGAAAGATAACATCGGCCGTGGCGTGAGCACTTGCGCAACCTGCGATGGATTCTTCTTCCGCAATAAGAAGATTGTAGTTATCGGGGGCGGCGACTCCGCAATGGAGGAAGCGAACTTCCTTACCCGTTTTGCGACTAATGTTGAGCTAGTGAACCGTCGTGATGAGCTTCGTGCGTCCAAGATCATGCAGGACCGTGCCCGCGAGAACGAGAAAATCAGCTGGAGCCTGAACCGCACGCCGATTGAAGTTGTGGCAGGGGGCATGGGTGTTACGGGTCTTAAGGTTCGCGACAATGCAACGGGCGAAGAAGAAACGATCCAAACAGACGGTATCTTTATCGCGATTGGCCATACGCCAAACACAAAGTTCTTGAATGGCCAGATCGATACCGATGAGCATGGCTACATTACCGTAAAACCTGGCAGCTCAGAGACGAATGTACCGGGCGTATTCGCTTGCGGCGACGTACAAGACAACAAGTACCGTCAGGCGATTACAGCAGCGGGAAGCGGCTGTATGGCGGCGCTTGATTGCGAACGTTTCCTCGAAAGCAACGGTTCGCATTAATACATCGGTTGGAGTCAGCCCTTTCCTGCTCTTGGAGAGGGCTTTTTAATGCCAAATGCCGACTGCGGAAGGGAAACACTGGGTTGGCACTTATCTTGACCGGAATAGGGCATTCGCTTATAGTTGGTAACAGAGTAGATAACATATTAATGAGGTGGACTAGTAATGTCTGAGAAGATTTACGTTGGAGTCGATGTCGGCGGCACCGCTATTAAAGTTGGAATTTGTAATGTGGATGGGGATTTGCTTCACACTTATGAAGGGCCGACGGAAACGAGTAAAGGTACGGACACCATCCTTCATAATATTGCGCAGTATGCGCGTAACATCGTAACGGAATCTCCGTTTGAGTGGGAGCAGGTAGAAGGTGTTGGCGTAGGAATTGCCGGCTTCCTTGACATCCCGAACGGTATTGTGAAATTTTCGGGCAACTTGAAGATTGAGAATGTACACTTGAAGGAGTACCTCGAGAAGGAGCTTCAGGTTAAAGTCCTTGTTAATAACGATGCAAACGTTGCTGCGCTTGGTGAAGCATGGGCCGGCGCTGGCAAAGGCATCGACAACTGCGTCTGCTATACCCTGGGTACGGGCGTTGGCGGAGGTATCATTATCGGCGGCAAAATCGTAGAGGGCTTCGCGGGTATGGCTGGCGAGCTGGGTCATATCGCGATTGTTCCTGATCTGGAAGCGATTCAATGCGGCTGCGGCAAAATGGGCTGTCTCGAGTCGGTATCCTCTGCTACGGGCATTATCCGCATGGCAAAGGATGCTGTTGAGCGCGGTGACCGCACAACCTTGTCTACAGTAGAAGATATTATGGCGAAAGATGTTATCGACGCTGCGAAAGCAGGCGACGAGGTTGCTTCACGTATCGTTAGCCGTGCCGCTTATTACCTTGGCAAATCGATGGCATTGATGGCGGTTGTTCTGAATCCAGAATGCTTTATTATCGGCGGCGGCGTGTCGAAAGCAGGCGATTTCCTGTTCGACCAGATTCGCGAAGTATTCGAGAAATATACGCAGAAAGAAGCGCAAGAAGGCGTTAAGATCGTTGCAGCTACACTGGGCAACAATGCAGGCGTTGTAGGCGCAGCAGGTCTGATCTTGCGTTCTTAATGAGTATGAACAGCGTTACGATGGGGAAAGAGGGTGCAGCTATGGAAACGGGAGCAATGTCAAAGCTTGTTATCATTACAGGGATGTCTGGCGCAGGCAAGACAATTGCCGTACAGAGCCTTGAGGATTTAGGCTTTTTCTGCGTTGATAATTTACCGCCGGTGCTTATCCCAAAATTCGCAGAGCTGATTGAGCAGTCGAACGGCAAAATCGGCAAGGTAGCCCTTGTAATTGATCTTAGGGGCCGTGAATTTTTTACAGCCTTATCGGAATCATTAACCTTTATCAAAGAGCATTTCACCATCAGCTGCGAAATTCTGTTCCTTGATGCAACGGATGAAGTGCTTGTCCAGCGTTACAAAGAAAGCCGCCGTCGTCATCCGCTTGCTCCGGAAGGCATGCCGCTTGAGGGCATCCGCAACGAGAGAAGAATGCTGGAGGATTTGAAAGGCTCGGCTTCGCAGGTTATTGATACGAGCAATATCAAGCCCGCGCAGCTCAAAGAACGTATTATTTCCCGATTTACGAACATGGAGCATAACAGTCTTTCTGTGAACGTGACCTCATTCGGTTTCAAATATGGAATTCCGATTGATGCTGATTTGATTTATGATGTGCGTTTTTTGCCTAATCCTCATTATGTAGAGCATCTGCGCCCTAATACCGGACAAAATCCGGAAGTGTATGATTATGTAATGAAATGGCCGGAGACGCAAGCCTTTCTTACCAAGCTGCTCGATATGCTTCAGTTTCTTCTTCCTCTTTATCATAAAGAAGGCAAGAGTCAGGTTGTTATCGGCATCGGGTGTACGGGCGGCAAGCACCGCTCGGTTGCGATTGCGGAATATTTGGGTCGCATGCTCGGCAGCAGTGATACGGAACGGGTACGCGTCAGCCACCGCGATGCTGACCGTGATAAGCATTGACGGGGTGATAGGATGCAGAGTAGGCATAAAATAATCAGGCGACCAAAGATCGTTGTTGTCGGCGGAGGAACCGGCCTGTCGGTTATGCTGCGCGGGCTTAAGGAGAAGCCGCTCGACATTACAGCGATTGTGACCGTCGCCGATGACGGCGGCAGCTCGGGGATCCTGCGCAATGAGCTGCAGATCCCGCCGCCGGGCGATATTCGCAACGTCATTATGGCGCTTGCGGATGCAGAGCCTCTATTGACAGAGGTTCTTCAGTACCGCTTCTCCAGCGGCACTGGACTGGCCGGACATAGTCTGGGCAACCTTATGTTGGCTGCGATGACGGATATTGCGGGTGATTTTGTAACGGGCGTCCGCGAGCTCAGCAAGGTACTGGCTGTGCGCGGCCGTGTGCTGCCTGCTGCTGGCCGGGCTATTGTGCTGAAGGCAGAGATGACGGACGGTACTATAGTGGTCGGGGAATCGCTGATTCCGAAGGCTGGCAAGAAGATTAAGCGGGTATTTGTTGAGCCCGATAATGTGGAGCCGCTTCCGGAGGCAATTGAAGCGATTGAGCAGGCCGATGCCATCCTGATCGGTCCCGGCAGCTTATACACGAGCATCATACCGAATCTGCTCGTGCCTAGGCTGGCGCAAGCGATCGTGGATTCAACAGCGGTTAAGCTGTTCGTATGCAATGTGATGACACAGCCGGGTGAAACGGACGGTTATTCCGTCAGCGATCATCTGAGAGCGGTTCAAGACCATATCGGACATAGCTTGTTCGATTATGTCCTGGTTAATGACGGAGAAATTCCTCCGGATGTAGCGGAAAGGTATGCGGAGATGGGCTCATCTCCAGTAGGGCTGGACTTCGACGAAGTGACCCGAATGGGATATGAAGTGATCGCCGACCGGCTTGTGCTGTACCGGACATTTTTGAGGCATGATGCAGAACGGCTCAGTCATCATATATATAAATTAGTGGAAAACTGGATGTTAAGAAAGAGGTGAACAAGCGATGTCATTTGCGGCGCAAACGAAGAAAGAGCTGACAATGATTGAGGCGGACACCTGCTGCGAGCGGGCTGAATTGTCCGCACTCATTCGAATGAACGGCTCCGTAAGTGTATCCAGCCGCAAAGTCGTCCTCGACATCTCAACTGAAAACGCAGCAATTGCCCGCCGGATTTACTCCTTGGTGAAGAGGCATTTTGCCGTGCACACGGAGCTGCTCGTCCGAAAAAAAATGCGGCTCAAAAAAAATAATGTATATATCGTCAGAATTCCGACGAAGGTACAGGAAATACTAAGTGAGCTGCGAATTGTTTCAGAGGGCTTTGTGTTTAATTTGGGCATTGATAAGGATATCATCAAGAAGTCCTGCTGCAAACGTTCCTATCTGCGGGGAGCATTCCTTGCCGGCGGTTCGGTCAATAACCCGGAGGGTTCTTCTTATCATCTTGAAATTTCATCGATGTATGAGGAGCATTGCGAGGCTTTGGTTGAGCTGGCGAACAAGTTTGAGCTGAACGCAAGATGTATTGAGCGGAAGAAGGGCTTCGTGTTCTACATCAAAGAGGGCGAGAAGATTATAGAGCTGCTGAACATCATCGGCGCCCATCAAGCGCTGTTCAAATTCGAGGATGTCCGGATTATGCGCGACATGCGCAATTCGGTTAACCGGATTGTGAACTGTGAAACGGCTAATTTGAATAAAACGATTGGTGCGGCTGTCAGGCAAATTGATAATATCAAGCTGCTGCAAAAGGAAATCGGGCTGAATAACCTTCCTGATAAGCTGAGAGAAGTAGCGGAGATCAGGCTCCAGCATCCCGATATGAACCTGAAGGAAGTTGGCGAAATGCTGAAAGGCACCGTTAGCAAATCAGGTGTTAACCATCGGCTGCGGAAGATTGATGAACTTGCGGAAAAAATCCGCAATGGCTAAACTTTTAACCTAGTGCATCAGATGGTATAATGATATAATATGAACAAAAAGTCTTATGCAAGGTGAAACGGCTTTGCCGACCTTGGTGGCATGGCGCGTTTCATTCCGGAAAATTCTAAGCCGTATTTATAAATCGCAATTTATAAATGGTTAGAATTCAAGGTGAAATGGCGGGGCTCTCATTAAGTGGGGCTGTCGCGGATGAAATATAAGCACAGTATAGCGGAATTTTATACTTACTTATATTCTTAAAGGTTTTAGTTATGTCAGGCTGAGCATGAAGCGAATTGCCGGACTTATTATAGTATAGGGGGTATGGTTACCATGACAAGGCTGCCGGTTGTCGTTCGTCTTAAAACAGGTCTGCACGCAAGACCTGCCGCATTATTCGTTCAAGAAGCGAACAAATTTTCCTCCGAAGTATTTGTTGAGAAAGACGACAAGAAAGTAAATGCAAAATCCATCATGGGTATTATGAGCCTTGCGATCAGCTCGGGGACAGAGATCCACATCAGTGCAGAGGGCTCCGATGCAGAGCAGGCTGTAAACGCTTTAGTCGCACTTGTCAGCAAAGAAGAGCTGGAGAACCAGTAAGAACGTAAATAACAAAGAAGGGCCATTCCATCAGTCATCCTAGATGACCGATGGAATGGCCCTTTTCGTTCTTGTTGATTAACAAATAGCAAAGCGGCTGTGCAGGGATTAACCAGCACAGCCGCTTTGTTCTATTATTAAATACGTTCAATTACTTTGTCGACGAGACCGTATTCTCTTGCTTCTTCTGCACTCATGAAGTAGTCACGGTCGGTATCCTTCTCAATACGCTCGAGAGGTTGTCCGGACCGTTCAGCCAGAATGCCGTTCAGCTTATCGCGCATTTTAATAATGCGGCGAGCACGGATCTCGATATCGCTTGCTTGGCCTTCAGCTCCGCCAAGCGGCTGATGAATCATCACTTCACTGTTCGGAAGTGCATAACGTTTGCCTTTGGCGCCGGCTGTGAGCAGGAAAGCCCCCATTGAGGCAGCCATGCCTACGCAAATCGTCGAAACATCAGGTTTAATGTATTGCATCGTATCATAGATAGCCATGCCTGCTGTAATGGAACCGCCAGGGCTGTTAATGTAAAGAGAAATATCTTTTTCAGGATCATCAGCTGCAAGGAACAGCAATTGAGCGATAATGGAGTTGGCCACTACGTCGTTTACGCCTGACCCGAGGAAGATGATGCGATCCTTCAGAAGACGGGAGTAAATGTCATAAGCGCGCTCTCCGCGATTGTTCTGTTCAATAACCATAGGAACGAAATTCATATCCAACTAAGTCCCCTCCTCAAAATAAAAAAATGGTATTGCAATAAATTCATAATAGCGGATTGCTATTCAAAAGTCAAAGAAAGTCAAACTCGGTTTTCTTAAGAGTCATATGGATCATATGAAACAAAAAAGCCGCTCTCCTCAGGAGAGCGGCTGGACATTTATATGCTAGGTAATAATGAAAAATTGAATGGCGCGCCCGCTAGGAATCGAACCTAGATCTCAGGCTCCGGAGGCCTACGTCATATCCATTGGACCACGGGCGCATAACACAATGCAAAGCAACAGCAAAACTTAGTATACGCGAATCGATTGTAGAAAGCAAGACAGATGAGAAAAATAAATTTGAGCAAATCGTGAATATAAACGCTTACATTAAGGATTGCTGACTTGCCATGTGAATTGTTTTTAGCTAAAATAAAGGTGGGACTTAAAGTGAGTATGCGGGACGTTTAACGTCCATCCCCTGAAAGCCCATTACGCCTATCGACGGGTGGAGTGAAAAGTAGAGGATGCGTCACATTATTGAGCTGCAGCAGCAGCTTCTCCCAGATTTGCTTGACGTAATGAAGAAGCGTTACTCGATCTTGCGCCAAGTTATGTTATCCGATCTGATCGGCCGTCGGACACTCGCGAATTCCTTAGGAATGACCGAACGGGTGCTGAGGGCGGAGACGGATTTTCTGAAGTCGCAAGGCCTGCTTGAGATTCATACAGCGGGAATGCGGATCAGCGAATCAGGAAAACAATTGCTTGAACAATTGGAGCCCTTCTACAAGACGTTATTCGGCTTGTCCGATCTGGAAGAGAAGATCAGGAGTCACTTCGGTTTATCGCAGGTCGTTGTTGTAGCAGGCGATTCCGAGGAATCGGAGCAATCGAAGCGGGAGCTCGGAAGAGCGGCTTGCCAGGTGCTCCAAAGAGTAATGGAGCCAAGTGATGTCGTGGCGGTAACCGGCGGTACTACAATCGCTCAGGTAGCCAATCAGTTAACTTCAGCCACGCCGCTCAAGAACAACTGGTTCGTGCCGGCAAGAGGCGGACTTGGTGAAAGTCTCGATTATCAAGCCAACACCATTGCATCTACAATGGCAAAGCGTACAGGCGCTAATTACCGGATGCTGCATGTACCGGATCATCTTGGTGATGAAGCCTACGCCACCATGATGCAAGAACCAAATATCCGCGATATTGTTGAGGTTGTCCGACGCGCCCGAATTGTCGTACACGGGATCGGGGACGCTATGGTGATGGCTCGGCGCAGAAATCTAAAGCCTGAATTGGTAACGGCGATGGCGGCGGACGGAGCGTTGGCAGAAGCTTTCGGATTTTATTTCGACCGTAACGGCGAGGTTGTTCACAAAATGCAGACCGTAGGATTACGACTCGAGGATATTGTGAAGACTGAAGTTGTTATTGGTGTCGCGGGCGGCAATAGCAAAGGCGAAGCTATAGCGGCCATTATGAAATTTGGGCATGATGATGTATTGATTACAGATGAAGCGGCTGCCTTGGAAATATCCGCGATCATCGACGAACAGCAGCAATCGTTATCTTAACGATTTGCGGCAGGCCCTGCTGCAGACCGTTTTGAAATATATACCATAGTCATTTAAAAAAGCTTAGGAGGAATTTAAAATGGTTAAAATTGGTATTAACGGATTTGGTCGTATCGGTCGTAACGTGTTCCGCGCATCGCTGAGCAACCCTAATGTAGAAGTAGTAGCGGTGAACGATCTGACTGACACTAGCACACTGGCTCACCTGCTTAAATATGACACAACGCATGGCACTCTTGACGCTACAGTTGAAGCTAAAGAAGGCGCAATCGTTGTTAACGGTAAAGAAATCAAAGTATTTGCAGAACGCAACCCTGAGAACCTGGCATGGGGCTCCGTAGGCGCTGAAATCGTTGTTGAATCGACTGGTATCTTCACAGCTAAAGAAAAAGCTGAGCTTCACCTTAAAGGCGGCGCTAAAAAAGTTATCATCTCCGCTCCAGCAACTAACGAAGACATCACAATCGTTATGGGCGTTAACGAAGACAAATACGATGCTGCATCGCATACAGTAATCTCCAACGCTTCTTGCACAACGAACTGTCTTGCACCATTCGCAAAAGTATTGAACGACAAATTCGGTATCGTTAAAGGTATGATGACTACTATTCACTCGTACACTAATGACCAATCCGTTCTGGACGTTCCTCATAAAGACCTGCGCCGTGCTCGCGCAGCTGCTGAGAACATCATTCCTTCTTCGACTGGCGCTGCAAAAGCAGTATCCCTGGTTCTGCCAGAACTGAAAGGCAAACTGAACGGCATGGCTATGCGCGTTCCTACGCCTAACGTTTCCGTAACTGACCTGGTTGCTGAACTGAAAGTTAACGTTACTGTTGAAGAAGTTAACGCAGCTCTGAAAGAAGCTTCCGAAGGCGCTCTTAAAGGCATTCTGAACTACAACGAACTGCCATTGGTATCCAGCGACTACAACAGCGACCCAGCTTCCTCCACAATCGACGCTCTGTCGACTATGGTAGTAGAAGGCAACATGGTTAAAGTTATTTCCTGGTACGACAACGAGTGGGGCTACTCGAACCGCGTAGTTGACCTCGCAGCTTTCGTTGCATCCAAAGGTCTGTAAGATAATCTAGCATTCCCCACAATGGCATGGAGGTCCCGGGGTTAATGCCCCGGGATACGCTTAGTCTGCGGCTCCACTTGGGTGGAATTTAAGGCGAAGGCGTTCCTTCCTGCGTGAAGGGGCGCCTTTTTTTGTCTTTTAAACCATAATGGAATTTATAAGCTTCGAGACACTGGAAATTGAAATTCTATTTGGTTGCTTAATAAGCTTTCAACTTCATAATCAGGGAGGCAACACCAATGAATAAGAAAAGTGTTCGTGATGTAGAAGTAGCAGGCAAACGCGTATTTGTACGCGTCGATTTCAACGTGCCATTGGAAGAAGGCAAAATTACAGATGACAAACGGATTCGCGAGACGCTGCCAACGATCAACTTCCTGATCGAAAAAGGCGCTAAAGTTATCCTCGCAAGCCACCTGGGCCGTCCAAATGGCGAAGTAGTTGAAGAGCTGCGCCACACGGCTTCTGCTGCTCGTCTCTCCGAGCTTCTGGGCAAACCAGTAGTGAAAGCTAATGATTCGGTTGGAGAAGAAGTTAAAGCACAAGTAAACGCGTTGAACAATGGCGACGTACTCTTGCTTGAGAACGTTCGTTTCCACGCTGGCGAAGAGAAAAACGATCCGGAACTGGCTAAGCAATTCGCTGAACTGGCAGATCTGTATGTAAACGATGCATTTGGCGCTGCACACCGTGCCCACGCTTCGACAGAAGGCATCGCTCACTACCTGCCTGCAGTATCCGGTCTTCTGATGGAGAAAGAGCTGGATGTTCTCGGCAAAGCGCTGAACAATCCTGAGCGTCCTTTCACAGCAATCGTAGGCGGTTCGAAAGTGAAAGATAAAATCGACGTGATCAACAAAATGATTGAGATCGCTGATAACATCATTATCGGCGGCGGCTTGTCTTACACCTTCTTCAAAGCACAAGGTTACGAAATTGGCCAATCGCTCGTTGACAACTCGAAGCTGGATCTGGCTCTTGAGTTCATTGAGAAAGCAAAAACGCTCGGCAAAAACTTCTTGATCCCGGTTGATATCGTTGTTACTGACGAATTCAGCAAAAACGCAAACACCAAAATCGTTGACGTTGACGGCATCCCGGCTGACTGGGAAGGCATCGATATCGGTCCTAAGACTCGTGAAATCTACGCTGACGTTATCAAAAACTCGAAGCTGGTTGTTTGGAACGGACCTATGGGCGTATTCGAAATCGAGCCATTCTCCCATGGTACAAAAGCAGTCGCTGAAGCTTGCGCAACTACTGAAGGTTATACGGTTATCGGCGGCGGCGATTCTGCAGCAGCGGCTGAGAAATTCGGCTTGGCGGACAAAATGGACCATATCTCGACTGGCGGCGGCGCTTCCCTGGAGTTCATGGAAGGCAAAGCACTCCCAGGCGTTGTGGCTCTTAACGATAAATAAGAAAATTATAAATTAGACTGATAGAAAAGAGGGACTCTAGATGAGCAGAACTCCAATCATTGCTGGTAACTGGAAAATGTTCAAGACTGTTTCTGAAGCGGTATCGTTCTTCTCCGAAGTAAAAGGCAAGGCTGAAGTTGCCGGCGTAGAGAGCGTTATCTGTGCTCCTTACACAACTCTTCCTGCACTTGTTGAAGCAGCAAAGGGTACGTCGATCGCAATTGGCGCACAAAACCTGCACTTCGAAGACAACGGTGCGTTCACAGGTGAAATCAGCGGCGTTATGCTGAAGGATCTTGGCGTAAAGTATGTTATTATCGGTCACTCCGAGCGTCGTGCTTACTTCGCTGAAACTGATGAAATCGTTAATAAGAAAATGCATGCGGCATTCAAACATGGTATTACGCCAATCGTTTGTGTAGGCGAGAAGCTCGAAGAGCGCGAAGCTAACCAAACGAAGGATGTTTGCAAAGTGCAAACTGAAGCGGCTTTTGGGGGCCTGTCGGCTGCGCAAGCAGCTGAAGTGGTTATCGCTTACGAACCAATCTGGGCGATCGGCACTGGCAAATCCTCGACTTCCGAAGATGCGCAAGACGTTATCGGCTACATCCGCAGCGTAGTTGCTGATCTGTATGATGCAGCGACAGCTGAAGCGGTTCGTATCCAATACGGCGGCAGCGTAAAACCTAACAATGTAACTGAATACCTGGGACAAGCAGACATCGACGGCGCCCTTGTCGGCGGAGCTTCGCTTGAACCGGCTTCCTATATCGCACTCGTTGAGGGGGCCAAGTAAGATGGCTCCGAAACCAGTTGCACTGATTATTCTTGACGGCTTTGGTCTTCGCGACGACGTAACGGGCAATGCCGTTGCGCAAGCGAAAAAGCCAAACTATGACCGCTACTGGGAGACTTATCCGCATACGACTCTGACCGCATGCGGTGAGGCTGTTGGTTTGCCTGAAGGGCAAATGGGCAACTCCGAAGTAGGTCACCTTAACATCGGCGCTGGCCGTATCGTGTATCAGGATTTGACTCGTATCTCCAAGTCGATCCGTGACGGTGAATTTTTCGATAACGAGACGCTTCTTGGTGCAGTTCGCCATGCGAAAGCAAACGGCAAGAAGCTTCACCTGTACGGTCTGCTGTCTGATGGCGGCGTACACAGCCATATTGCCCACCTGTTTGCTCTGCTGGAACTGGCTAAGAAAGAGGAGCTGAACGAAGTATTCATTCATGCCTTCCTCGACGGCCGCGACGTTGCTCCAGACAGCGCGAAGGGTTATCTGGAAGAGCTGCAGGCGAAGATTGAAGAAGTAGGCGTAGGCCAGATTGCTACCGTGCAAGGCCGTTACTACGCAATGGACCGCGACAAACGTTGGGAACGTACGGAGAAGTCGTACCGCGCCATGGTTTACGGCGAAGGTCCTAAATACACAGATCCAATCAAGGCTGTAGTTGAATCCTACGAAAAATCCGTTTATGATGAATTCGTTATGCCAACGGTTATCGTAGGCGAGAACAATGAGCCGGTAGGTCTGGTTGAGTCCGAGGATTCCATCGTCTTCTTCAACTTCCGTCCTGACCGTGCGATTCAGCTTGGCCAAGTGTTCACCAACGAAGATTTCCGTGGTTTTGACCGTGGCGAGCAATGCCCTAAAAACCTGCATTTTGTCTGCCTGACGCTGTTCAGCGAGACAATCGGCGGCTATGTGGCTTACTCCCCTAAGAACCTGGACAACACCCTTGGTGAAGTGCTTGTTCAAAACAACAAGAAGCAATTGCGTATTGCCGAAACCGAGAAATACCCGCATGTCACGTTCTTCTTCAGCGGCGGCCGAGATGTTGAGCTTCCGGGCGAGACTCGTGTTCTGATCAATTCGCCGAAGGTCGCAACCTATGACCTGCAGCCGGAAATGAGCGCATACGAAGTTGCGGCTGCAGCGGTAAGAGAGATCGAAGCCGATAAGCATGATGCGATCATTCTTAACTTTGCGAACCCCGATATGGTAGGTCACTCCGGCATGCTGGAGCCGACCATCAAAGCGGTGGAAGCAACTGACGAATGTCTGGGCCAAGTGGTAGAAGCTGTCCTTGCAAAAGGCGGCGTAGCCATCATTACGGCTGACCACGGCAACGCTGACATGGTATTTGACGAAAACGGACGTCCGTTCACCGCGCATACAACGAACCCGGTTCCTTGTATTGTTACAGTGGCTGGCGGAGAGCTTCGCGAAGGCGGCATTCTGGCGGACCTGGCTCCAACGGTTCTTGACCTGCTGCAATTGGCTAAACCAGAGCAAATGACAGGTACAACATTGATTCAGAAGTAAGTTTCAAGGTAGAATCAAAACAGCTTGTTTTCCATGCTTCAACCCTATAAATAAATTTAAAATTAAGGAGTGTTTACTCAAATGTCTATCATCGTTGACGTTTACGCACGCGAAGTGCTGGATTCCCGCGGGAATCCAACTGTAGAAGTAGAAGTATCCCTGGAATCCGGCGGCAAAGGCCGCGCAATCGTACCATCCGGCGCATCCACTGGCGCTTACGAAGCTGTTGAGCTTCGCGACGGCGACAAAGGCCGTTACCTGGGCAAAGGTGTAGAAAAAGCGGTTGAGAACGTAAACGCAATTATCGCACCTGAAATCATCGGTCTGGACGCTCTTGATCAAGTAGCTATCGACCGCAAAATGATCGAGCTTGACGGTACTCCTAACAAAGCTAAACTGGGCGCTAACGCAATTCTGGCTGTTTCGATGGCTGTTGCACGCGCTGCAGCTGACGCGCTGAACGTATCCCTGTACACTTACCTCGGCGGCTTCAATGCAAAAACTCTGCCGGTTCCAATGATGAACATCATCAACGGCGGCGAGCATGCGGACAACAACGTTGACGTTCAAGAGTTCATGGTTCTGCCTGTTGGCGCTCCAACCTTCAAAGAAGCTCTTCGCATCGGCGCTGAAATCTTCCACAACCTGAAATCGGTTCTGAAAGACAAAGGCCTGAACACTGCAGTAGGCGACGAAGGCGGCTTTGCTCCTAACCTTGGTTCCAACGAAGAAGCGATTACAACAATCATCTCCGCTATTGAGCGTGCTGGCTACAAACCAGGCGTTGACGTATTCCTCGGTATGGACGTAGCTTCCACTGAGTTCTACAAAGACGGCAAATACCACCTCGAAGGCGAAGGCAAATCCTTCACTTCCGCAGAATTCGTTGACCTGCTTGCTTCGTGGGTTGAGAAGTACCCAATCATCACAATCGAAGACGGCTGCTCCGAGGACGACTGGGAAGGTTGGAAATTGCTCACTGACAAACTCGGCGGCAAAGTTCAACTCGTTGGTGACGACCTGTTCGTTACAAACACAGAGCGTCTGTCCGACGGTATCGAAAAAGGCGTGGGTAACTCCATCCTCGTTAAAGTTAACCAAATCGGTTCGCTTACTGAAACATTCGATGCGATCGAAATGGCGAAACGCGCTGGTTACACAGCGGTTATCTCCCACCGTTCCGGCGAAAGCGAAGACAGCACAATCGCTGACATCGCAGTTGCTACAAACGCTGGCCAAATCAAAACAGGCGCTCCGTCCCGTACGGACCGCGTAGCGAAATACAACCAATTGCTCCGCATCGAAGACCAACTGGGTTCGGTTGCTCAATATGCAGGCAAATCGGCATTCTACAACCTGAAAAACTTCAAATAGGTTTTTCTAACGATACGGAAGAGGCGTCCCGGTGAGGGGATGCCTCTTTTGCTGTTTAATGGAATTGACGGCGAAATTTGAAACTATTGAATTACTTGTCCGGCTATGATAATATAAATTTATGTGTTTTACGGAGCTCCTATGCTGGAGGTGGATCAAATGGAAATCTTTTGGAAGATTTTGCTCGTTATTTTCGCAGTTGGATTGATCGCGGTTGTATTGCTTCAAAAAGGGAAAAGCGCTGGTTTGTCCGGTGCGATCACTGGCGGTGCTGAGCATTTGTTCGGCAAGCAGAAAGCTCGCGGTCTGGACTTGTTCCTTCAGCGTTTAACAGTAGGGCTGGCAAGCGGCTTCTTTATCTTGGCTCTTGTTGTAGCATACGTTGTTAAAGTTTAATGATTAGTATTCGTACTCGAAAACGGAGGGAGACCTCCGTTTTTTGTTTTTTCGGGGGAATTACGGATGCTTGGGAATAAATTCGTGTATACTAAACGATATATGACAATCTATCAACCGGTAGCTGGATGGCGGTAGGGAAAGCCTCCGGTGTATGAGGTGACAAGGAAACTTATGATGCAAGAGCAGGAACTGCTTGATTTTATGCGGGAAACGGCTTATAAGCCTATGACTTATCAGGAGCTGGAGCAGCATTTCGGTATCAGCGATGCGGCGGAATTCAAGGAATTCCTGAAGCTGCTTAATCAACTGGAGGACGAGGGCAAAGTCATTCGGACGCGCAATGAGCGCTATGGCGTTCCGGAGCGAATGAACCTGCTAAGAGGGAAAATCCAGGCGCATGCGAAGGGCTTCGCATTTTTGCTGCCGGATGAGAAGGATCATCCTGATGTTTACATACATGCAAACGATCAGAAGAGCGCGATGAACGGTGATATCGCGCTGGTGCGCATTACTTCGCAAAGCGAAGGCGGCGGGCGGATGGAAGGCGAGGTCGTCCGTATTGTGCAGCGTGCTGTCACACAAGTGGTGGGCACGTTCGAGAGTCATGAAGCGTTTGGCTTCGTTGTTCCGGATGATAAACGGATAAACCGGGATATTTTTATTCCGAAGGGCGAATTTCAAGGTGCGGTAACCGGACAGAAGGTTGTGGTGAAGATCATCTCCTATCCGGAGGGACGCTCCGCAGCGCAAGGTGAAATTGTCGAAATTTTGGGGCATAAGAATGATCCGGGCATCGACATCCTGTCTATCATTCGCAAGCATCAGCTGCCGGAAGGCTTTCCGGACGAAGTCATGGCAGAGGCGGAAGCAGCTCCGGATTCGATTAGCGAGGAAGAGATTGTTGAGCAGGGCCGCCGTGATCTGCGCGGAGAAGTGATTGTAACGATTGACGGCGAGGATGCGAAGGACCTTGATGATGCCGTACATGTGAAGCGGCTCGAGAACGGCAACTATTTGCTTGGCGTCCATATTGCCGATGTCGGCTATTACGTGAAGGAGCGTTCGGCGCTGGATCAGGAAGCTTTCCGCCGCGGCTGCAGCGTATATCTCGTTGACCGGGTTATTCCCATGCTGCCGCATCGGCTGTCGAATGGAATTTGCTCCCTTAATCCGCAGGTGGATCGGTTGACGCTTTCATGCGAAATGGAATTTGATTCGAAGCTGAAGCGTGTGCGCCATGATGTGTTTACGAGTGTCATCCGGACGAAAGAGCGTATGACTTACACGAATGTGCGTAAAATTCTAACCGCAACCGAGGAAGAGCCTGAGACGGAACTGAAGGAACGTTATGCCGATCTGCTTGATATGTTCACGCTGATGGAAGAGCTTGCGATGAAGCTTCGCAAGAAGCGGATGAAGCGCGGCGCGATTGATTTCGACTTCCAGGAGTCGAAGGTCATTGTGGACGAGCAGGGCAAAGCCGTTGATATTGTGAAGCGGGAGCGTTCCGTTGCCGAGCAGATTATTGAAGAGTTCATGCTTGCGGCCAATGAGACGGTGGCGGAGCATTTCCACTGGCTGCGTGTACCATTCCTGTACCGGATTCACGAGGATCCGGATCAAGAGAAGCTGCTTCACTTCATGCAGTTTGCTTCGAACTTCGGCTATGTGGTGAAGGGCAAAGGTAATTCGGTTCATCCGCGTGCGCTGCAGACACTGCTCGAAGAGATTCACGGCTCCAAGGAAGAGACGGTTATCTCGACGGTTATGCTGCGATCGATGAAGCAAGCGAAATACGATGCGGAAAGCCTGGGGCATTTTGGCCTTGCAGCAGAGTTCTATTCGCATTTTACTTCGCCAATCCGGCGTTATCCGGATCTTGTTATTCACCGGATTATCCGCGAAGTACTCGAAAATGGAGGGGCCCTGCCGGAAATACGGAACGAGGCGCTTGCAGCACGTATGCCGGATATTGCGCAGCATTCCTCCGAACGCGAACGTGTTGCGGTTGATGCAGAGCGGGATACGGATAAGCTTAAAAAATGTGAATATATGCTGGATAAGGTCGGAGAGGAATTCGACGGGATTATTAGCAGCGTGACAAGCTTCGGCATGTTTGTCGAACTGAGCAATACGGTGGAGGGCTTGATCCGACTCAGCGATCTGACGGATGATTACTACCATTTCCACGAGCTGCATATGGTGCTGATCGGCGAGCGTACTTCGAAGGTGTATCGTATTGGCGATGAAGTGAAGATTCGCGTCTCGCGGGTGAACATGGATGACTATACGATTGATTTCGAAATGGTTGACATGAAGCCGCGCAGCGACTTCAAAGGTGTGGCGGATGCGGGATTTGGCGCTGGCCGCAGCGGCGGACGCAAGCGCAGCGGCTTTGGCCGAGGCGGGGAACGCGAAGCGGCAGTTGGCCGCGGAGGGAAACCGGGCCGCGGCAAAGAAGGCCGCGGCGGTGATGGGCGTGCCGAGCGAAGCAGCGCGCAAGGCGGTTCCCGCGGCGGAGGCAAAGCCGGGCGCGGCCCGGCCGGCGAAGCCGGCGGCGCGAAGCGGAAGCGCGGAGGCGCTGACCGCGAAGCGGGGCAAGGCGCGAACCGCGCTGCCGAAGGCGCGGCGGAGCGCTCGCCGTGGCAAGAGCAGGCGAAGCCGCTCGAGCAAGGGCGTCAAGTGCGCGGGGCAAGGCCGCGCACGGATATGTGGGGGCTGCCGATTAGCGGCAGCCGCGGCAGAGATGCCGATACGGGCGAAGATCCGGATCAAGGCAGATCGTTTGACGGAAGCCGCAGTCGCGGAGGCCGCGGCGGCAACCGCAGCGGTGGCGGCCAGCGCCGTAATGATGCAAATTCTTCAGGCGGTGTGAATAATTCCGGTGAAGAAGGGAAAAGTAAGAAGAGGAAAAGAAAAGGCGGCAGTGGCGGTGGAGCCGGCAGTGGAAATGGCAACGCAACTGCGGCATTCGTCCGCAAGAAACGTAAATAAATATTTAACATAAATTCGTACTATAACCTGGAAATACGGTGCTGCCTGAAGTGGCGCGGTCTGCGAGAAAGCAGCACCTTTTCTTAGGATAAGCTGGGAAAATATATTTAAGCTTGTCGCTTGCATTTTGATTTTGGGTATAGTACACTCAAAGCAATTGATGATATGAACCTGAATTCACATATTGAAAAGGGTGTCATTTAAGTCATGGACCTTTTTCAATGTGTGAATTTTTTGTTTCGATACGAAATAGGCGCATATTAATACATTTTTGGAGGTAATACACATGCAACAAGGTACAGTTAAATGGTTCAACGCTGAGAAAGGTTTCGGCTTCATCGAAGTTGAAGGCGGCAATGACGTATTCGTACACTTCTCCGCAATCGTTGGCGAAGGCTTCAAAACTCTTGAAGAAGGCCAACGCGTTGAGTTCAACGTTGTTCAAGGCAACCGCGGACCACAAGCTGAGAACGTTGTTAAGCTGTAATAGCTTAATTTAACGAACGAAGACCGCCCTTAACGGGGCGGTTTTTTGTTTTATGTAAGCGATGTATTTTCGAGAATGGCTCTCTTGCTTTAGACTTATAAAGTTGTTACAATGAATTTCTAATAACGCTTTCTAGCTGGAACAGCGTATACGAAAATGAGGTGAACCGTCAATGGGTGCTAAGAGAAATGATGGCAAACAACTTGCTCAAAATAAAAAAGCTTCCCATGATTACTTCATTGAGGATACGTATGAAGCGGGGATCGTGCTGATGGGCACGGAGATCAAAGCGCTTCGTATGGGGAAAGCGAATATTAGCGACGCGTTTGCGACGATCCGTAATGGCGAGATGTTCATTCATAATATGCACATCAGTCCTTTTGAACAAGGCAATCGTCATAACCCGACCGATCCGACACGCGCTCGGAAGCTGTTATTGCATAAACAGCAAATTCACAAACTGCTGGGTCAGTCCAAGCAGGAAGGCTATTCCATAGTGCCGCTCAAGATTTATGTGAAGAACGGCTATGCCAAGCTGCTGATTGGTCTTGGTAAGGGTAAGAAGCAGTATGATAAGCGTGAGACAGCTGCGAAGCGTGATGCGCAACGGGATATCCAGCGTGTACTCCGCGAGAAGCAGAAGGTTGCAAGATAATTGGTGTATGCTGCATACACTGGCAGCAACAATTTGAGCAATTAGGATGAGGTTCGTGTTATACTAAAGAAGCGCTGAGGGATACAAGGCGCGGCTGCAACAAATGAATGAAGGCAGTATTTGCTTGTAATGATTAGCGTATAGAGTGCGCTAAACCTCATTCCAGGTCTTCTTGAAGCTAATCGGTTGAAACAGGCCGTTTATGCGATATTGGGGGCGTTTATGGATTCGACGGGGATAGTACGAGCATGGGTTGCGGGTAGCAGGGAGTCGTCTGCTTCATCAACGCTAAAGCCAATTAAATGGCAAACAACAACAAACTTACGCTTTCGCAGCTTAATAACCTGTGAGCGTGCTCCTACCTAGCATCGCCCATGTGACTAGACTAGGGGCTAACAAGTAGTGGGATACGCCGCTTCGGTCTCCGCCTGGGGTCGACGGAAGAAGATAATCAGGCTGACCCAACGCGTAGTCGGTTACGGGACGACGCTCGGGTGACATCAATACTGTGACTACACCCGTAGAAGCCTGTGTGGCGTTGTCTTCGGACAGGGGTTCAAATCCCCTCGCCTCCACCATGTAAATCCACAACCGCATGAGGTTGTGGATTTTGCTTTTTCTCCTTACACTCTGGCGAATTGTAATTTTGCACAGCCACGATTCGTCTTCCCCATAGTAAGCATCAATAAACAAAAATGAGCTCTGCCATTTGATGTGGCAAAGCTCATTTTTGTTAGAAATAGCTTTACATTTCCTCAGTTGAGCTTGATGGAAGAGATGCTTCCGTTCTTCGCGAAGTCTGTTGAATAGGATAGTGTTGCAATCGCTGTTGTCGTACCCTCAGGACCTTTTATCGTTATCGTTGGCGTTGAAGAATAGCCAGAACCGGGGTTCGTTATGGATATTCCCGTTACGACGCCGTTCTGTACGATAGCGGTGGCGGTTGCCGGGGTAATTTTCCATGTTCTCGATTGCTGTCCGTTATACCGATAGTAGTTGGACACTTCGTCCAATCGGTCGTTGGTAATGCCATAAGGAGCCAGTAGCTTTAACAATGCTGCTTTGTTGCGCTGCGCTTCTTCAACGGTCGGACCGCCGCTGCTCAATCCCGCTGGCGTTACGCCGCTGAACGCTTCGCGGAACACCTCGGTTGGAACCCCGAGGGCGGCTGCAATGAGAACGACCGGCCGTCCATGATCTTGTGGGTCGGTCTCGTAACCTCCCGAGATGGTGACAGAAACGGAGCCGTCCTCTGTCGTAGTGACTGTAGTCAGGTTGCCGGGCGAAGGGGCGTTCGTCGGGGCAGTGGCTTGATTTCCCTTTGTAGCTTCGGAGCGCTTAGGAGGGTGATGTTTTCCTTGTCCTTCATTTCTTTGTCCATCGTTTCCTGTTGGCGGCGATACTTTCTCTTTGCTCTCTGAACCACAATCGTTCTGCCCGGCTGGAGCGGCGATCGTGTAATTGGAATAATCAAGAATAGCCTCCCCGCCGATCATTACCGATGCTGACAACATAATCGCGATCCATTTGGTCGTTTTTTTCATGTTAATCCTCTTTTCATATATGTTTTGTTGTTTCTTGATTCCGATGTTACCTGGGTTTGGTGAAAATATAGTGAAAGCATCATCTGCATCAGATATACTTTCATTGAAGATAGAGTCGGAAATGGGGAAGCAACTTGAAAATATTGCTGGCTGAAGATGATGTCCGGTTAGGCGAATTGACCACGCACATGCTGAAGAAGAAAGCCGGCTGCACGGTTGACTGGGTGACGACGGGCCGCAATGCCTATGCTTACGCGACCGCCTCCAGCTACGACGTAGTCGTGCTCGATTGGATGATGCCGGATGGTGATGGCCGAGAAACCTGCGCGAATCTGCGCAAGAACGGGTATGCCGGGGCTATTCTAATGCTGACGGCGAAAGATACGTTGCAGGATCGCGTTGAGGGTCTCGATTCGGGGGCTGATGATTATTTGGTGAAGCCTTTCGAGATGGAGGAGCTGCTCGCTCGGTTGCGGGCATTGACGCGCAGATCGTTTACCCTGCTTAAGGAGGACGTTATCCGGATCGGCAATCTGGAGCTGCACAGAAATAATCAGATCGTCAGGAGCGACGGCCAAGAAATGAAATTGTCTCCCCGCGAGTTTCAAATATTGGACCTGCTTGTACAGAATAGGGGGCTTACATTGACGCGGGAAGTTATTTTGGACAAAGTATGGGGGCTCGATGCCGACGTAAATTTGAAGACGATTGATGCGACCGTCAAATTAATTCGCAAGAAGTTGGGATCTTCCTCTTCACGGGAACTCATTATGAGCGTGAGAGGCGTGGGGTATCGAGTTGAAGCTTAATGGGAGCTTGATCAAGTGGAGGAGAGCGGACGGGGATCTGTTCGTTATGACGCGCAATAAGCTGACGCTGCAATACAGCGGTATGCTTATTTTATTTCTGAGTCTGTTCATTATCACCGTATATTTACTTCTGTACGGGGTTATTTGGAGTGAGCAGCGAGCTGCTCTGGGCAAAATCGCCGATAGCGAATTTCAAGTGCTGAAGCAATGGATTGCGCATGACGGCGATTCGAGTCGTCCGCCCCCTCGCGATGTGGAGGATGCTTTTTCGATCAGCAATGATCAGTCATTCTATTATTTGATCGGCGATAACGGCAATGTCCAACTGGGAGGCGAAATGCAGGCTCAATTGCGCGAGCAGGTGATGCATGCCATCTCGTTAGGACGATTCGAGCGTGATGAATATATCAAAATATCTATGCAGACATTCAGCGGAGTGTCGGCCCAGGATGCGCAGTTTTTGGTGACAGCCCGCGAACTAGTGTTGGACGGGGATCAGAGCAGCATGCTGTATATCGGGAAAGAAGTTACGTTTCAGCGCAATTTGTTCCGCTGGCTGCTCATCTTGCTGGTTGGAATGGCGTTTCTATTCTTTTTATTGGCCCTATGGTTCAGTTTCTGGATGTCGCGCAAAGCGATGGTCCCGATCGCTCGTTCCTACGCGAGACAGAAGGAGTTTGCAGCAGATGCTTCCCATGAGCTGAGAGCGCCGCTAAGCGTGCTTCTAACCTCAATTGAAGCGCTCCAGCTAGAGCTTGAGGAAAGCGCCGCAGACATCCCCCTCGCCAATCATATTCTATCGGGAATGAAGCAGGAAGTCGGATCAATGACGAATCTAGCGGGGGATTTGCTGCAGCTGGCCCGTTCCGATATCGGCGAACTGGTGCTTACCCGATCGTTATTTAATGCCGGCTTGGCAGCAGAGAAGGTGGTCGACCGTCTTCGGCCGCTTGGGGAGAATAAGCGCCTCACGATCGAGTTAGACGCTCCTACTGGCTTTATTGTTGAGTGGGATGAAGAGAAGTTCGTGCAGTTGCTTATTCTGCTTGTCGACAATGCAGTGAAATATACACCGGAGAACGGAGTTGTACAGGTCAGGCTCGCCGATACGACTATAAAAGGGGAACGGATAATGACCGTTGAGATCAAGGACAACGGGATCGGCATCGAGTCTGAGGCGCTTCCTCGCATCTTCGACCGCTTCTACCGGCAGGACAAGTCGAGGACACGGCAAACGGGCGGACACGGCCTGGGACTAGCAATCGCTAAAAATATTGTGAGCTCCGGCCGCGGCACGATTCATGTGGAAAGCGTCGTCGGCAGAGGAACTACATTTACGGTGCGTCTGCCTCTGTAGGGGACAGGAGCCATCTTCTCCATATCATCACGCTACGGACGAATATTGGTTTTGTATAGCCAGGGTTCGCCTCCGCCAAAAAATCACATCCGTATGAGGGTGTGATTTTTGTCATATTTATATCGCTTTTAATCTTTTAATATTTACATAAAGCAATTCCATAAGCTAAATCCAGCAAGCTCAATTCGGAGGTGAGGAAAGATGGAAGTTATTGCTCTCCAGAAGGTAGAACAACTTGCCTTAAAAAAATTCAAGGTATTCAAGCAAAGCCGTCTCCGCTATATTGCCCGTTCTGCATTGGCGAGTATGTTTATCGGGTTCGGTGTTATCGTAGCGTTTAAAACGGGCAGTTTCTTCTATGGAGAGCATTCACCGTTGACGTATCCGATGGCGGCGATTACTTTCGGGGCTGCGATCATACTGATCTCATACGGGGGTGGCGACCTGTTTACCGGGAACACTTTTTATTACACCTATGCCGCCCTGCGTCGAAGGATCAGCTGGACCTCCGTTCTTAAGCTGTTGATATTAAGCTACGTGGGGAATATTTTGGGAGCTGCATTCTTTGCGGGTCTCATCTATTCGACGGGGTTGTTTTCCGAAGAGTCCGTTAATGGGTTTTTATTGAGCGTGGTAGATAAGAAGATGAATTTGCCGTCGATGGAGCTTTTCTTCCGTGCCATTCTTTGTAACTGGCTTGTTTGTCTGGCCTTCTTCATCCCCTTATCTCTCAAGGGAGACGGTGCCAAAATGTTCGCAATGATGCTGTTCGTGTTCTGCTTCTTTATTTCCGGCTATGAACATAGCATCGCCAATATGTGCACGTTTGCGATTGCGCTGGTATTAAATCATCCTGGGACGATTTCAATGAGCGGGATGTTCCATAATTTGATCCCCGTCACACTGGGCAATTTGGTCGGCGGTTCACTGCTAATGGGTGTCATGTACCACTATGTGAATAAACCATATTTGGATACGGAGGGAGAATAGAATGAATAAATCAAAAATAGTTGTCATTGGTGTAGGTGCTGTCGGCGCCACAACTGCGTACACACTTCTGCTTAGAGAGCGTGCAGATGAGCTGGTGCTCATCGATGCCAATAAGAATAAAGCGAAGGGCGACGCTATCGATATGAACCACGGTCTTCCTTTTACGGGAAAAACAAAAGTATGGGCGGGCGATTACGAAGACTGCGAAGGGGCTTCCATTATTATTATTACTGCGGGGGCAGCTCAGAAGCCTGGCGAAACGCGGATCGATCTGCTGAAAAGAAATGTTGCCATTTACGAAAGCATCATGACTGAAGTACTCAAGTATAATCAAGACGGTATCCTATTGATAGCTTCTAATCCGGTAGATATTATGAGTTATTTTACATGGAAAAAATCGCAATGGCCTGTTCAACGGATTATCGGTTCAGGTACGTTGCTGGATAGTGCCCGTTTCCGTTACCTGATCGGCGAGGAGCTGAATATTGATCCGCGCAGCGTGCATGCACATATTATCGGTGAGCATGGCGATTCAGAGCTGCCGTTGTGGAGTTTGGCCAATGTGGCCGGAACCGCCATTCAATTGAGTGAGCAACAGAAGGAGAACATCTTTGCGCATACAAGAGATGCCGCGTATGAGATCATATCAGCCAAAGGGGCAACTTACTATGCGATCGCTCTTGCGCTTGACCGGATTTGTACCGCGATTCTTCGCGATGAAGGCGCCATATTGAATGTTTCGACCCTGCTTCAGGACTTTCATGGTGTATCGGAAGTTTATATGGGTGTCCCTTGTATAGTTGACCGTAATGGCGTACGTGAGACCCTAAAGCTGGAAATTTCGGAGTCTGAGCAAGAGTTGCTGCAACGTTCGGCCAAAAAGCTGAAAGACCTCATCCAATCGATCGAACTATAGCCGAGCCATTGGAGGTTCCTTCTTTCCCAATACCAACGTCATGGATAATGATATCGGACTTAAGCTATTTTCAAAGCTTTTCCACCAAGTTTAATTGCGGGTCATACGGCGTTAGATTCAATAGATACACAAGAGTAAGCGAGAACTAAAGGAGTTTCCGAATACTCGATCGAGAGGGCTGCTTAGGCATAAAGAGGAGATAGAAGGACAAGGGCGGAAATTCATTTCTACAAATGCAAAATCGGAATATTAGGAGCCTTGAGGGAAGCATATACACTGGCGAATGGTGGTTTTGCACAGTCACGATTCGCCTCCACAATAGTATTTGAGACACTGTACTAGGTGCCTTATACTTCATATATGCTTTAAAGTACTGGTTATAATGCTTTGATATCACTGGACTCTATGGATGCTTCAGAAATATAGAATATTGCGGATAACGATTCTGATTACCAGAGAGAATAGTAGAAAAGTTGCCGTAGATTAAATTGTTAAAAGCTACCTGAACAGAAACTCACTGTTCTAGGTAGCCTTTTTTGAGCCCTTACATAAAATACTAACATAGTTTCAATCCACAGATTTACATATGTGAGTATGTTCCGAAACAAATTCAAATAGGAGTTAATGTAGACGGGGAGATTCTGGGCTTGGCTGGGTGTTCTGAGCAGGGCTATCGTGTTCCCAAAAACGGGAGGATTAAAGACTTAAGGTTGGTTAAAGCGATTGAACAACGTGGTGTTTCACTCCCAGCAAAATATATAGTAGAAAAAATAAATGAGATGTGGATTGCTAGTATAATTCCAGGCGCTCCAATAAAAAGTGTAGGAAAAACTCCAAAGAAACCAAGACGCAATGGGCTCAAAGCTATGATCCCAAAACAGGACTAGTATAATGCCGAAAATTACTGAACGGGATGTTGTTGTATATTATACTTCTCTTGTTGTCAGGGAGTGTAAAGCGGCGTATAAAGGATTGGAGTTAGAGGATCGAATTGCAGAAGGTACACTTGCAATAATTCATGCTATTCGTACATACAAGACACATTACGGAAGCTTTGAAAAGTATATGTTATCTCAGGTTAGATTAATTTTGAAACAAAAGAACAAAGAAGCATGGGCAATGAAGAAATTGGAATCCATCTTCTCGCTTGATGCGCCTTTAAATGCTCATAGTGTCTCATCAGCATTAAATGATCTTATTAAGGCAAGTCCATATGATGATACTATTCTTGATGTAAATAGCTTTATAGATCAACTGCCCCCGATAGAAAGACAAGTGATTTTACTGATGCTGGAGGATCATACTATTAACGAGGCAGCTGCCAAACTTGGCATCCCGATGCCACAAATGCAACATGTATTAGAAAGTCTTCAAGCCCAGTACAGGACTTACTTATAACAAAAAATGCATCCCCTAGAAATATCATTGAATAAGACCTAGTGGCTTTTCAATGTCTATTCTAAGGGATGCATACCAGCTGCTGCACCAGAAATCGGGATATTAACTGTATTGTTGTAGTACTCCAGCTTACCGAATCATTTGTAACCGCATTAGCCAACCTTAGACCGGCTAATACGGTTACTTCCGGATTTTCAACATGCTTCCTTGAATAACAGTGAACACCATCAGTCTAAGGGCGCCGGTCAACTGCTCTTAGATGGCTGGTCGAATACTCATGTGAGACGGATGATTACCAGAGTCGGAAAAGACCGATAAGCTGCAGAAATGAAGTTTCGGCAGACGGTGTTTGTTGAGTTAGAATCGTCGAGTATTTCTATAGACAACTTAAGCAATTTGCACTATGAATGGTGATTTTGAATAGCTATGGTTCGTCTCTATTCTTATTAAGACAACAAGTAAGTTCGATTCAGAAATAAGCTTTTTTGAAATAATGCTTGCCAATCATAATTGAGTTATGGTATATTCTAATTCCGGCCGAGAGAGACAAGCGGTTGGGACGAAAAGCTTAACATCATCGATTGATAGAAATTGAAATTGATGAAAAATAAAGCTTGACACTGAATTCGATAACGTGATAAGATATGCAGCGTTGTTGAAAAAATTGTTCTTTGAAAACTGAACAACGAGCGAAACTGCCCCGTTAGAAATAACGGAAAAGCGATAAAACAAAGATTGAGCAAGTCAAACATCTGAGATTTTCCTGATCGATTCGATCGATCGAGAAAACTCTTTCATGGAGAGTTTGATCCTGGCTCAGGACGAACGCTGGCGGCGTGCCTAATACATGCAAGTCGAGCGGATCTTATCCTTCGGGATAAGGTTAGCGGCGGACGGGTGAGTAACACGTGGGT